>Ga0214480_100101_pt1 | contig 35538 bp, 22 predicted proteins | sample M1_20Mar14CPVII9_3_FD_165042 | JGI IMG/M metagenome (GOLD analysis project Ga0214480, IMG submission 165042) | Marine eukaryotic communities from Monterey Bay, California, United States - M1_20Mar14CPVII9sort6BwellE17 | ecosystem: Environmental > Aquatic > Marine > Unclassified | place: USA... | reverse complement strand
AGGCTGGGCCATATGTCGCTTCATTGTAAATTGCTTGGCTGTCCTGCTTGTTCATAAGCTTCAATTTGCGAGGGGCAGTACTCCCTTCTAATACAAACAAGAAGGCTTTATCTGCTTTACTATACCCGTCCTGATCACTAGTCCACGGTGAATTGGTATACCCTCCAAGAGTTGTGCCACCTAAGTAAGAAGATATATGTGCATAAGATATGTGTGCATAAGATATGTGCATGAACTGAAATAAACATCACAAACATATTAACATTACTCACAAGTTGTTTCAATGATTACAATAGTACACTCTTTATCATTGCATTTGCTGTGGAAATCGCCATGAAACGCCGAGTCCTTCTTTCTATCTCTTGTATATCGATAGAGTAAATGTAATTCACCATCCTGATCTTCTTCACCCAACCACTCATGTAATAAAGTTACATGATCTCGATCTTTGACAATCTTACTATCCACACCACTACCGCACAATCCAAACAATTCCATTTGTGTTTGTAGTATATGCTTATTCTCATCATCAACAGACGGACAATCGGGAGGATTATCTTCACTCGAAATTGTCATCTCATTGAGATAATCTACTATTGCTTGGAAACATGCTGAATTTACATCTAAAAAGATACGACCATTCTTATCACGCTGTAACCTCTTCTCCCACCGGCCACTGAATAATGCCTCTAGCATAGTATCTTTTAATTGTGTTAATGTTGATCTCTTTGCAACTATTTGTTTACCTCCGGCATTAATCTCAATAAGAGCATCGGGAGATGCATCTACGTTGCCATTATCATTAGCTGTATCTGCTTTTGTTTTGTTTAGTTTGTTTATACGTTCTGTTAAACTGGTCTCACGGCCATCAAGATCTGCAAGTTGATCTGATAGATGTTTCTCATGATTATCTAATGCTGCTTGGAGAAGGGAGTTGGTATTACTTAGCTCTTCCATGTTTGATTCGGTATAGATATTCCAATAGCAGATAAACCTATATATATTTACTTCTTTGTAGGCATAATACCAATAGCAGAGATATATCGTATCAACCTAACACAGGGCTTCTCCCCCCTACTACTTCAATGCAAAATGGCAAAAAAGTGAATAAATATTTGTACTTCAAAAAGGATACCGTGAACAATCAATTGCCCTATCTAGCTTACCTAATTGTCTTGTCAGCACCCGGCATACTATTGTAATCAGCAGTGGCGGATGGCATCGCGTATTGTACTACCGAATAGAGATGTTAGTTTGTTGGAGGTTTCTGGCAGGTCTCGGGTTGAAATGTTATTTCAATTGGTATGATTTGGTGACGGAGTATCTTGTAAGGAGTTTTCCTATTACATCATGGGAATTGAAATTTATATTGATTATATTCATATAGTAATGAAGGTAATGATATACCACCAATATATATGGTTGCAATCATCTCCCACATGAACGTCATAAAAGCAGGTATTATATTGCACACGATACTCGCATCAGTATACTCTACAAAACATACATCATCATTTCATCATAAATTACATCAACTTCCATCACCACAAATTGAAGCAGCATCGAAAGATCTTGATCTTTCACATGGTGATACTCCACTAATTATAACTGGTATCATACCAAAGAGCTTTTCACTGGATACTATACCCTCTATATTGGAAACATACTTTACTTCACAATCTACTAATGAGGAAACTCTAGTCCGAGTTGATATCACACCTTTAACATACACAGAGGCACCAATTAAGCTATCAAATGGTACTATTATATCACCATATCAACTTGTAATACCAATAAATGAAGTAATACCACTTTTTACTGCCTCTTCGCCTCAAGAACGTGGTTATAATGCATACATTCGACTACTCAATTTACAATCACATCCAAAACTCACAACATTACTACCGCTAGCAAGAGTTCTACACTTAGCTGGATCAAATCTTATATCAGCTAATCTTTGGTTAGGTGACGGGAGTATTAAATCTGCAATACACTATGATGGACAAGACAATCTATTATTGCAGTTGAGTGGTACAAAGACATTACTTCTTATCCCACCTGAGTTAGAACCTTATATGCAATATAAAAAGTATACTGAGAGTCGGTTTATATTCGATGAAACAACCGGAAAGTTTGTTGATGGGTCTTTGAAGTCTACTAGTAAGATTGTGATGAATCATGGAACATTTGATCCATTCTCTTCTACATCTCGTGATCATGATCAAGAATTTGATTTCATAAAATGTTCCCGAGCAATGATATCTACACTTCATCCAGGAGAGGCACTGTTTCTGCCTGCACTATGGAGTCATGCCGTTGTAAGCTCAACTGGATTGAATGCCGCCGTTAATCTGTGGTTTGTGCAGAAGAGCGTATCACATAGAAAAGCACTTGAACGTCATCCATCTTGGAGTTCGGGACACTTTCTATTAGGTAATGATTTACTTGCTCAAAGGCTTTATACAGAGGCTGAGATTGCATACCGCAAGTCACTTGAGATAGATCAAGACAACTTTGATGCATCACATAATCTTGCTTCGGCACTAGAGGGCAAAGGTGATAGAACGGTGGCTATAATTCAGTACCGAGAAGCCTTTGCTCTGCATAGATCTTTAGAAGAAGGTGTTCAATGTCTTACAAACATTGGCGTTATATTAAAGAAAAGTGGAGATTTGGAAGGAGCAGAAGTAGTATGTAGAGAGGCTGTCGAGCTAGACCCAAAATCAGGCAAAGCTTGGAAGTTATATGGCAATATTCTGGCCCTTCTAGGAAAGTTTGAAGCTGCCGACGAGGCTCTAGATAACGCTGTAAAGCTACTACGATCTGCAAATGATAAAGTTGCAGCCTTGAACTCATGGGGCGTAGTCCTTGAACAGCTTCCGGGAAGGAAACAAGACGCAATTGCTGCATATGAACAAGCTCTTCGGATAAACCCGTCTTATCAAAAGGCAAGAGAAAGTTTAGATAGCCTAAGAGGTAGACAAGAGTTATGACCTCATCCCACAGTATAAGATAGTTTAGTACCATAATAGGTAGACAATAGTTGTGACCTTACAATAGTGTATAAGTATAAGACAGTGTATAAGGTCCTGTATACTACATAGTGCCTATTATGAGGATACCCGACGGCTATCTTGGGGTATCCACTTTTTTCTCTGCATCACTCACGCACCATCATCACAAACATCTCACAGCATCTCAATATCATACCTATCACAATCCTTCTTCTCCTCATACTACATAGAGCAATATAAGTACATCTGAATAAGGTTTCATCAATATATCAGTTTCAGTACAACATCCTTCTTCTCTTCATTGCACTAAGTTGGCGCCACCTTCTTCTAATAATGGCTAGTAATGACTATATCACTGCATTTGACAAATTAGCAAAGCAGTTTTCCGAGATGGAAGGCTGGGAATGTAGACAGGAAAAAGGAAATGCCTACTTGCATGTTAGCAAACCAAATTGGTTGGATCAGAATATGAATGGAATACATTTAGAGACTTACGTTATGGATAATCAATTGCAAATGGGATATGCTCCCGTATGTGTCCATTGTGAAGGTGGCTTCCCCAAACAACGCGAATTCATGTCAATGTTTACAGAAAGGTCAAGAGTAAAGATTGAAAGTTGGCCGGGATACACAGTTAAAGGCCCAAAGGGTTGCAGTGTATGTGAGATCATGGTACCTATCAAATCAACTGCTGACGAAACAATTAATGATTTGGCAACTGAGCTCATTAAACTCCAGACATTAGCCCCTTTGATAGATTCGACAATCAAAGATGTTCTTGCAAAGTAAAACCAGGATGTATAATATAAGAGGGTACTTTGTTTATTGTCTTTAACTTTAACATACACTGTATATCTGTTCATTTTCAAAAGGTTACCGTTTGTTTGCTTGTTGCTACAGAAGTAGGAGATGAGAAAGGTATTGTCTTCTTTTGAACAGATACTGGAGTCCACATCGTCTCTTCAAATCCACTATCATCCCATCCAGTGGCAAAGTCATCATCCTTATCATCTGCCCAACTATGTGACGGAAGTATATCAAAATCATCTTTACTGTCTTCTTCTTTAGCAAATGAAGCAAAGCCTGACCACTCGTTATCGCTCTGCGGTATTGGTTTACGAACGACAAAGAAGTCGTCTTCTTCGACATCTCCTCCTGTATGCTGCTGGTCTTCCACCGACTCAATTGAGGCTTCGTGAGATGTGGTGGATGATGTTGACATGCACTCCATGGTTGCAGCCTGAACGGCAGCATCGACAGCAGCTTCGTCCATGACTTCGTCGTCGATTATTTGAGTCAATGGATTGTATCGAGGCTTTTCTTCAAATGACTGCTGTTCCCTTCGACTTGATTCGACATTACTACTTTCATCCATACTGTTTTCTTCAATTGATCCGATGTAACTTTCCCCGGGAGTACTAATCTCTTCCGGAAGTACGTCATCTTTATTGACCACATCGTCATGTGTAAGATTTACTTTGAAGTTATCATCGCTGATGTCTCGTATGACGTATCGTCCCGTTTGTTCGTTGCGTACCAATGTCGAAGTAGGTTTGCCGTGTCCTCCCACTCCAACACGCTTGAGTTGAGATATTGTTGCTCTAAGTTCATCAATATACTCACTTGATGAGCTTGATTTTGTAGTTTGTGGTGATGCGGAAGTCTTGGCCCTGAAAGGTGATGGTGTAGTATCTCTTCTTGAAGGGGACAAGGTCAAGGGCGGCCGTAGCCTATCACGTCTTGGGGGTAACGACGAAGGTGGGGCGATTGCCCGTTGAGCTTGAGTAGAATCATTTGAAGTTGATGGCTTAGAAGGCTCATCCATCGAATCATCAACATTAAAAGAATGTTCACTAGCTACTCCTGATCGTTCAATAGGTATTGGGGAAGACTGTTCGTCGAACGGATCTTCCAGGCTCTTCTCAATAACTTTCTGCCGCGGTGGACTATCAAATGGGTTCGTGCTAGGACCATCGTCAAATGGGTTAGTACTTTGTCGAGGAGGTGTTCCGCCAGACGTGATTGTGGGCTTGGGTGTGGTGTTAGGGAATAACCTACTTATCCGGCTCGTCGCCGGTGGCTCTGGATTTGCTTGTACTGGAGGATGAATGGTATCAGCTTGTGTGTTGCCTTTAACTTCTGAGGTATCTCTCGACTTTGTTGCTGCACTACTAGATCCATGCGATGTTGCTGGTTTCAACTCAGTTGCCACAGGGGTTGGCTCTGAGACACTTCTTCTGCTTATCCTGTTAGGTCGTGGTACATCCCTTTTTGAAGGAGGCAACTTGACACCAACCTGGTCTGCTGATTCGTCTTCATCAGATGGCGACCTTGATACCGTATTAGCTGCCTGATCCCTGGGAGTAGCTACTTGCTCCGCTGATCCTACCCCGATATCATGCCTTGCTTCCAATGCAGCGAGACGAGCAGAGATACTACCCAACGGATGCACCGTCTCATTCTTTTTCTTTGACGAGGAGTTGTTATTGCCACTCTGCAAAGAGTGTGGTGTCGATCCACACAATCCCCGTAAGAAGTTATGACTATCACTATTCAATGAAGTACCAGAATATCCCCCGCTGTGTAAACTGCCAGAATATTTACCTTGTGAATGTGGTGTTGAACTACGCAATTCTTTTAATATATCTTGTGCTGAGGCTGTAGAACCGACTGTGCCGCTCTTCTTCTTTTTCTTCTTAGGTTTAGTGGAGGTGGATGGGGTAGCGGTAGAAGGAGGGAGGGGAGAACTGCGACCAAAGATTGTCTCGCCATTATCTTCATCAACCTCATCCTCTTCATCAACCACATGAGACTCTGGTTGCTGTGTTATCACACTCAATATCTGTTCTTCCAAGCTAGGTGTGGTAGTCTTAGTCCTCCGCTTTGACGATGTCGTGGGCGGTGGATTTAATGTTGGCTCACTGCGAGTCAGTGGTATACTTTGACTAAGCTCTTGTATTGCCACAGAGGCAACTACTGAGGGAGTTGCTGCTTTCTTTTCTCTCTCCGGCAGCACATCAGCTGGTGGTGGTGAAGCCACCACATCATCCTGGGTGGTAAAATCACCAAATACTGCAGTAATTTCCTCCTCCTTCTGAGCTGCTGCCAAACTCTGCTCTTCCATATCTTGATAGGACATTACCTCACCCTCAATTGATTTGCAAACGAGTTGACTATTACTTGCCACTGAACTAGATGCCGATGCTGTTGATCGCTGTTGTTGAACTACTACTGGTGGTTGTCCCAATGAGAATGAGGGTACCTCCTTGGTAGTATCAAATGTTGCTCCTCGTACTATAGGACTCTCACTTCGTCGTGGACTTGGTAATAGTAGTGGAGATAAAGTACGAGATGACGAACGTCGTTCAATACCCGATGATGATGGGTCAGAGACAGGGGAACCAATATTGGGCGAGCCGACGTCATCATTTGGATCTGTCCATATACGTTTGGTATTGTCTGCAAATGATTCACCCAAATTGAAGAAACATGGTGCATTCTTCTTCTTTCCCTTATTCTTTTGTTTCTTCTTATCACCATCGTCATCTTCAATATTCAACTTCAACTCTTCAGGAGTAGACATGGTAGTTTCACCAGTTGTATCCATTAACCCATTATTCTCTTCTTCATCAAAAGATTCATCCACACTAAGCGGAGAGACTAATGGCAAATTATCATCATCACCCTTGGATAATATTGGTACATTTGGAGGAGTTACTGTCCTATATGTCAACTGATTACCCTTGCCATCCCCCGAGAAAGAAGCACTCTTTTTAGGTGTAGGTTGTGGACTAGGGTTCCACATGTTAATACTTCCCCATTCGACATTATAATCTTCGGGAGGAGAGTCACTTTTCGATGTCAATCCACTTGATAATGATATACCATCAGTAGATTGTTCACCAATCTTAAGACCACCAGGTGTGTTTATTGTTAATGTACCTAATATTGCATTATAATCTTTAGTAGCAACGGGTGTTGTTGATCCTTTGGAATATCTTGATCCTGTTGTAGATTTGGTAGTAGAGCTTGTTAATCGATTGTTGAATTGTTTAGTAGTAGGGGAATCAGTTTCACTTTCCTTCATTGCATAGACTAGCTCTTTCCATTTTTCGTTCTTGGCTATTGGATTACCGGATGTTTGTGCCTTTAGGAAGTTATTCATTGCTACCTGTTGTTTCATATTAAGTTTACCATTGTTAGCTTGAGGTGCTATTGTAGTCTTGGGAGTGGGTGTTGTGGTTAATTCCGACATTTCAGGTGATATTTTATGCTTGTTAATTTGTACAGTATTTGCAAATAGTGAGGGGTGTTTATCGTCTACTTCTTTTAGTTGTATTGGTGTTTTATTTATCGTGGCAGCAGTATTCATAGTAGCCAAGGGATGTACATCGTCCATACCACTAGGGCTTATATTAATTTTTGTGGGTGTTAACATTACTCGCGAATGAGATGCGGTAGGCGGAGTTTGCAGCAAAGCAGCATTATTAGTAGGTATAGTTTGTAACTTCTTCACTGGACTTGCTGAATCTAAACTATATGCCAAACTAGATGGAGATAATGCATTATCGCTGGAGGTAGGTGATACGGGTCCAGATCTACTTTTGGAGGGTGTTACAACCGCGGAGGATTGATTAATCTCATCTTTAGTCTCATCTTCATCAGCAAATGTGAAGGATCTTGAAGTGGGAATACTACTGTTATTCACTACTTGCATCTTTGCAGTTAAATATACTATGTGTTCTCCTCTACCTATCTACTACCTGTGCTTCTTCACAGGTCTATTATAATATGTCGGGGGAAAAAGAACACAAGATATGAGCAAAAATTTACTGCAATGATATTGACTCGCACACTTTATAAATTACATACCTATCCTGGATATCATAACAACCATCAAACCATACCCTCATATCAATGTTGTTCTCGCCTTGACACCGCTGACGAACCAATAAATATCCAATGCATGTCGAACGACAAAAATATAAAATGTATTATGGCGAGCAAACGAAAAGAATTATTTATCATAAGAAGTTCTTATATGCATACATAGTTGGTACATCTACCGAATATGATATCGATGGTGATTGGATAGATATATATCAATATCACCCCACCGATACATCTTCCAAAAACTGCACGGTGTTTGTTGGTGGGTTCTCGCTCTGGGGTTCTATTAAATAATCTATACTAATCATATGAGCATGGACGAGGAAGACCCTTCTTCTCCGAAAGATTTGCATATAAATATCCCTGGTTTGATCCGGCCAGAGTTTACATCTGATAATAGACAAGAAGCCAACAAAGCGACAAATCATACTCAATATGAATATACAAAAGATGACGAGGATAATCCAATCATTAAAGTAATAGATGCCCGAGCATACCAAGAAATAGCAGAAGAAAGTGCAACATCAATGTTCAATCAAAAAGGATTTTGTCTCTTCCCTCATAGAACAAAAGTTAAACATTGGAATGAAGATTATATACAGGGTATGATATGCGGATCAGACATAACATCAATATATGCACCAGAATTAGAAGGTATTATACGAAATCATTTACTAGCACAGTATAACATTATTTCTGTTGATTCTCCACCTGCAATCTTGAGAAGAGGTCCAGGATCCAAGAATAGTTTCTATGGAAGTGGAGTTCATCAAGACTTTGGAATTACTTTGGAGGATTACAAGAATAATATAGATGCATATGATAGAAGTGGTCAAGGGTCTAAGGCGTGCCAAAAGAAGTTTGATAATAAGGAAGTTGAGGGTATGATGATCATAAACTTTTGGAGATCTGTAGGGGGGTATACCCAAACAAATCCTCTTCTAAATAAGCCACTAGCAGTATGCGATCCTTCTTCTGTCAAGAATAGTGACACAGTTCATACTGGATTAGATGCTCATTTATACGGTGGCGTTAAAGGAAAAATCACAGATCAAATGGCATTAAAGTATAATCCTGTACATCAGTGGTATTATTATCCAGAAATGAATGATGATGAAGTATTAGTATTCAAACAATTTGAGATATGGAAAGATGATCCAGAGCAAAGAGAGGAGATGCCAATTAGAGGATGTTTCCATACTGCTATAGATACACCAGATGAAATTCCGCCAAGGCAAAGCACAGAATGTCGGGTAACAGTATTCATTGGTAAGAATAAAGAAGATGACGAATTAGCAAAACAATGGACTCCGCCACCACCTCTTTATCCCAAAACTAAAGAAGAGTGGGGATGGTTAATGCTTGACTTGGGATCGATCGGTATGATCTTTGCCGCTGTGTGGTCTGTATGTCCTTCAATCCCCTCATATTTGAGCTTTATCTATTCATTTGCTATCGTTAGTATGATTGTGGGCTTGATTAAGTTTCATTACAGTCTCCGGCGGGAAGATAGACTTAAACGTCACTCCTTTGCAAATTGCAATGTTCAAATGCTCGGACTGGCTCAATTGGCGCTAGGAATATGGGGCATGGCATTAGTGTTTCCAAATTTGGAGTATCTTGGCAATCCTAGTCCTGATACCTGTGAATTGGGACCGTTGCTGGCCATGTTCATTCCATCTATCATTATAGCCCTTGTTATTGTTGGTCTGATTGGTTTTGGTGTATATTCCTTCATTGTTTCCAAGAGAAGAGGATGAGTTGAAAAATGTATAAGGTTTGTACAGGGGTAGATTCGTTTTTGTTGCATTTCATGGGAGCAAGACCAAGTTATGAATAGCTGAACTGTATAGCGGAGGCCTTTATTTCAAGAATATAGCACCAGTGAATTGTATAAGTATAAAGACCTAATGTGTATATAACTCTTGACTGGTTTGCATTGCAATGGGATCAAATCTCGAGTTACTCCTGTAGCAGAGTTCTTTACTTGGGGTATCGAACGATACCACCTCAGATACTCATGGTCAGTGGAGTAGTGATATCATCATCGAGTGCAAGCGACAATAAAAGTGTATGGCGAGCAAACGAAAAATGATGAGGTAGTAAAACACAGTGGTTTGCAAAAGATACCGGTATCTTTTCACTATAGGCCTCGTATTTTAAAGCTCAACGCATGGTCGCCATGACGACCACCGACGACAGCGGCGACCACCGACGACCACCGACGACCACTGACGACCAGCGGCGACCACCGGCGACCATATTATATATCTTGCTATTAGATATATCTTGCTATTATGTACCTTATCTTGTGTTAGATGATGTGAGGAAGCAACATAACTTCAGAATATGTCACCGATGCAACGTTTGAGTGAAAAGATTGCAATAGATTAATCTGAGTGAGGGGTTATCAAATAACAACGAACACATCAACATACATCAACATAACACATAAACACATCAACAAATACATCACCTAACAATAACAAATTTAAGATGACGGGATAACCGGTCAGTTGAAGAGATGTGATGACGAGTTGACACAGCTGTACAATCATATGGTTCTCTCATTCCGAACTCCGTCTTGATTTACCCATCGTCCGATTTACCCATCATCCGATTTACCCATCGTCCGGTGATCGTGGTAGAATACTCGATATTATTAGACGACATTGGATACATGGCGAAGGCGATACTTGGTGATTGTTATAGTTTATTCGAAGGAGGAGAGATTTGAGATTAGCAATGAAGAAGATGTGATATACTCAATGGAAACATCATCGGTATCTAAAACAAGTTGGAAGACTTGCTGACGACATTAGTAGCGACAATAGTATCATTTAAGTTTTTACACGTATTGAAAATGGTAGTAAGGTTACATCTGTGATGATGTTAACGAGGCAGTATCATTATACTTATACTACGGAGATAGTAGGAGTCATCAAAGTATCAAAATGTTAAGATTATGGTACCCCAAGGTTGATCCAGGATTCCAGTTTGTTGCACACAATAGCAGAATAAATAATAGCTCTTTAGTTTATTATCGATATGCAGCACGAATACTATTTTGTTGTTCAAGTAAGTATACCAATACCAAGAAGTGTTCTCATCTACCGTTCATTATTGTATTATGGCAAATCAAATGACCGATGATACCCAACTCCAACACGAGTGTCTTCAAGCTACTACATAGTATCATATATCCCCCGCCCAACTATCATCTCATCTCATACTATTTATATCTTCATTTTTGTGAATTAATATGCCAATGCAACTCACGGTGAGGAAGAACTAATTGCAAGACTCCTCTCCATATAACAGAACTACTACTACTGATTTATATTATTGTTCCTCATTCACCGATGACTAATTCCACCATAGAATTAACAATTATAGATCATGAGTAGAAATATTTACTCTTCATTACTTACAAAAGCATAAGTAATTCTAATTGTTGCGCCGCCGTATGTCTTTGCAATTATCCTGCCTAATAAAACAATACGCATATATCACACACACCATTCACCATTGTTTACTATTGCAAGTATATCTAACTGCATGTGTGCTGTGCTGCTGCCGCTGCTACTACTACTACTATCATTAGCAGCCGCAATCAGATATGGCGGCAAGTCTATTTCAACTTTTTCTTGTTGTAAGAAAGCCACTTCGAGCAGCCGTAATGGTCTATAGATGGGTGATGATGGAGTAGAGAGTTGACCAGCGGCGACCGGTAGGCGACCATCGACGACCACCGACGACCAGCGGCGACCAGCGGCGACCACCGACGACGACCGAGCATGCGTTGGGTTTCGATGCACGAGGCCTTTAGCGAAATAACGCCGGTATCTTTTCTCGACCGTAGACTTTTAACTTTTGTTAATTACACCACATATTCATAGAGATTCATAGGCGTTAAACAATTAAATAAGGTTCCTATTGGCACATCTACGATATATCTTCCTCGATGGTGATATTGATACATAATTAATGATAATACCATATATCTTTTTTGCAAAACATCCCAACTCCCAACAAGTAATTAGTGGTAATGCCTCTCATCACCAATCAATTAAATAATACAATAGCTTGAGTGAGTAATATCATTTTGATGGGTTTTTGATGATAAGATATATCATTGTATTGATGGTTTATACTAAGATGAGTACGAACAATATCATATCTATTCCACCTGAGCATATACCATCTGGTATGAAGGCAGTTCATATTGGTATGCCTTTCCTCCAAACGGCTATGGATGAACTATCATCCTTCAATTGCAAAAAAGTATTCGTGATGGCTAACAAATCATCAATTAAGTTCATTGAAGGTGACGATACAAAACTTGTCGATATACTGCAATCAAAGGGATTACTAGCTGCACCTTTATGCACTTCAATTAACATGGGAGGGGCAGAAGAAGGGCTGTTAAAAGCATGTGATGATGCATATACAGCCCATGCTGATTTAGTAATGACTGTCGGTGGAGGAGCAGTACAAGATGCTGGAAAATTGGTTCGACTATGGTTATCTACCAAAAGTGATAATGAAAAGAAGAAGATTAGATGTACGGTAGAAGGATTGCAAGCGGCTACAGAACAAGATCCCATGCCCGAACTTCCACCACAAATTTGCATGCCTAATTCGTTTGCAATGGCAGAGGCTACACATATCGCTGGTCTGGTTACCAAGTTGAAGAGTAAAAGTGGTGCTGCACATGTGAAATTATTGCCCACTGCCATTATATACGACCCAGTCTTGAGCTCCGGATTACCGGATTGGGTAAGATTTGGGACATCATTACGAGGAGTTGAACATGCAATAGGGGCAATTACACATCCAAAAGCAAATGAAGATGTACGTGCTCGTGCATTAGAAGGTTTGCGTATCCTGGGTGACAACCTTACGAAGCTTATATCTGATCCTGAGTCTGCTACATTACAGAGTAATTTATACATGGGTGGGTTTATTGCCATCAGAGCTTTGAACATGGGATGTTATCCCACAATTGGTCACCTGATAGAAAATCAATACTCAGCAAAATTCAATGTCCATCAGGGTAGCTGCTCGGGTATTTTGTGTGCTAGAATAATGGACTATCATTATATAAACTCCAGAGAGTATCAGCAACGAATATCGGCTGCACTTGGCACTGAAAATAAACCTGCACCACAAATTGTCCGTGATTTGATTGCATCTCTTCCAGAAGTGAAGAATGAACATATTCAAGTAGATGTTACAAGTGAAATGCTGTTAGAGTTTACTCAATGGATGTTCGTCAATCATAATGCTAGATATACGGTTCTCAGCCCAAGGAAGTTTGAGTCAGCAGAAGACATATACAACATGATGACAAAGCCGTTGAAGGACTTGTAGAAAGAGAGATGATTGCACAGAAGGAGAAATAATGATGCCTAGAGTAGAATAGAAACATAAAGTAGTACTAGTACGCCATAACATTGATACACGAATAGCCAAGACCAAGTTAGGAATAGCTGAGTTGTATAGCGGAGGCCTTTACTTCAAGAATAGCACCACGATAAGATGGGTTGTTGAGTTCTTGATCATGCTTCGGACAGTTTTATCATTGTGTATAAGTTGGTGGTGAACAAGACCATGTATGATTATTCGTTTTAAGAACTTGTTTGCAGCTATGAAGTTTAGTGACCGTATATAACTCTTGACAGAGTCTATCAGCAATGGGATCTTGCTCTAGTAAATCACGGGTTACTCCTGCAGAGTTTCTTCACCTTGGAGTAGAAGAAAGCCAAGCGGCTAGTATGGTACTCGGATTGGTCTAGGGGATAGTTCACTTATATCTAGCCTGAAATCTTCATCAGCAATAGTATGTGGCAAGTCTGTTAAGTGGGGGTGTATCACCAGCGACGAAGGTTTTACTGTCATGATACCCTCTCGATTGGAAGAGGAAGATTACGATGATTCTGACAGTGACGATGGATCCGACGTCTATGGTTGGGCTGGGTATCAGCGGAGACTAACACTGTCATATCAACAAGTAGAGGTTCCCGATGATTTCCAACTCAGCTCTGATGACTTGAGTGACGACCTACCTGATGTATCAAATGGTCGAGAGTACGTGAAAAGATGCACTATTTAATACATCTGTGCAGGTTAAGAATCAGTTTGTAATGAAGAGATAGATATGGCCTAAATATCTATTACTAATCTTAAATGATTGTATGAAATTGATGATTTTATACACCATCAATAGATTCCAAGCTCCTCTTTTGCATAACTCTCTATGATCTCGAGTTTCCGCCTTGCGTAATTGTTAGCAAATGGGATCTTTGCTGTATTTTCAATTGACCTTTGCATCAAACTGATTGCCTTCTGTATCAATTGATTCCTCTTCTCCTCGTCATCTAGTTGCCTCTTGGCCAAATCGAAGCAAATCTCACTATGGATAGCAAGTGGACTTGCACAGAAACTTGCCAATGGAAGTTCTAGTCGGGATATCTTGTCCTCAAAGTTCTCTGAATCCAAGGCCCATAATGTGAAGTCGGCAATGTTCTCATCTTTCACATTCGCATTATCTCCATCAATTTCTAATGATAGCAATGTACGGATTGGTTTGAACATGGGCGCAGTCACAGTAGTACTACCTGCTTGTTGAGGAGGAGGAGGAGGAGGAGGAGGCTGCTGCTGCTGTCTAGCAGATCCCTGTAACTGTTGTTGATTCACTCCCAATGTTAGCAATGTACGGATTGGTTTGAACATGGGTGCAGACCAGGTACTGCCCCCCGGCCCGAAATGCTCTTGAAATGGCTCCTCTATTCTTGACTGGAACAAATCTAGAGCTTTTGATGCTAAGCCGTTTTCCTTGAATGCAATTATAACCGAATAGAGTAGACAAAACATGTTGTGTATGTTCTTGGGATCGCTTTTTGGAGCTAGTTCTTCCACAATGTACTTGCAGGCATCAAGTGCAGCTTGAGTCCTTCCAAGAGCTATGTTGTAGTTGACACTGTGTGCAAAAGCCTGACCTACTCTATCACTGCCATATGCTTTGCAAATCGCCGCGTGTTGAGTTTCAATGTTGTAAATAGATTTGATCCTTTCATCAACCTCAAGAGCTTCTTCAAAGTTTCCCAATCGACCTAAAGTTTCAGCTTCCATTGCCATTGCACGACCATAATGAACAGGATCTCCCTTGAGTCGAGCTTGTTCACTAAACTTCTTGCACAAGTCCTTCTCATAGCTGCATTCTTCATCTTGCTCAATGGCTCCCATCTTCAATACAACAAACAAGCCGCTAAAGATTGGGAAGGAGACACTTCTATCGAATTCCTCGTCATTTGCAGACGGTGTATAGTTTAGAATCTGTAATCATTTAAAGAGGTAAAGATGATGATAAATGAGTGAAAGATATGATACACAAATATTGATTCACAGAGTCTTGATACAAACAAGTCTACTCACAGCAAGCGCACTTTGGTATGCTTCTGCACCTTCTTTCCCCCGTCCCAATGTACTATAACATTTACCTCTCGCAACGTTAACTTTGATCAGCTTCTCAAGCTCGGGTGCATCTATGGCATCAAGAACTATTGCACTGATGCCTCCATGTTCTATATCATTATCATCATCGGACATTTCTGAAAGAGTATTAGACGTACATGCAACACGGAGTTGATCATTCGCCATTTCCTTGAGGATATCCAAGACGTCGTCAAACAATAAAATTGCCTGTGAATTCAGACCTAATAGCATGAGCTCTCCTCCGATGTTAAGTGCAAGGAGAGCTGCCTTGGCAAAGTTACCACTAGACTTCCAATGCTTGAATACTCGAATCTGCTTCTGAAAGTCGCCTTGATTATGAGCTTCATCATCCAGTTCTCGTTCGAGTGATATGGCAACATGCTCATGCATTTCTTGTTTCTTTTCATTTAACATGACACTTAAGATGCTTGTCTTCCATGAATCATGAGTAAAACGTAGACGGCGGTTCTCAGCAAAGAAAGGATGTGCCTTGCGACGTCCTTTCAAGGATATTAACCTAATATTTCCCATTGAACTGCAAATATTGTCAGTATCATTATCAATCCAGTCCTCATTATCATCGCCGTCATCCTCTGGTAATAAGAAAATCTGTTCAATGATACCCTCTTCAATTGCCAAATCAATTGCTGACCGGAGGAGTGAGTTTGATGCCTCAAATCTCCCAGGATTGTCTTCAACTCCAACCATTTCTTCATATGCCAAAGCTGCATCAAGTAAGGTGAATTCCATTCCAATTACGGCCGCAAGATGCAGCACACTTCGTACCGACGAGTCAAGAGCATCTATACGGCATAAAAGTAATTCATTGACTGAGCCGAAGCTCGAGCCTATCTTGTCATCACTACTTTTCATACCAATCAAGCCATTGTCTAGTTTGACGGTAAGTTTGTTCTGCTTGATAGCATCAAGAACATACCGCAGGTAGTAAGGCATTCCTCCGGATGTGGCAAACACATTCCGACTGAAACTTTCATCAATATCATTCAACTCAAACTCGAGGGTCGTGGCAATCATCTCCTTAACCTCGGGCTCAGTGAAGGGAGATAGGCTTAATTCCGTATATCTGCCTTCATTCTGGAATTGGCCGTGGAGGTCTGACCAGAACTGAGGGTTCATGGATAATGGATTCGATGAGAGCGGGCGTGATCCGCAGAAGATCAATACATTCTGCCCTCGTTCAAAGATTGCTTGTACTACCATCCATGACATTTCATCCATCCACTGCACATCATCTAGTGCAAGGAGAACAAGGTTTGCATGCTTGGTACATCGTACAAAGGCATCGGCCATGAAGTCTACAATCTTTTGCACGTTAGGTGCCTTGGCATTTCCAGCTGAGGCGTTTGTATTCCTTTCTCGGAGGCCCAGCAATCGTTTACCAACGACTTCTATAAACTCCGGAGGAGCATTCAATTCTTGGCATATAAATCGAAATCTTGTAGCGTCAGTGCTCATTGTACTACTTTTGGATGACTGTGTATGTAACGACAGTTCATCCCACTCTTTGTCGACTGAGAAATCTACCGAGTCTGCAGATGAATGCCTCCCTTTAGAGTTGTCTCCTATTATTCCTGTTATTGTATCACCTGATGAACGTCGTCTAAGATCACAATCACTTAGAGCTGACTTTGATGAACGCCGCACGGGTTTATCGGAACCAGATCGATCGGAACCATCTAAGGTTGATCTTTTTAAGCTTGTGCCCGACCCTATTCGCGGCAAGACGGTCCCTGATCTTACGGAGGCATTCTCTTCGTCTTCTAATTGGACCTGGGACAAGACATCTCTAAATATCGAGCGGAATAGACTAAATGGTATCCTTGTATCTCCCTCGTTACTAATGTTTCGTGTAATGATGACCCGTTTTTGTAACTTCTTCGCCATTGCTCTGACGAGTGCAGTCGTTTGAACCATGAGTGTGCTCTTACCCGATCCCGATAAGGCTGACATGAAGAATAGCTTGGATATAGGACCATGGAACATGACATCCTTGGCTGTGCACAAGATTGATTTGATTTCGTTTTCCCTGCCAATGAAATTCCTCTTTGCCTGTCCCCATTCATTATCAGCTACATGTTTCTTAGGCTCAAATATTGGCACGGGCTCATCATATCCTTTGGCTTTAACTGCCGGAAGGGGTTTGAAGAAGACTTGACTTGACAGTAATCGCACATTCTTATCCACCAAGATGCCTGGATTTCCCTCCGATGCCATTAACCTTGCTGCGAGATTAACAGATGGACCAAGTACTGCAAATTCATGTCGTTCTATCCCACCCACTACTCCACAATATGCCTTACCAAAAGTGGCACCAATTGTACTCTTGATCCCAAGCTCTTCTTCTAATGCCTTGTGTATCGAAAGTGAAAATGGCACCGCCCGTTGAGCTATCATGTTAGGGAAGGTACTACCCCTTAAACCAAATGTACATATCAGCACAAGTCCTTTATCATCTAATATAAATTGCCGTAAATGTCCTTGGACATTATCAAGCTCACGTGTACACAAGTTCATTATATCATTCAACAGACTGAATAATAACTTATCCTTCTCTTCATTTCCTGTTAACTCGTAATCAATCAATGGTGTTATGAAACATGTGTATACATTCCGTATCTCCGCCTCGGCTAGATGTCGTTCTTGATCCGATCGACGTCGTTTTGGCATGATACGTTCATTCTCTTCATTTACCACTACCGGGTGCACATATAAGGATATCATCCGTTTTAACCATTCTAGTTCAGCATTATTTAATTCATCACATGATTGGAGTAAGGTATCCCCATCAGACAGTCTACTAGATGTACTGGATTGGCGTTGTTGCTGCTGCGACTGAGATGTTGCATCCTGTGATGCTGTTGTTCTTCCGCACTTGGATTCAAAGAACTTTTGATTCCGTTCAACAATTCGCACAGGTGCACCGTTGTCAACTGCATGATCCCATGAAATCAATGCAGCGGCAAGTAGTGGATCATCCTCGGCCGATAGTCTCCGTCGTTCTCCCTCTTCCCCAACAACAAGTATATATTCCTTCTTCTTGGTTAAATATTTCACAGCCTCTGGACTTGCATATACCTGACCATGACGTGCCATACTCTCTGCTCTAGCTACCTGCCGTATTGGATCGCCCAGTATCAAGTATTCACGTCGGGATATATCATTCCCAACATGTATCCCGACAATATGCCCAACGCCCACGGCACATTTAACATTTAGGGTGGCAACTTCTGATGAAGTCATTGTTGATCGTCTTCTTCTAATTTCAGCCTCGTATTGTTCTTGTTGCTGTTGATAATGGTCAGGACTATCTACAGATGATACACTCTCCAACGTATCCATTGACAATGTACTCCGTCTTCTATTGGTATCACTAGCAGGTGACGTCATCACACTAGCACTCCTTATTCTATTATTCCCCATTATGGACGTATCACTTGCCTTCTTCATTAATGATGTACGTCGACTACTAGACTTACTAAAACCGATCGATTTGGACATTACTGAATAATCGGAACAATTGGCAACAATTGCTGCTGCACAATTGGCAGCTGAATTAACACATTGTTCTAATAATATCTCTTCGTTTCTTTCCTCCTCGAGTACGGAATTATGACGAGTAGAAGAAGATACCTTCCATTCAGCAAATAATGCATCACCTGCAAACTTTAATACATCCCCACCATGACTAATAATCTCCTTTACAATCATTTCAAAGTATGAATTGATTGCATTACTTAATGACTCGACATCTAATGTTGTTGCAATTTTTGTAAATCCTGATATATCACAGAATAATATTGCCGAGTTATGATTCTTTGTATATGGCAATTTATGTGATTTGATAAATGGTGATGATGTAGAAGTATTATTGGTATTGGTAATTGTAGGTGAGGTACTTGTTCCAGCAGCAGAAGGAGTACCAGTTGATATTGACCCATCAGGGTTCAACCACCGATTTGTATTTTGCGGTGGTGCATATGGTTGTGTAAATGTTTTAAAATCATATCCACCGCCCACTTGATTATTATTATTGGAAATTGTTGTTGTTGCGGTGGTAGCACTTGTTGTTCTATCTACAGAACTTGACCTAACAGGTGATTTACTCTGTCTTTTTAATCTATCCCCACCTTCTAATAAGGTAGCAGTTCCACTAGAACAACATAAACTGCTTCTCCTTTTTAATTTCTTTTCTAATATCCTCTTTCTCCGTTCTTCAATTTTGAAACGACGTTTCCGTCCCTTCATTATACATTCAAATAATGATTTTAATACACAATTTGGTACATGATGTGATAACCACATTACTGATTGTATTAATGATGAACGTTCTACTAATGATGTTGCAACTATTTATGAGGGTGGGAAGAAAGTTGAGCATAAGATGTGAGCAAAAAAATCCTCAATACATGCCAAAATACTATCTATACATCGTTTCCCCAAACAATATTCTACCCCTATAACTTCCCAATGCCAACATACCCTCAAAAAACCAAATAAACAATGAAATAAACAATAATAAATAAACTTACCAAAATTACCACCATGATTTTGTAACAACTTGGCAATTAACTGTGCCTTATCATCTTCATACTGTCCCTCTGGATATGTTGGTATTGACGGTACTAAATTATTATCTTCGTTATTAATGTTTGGTATACCCATTGTGGAACCTTCCAAGTCAGATGATGGTAATCTATCATTAGTGTCTGAGTGATTCGTATTATGACTCATATTGCCAAAGGATGAACCTAACTCTGATATTCCATCGCTTATATCCCCTTCACTATCGTCACTACTGAATACTGAAGAATATACCGAATTATCATCATCATTTTCATTATCTACTAATAATGTTGAAATATCCTGACCTAATGGTACAATGGATGTATGTATTAATTCTTCTTGCTCTTGATCATTATTATTATCTATTTTTTGTAACTCTACTTGGTTATTGGTATTATTGTCTTGCGGCGGCGGCGGTAGATGATTTGACATCATTCGCTGTATCGGCGATCCTTTGTGTGGACCGTTATTTTTATGTTCCATTGTTGACTACTATATACTTATTGTTATATGAAGTATGAGGGTATTGGTTAGAAATATTGAGAGTCGGGAGTTTAGTAAAAAAGGTTTTTATCGCAATGTTCATAATATCTCCGCCACCCACAAACCTCCACACGCACCACACTCTGCTGGTTCCCTATATCCAATAGAGGTATAAATGTATAATAGCAATGAGTTGTTCTCGATACACCCACAAAAAATGCTCGAATATAAAAGTTTGCCTATATTATACCCCTTTATCGTATACAACAACAGTCTCCAAAAGCACACAGATAAACAAACGTACCTTACTCCTCCTCTATTTCAGTTACTCTTCCTCCTTGCCTCTCATTCCAGCAACACGCACGCCAAACCGTCGATATCAGTGTGCCGGAGTGAGGCCAAAATATGATATGTTTTGTAAAATCGGGAATAAAAATTATCTTCTCAAAAGCAATGGGCTAGTAATTCTTTCTTATAGTTATTTCTTATAGTAAGAACCAAGGATAATTAGATGTGCATAGTTTATGAGAAGAGACGAAGGGAGTAGTCTAATAAAGGAAACTTAATTGTTATCTAGTTTGGTTAGTAGTGTAAGTTTAGCTTAGTATCCTTTTGGGGACGCTTCATCGTCATATCCAAAATGAAATGATTGTACTACTCAGAATAATACCAATAGTAACAAACATACCACCTCTTATTCTAAATGATGACGAAGCATTACTACTACTATTTGTTTCTATAATATCTCCATTCTCATCAACTTCTCTTAATTCTGAAGTTTTCAACGGCACGGCAACTTCTGGACTACCCGTGGTAGGAGATGATGTTGCCGATGTAGGCTCTGTACTTATTGTCGGCTTACTAGAGATACTAGGAGTTGATGTTGGGGATACACTCGGTCGTAAACTTGGTGTATCTGTTGGTTGAGAAGATATAGATGGTGAGGCAGAAGGTTGAGTTGTGGGTTGTACTGATATTGTTGGATTTGAACTGGGAAATGCCGTGGGTGCGCTTGATATAGAAGGCGATGACGTTGGAGATTCGGAGGGTGATAGTGTGGGTTCAGTTGTCGTTGGGCTAAGTGATGGTCTATTTGTTGGCCTTTTTGTTGGACTGCGTGATGGTTCATCAGTGGGGGCTACATACGATATGAACAGAAGGAGCAAATGAGCGGTTAGTTGAGGCATGAGTTAGTCACATCATAAAACACACGTCATTTCCACTTACCTTCCGTAGGACTATACGTATCAACACCACATATACTTCTAGGTGGATATTGAGTCTTTTCATTTATACATAACTCCTTCTCAATCCAAGGGAAACCTCGTGACACCCTTGAAAAGACACCAGGTAGGAATGCACAGCCCACACCCCAGGATACGACACCAACAATCACATCTTCCTCGGGATTACTGTCATCCCGTACAATGAGCGGTCCTCCAGAATCACCCTGACAAGCATCTTGACCTTTGGTATATGTACATAACATACTTGGGTATATCCACCCTGCATACTTATCACTCCCCTCCTCGGCTGCCTCACATTGATCATTGGATATAACTTGCAAGTCAACCACAAGTAACTCATCACTCAACGCTTGACCACTGCCCGGATCGGTGTCTCCCCATCCCATAACATGTGTAGTTGTTCCTACTGGGGGATATAAATTGTCACTATTCACTTGTACCAAATCAATATCCAACGTAGTAGGTTCTTCCAATATTAATAATGCCATATCATATTGATCAGTAACATCTAAATAATTTGGATGTTCAATTTGTTCTTTCACTTTTAATAATTGTCCTTGATTGACATTATCAGAACCAACGACTACCTCTATGTTCTTATCATCGTTTAAACAATGTGCTGCTGTTAATACAACATCTAGGGCTATCATAGCACCACCGCAGAAATGTCCTCCGTTGTCTTGGAGTGAAACTGAGTAGGGAAATCTACCACTTTGTGCCTGTATCATTGATGCACAGATTAGAGAGAAGAGATATCGTTAGTTGGCAATGAAAAGACAAACACATGTAGTAGACTACGCATAGATTTTAATGCAACCATGCTGATGGTACCATATCACAATCAAAACAAAATATGTGCACATCCTATGCACTTTTTCGAAACTTACCCTCTCTCCACCAATGATTCTAGTATCCTTTGCAACTTCATTGTTATCAAATAGATTGGCATGTACTATTTGTGTTGGCATAATAACTACTATCAACAGTAGTAAGAGCTGGGAGATTATACACGACCACCATTTCATTGCAATAGACTTCATCATTAATGTTTTAGAGGTTTTGCTTTATGATTGCTATCGATTTTCAATAGACCGCCTACAAACCCCAATGACAATGTATACCATCAAAATCACCTCGCCAACATAATGAGATGTAGGGCATATCTAATGCCGAGCAGAATGGTGGCCATACATAGCAAGTTATCGATCACACTTCTTTTTTATTAGGAGGGCTTTTGTAAAATGATGTGACAGTATTATTCTATCCTGTGTACCTTCTGAAGGTGTACCTTCTCTCATAGTTTAAGTACAGTTTAGTATTGATATGGCAGTGGTTTGGCTGTACTCATTATTATCCTATCGATCGTTATTGATATTATCATTTGCAGTGAGGAGCACTGATTATCTTGAGTCGTATTGAGCACTGTAGATTGCAATTGTAAGAGATACCAACGTCAACTACTTGTTTCACAATTACTTGATACAAACTAAAAACATAACATGTCTGGCCTTATCAAACCAGTAACACAACGAGGACGATCAATTGCGGCACGACGTACTCGTAATCCTGCAATTAATGTACATGCGGCCAATGGTGGCGGCGGTGGCATACTATGCGGTCGAAAAGATGACAGTCTTTTCATATCATCCTATGCCGGAGATAAACAACGAAAGCAAAAACAACAAATGATTGATAGGGTAAAGAAGTTGTTAATATTCGGTACAATATTTATCATTTTCTATTTTATAGGCGGTAGTATGTCATCAGATGAGAAGGATGAGATTGCAGCCCAAGCGGCGAATCAATTACGTGCACCTTCAAAAGAAGAAGTTAAACCTGCAACTCCGCCTGAACCAGCTAAACCAATAGTTGTACCAACAATGGTGGACGTTGCCAAAACACAACCAGTACCATCAGAGCCCATAACTAAGAATCCAGAAGCATCCTCAATCTGTGGACGTAAAATTAACATTAATCTCTTCGATCCATCTTCATGGCCAACTCCCCAAGTATCACCAGTAACTCCAACATATTCTGATACAAATAATAAAGGTGTATTACTATCAGGGTTTAATGATATGTTTGGAGGCTTAGGATGTCAATTTAATGCTTTCTTCCATGCATATGATTATGCAGCCGAAAGTAAACAACCGCTATACATGACACAAAACAATTGGGCACTTAATAATGTCATCTATCCATTATTTTTTGGTGCATCTGTTGGTAAACATGTCAAGTTTTGGACAGCATTACAAGATTCATTGGGTATTAAAATTGTTGAGAATGAACGAGTATTAAGTACTGCTGGTGTTACTGCTGAACATAAGAATCAAAAGTCACTATATTACACTGTAAGTAGTGTTATTCTCATTTGAAGTGTCTTTTGTGATACTCATCCCTCACTTTTGCAATCATGAATTGAACCTCAAAACATATTTCTCAGATTTCAAAGAAGCACGATGCAAAGGCATTAAGAAATTCAAGAGATACAATCATTAGAAATCTTTTCCAATACCCATCCAAGGATGTATGTGCGATTATTGATGACAATAACTTTCCAATGGAAGATAGTGACAAGTATACTGTGGTCCATTTTAGCACATCGGGTTCAGCAAATTATCTTAAACAATTGAATGATCACATGGGTAAAGATTTATCTGGAAAGTCGCTTTGTTTGATCTTAGTTTGTCTTTGATTGTCCTTGCATATCATATGTACTAACATATGTTATAATCTCCTCTCTTTCATCATCATAAACTGTGATAACGCGCATCTTCCAGATGCCAATGCAATGAAGCCCGAATATATCAAGAACATATTAAAGCAATTAGATATGTTGGACAAGCCAATCCTACCCATTGATACTGACAGTGCCAATGCCGATCAAGAGGCACATAAACAAATTGGAGAGGATCCCGATTTAGCAAAATGGATCAGGTATGAGAAGGGACATTTGAATTATATTAATAAAACCCCTGGCAGTACATGGAACAGATCAGTTGCTAGTTATATATACTTGGCAGTACTTGCAGATGTGTATATTGGCAATCCTGTAGACCAATTATCACTCTGGATAGCTAGAATGAGATACTCACTTGGTATTAAGAATTCCTATGTACTAACTGAAAAGAAAGGGGACAATTGGGTTTCGTTTATAGATGATGAGACGTATCTAGTGTTGTATGATTCATCTAAACTGGCCACACCGTGGATGCCGTAAATCTAAATATAAGTTATATGTATTCGTAAGTAGAAGCAGATTTAAATGGTTAGCTTAAGCATACAAGTATGCTCCTACTTCTTAAACTTTGTCAACCTCTTCTCTCGCTTCATACTAATATCAAAAGTAGCTTGATGTTTACCTGATCTGTACACATGCATCTTCTTGTTTATACTCTTAAATACTTTGCAGCCACATTGATACAAACAACAAATCACCAAAACCGAGATCTATTTCTATTCGAGAGGTACTGAAGCATGGGGTCCAGAGGAATCCTCGAGTTTAACTCCAGGTGTTCTTCTTGTGATGGAGGCGTAACAAATCCCTTATAGAAACCAACGTCCCTTTCTATCTCCTTCAATTCTTTGAGGTAGACATCATAATTATCATCTGATGGATTGGGTTCTGCATCAAACCATTGGGCCTCACAAGAGCCTCCATTCATCACACAATTAGTCCATCTCCATCCTGATCTAGGCCCAGCCTGAATTAATTTAGCATGGGAAGGCATGTCACGGGAATGGTGCACATCATTGTGATAACGCTCAGGTGAATCAAAGGATAATCCCAGACCATAAAATTCAAGTTTTGGATTTCGTTTCTTTATATTGTGCCAAGCTAGCATAATATCAGACGCTTCTGCAATTGATGGCAGGTTGCCTCCATAAACAGTGTCAGGTAGACTGACCGTATCCTCAATAGATGGGAAATCCCCCTGACCAATATCCCGAATATCACCCATAACTTTGTCGCAGCTGTTTAGTGACAAACTCTTCAGCAGAGGGAAATCTGAAAGATCCATCAAATTCCCTTCTACCTCTGAACATCCAGATAAACATAGCTCCACCAAGTTTTCTCTTAGCACACGAATATCAGCAAGGCTTCCCGTAAGTTTATAGTTCCGTATGCATCGAAGCTTTACTAACTTCGGTAGGCTAGCCAACACTTCAAGATCCCAATTTAGCCGTCCGACATCCATGAGCGTTAGTTCACGTAGATTAGGAAAGTTAAAAAGAAATGGATATGTTCCATTCATCGATGCACTTTCAATATCCAGTTTTTGAAGTTGGTGGAAGTTAGCAATGGGGCTAATATCAACGGGTTTTGGACGCCCCCCAAAGGTAGATGATACAAGAGACGACTCCGGGTTTTCTCCATTAGCAATCTTAAATTCTTCAGACTTGCCAAGATTAAATAAAATGCTCACTGTAGGGATCAAAGGTAGCGCATCAGATATCCAACCAAGTGCTTCGGCATACTCTCGATTCTTAAGATATAATTCTGGTGTTTGATAAGCATCATCGGTTTCAGTTTGGGGTACATGTGTAACTCTTGCGGCTTCTCTCCATTTACGACATACACGTGCGCGCAATATACCACGCCAATCGAAGTATGAAAGTATACTGGCTAATATATCAGTATCATTTAAAACCTCATCAGCCATCACCACATTGGTATTTGAATGGTTCACCTTCTTCGTTGCACCTCGGCCTTTTGATTTGCTTTTCTTCGGCTCGGGATCATCTCCATCAACATCAATAACCTCATACTTCTTCTCGGCCTCGTCTAATGCCGTTCGGGCCTCTTCAACTTCCTTATCAGCCGCGTCTAACATACTCTGTGCATTAACTAAAATTTGTTTTACTGATTCTAAATTTGTAGATGCTGCAGATGCCTGTGTTTTGGCGGTGGCTAGACGCTTCCGCGCAGCCTCTAGCACTTCACGGCCACCTTCTGATATTACCATTATGTATATATGTTGCAAATTGCAATGTATAGAGGTTTATAGTTTTGGTGATATGTCGGTGCACCTTATATTTTTTTGTGCACAAGATGTGTTCTTTTTGTTTTATTGTTTGTAGACTGCTACTTGCCGGCCGCCCGTTAGACAACAACTATTATTATATATTATTAATAATATAACAAGAAGAACGATTCCTTTCTACGCCGTCTATTCGCACTGTATTTTACCCACCTCAGCTACAAATCTACAAATTACAAAGACCTCAACCAATAACCAACAAATAATATGTCCCAGTTAGTTAAAAGACTCCCAATTCTATGTGAAAAAGCAAGGCAATTTAATAAGCCTGGGGGATTGTAAACGATCATGTTAATAGTCAGCTGGAATGTTGCCGGGCTAAAGCCTGCATTGCAGAAAATCCATAGTGATTATGGCAGCAGTAGTAGTAGTAGCAGTAGCATGGCGGTAGCCGCAAGTAGTAGTGCATCAACCAAAAGTAAAAATTATGAAATCGGTGCATCCACTACAAAAAAGAAGGATAGTATCGACCCCTTTGCTAATTACATCCGACTACATGGAGATGTGGATATCCTATGTTTACAAGAACATAAAATACCACTCACTCAATTATCGTCAAGGTCGGAACCGCACCGTTGTTCATCGATTGAAGGGTATGTATAATATGATATGCATAAATTTGTCATTGGCGGCTGTGTTATAATTATATTATATATCCCGATTGATATGCATTATGTTCATACAAATTATGTATTTTTTTCATTGGCGGCTGTGTTATATGTACCAATTGATATCTCATTTCTTATATACCATACTAACTCATATCGACTATTTTTAAATTAGATATGAATCATTCTGGAGTTGTGCAACAGATAAGGCAGTAAAAGGTTTCAATGGTGTCTGTACCTATGCAAAGGTCGGATTAGTACAATCAGCAAACTCTACACCATTTGATGATCCGGAATTAGATGCCCAAGGACGATGTATAATGACAGACCATGGAAAGTTTGTGGTGTTTAATGTATATGTACCGTGTGGGGGTGTTAAGACACCCATGCCAGAGAAGATGAAGTTTTTAAAGGCATTGAGTGATGCTATGGATAATCAACGTCAAGAGGGCAAGCATGTTATATTAGTTGGTGATATGAATTTGAAGAGTGATAAGAGAGATATACAATGGGGACATAGATCATTGAATGTTGATGAGATATTGGAGCAGATGAAACAACAAAATGATAATGGGAAGGATAATGAATCGGTACCAAAATGGAAGATTGATTTAGCCAACCATTGGAATAAGATCGAGCAAATTCTAGAAACTAAGGAGGCAATACCCCGTCAGACAACTAATCCCAGTACCAAGGAGAAGTTTAACAGGTTCAAAGTTCGTGTAAAAGTTGGTGAGAATCATTATGAAGAGCTAGGTAGTAATGAAGACTCGGCTGAGGAAGCATTATGTTATTATACATTTGATGAAGGGTCCTATGTTGATCCTGATACTGATGAAACAATCGTCTGCCGAAAGAAGAATAGGCTATGTGTTGTAACGTTGGTTGAATTGATGCATAAGATTGCCAATGTCAAGTGGAATGTTGAAACACAGCGTCAAGTTGCAGAAGAGGCTGGGTTAAATCCTGATCACCCTCCAACACGCTGGGTAAGGAGTTTAATGGAGGGAAATAATGGAATGGTGGATGTATTCAGGCATTTCTACCCAACAGCTGAAGCACGTTTCACTGTTTGGCATCAATTTCAGCAGAAGAGGTACACAAATGAGGGAACACGTATTGATTTTACACTTGTTGATCGACCTCTCATGGAACATGTTCATCCTAATGACGGGAAGACACTTCGTTGTGGTAAAGAACCACACTCTGATCCCCTCGGGGAAGAAGCAGCCTTCAATGCAGCAACTGCTGGAGGATTATTCGAGGGTGGAAGCTATGGAGGCGGAGGAATCTCAACTGCCACGCAACGGGCTTTGGATACCCAGTTTGGAGAGTCTCCTCACACTGGGATGATCTACACACCTCCAAGCTACTCGGATCATATTGCCGTTTCTCTGTTGATGAAGAGTACTTTCCGAGACTATACTGGTCAGTTAACTTTGGGTAATGATTCTAATACGAAGAAAGCACAACCACACAAGAAACAACGCAGCATATCATCATTCTTCTCGGCTAGTTCAAAATCGTCTTCCAGTATCTCTTCCAAAACCACCACATCCAAATCGACTGGTATGAAAAGAAGTGCCCCGACACAGGCAGAGAAGCACAAGGAGAAGAAGAAGTCTATGTACTCATTCTTTGGCAGCAACACCAACAAAACAAAGGAGAATGATGGTAACAAGGATACCACAGCTAAAGCAGCATCAGCCAAAGCAGCATCAACCAAAGATCTGCTTAATAAGAAGGAGGCATCTAGTAAGGAAGAAGATGAGACGAAGAAGAAATCTATGTATTCGTTCTTTGGTAACAATAAGACAAAGGAGAATGATGGTAATAAGGATACCAAAGATGTGCCCAACAAGAAGGAAGCATCTAGCAAGGAGGAGTCGTCATCATTTGACTGTTAAACTCAGCTAGCTCAGTGTAGATATACCTAATTCCAATAACTATTCATTATCAAAACCTGACTTCTCCTTCTCCACAAGTATTAAGCCTATCCCGAAGATATCTTTCTTTATCATTCGAGCTCTTGAGTTCGTTCCATTCCCAGTATGGTATAGAAACAAGTTCTATTCCATCACAATTGACAACTTGCCTTTGCTTTAGCATGGTACTGCCAGTTGGCTCCTTGTCAATGAAGTGTGTTGGACCGTCCACCTCGATGCCAATCTGTTTACCATCTATATTCACAACGACATCTAAACGATATCCACTTGAAGTCAATGCCTCATCTTCTAGTTGCATTCCCATCCTTGACAGTTCGAATATTACATCCTTTTGTAAATTGGAAGATCGAACACCTCGATTGATAAACGTATCACGACAACGCTCTTCAATATCTTGAGGCAAAGTAGCAGAATGATCAAGGGTCTTCCTCCATGTATTCCATTGATGAAGCTGACATAAGCCCTGATTGTCAAACTCATCAATATGCCAAGTTATGATGGAAATAAACGCGTCACCAAATAAAGTATCTGCATCAACAATATCCTGAACTGAACAAGCCCAAGCAATGTTTGCCAAGGATTGAATATTACTTATATGAATATCATCAAGTTCACCACTTGCATCAAGTAACAAATCCGAAGCTCTTGGTATAAAAGTTTCAAACAATTGTGGATGTAAATACCCTCTGGCAGAGCATGACCACAGGAGCATTGATATTGCTTGGACAGTAAATGTATCACATTTAGCAATGGCTGCCTTGGTAATCTCTGACATGTAGATCTTTTCGACTATTAGTGAATCATCATCATCACCACAGTCAGGTATATTGAGAGACTTTGTACTTAAAGCCCATGCCATTTTGGCAAGTGACGATTCATCAAACTCATCCCAACGATGTTCAGATGACTTGGTCAAGGCTCTGAAGAATGGACGATGATAACATTCAAGTGATGCAAATGACCATGCCAAACTACCAATCTCTTTCGTATCAAGTGTATCAAGTTTATCAATACATGCAGTAGCAATATAATCAAGTAATCGTGGACTACGACATCCCACTGTGGAATATGCCCAGGCTAATCCAACACATGCATTCACAACATCTCGATCTTGATAACTAAATTCTGATAATGGTCGACGGACTAATTCATTTGCTACTGCCTCCATCAACGGTTTATGAATATAACCCACTTTGACAAATGATACTACTATGTTGAAAAGATCTAAGCCTGTGTAGTCCTGCAAGCTTGTCAAAGATGACGAAGCAATCAAATCAAATAACTCTTTTGGATATTCTTCGTTGTCATTATCATCACCTTCTCGTCGTGAATATGCCAATGCCAACATAGTCTTATCCTTTGCTGTACATTCATTAAACTTATCAATACATTGTTTCTCAATAACAGTAAAGAAGTTGGATGAACCATACCCCAATATACTAAATGACCATGCCAAGTTTGATAATCCCAATGTTTCAAATTTCCCAACACCTATCTTTGACAATACGACATGTTCAATACCAGTAAATAATTGATCTGATTGACTACGTCCAATGGTAGCAAATGACCATGATATTTGACTACATTCAATAGGACCAAATTGTTTCAATCTTTGTTGACTTGATGCATCATTCTCTAATAAATCCCAAAACTTTGTATGACTATCATCATTCTTTTTTTGTTGTACTGATGCAAATGAGGTGCATAACATTGCCAATCCTTGTGATGAGAATCGTGATGTTCCATTACGGTTATTGATAATGTCGGATGCTATATAATTGTATAAGTCACCATAATTTGTACTTGATGATGGGAATTTACTAAATGCCCAAGTTAAATTGGCAAGTTGCTGTGGTGTAAATTCCTTTAATCGATGTTTACTCTCCTCAGCTATGGCATGGAACATGTCACTACTACTAAAATGTTCCATTTTGGCAAATGACCAGGATATATTAGCCAAATGCTGAGGGGAGAATGTTGATAATTTTGGTATTATTGATTTGGCTACTGTATCGTATAATGTTGTAGATTCAGGTGTACTACTGCTGCCGCCGCTGCCGTCTTGGTTGTTGCTGTTGACACTGTTGTTGTTATTGTTGTTGTTGCTATACCGTGGATTGAATTTAGCCAATGCATATGCATAAACAAAATTAGCATAATGTCTTGAATCAAACTTATCATCTAACATCATTGGTATTGCCACATGTGATATACATTCAAATAACTTTTCATAATTATTAGGCGATTCATTTGATTTGGCATATCCGTTTACCCATTGACATAAGATAATTGGATCTAATCTATCATTATTATTGTTAATTCGATCATACTTTTGTAACTGCTTACTTTCCTTCTCTCGACGTTGTATAAACTCATTAGCAAAATCTGTATAAATTTGTGGTACAGATGATACCTTACATGTCATACAACTCCATAATATATTACCCAAATGTTTCAATTTAAATTCCTCACTTCGTTTCTTATAACTTGCATGTAATGCATTAAAATAGGGTGTAACATTAACAACATTATATAACATACTACGATCATTCGTATGATTACCTCGATTTTGTAATATTGTTGCATATGTCCATGATATAGTTACCAATTGCTTAGGTGTATATTTATCAATTTCTTGTATTGTTAATTGTAATATAGTATTCCAATAATTGATTGTTTGGGAATTTTTAGTAGCAAATAGATTGTAGAGTGTGGCACCTTCCAATGATGATTTGTTTGATCGGTTGGTAACATGTTTGACAATGTGTGCTGTTGATTGGGATATATCGCTTAATTGATTAGGATTGTATGTATGTAATTCGGAGAGTGTTTTGTGGAATAATTCTTCTAATTCATATCGAACTGCTGATGTATTCTGTTGTTGCTGTTGATGTGAAGTAGTAGATTGTTGATGTCTACCGCCCCGTTGATTATTAGTATCCTTTAACAATGATTGAATCTTCTTCCAAGCCGCAGGCACTAAACTATTGGATCCTTCCACATCTCTCGAATAGTCACTATTATAATCTTTCAATACTCTTAAAACATGTTGTATCTCTTTACAATTATTAATCTTTGTTAATGCCTTGATTATCTGTGGATCATCGTGTGGATTAACATTGGTACCAACCTTTAGATGATTTAGGTTTTTTCGATAATTTAGATTGTAATTTCTATTATCATTTCTATTATTGTGTATTGACGGCGGCGGTGGTCTTCTTTGTTGATGTTGTACTTGATTAGATGCACGAGGTTTCACTTTCACTCTCATAGTATCAGAAAGTGATTTACTCATATTTTCAAATGCAGACTCTTCGATCTGACGGAGTGTATTCTTACTACTATTATTTGACTGTTGCTGAGGATGAGTAATAGGTGTATCATTCATCATACGCTCGCCTAGACGAGTTGGTGATGTTCTATTACTTCTCCAATTACTATTTCTCCAACTTGCTTTTGATGTTTCATTATTGTTAGATTCTCCACTACTACTACTGCTTAACCAGCAGACGGGCGATCTCGCAACATTCTTAAGAGCATATCTATCAGTAGTATTAGTGCCAGCATACCGCCATCGCGGCAGCTTGGTATATATTGCCTTCATCATCAACAAACTGAGTACAATAGGTATCTTGGGTTGTGGTGTGTGTGCTTATTGCTTATTGATCTTTGATCTGAAACTTCATATTTTCATTTGGGTGTGAAAGTTTCGTTATCTAGAACTTCGTGAGACCCACACCTCATTAATGTACTGGTATTATTTGTGTTTAGTGGAAGACGTATAATAGAAACTCACTGAATTTCAGTGCTGCCATGCTAGCAAACTTACTAAGTGAGGACACCACCAAGAAGTTCAAGCCAGGAGATACAGTTCAGATTGATGGCCAGGAATCAGCGTCAGCAGCTCACCTAAATGGTTCCTGTGGTAAACTAATTAGTTGGGATTGGCACCAGAAATTGTGGGAAGTCGAATGCTATAATGGCAGAAACAAAATAAAAGTGGAAAATTTGAAACTATACAATTACAAAGCGGTTAATGTGGTGGTGCCTGATCATCCATCAGTAGTAGAGGTTTTGAACGATACTGATATATTATCCAGTATGTATACTTTCATACTTCGATTGGCGTGGTATATTGCGTGCACGTGTATGTCGTAAATGGAGAGAAGCAGCAAAAGTTACACATGTACCCCAAACTAAAACCGATGATGGTATGCGCACACCAGAATTATATCTTCAGAATCGAGAGTATGCTGAAGCGCTTGGTTGGATATCTGATGCGCTACCTTTGATCCCTACAGTGAGCATTCTATTTAATCTTAGAAAATCTGACGAATTTAATATTGCAAATGGAGATAATCCGCAGAAATCTATTGTATTATCATCTAGGGGAAAACCCGTTGATATTAGCCCCATTGCTAACTTTCGCCAACTTCAAAAACTTGATATTGAAGATGCATCGATGAATGGGTCATATCCATTTCTTTTCAACTTTCCTAATCTACGTGAACTGACACTAGTGGATGTCGGACGGCTAAATTGGGATCTTGAAGTGTTGGCTGACCTACCGAAGTTGGAAAAGCTTCGATGCATACGGAACTTTAAACTTACGGGAAGCCTAGCTGATATTCGTGTGCTAAGAGAAAACTTGGCGAAGCTATGTTTATCTGGATGTTCAAGGGTAGAAGGGAATTTGATGGATCTTGCTGATTTCCCCCGGCTTAAGAGTTTGTCTCTAAACGGCTGCAACAAAGTTATGGGTGATATTCGAGATATTGGTGAAGGGGATTTCTCATCTATGGAGGAAACGGTCAGTCTACCTGAAACTGTTTATGGAGGTGAACTTCCATCAATTGCAGAAGCGTCTGATATTATGCTAGCTTGGCACAATATAAAGAAACGAAATCCAAAACTTGAATTTTATGGTATGGGATTATCCCTGGATTCACCTGAACGTTATCACAATGATGTACATCATTCTCGTGCCATGCCTTCCCATGCTAAATTAATTCAGGCTGGGCCTAGATCAGGATGGAGATGGACTAACTGTGTGAGTGGAGGCTTGTGAGGCCCAATGGTTTGATGTAGAACCCAATCCATCAGATGATAATTATGATGTTTACCTAAAAGAATTGAAGGAGATAGAAAAGGATGTCGAATTCTACAAGGGATTTATTACGCCTCCATCACAAGAAGAACACTTGGAGTTAAACTCGAGGATTCCTCTGGACCCCATGCTTCAGTACCTTTCGAATAGAAGGTCGCAGTTTTGGTGATTTATTGTTTGTCAATGTGGCTGCAAAGATTAAAGAGTACAAACAAGAATTGAAGCGCAAATTAAGAACTATGTCATGACTTAAAAGGGCTATTACTTTTGTTCTAAACAATTACTTCCTCCATGAACTGTTGCTATTTCATTGCCTTGCCTTCTTTTCTTCTGATTCCTTGAATGTAATCAAATATAGATTGTACTCTGATTGTTTATGTCCACGTTGTGCAGCCCATTCATAGTATTCTTTAGCAACTTGTATATCTTTCTCGAATCCAAGTAATCCATGTTGTGCGTTGTGTGCAAATAGAAATGCGGCATGTACACTTTGTTTTGCTTCTCGTATTATCCATGGTACTGTCTTTGACTTTACACTCTTTTCATCTTCGGCAAACCAAAGTACTAATGAACATCGTTTGTTACCACTAGAAACATTGACACCATGCATGACATTGTACTTATGTAGTACAGCATCACCAGCTGTAGAGAATGGTACATGCAATCTTGAATCATCCGAAGCGCCGGATTGTACATACAATCCACCCTCATATGAGCTGGGATCATTTAATGGTATGATAACTGTGGCAACTGCTGCTTCGTCATAATGACCTGTCAAATGTTGACACTCTTTCGATGGATCGTAGGATCGTATTAATGCATCGGCTACAGTCAGTGTTGGTATGTTGCTAACATCGCTTGCCCAAGGCAGTATCTTCTCGTTTAGTATTGGATGAAGCATTGATGCCAATTGTGAATGTATATCAGCACCATTCTCTATAATACCTGCTATTTGATTCCATTCTATAATGTTATCAGAATGTTCTGCTGCACATTGAAGAGAGGTTGCTTCTTCATTTGATAATAGAGATTGTTTATAGTATAATGTTCTTTGATTGTGTAAAGGAGGAATGTCAACATTATTTGGTACTTCGTCATCGGAGAGAATGGCAGAAGATTG
>Ga0214480_100100_pt1 | contig 35560 bp, 25 predicted proteins | sample M1_20Mar14CPVII9_3_FD_165042 | JGI IMG/M metagenome (GOLD analysis project Ga0214480, IMG submission 165042) | Marine eukaryotic communities from Monterey Bay, California, United States - M1_20Mar14CPVII9sort6BwellE17 | ecosystem: Environmental > Aquatic > Marine > Unclassified | place: USA... | reverse complement strand
TACATTGTCGGACAGCCGGTTCGATTTCGAAAATCTGACCCAATCTGAGGCAATAGAGAACTGCCAACAAGTGGCCACAAAAGTGTGATGGAGGGCCCTACAATGGTGCTGACAGTGTCCATTGGTCTTTTATATACATATACATGAAGGAATTACCAATATATAAGAAGGAGAGTGGTTGTATACCTCCACGTTTAGGTGCTACATTGTCGGACAGCCGATTTGATTTCGAAAATCTGACCCAATCTGAGGCAATAGAGAACTGCCAACAAGTGGCCACAAAAGTGTGATGGAGGGCCCTACCACTCGGAAAAGTTGGGATTCTCTTGTCTTCAAGGTGTAGCCATCTTGTCATAACTCCACCATGAGTGATTCATATGCTACAGTACACATTGGCAAGTCCTTATCTATACATGGGATGGCTTTAACAAGCACTGGCAGGAAAATAGAGCACAGGAAGGTATGATAGTGGCTTGCTCTCTTTATAGGTGATATGCCGAGATTCTCTTTGTGCATTGATGTGGATGTTGTTGCAGTTGCATACAGATGTGTGATTGAGTTGTACATATGTTCCAACATGGTCCATTTTATCTATACAATGCCACAGTGAACAACATTGGAATAACACACCACAAACACTTAATCTGATGTACTCATATATATGGCTAGGATTGGGGGTGAGTTCAACATTTTCTGGGTGCATCAATATGGATATTGCCAGCTCTTGGAGTTAGAAAAACCTTCTGGGGATATCTTTACTTTGATATGGTACCATCAGTTGATTTTGTAGTAGTATTTTACAAGATGGTTGACCTCATGCCTCATTTCTAAGGTGTTTACTTGCTTTATGATGTTGATTTGTCAAGCAATTCTCGAATTTTTTCTCATGTCATTTTTGCATTGAATTCCTTTATGGTGGCTATATTTGTTATCAAACATAGCTAAATGACATCGTATAGATTATTGTAGAGGGTTCACTTATTGAGAAATGTCGGATATTGAAGGTGCTACCTTAGATTTACTACCAATTTAGTTATTAAAAAAAGTTGTGGTAGGAAGTTTCTATCGGAGGGATATATTTGGAGAAAGGAACGTTTCGGGATTCTCTCGTAGTCAGATATGAAATTGTACCCTTATCTGTTAACAATGTAGGGGATTGTTCCCCGTGGATTCAAGACTGATGACCGTAAAAGATTTCATTTTTTGAGCTCAACAAAAAACTCATCATAAAATCATTCTTCACCTCCGTGCGTCATATACTCAATAATATCAATACGTATATATATATACAACCATGAAGCTCGCTATTGCATCTGCTCTCATCCTTGCCCTTGCTGGCAATACTTCTGCCTTTTCTGCGGCACCCGTCAATGGCCGATCATCTGCATTACATGCAACTGCAACCGAGACATATACTTTTACCAAGAGTGAAGAGATCTTTGCAGAGGCCAAGGAGGTAAGATTGTTTATGAGATGTTTGCAAATAATCAATGTAGAGGATTTGCATGAGTGGATGATACGATAATACTACGACGGCTGAAAATTGAATGCGTAGATTATGCATATCATATATGTGCATTTCTCAAGAAAGAAAAAAATAGTTGCAACTTGATACGAACAAACAATATTGCAACATCATATATCGAGACAGCATGATACGCATCTGAATTAGATAAATTGCATAGAAGAAGTGCTACAATTGTGCTTGAGTGAAAGAAACAACAATATTTATACATATAATCTATATCTATAATATCTAACATATCTTTTATCTTTCTTTTTCACACAGCTTATGCCAGGTGGAGTATCCTCACCAGTACGTGCCTTCAAGTCTGTTGGCGGAAACCCTGTCGTATTTGACCATGTAAAGGGAGCCTACGCATATGATGTTGACGGTAACAAATACATTGATTATGTAGGAACTTGGGGACCTGCTATTCTTGGACATGCCGATGACGATGTTTTGGATGCTGTTAAGAAAACTATGGATAAGGGAACTTCCTTCGGTGCTCCATGTCCTCTTGAGAATGATCTTGCCAAGGCTGTTATTGATGCCGTTCCATCTGTTGAGATGGTCCGTTTCACTAACTCAGGTACTGAGGCATGTATGGGTATGATTCGTCTATGCCGTGCATACACTGGACGCGAAAAGGTTATTAAGTTCGAGGGATGTTACCATGGACATGCTGATTCATTCTTAGTACAGGCTGGATCAGGAGTTGCCACCTTAGGTCTTCCTGATAGTCCAGGTGTTCCCGCTAGTGCCACTAAGGCCACATTGTGTGCAGAGTACAACAATTTGGATGAGGTCAAGAAAATCTTTGAGGAGAATAAGGATGAGATTGCCGCTGTTATCTTAGAGCCCGTTGTTGGTAACTCAGGATTCATCAAACCCGATAAGGAATTCCTACAGGGTATCCGTGATTTATGTACCGAGAATGGAGCTGTCTGTGTCTTTGATGAGGTTATGACTGGATTCCGTGTTTCATACGGTGGTGCTCAGAAATACTTTGGAGTTACACCCGATCTAACAACTATGGGTAAGGTTATTGGAGGTGGCTTACCAGTTGGCGCATACGGTGGAAAGAAGGAAATTATGGAAATGGTAGCCCCCGCTGGTCCTATGTACCAGGCTGGTACTCTGTCTGGTAACCCCCTTGCCATGACTGCTGGAATTGAAACCATGAAGAAGCTACGAGAGGAAGGTGTATACGAAGAATTGGAGAGAAAGTCCAAGAAGCTAGTTGATGGTATTGTTGCTACCGCCGAGAAACACGGACTTCCAATCTCTGGAGATTATGCCGGTGGTATGTTCGGTTGGTATTTCGTTGAGGGCCCTGTTAAGAACTTTGCTGCAGCTGCCAAGTCAGATGCTGAGAAATTCGGCAAGTGGCACCGTGGTATGTTGGAGAGAGGTGTTTACTTGGCTCCTTCATTATATGAGGCTGGTTTCATGAGTATGGCACACACTGACGAAGATATTGACAGGACAATCGCCATTGCCGACGAAGTTATGAGCACACTGTAAGGAGTTATTAGTAGTAGTTCATATGTGTCCAAGGTTGTTAATAATAGAGTAATGGATTAATAAGTGAATTAAAAGCTTATGTTGTTAATATCACAATTCTTTCATTGCTATCTTAATCTCTTGGACGCCTTCCATTGTCGCTCAAACTGCTTCTTCTTGTTCTTCACCATAATGTTGGCCTCCTTATCTCTATCATACTGATGAGCCACTCGACTTGTCGTACCATCCCAATTCAGAACAAGCTCTCGTTTGGAATCATATAGTCCCCATTCTGTTAATGGCTTTGTTCTCATGGCACCCAAGTTGTTTATAATACCCTTTCCTTGCTCATGTACAATTATTTTTGATATTCCTTCAGTATTGAGTGACTTTTCTAGTTTCCCCGAATAGTACAAATAGTTGTGAAAGCCTTGGTCACATCCTTTTTGTTTGCAGAGTGTTGCATCATACTCGGCTACCATGGCACGAAGATATGTCTCAATTGCATCCTGATTCCCAATCGTTGATCCAGAGCATATCACAGGCTTATCATAAAATGGCTTTACATTCTTTTCACCATATGCAGTATTTAACCATCTGCGGTTGTAAGTTGACGTGCCAATTGTCACAGCATCTGCATTTTCACCAAACAAATGCAGCTCACCAGATACCTTTCCTCTATCCTCCAACTCTTTAAAGGGATGTAATTGAAACCATACATCTCGTGCATCAATCAACATTAACCAACTCTCCTTGTTATATTGTAAACTCCACATCCAGTACAATTCATACCGTGCCGTAGCAACTGGACGAGGTGCTCTAGGATCAGATATCGGATTACCATTTACATCACCAAAGGCGTTATCCATCTTACAATGATTAACACCTTCGCCAGACCCAGAAGCTGTCTCACCTGATTGTTTGAAACATGACCAATTCACTTCATATGCAATAATATTAACAGTATCAGTCTGTGAATTGTTGGAATGTGATTGTAAATACTCCTTCACACCAGGCTTTAACTTTGCCTCGTTTGATATAGATATTACTAAGTCTCCAGTATATCCTGTATTAAGTAATGATTCGACAAATGCCAAGTATATTGATAGATCGTAACCTTCGGCAAATATTAGTATTGCATCTTGATTTGGCCGGTGCGAACCAAAGGCAGGTTTAAGTAGGATGGTTGTATCAGACCCTGCTTTTTCAGATGGAGATGGCCATTGAGCAGATCCTTTTGGCGGTTGTATTATTGAAGCCTTGTTGTTGTTGTTGTTGTTGTTGTTATCTTCTATTCTTTCTTCTTCAGATATGATATCTTCACCTCCTAATGCATGATCTACACGATCATTCACTTCAATATGATGTTCCATAATTTCATTATACTGTTGTTTCATATCTTTATATTCCTTGTCATCAATTACTGCCAATTCTTTCTTCCTTTGTTCCATCTGTTTTGTCCATTCCTTCTCATTACTTTTAGAGTTTGGATATGGTAATATATCCTCACCCAAGTATCGAGTTGATATTTTCACACCTAATATACTATCATTTGGATTATTAACTTTATGTTGTTTCTTTTCAGCATTTTGTTTATCTAATAATACTTTTAGTTGGCGTTTTAACTTCTTTTCAGAATCAACTAACTTGGATGGTTGGTCTAGCATCTGTTGTGTAGCATCTAGTGATTGACTAACATCTCTTGATGTTGCGCTTTGTCTATTACTATTACCATTACTACGAATGCCCTTACTAGTACTACTCCGTGATACCTTCAACTTATCCAACAATGGCTGTGGCATATGTGGTGCTCTCATATGCCATGAATTTTTATATCTCCAATGTGCATGTCTACCCTTCGCTGTTAGTACTACCAATAATGCAAAACCGACAAAACTTAATATAACGAGCTTTAATGCAACGGGAACATCTGGTAGACATAATTCATGTAAACAATCACTGGATATAATATTAGAAGATATTATATTTTTGGATGAGCCTCTTTTGTTGCTTGTTTTTTGTTTGGCAGATCCTCCATCGTCGTCATTGGATGCTCCACCGCTTATCCATACATCTCCCGTCTTGTTATTGATAGTTCTTTTCCTTTGCATTGTGTTTCAATTGTATTGTGCTGTCCACTAACAAATGCCGCCCAACTCAAAGTAAAATCAATATGCATAAAGAGAGTTCGTTTTTGTCTAGAGAACTACTATGTATCAGCCTTACCTCAATTTGCCAACTAAATCTATGTCAAACAAATGGCACAGCTTGCCTATGACGACGACAGTGGTGGTAGTATATTGCAATAGAGCGGACGTAGACGACCGTTTTAGGTTGGATAATACGGCAGCAGTAGTAGTATCGGTATATCATTATTTAGGGCTGGCGGCGGATTTATTTATAACAAACTTTTTTTGGGTGCACCTACACCCTTCACATAAAAACTAAAAGGCTGTACTGGTTTGATATATATCAAATAATACGCTAATATATTGCAATCAATCACTATAGTGCCGAAGATATATTGCAGGTTGGTTATTTAGTGTTGACTTTGTGTAGACTGGTAGCTATTGCAATACACAAGCACATAATATAGGAACACTATTTCCAAGACTGGTGATATATCAAACCTTTCGGTATTAGTATCAGGTATTACAATCTTATCGGGGAGCGAAATACGATCGGGGTTTAAATATTGAATTGTTAGTTGATAGAATAATTTGATAGTACTTTCACCAATTGTTATATTATTAGAGAGGACATAGGTACATAAAAACCTAAACAATAAATTCAAACAATATTATGGAGTACACAATAGAAGAACCATTTGGCAGTCCATCAATTAACAATAAGAATAATATTGGTACAAATGGTACGGGTATACCGTATAATCCACAGCCTGCGCCACATGCACACACTACATTTAATGAATTATCAGGACGATCACAAACATTCGGATATACACCCACACGACCATTAGATTTTCCAACACCACACGTTCGACGAGGTGTACGTGTGAAAGTATTAGCATTCCATCCTGCCACCGGTGAACGTAAATTAATTGGTGTTATTCACCGTGCAGAGTTTTTACCCGGTGGCGCTCCACCTCCACCGACATCACCACGAATTTCTGGTGTTAGTCCAAGAGGTGAATTTGGTTCACCCACTGGTAGTACTGTTTCAGGGGTGTCATCGCCTCATCAACATCAACAGCAGCATCTTTCACCAAGATCACCGGGAGTACCCCCACCTCCACCACAGATGCAATCACCACCAATGGTTGGATTAGAATTAGATCCATCATCGTATGTTGCCTACTGGCCACAACGTCGATTACAAGATGCAATATATGGATGTGTTATTGCATGTACAGTATTAACACGCCATATCGGAGAGGCAGCAGATGATGCAGCGAGAGCGGCGGGATATGAACCAGGACATCCACTTGCCCCGGTGGTTTGGGAAATTACTAATGAACATGTTGCAATTAAGCAAGTTGAATGGAGAAGAGTTCATGCCATGAGGGGAAGATTATTGGAAGACCCCATAAAAGAAATTGCAGCCATGCAATTGATTGGAAACCATCACCCGAATGTATTGGGTAGTATGGAAGTATTGCAAGATCATGAACACTTATATAGTGTCATGCCCTTTTGTCGAGGCGGGGACTTATTTGGCGTGGTATTGGAAGTAGCAGAGAAACGTCAATTAAATGAAGCAGTAGAAGGAGCAGGGGGTATGTCAGAGCCCGTGGCTCGATACTGGTTCCGTCAGTTATTATTTGGATTGCATTATTTACAATCCAAGGGTATATGTCATCGTGATTTAAGTCTTGAGAATATTCTGGTAGATGTCAATCATTGTTTAATAATCGATATGGGAATGTGTTTGAGAGTGCCATATCACTCTCCGGGAGATAACGAAGGAAGAGCAACAGATGTAGATCATGGTACTGATAGAAGATTAATTGTGCCAATGGGAACTTGTGGAAAGAAGAATTACATGAGTCCAGAGATTTATGCAAACAAGGATAATTTTGATGGCTTTGCAGTCGATTTATGGTCAGCGGTGAGTAACTCTGATTGTGCTTGTTTATCATTACTAGATATTGTCATATAATCTCACCCTTCTATCTTTAATTCACTCACTATAGGGGGTCATACTGTACATTATGGTTACTGGATTCCCGCCTTATGATATGCCGACTAGAGAAGATGAACGATTTGACATCATTTGTCATGGCGACTTGATGCGTCAACTACAAGCTTGGGATAGTAAGTATAATACATGATGCTTCTGCTGCGTCTTTCATGTCACCTTGAAGCTAACATACTTCTTCTTCTTATTGCCATTCTTTAAGTTCATCTCTCTGAAGAAGCTGGAGATCTACTGCAATGGATGCTCGCACCAAATCCAGCAGATAGGCCTTCATTATCACAAGTTATGATGCATGAGTGGGTAGTGAGAGGGGAGATACACCCTCCCAATAGTTTCTAAAGATGAGGAGTCAAGTAGATGGATGTCATTAATGTCTATAACTACTAGCTCCCAAAGTTGTTCAATTATTAGCCAAGATAGGAAGATCTTCAACAGTTAGGAAATCTTCCGATAAGTTGAAGTATTCTATCTAAGTATATTATATGTTGTGTAAAACTAAAACAAAGTAAACTTTGTAAAGGTAACCTTTGAGTATATGAATGAATAATACTTATATTGTAAAATCAATAAGTTGTAGCTCTTTTTTCCTTCCCCGAGTATCAATAACAACTGGCTTGGAAGGTTCAAAGGCATCACCAAACGAATCTCTTGCATGAGTTGAAAATGATGTTTCATCACCACCACGATCATCTAGGAAACCAATAATGATTCTTGTATGTGTACTAACTTGAGACAATTGATGCAAGGTGTTTACTAATGCTTCATGCGTCTTGTGATTATACAGTACATCAGATGCCACAATCATTAGCTGTTGCTCACTTTTGCTATCTGATACCGATGGTGATAATCTTTGTTGAATCATATGTTGTACTACCTCGATATCATTACGATTTCTCCAATCAAGGCGAGTTACTTCTATTGCAAGCTGACCGATTTCTGTTTTGTTAAGTGCAACATTTCTCTGCAGCCACTCTTCATCGTGGTCAGTTAATATGATAGGAACGTCTTGACTTGATACTGACAGTGAATGTGCTAGACCCATACCCAGTACGCCGCAGCCTGCTCCCAATTCAATTATCAACGATGCATCACAAATATTAGAAGATATGATATGTTCTAGCATTAATACCGCCGTTGGCCATACAAATCTACCCACATTGTGCTCTGTCTCTTCTTCTCTGTATTGTAAATTACAATGATAAGGCAGATGTAAGTAGGTAAGGCAAGGACACATCAGTTAGGAATATCATAATATTATCATAAAAAATCATAAGTATGATATGTTATATTATGGGGAAAGAGATAATACGCAAGTACTCACTCATTATCAGATGATGATACATCCTCGATGATTTTCAAAGCGATAGTAGGTGTATTGACAATGCTAATATCATCGCTATTTGTTGATATCATAATCACAACATAAGTGATGGAAAGATAGGGTTGAAGTTTATTCCCATCTCAAAATTAATACAAGCTAAGTTGCGTGCTAGTTACAAGATAGGGTTGATTATTCGATATGAGGTGATATTCTTTGCATGCTACTAATACGAGTTTAATATACCGACAATAAATAGTCGAACTCAGTTTTTATAGTTGACTTGATTAACTGCAAATCACAATACCAACACAAATCTTCCTTCTCAAAGATCCAAAACTACATCACAACACTATCTTCTCCTCCGCAATTAGAATAATTCAATATGGACGGAATGAGTTTTATGCAAATGATGAGTGCAGCAATGGCAAATGCTGGTATTGGTTCTGATATTGACGGCTCAGACTTCTCTCGATGTGCGGAAGGTAATTGGTCTAATCATCCTGTCGGAGGAATTTTTAGAGCAACAAAGGATCTAGATTGTGAAGCACTATCTTCATATCTTACGAAGAAAACTTATATGGATCAAATTGATGATTGGGAGTGAGTTATTTATTGATATTGAGCGTGTATACTTTTATCGTATCATTATATATGTAATCATGTGTACTTTTTATAAAATAATTTGACATGTGCATATCATGTGTACATTTTGTAAATAATACTAACATTCAATCATTTCTTTTACAGTGGTGATGGCGCACCAGCTCTCACTCAGCTTTCATTTCAATCTAGCGTCAGTGAGGATGTTGCAAAGGAAATTGTATCTTTATATGTAAAAGCAGGTGCCAACTTGAATGTAAGATCTTCAAAGATGTATGCATCAGAAAGTCCGCTTCATGTTGCCGGTAAGATATCTATGTATGCATGTCAGCATAATATTTGTTGATAGATTCTAATGAAATATACTTTTGAAATAGCAACTTATAGTAATTTAGCAGTTGTAAAGGCATTAGTTGAAGGAGGAGCCAAGGTTGACATCTCTGATGATTATGGGCGTACACCATTTGATAATGCGAATAAAGGAAAGCCCATGGGTATGCCTGTTGATACCAAGGCATGTGTTGCTTATCTCAAAGAAGCTTATAAAGAGGAGAAGGCTGGCAATGGACCAAGTTTTAAGATAAACGAGGTAAAGGCTAAACGGGGTGAGGTTATTCGAAAGTTAGCAGAAAGTTATTACAGATCAGGTGATTATGATAAAGCTTCCGAGGAGTATACAAAGTTGCTTGCTTGTTGTGGAGACGATGCAGTTGTATTGTGTAATATAGCGGCTTCAAATCTTGAGGGAGCAGTCGATCGGATTTTTTCAGACAGGTCAGGCTATAGACAAAAGTTTAAAGACACATACGAATATGCTCAGAAAGCTGTGGAGCTAGATCCAACATATGAGAGGGGGTATTATATTCTTGCAAGAGGATATCTAGGGTATAGGGAATTGCCCCGAGCTAAGAAAGCAGCCAAGGATGGTTATTTGCAGTGTCCAAAGTCTGCTGCTTTGAAAGAGATTTGGGATACGTTACATTTGATTGGCATCCCAGATGAAGTGGCGGATCACGCATCACAAGAATGGAAGGAGATTCATCACAAGATCTATGTTCAAAGATGGATAGGGGATGTAGCCTGCCATTGTTGTGCATTATCGTGTATGTCAAGTCCGCCACCACCTATATGTCCGTTCTGTAACTGTCCAACAAGTATCAACCTTGATGACGATGAATTTATTCCTCGGCTTACTGCTTCCGACGAGTATCAATATTTGGTCGATGACTTGAATAATGATAAGGCGACTTCAACTAATGATGTCAATACTAACAATGCAGCAGGTTTTTCGATTGGTTCAAATGATGGAACTCAAAGAGGTAGTATAAAGAAGAGGACAAACAAAAAGAAGAAGGGCAAAGGGAAGGGAAAAGGAGGAAAGGGCAAAAAGAAGTAGTAATTTACAGTGGCAACATTACAGTTATTGGCTGTCTACCAATCACATTTAGTATGTACCAGAATGTAAATAAGCCGGAGCAAACTTGATACTATCAGATACACTAACAACAAGGGAAGCGTCGTTTCACTAGACATGATTATCGTTGACTCAAGGAGTGATATAACCTCTCTAGACTTTCATAAAAGTAAAAGTATACCTGTTCTACATCACCAGATTCGTACCACAAATATCTCTTCCTCACTTTTACTTCAATCAGTATCTTACAAATGCATCAGTAGACAATCAAGCCAAATATTAGCTCCTCTGTCTATCATTATATTTGCAATCATATCACAGTTTTGCTGCCGATCGATTGCAGTACCTTCTACCTCTCCGTCTAGTCTATCCCCACATCTAAGACTCCTCTACGCCGCCTAATAGATGCAATCTACGCCTATTGATTTCTATTATTTAAGTGTTGCTATCCAGACTCTGACTATTTTCTTTGCAAAGATACCTTACAACATTATATTATACCCCCCACACGATAAACAATAGATACTTCATCATTAGATCTATCCCTGTTGGTAATTTAATATGATGATATATTGCAGCGCTTCAGTACTTGTCGGTATCCTTATCTTATTTGTGTCATCACAAACATATGTCACTGCCATTGATACATATTATGACGACATGACAGATGAAGAAATTGAATCTCAAATTGATAAGTTGCTCACTCTATGGGGGAATGATACCGAAACTGCTGGTATCGATATGGATGAGATGAGGAAAATGCTAATGGATGCAGCGACGGGTAAGAATAATATGATCGAAGAATTTCTACATGACATTGAAAACATTGATGACGATATCGAGAACAATCCTCCATCAAAATTGTCAAATGAGGAGAAGAGAGAGTTGATATTCAAACACCAAGATGATCCATTCAATGTTTATGAAAGATGGAAGTGGGATCCTCAGTTCTGTTCCGCAGGGGTCTGGGGCGTCGGGCTGACTACAAAAACAGCATACAATCCCAATATGGTAGAAATCTTGAATGGGGTATGTAAAATGGTTGTAAAGATCGGTTTGAGAATCCTCAGTATTCTAAAGAGAGAGGCCGCTTTCATGTTTCCATGGAATCCGGATCTTTTTATTTCTCATTTAGATTTGGATTCAGTATCTGAAGGAGTGATTGAAGATTCGAAGGAGGTAATGGGTGAAAGTCATCGAATAGCTGCGATTATTGCACGTCTTGACCCAGCAACATACAAGGTAATGAGTATTGGCTACACAAAAGATTATGAAAGGTTGTGGAATAAGAGACACGAAGACAAGTCTAAACCTCTTTTATTGATTTCGGATAGCTATTTGTTTGAAGTTCTTGATCCCAAACAAACGAATCCGTATATTCCATACCAGCCCGAGTTAAAGTTTCTCACCGATTACTTGATTCTATTGTTTGGACATTCTTCTGACAAGGCCGAGGGATGGATAGGAGAAACAGATGAAGGAAATACTACGATCGACTCTATTGCCACGGCAATCATACTTACTACTTTATACACAACACTTACTGCTTTAGGGGGAGATAATAAGCCAGTTGACATTCCAGAGTATGACAAAGAACCACCATTCAAGGAATTTATTTCTCAACTCGGTATTAAGAAGTTTATTGTCGACATGGAATATAACCACGATACTGGGATAACAATAGACGAGCTTATCGCTGAACGACAGCAAGATTGGGATGAACTATGAAGCGGATTCGAAGAAATCAAATGTATACAACTCAGCAATCCGATGGATTCATAGCAGTGCTGGTTCACTATTCAGTTACTTTCATATTCATATAGCTTTTTAGATAATCCATTAGATACCAATAAGTGCAATGCTTCTAAATACTAGTTAGTACTTTATCTCTGCTGCTTTATGGATACACATTGTCTCATCTCCTTTGAGTCAGTTATGAGCACTCCATGTAGTACCGACCACTGATCTTTAATAGAAGAAGTTTCCATCACCGAGTTACCGACACGCTTATTCTTTGTAATTGACAATTGAGCAAACTTCTTGGCAGCATTATCTCGTTCTTTCTTTGCATTAGGTATCGAGTTGTACATCCGAGCCAGAAGATAATATACTTGCCGCAACCTCTGAATATCCTCGATTTGCTCAAAGTAAGACTCTGCCTTCTTTAGCTCAGCAACTGCCATTTTATGTAACTCAATATTGTCGTGCACTTTACCAGTTGTACTAATCTCGGCCATTGTACACTTTGCCAGTGTCAAATATGCCTCACCCTGGAACCAAATATGACCATGCTGCATTATCAATGGCATTGCAGTTTTCAAGAAAGCTCGAGCTTTTCCGTATCGTTTACCTCCCATGCATAATAGTACTTTGGCTAGAGTTGCCAACGCCACAGCTCGAAGAGGATCCATTGCATACCGTTTCGCCAGATCAAGACATTCCATCAGTGGTGGTAAAGCTCGTTCTGGTGCAGCAGCTGTCGATGATTCCAAGTTTATCAAGCTAAGTTGGAGTAAGTTCCACCCTAAATGGTACAACAAGCCGTGTCTATTAGTCAACCAACAGGCACGGCGCGAAGCTACCTTGGCCTTGTCATACTCCCCTCGTTGACAAAACAGATGAGTTGATTGGGCGAGGAAAACAAGTGATGCCTCGACTGCAGGTAATGCTCCACCCGATGCCGGAGATGACGGGAAAGCAGCATGATTGGCTAGCAAGGTGTTGAGGCCTTGGGCAAGTGATAGATCAAATGATCGTACCGACCATTCGTGTAGGGTTGACGATGACACTAGAGTACGCTCTGAGTCATCATCCGAGAGGGAACCAAGATGATTTAGAACTGATGCATATGTTGACCCATGTCGGTGATTTACAGTCTTCTCTCTTTCACTGCCACTCCAAACATCCAACCCAGGACCGTTTGTAAATGAAGTTAGTACTCGATTCATTGCCAAGAAATCTAATTCACTGCCACCTCCTTTACTGGAGCCGTATACCTCTCCACCATTCCCATACAAAGCTGCACAAGATGATAGTGATGCCAAGGACATGTGACCAGTAGATTCCCATAAGCCGGCAACTGCAATATTTTGCCGGCCAAGGATACTTGTTGCCTCTGTATGTGACATGTTGTAAATATCTGTAGATGCCTGGCCGGATGAGTTACTGGATACTGCTGTCGACGTTCCCCCATGGCCACCGCCACGACCTTGACTTGCAGTGGTCGTAACATTTGGCGTCCGACCTGCACTTTGAATGCTATTCCATGCTAGTGATGAGGAGCCTCTGCCTTCATCAGTGTTGTCATCTGGCGTATCAGACTGTCCCTGTCGCTGATAGGCTAATCTTCGTGCCAATTCCAACGATGCTCCTGCTGCCAACGATGACATGCCACGCTGAGAGGCACTTTCTTGGCAACGCTGCAGCATTGCCTCCTCCTCACTGGGACTGTTGAGTACATTATTACCACCAAGACCTGCAGTTTGAGACGAGGGGGCAAGTGGACGATAATTACCGACATCACTCCCTAGAGTACAATCCAATCCACCTACACTAGCAAAGATACTCCCCAAAGCACCCCCACTATTACTGCTACCAATACCATCATTACCATCACTAGACCTAATACCACCACTTCCCAAACTCGAACTGACTAATGCTAACCAACCATTAGCAAAGCATACACACTCTCCATCACCCGACTGCTGAGCCACACGAATAGCCTCCTCAGTAGCCTGTAATGATAACCTTGTGTATCCAAATCTGTAATATGTTTGTGCTAATAAGATGGCAGCATACTGCATAACATTCGATTCCTTGTAAATCGTTTGAGGTGTTCCAGAATTAGCTCCTCCCGCATTTGCTCCTCCAGGTCGTTGTTGCTGTTGCTGCTGTGTTGTAGTTTGGATAGTACCATTGATTATCCCGCCCGTCATCCCGCCTGTTATTCCTCCCATACCACTTGCCATTGTACCCATCATCCCTCGATTGGCAGTAGTTGCCGAAGCGGCGCTACCCTCAGCACCACCGGATACTTGAATCATTAGTGCACGCTCGGCACGTTCTTTACGTTCATGTATCATGGCGTAATCAAAGTAACGATGCAAGCTTTCTATTGCTTGGGAACGATGCCCATTGGCAAGGGATGTTAGGTAGAGTAAGAAGTGTAGCGAGGGACATTCTGGATGTGTGGAGAGTAGATTGTGCAATTGTTGTTGCTGCTGCTGTTTCCCCGATGATGACGAGCCTGATAGCGAAGCACCATTGCTACCACTACCCTCATGGATATTCTGTAAAAACATTCTTGAATCGAGGTTATACTTGAGACATGTATTCCTCACAATCCGTTCAATCTGAGGTGACGAGGGTAACCAATCTGCTGTGTTAGAGTATCCACTGCTACCAATGTACTCATCATCGTTCTTCATTTCCTCATCTTCTCTCTTTTTCAACGTCTTGTTCGACGACATTTGTTCTTCATCCTTAACAAACTTACGCAATGCATCCCACAATCTAGACAAGGCCTCGAATGGTATCTCTTCCATACCCAAACATAACTTTCGAAGATATACACCAAATGACGATTCGCCATCAATACTACATGGTAACGGCGGTAACATTGGATTGCATGGATAACCATGACCTTTACCCTCAAGTAAGGCATGCCATTCATCTAATATATCCATTAAATGATCAACAGATTGAGAGGCCTGTGTTAGTTTTGATAATAAAAATTGTGATGGTGGTGATCGTTCTTCAGTTGTGCTGGAGTTGTTTGTTGTGTTGTTGTAGTATAGATTATCAATACGATTTAACAATGTAGATAATGACTCCATAGAAAAGTTCAATGTACCGTTTACAACCTGTTGTTGTTGATTATCCCTCTGAATTCCAATAGTATCACTCTGACTATTACCGCTCAAAACATCATTAAATATCTCCTCAACATCAGTAACAGTACCACTTAATAGCATTTCATACTGTTTAATATAATATTCATCATCATTTAATATTATATTTGATTTATCATTTGGATTGGATTGATCTTTACTACTAGTTTGTTGTGTGGAGGATAATGATGTTTGTTGTGTTGTATTGAGTTGATTATTTTCATCTGCTGGATTGATAGTATCATTTAATGATGATAGATTGGTAGTAGTACTATTATTTGTGGGTAATACAACCACGCCTTCATCTTCTTTTAATACAAGTTGTTGTATCAATGACATTAAGCGTAAGGACCATTCAGTTGATGAGGTTGGTGTATTGTTGTTGTTGTTGCTTATGCCTATACGATTACTGCGTCCATTTGAAGCAACATCTATTGCCATTAATGGACAGTGTGGATCAGAATAGAGTGATATCAATGTGCCAATGGCAATTGAATGTGGTGTGGGTAGCTCCGCCATTATCAAACAATCTCTTGGTAATTTATTGTCAATGTGAAAATTATGAGAGTTGCATAGGCATTCAGAGAAAAAGGGTGAGAGTTGTAATACAATACTCACATACCTGTTCATTGTGTCCGTACAATTTAGAATTTGTCGAGGGTTATTGCGGCGGCAATAGAAGATTGTTTTACCCTGTCATTCAATTGGTGAGGATAACGTGAGGATATCCTTTTCGGTATCCTTTTTCCGTTTTTTTTCCCCAGTGCAAGCTAGTGTTTTGCTGTTACAGAGTTGTCGGTAAGTATTGAGAGCCTAATTAATTGGTGTTTTATGTAGGTTCAATTGCTTATCTATCCATCTACGCAGTCACCAAATGATTCTTAACATCTTTGTATGTCATTGGGTAGTCATTGCCATCGTTGTCGTCGTCATCAAACTTGCAAATAAAGTGCTTCCCATTTTTAGCACTGTAATCAATGCGGTCTAGTACGAAGATGCCATGGCTTGTGCTTAGTTTCGACCCTATTACACTCTCAGCCCAAGCTTTATCAATCTGCTCGGCCTTCTGCTTCGCCTTCTTCTGGAATTCTGTAGACTTGGGCTTCTTATTGAGCTTGGCTTCCCTCTCCTGGATTTGTTTATCACACTCGGCAATCTGTTGGTGATACTTCTTTTGGTTCTTGGCTTGTTCAATTAGATGATAAAATGTATCTTGTTCATGTCGTTTCTTAAATGCATTCCACCGACGCCGACGTGTGTCTTGATTTGCCTTTGAGCCATCTTCCACATTAGTCCTTCTGTCTCTGTTCATTAGTCACTTTGCATGGAAAAGACAAAGTCATTCCGGCTTGGGCATTGGATGGACAAGTTATTGTCATGCGCTGTCCTTCAATGGAAACATCAAACGGCATATTAGGACCAATACCTTCCGGTACCTTAACCATATAAGTCTTCATATTCATAGCTTTTTGTTGTTGTAGCTGTAGCTGTTGCTGTTGGATTTGTGGAAGCTGCTTCTGCTGCTGTTGGATTTGTAGTTGTTGCAGTAGATTTTGATCATTCGCTTGTCCTTTTTGGGTAGCGACCCTCTTCTTCTTCGGCTTAGAATTGGGCTTCTTGGCAGCTTTATCTAGACGCTGGAGGTTGTGACGTATCATATTCTTGGAAGCTTCTACTTCTTCCTTATTAGTACCCACAAAGCCCATATCAATGTCATTGATACACTCAATGACTTCCTTTATAGAAATGAGATCCCCAAGTAGACTTGGTTCAAGAGCATCACCCAACCCTGCTCTTCTGCGAATGATACCATAGCTCGTTTTAAACCCCAACGCTGCAAATGCATTAACAGCATCATTTGGGGATCCCCGGTAGAATGCCTTATCACCAATACTATACTCCAAGATTGAGCGGGGCTTCTTCCCCTTCCTCATTGGCTTGATGAAGCTCATGATAAGTGCAACAGGATCTTCTTTTTGCTCTCCGGGAGGATATGGATCGGCAATGTTGGCATTAAACCACGTCTCAAGGATGGCAATGGATTCTTTTTGGGTAGCGACCCTCTTCTTCTTCCCCTTCCTCATTTGCTTGATGAAGCTCATGATAAGTGCAACAGGATCTTCTTTTTGCTCTCCGGGAGGATATGGATCGGCAATGTTGGCATTAAACCACGTCTCCAGTATTGCAGCAACATCTTCTTGCTTGCCAATCTTATGAGCACCCGCTTTGGCGAGGATGGATTTAGCCACGGCAGTACCAATATCATAACGAGCTGGTAATGCCCGTTTGCAAAATATTTCGGCAAATGATGGCACACCACTCTGATCTAATCCAGCTACAGAACAAAAATCAGCCACAGCATTACTACAATTCAACAGTTGAATCATAATCCTGGCACAGATAGCAGTGATGTTGGCAACTAAATTTGCCCAAAATTGAATGTGATACAAGCTTGATAGCTCAAGCGAAATGTTTTCCCTTCGAACATGTTGCAGTATGGCTTTCCCATCTTTGCCACCAGCAGCCTCAAGCAAAATAGTTTGGTTACCTAAGGCAACAGCTAGCTCAAAGTAAGCATCAAGAAGAGCCCCGGCAGTATCCTGTTCAAGTGAGTCAGATTTACGACAGAACCAATGCTTTCCATTTGCTTTACAGTCATTGACAAACTCTTCTGTGCGGTCACACGCTCGAACATTTCCCAGAAGTATAGGAATATCTTTATTATTCACCTTCTGGCAGAGACCCTTCTCAACAAATGTGTGGATGAAGTTTAATATACCTTTGATAGACCTACACTTTTCAAACTTCTTCTTGCATAAACAAGTACCATAAAGAGATGCATTAACACCCCCTTCACATTCAGGAGTAGAACATAGTAGTTGACCGTAAACGACCGGAAGACCGAAAGCTTGCATGCCATCAATGGCTTCATATTGACTAGCAACAAGGTTCTGGAGATACGTCATCTGCCTAGTCTTATTTATACTGTAGGGTTGTCTATTCCAATGAGCTGATGCTTTCTCTATTGCCTTATCAGTCTTCACTTTTGCAATGTTCTTCAACTCAAGTATTCTCTCAGATGTTAAAGATGAAGGGGACTAAGAGGAATGGTGAATGTGGTAGTGAGATGATGTATTTCAAAAGGATATAGAAAGTTCAATATCTATCATTCAATACATACCATTTTCTTGATCCTCTTGATCACGTTTGTATTCACAATGTAGTTAGGTTCAGATTGTTCATACGCATAAACAATGGATTTGAGTACGCTTTCTTCATCAGCACCCCCCGCCTTAATTAATGCTGTGGGTGAATATTCACACGGTTGGAGAAAACCAGCAGCGGCACACATTTGCCAATCTTCAAATGATATATCTGTGTTGTATTCTCTACATAAACTACCGACTATGGGTGGAGATTTATCCTCTTCTTTGAATAAATCAACCAAATCCAATGAAACATCTTGTTTATCTTCAGCAAATGATTCCCCCAATTGTTTGAGTTGGGAAGGGTCGGCGAATCTGCTGCGGTGCTTACCACCTGATAATTGTGCAGATATACCACCAATTGCACAACTTGATAATTGAGATAAACAACTGTTATTTGTGTATATCTTCCGTGGTGTTGACTGAGTAGGAGGCTTACCATTGCAATAATTCTCCAAATCGTTTCGGGGTAAGCAGCTTGTTTTGGGTCGGGTTGGAAAGCTACCATACCCACCACCAACTCCGGCAGTTAATGATACTACATTTTCCGATGCAGCAACAACATCTAACCCCGATTTAGAAGATATAGATGGAGAGAATAATGGCGATCCTGTATAAAGTACATCTTCCAAAACAGCAGTGGAAGAAAATAATGTATTATCAGTATCAGATAAATCACTGGCCTTGTCGGTAGGCGATGGAGAAATGCCCTGTATGTCATTGTTATGCTGCTGGTGGTTGTGCTGCTGTACGAGCAATTGGGAATTAGTCGAAGTGCTACCACTACCATCATCACCTCTCTTTCTTTTTTGGTGTTTGCGGTTTTTATTTGACCCATCTTTTTTCTGTGTATTTTTCTGCTGTACGGAGTTCAGAGACCTGGACTGTCCCCTCTGCCCCTCGGTATTACTGCGTAGTCGTCTAGAATTTAATGGCATTATATCGGCATTTGGTTATCTCAAGCTTCTAACAACAACAACAAAATAACGGAAAAAGTATCATTTTATTAGCGATGATTTAGTCACTCCGGCGGTTTGGAGGGGTATCCTTTCTGATTGCTAGGGTGTAGTTTATAGGGTGGTTTATTTGTATAGAGACGAGGAGATATAAGGACTAGTTATATGAAGAGATCATCACCTACACGAAATCAAGAGTACAATAGCTTAGCCATGGATGAAGAAGACCCCACTGGGGACTTCGCTGCAATGTCTATGGACGAGGGAACTCATTCTCATCCGACCTCTCCTACAATAAATAATAACAATATTCATAACAATATAAATATCCAACAAAGGAAAAAGAATGGACTACGTGAAAAACTACATGAATTTAAAGTTATGTCTATGCCCTACTTTCAAGAGAATAGAAATGGACGTATACTATTTGCAATCATGGTGGTATTGACACTTGCAAACTCTGCAGTCAGGGTGTTCTTTTCATACCTCGCCAGAGACTTCTGGAGTGCTCTTTCAGATAAGAAAGTTGAAGAGTTTTATACAATCATGACGTCTCCCTCCTCATCGTCATCACTGCCCCCCTCGTCCTCGTCACTATCAGCAAGATCGCCTACATTTCCTGCTCCAGCCAAAGTTGCTTCCCACGCTGCTGTGATCTGTGCATCGGTAACCTCCTCATCTGCATGTCCATGATCAAATGTGTTAGTAATACCCCCAGTGGCATTATAGACTGAATGTTCCATTTCATGGCTCGTGTCCCAGCCGTAGCAATAGTCATCCCCTGTAATTGTCATTCCATGAGGACTGATAATACTGATCCATTCTCCAGTACGTCGATTAGAGAATCGTGTGCACTTTTGATACCCTTCAATAGAACAGTTTCCCCATGATCGATTGGTACGATCTCCTTTCTTTCCAAAGTAGTACCTATCACAATGGGGATTAAAACAGATCCACCCGTGTCCTGATTTGGATTTCCGCCTCCCCATACCCACATATGCTGCAGCAATCATCATGTAGAAATCTCTACCATCAGATTCCTCAATACGACGATATTCAGCTTCTTCCAATGGTAGGTTTTCACGAATAATATCTCGTAAATCCATCCATCCCGTTGACACCAGAATTCGACAACCACGCCCAATACCACCCGTTTCATGATCCCACATACCAGCTGCTACCATTGCATCATAACTTTGTTGAAAGTCTTCGTTATTCTCTGCGGGTGGTACCATCCTAAGAGTCATATGTCCATCGAGTAAACGAAATAATAAATCCGTACATCCACCATTTACACTGATAGTGACGAATGTTTGGTGACTAAATACTCCCTCTTCATCATACACATCCATCGGTATCTGAATTTCCCACACCTGATTGTCTGGGATAATCTCTAGATTATTGTTTGCACCACCGAGTAGTTGTTGATGAATTGCACATAGCGGCACCCTTTTAATCGTACCATTTATATTCACACTGTAAACAACATGTCCCTTCTCATCACAACCCATTGTTTCATCAATCTTTTTGCAACCACAATCCCATCCTCTTCTCTCATAGTGTGCTCCTGAAGGAACCATTTGCGGACGTTCATTCAGCAATTCGGCCTCAAACGACTCACCGGTTGTTGGATTAGTTAATGTAACCATGGTATTTATTACTTAATGAAGGTAAGTATTAGTTATGATTGGTCGGGAAGTTACCATACCACTGTATCTTTTGAGCATATCCTAAATGAGTGCAAACAGTAAACAGTGAGGTATTTTTTTGCACTCCAGGAATAAAATGCCACAACCACTTTCTAAGACCCTTTTCTTTATGGGTTGTTGGCCTGAGTTATGCCGCTGAGTGAAAATTATAGGGGGTACTCATACCCAATTACAGCATTTTTTTCAATCTCTTGGTCAAAAAAATATTACGAGTCTGTAGGGGTCATAATTTTGTACCCTCAAACCCAAAAATTATAAATTAACTACCCCAAATTTTTACCCCGAGCACAGTATGAGAATTCTGCGTGTCTTGTAGTAGTCCCTCGAAACAACTAAATAATGTTGAGTACTGACAATATTGGCACGCGGACTGCAGCCCGCCGAAGGCGCGGACAACAAAGCACTTCAATTTTAGGAAATGGTGGTGGAGGTGGTGCCTTGAATTCATCACGAAACAACGGACATAATAATGATGGTGCAGGTGATAATATCATTGGGTCAGGTAATGGTGGAATTATTAATAATATTTCTGCTGTTGCTAATGCTAATGGTGGTGGAGGTAGCGGGGAGGAAAGAAGGGTGCGTGCAGCCAATAATTCCACACGTCGTTCCTGGAATAATGCAACAACAGCACAAGGTAACAATGGTACTTCAATTTTACCACCTACTTGTATTATTACCAAAACAAGTAGTGATGGCAGTGCACAACTTCCTATCCGTACCACAATGGAAAGAACACATAATACCCGGGCTATGAGTATGCCCCCTGATGTTTTAACAACACGTAATAATCGTTTCGCATCATTAACAGCAGCATCAGCCGCTGCTCCTGGTGTTGTTGATACAAGATTTGTCTTGTCAGGTGGTAATTTATTACAGCAGGCAAGAGACATTGGGAACCTGGTTCATAGGTCGGATTCTACAGTGAGGAAAGAGAAGAAATTACCTCTTGTTGATCGTTTTGCATATTCATATGAAAATGAACATGGTGAAGAGAAGACAGTTCTTTACACCTCAATTTCTGGACAAGATATTACGGACAGTTTGAAGGATGATACTACATTATTGAATAATGAGGAAACAATGGCTATGTTGTTGGGTATTGAAGATAAATCACCAACTGCGCTACACAAATTTCTTGAACGCAATGGTGGTCGGCCAGAGGAGGATAGGAGAGGCCGTGGTGGTGGTAAGAAAGGAAGTAATAATGCCTCTTCTGCCACAAAACGCCATTGGAGATTTGGTGATAGTAGGAGGCGACTGGCTGGTCTACTAGTGACGCACGAGCCTGGTGTTTATCATCCAGTTCATGGTATTGGATGGGTGGATGAGGAGAGATTGCCATTTGAAAAATTCTTACGTGCCCATGCCAACGAGAAGGTAGCTGCTCCACATTGGTCCGGATTATCCAATCTTCTATTAGATGTCAATGATTGGGGTCGTCTCCTTGAAGTAGTTGGTAAGCGGTTGGCAGGGGATTTGAACAACAATCCAACATCCCCCGATACATTAATGTTCCTTACGGCTTATAATGTATGTGCTACTGCAGTCCGAACATTGGACTCAAGAGTACAACTTGAGGTTTTGAAGACAACTTTAGCTACTGCACTATCTACTGCAGGTGGTATTGGTCAAGTGGTACACAGTTTAGTAACTTCCTCGAAGGATCTACAGAAACTTGAATGGGAAGAGACTGCCCGTAAGGCTTTGGGAACACTTCCAAGTACTTACTATCAAACAAACGTGATGTTGGCATCGCCAGGAGCTGGAAGTACCAAGAGTGCCTTCTATGCTAACCCAAAGAGTTCATGGCCACTTCTAAAAATGGTAATGCAGGCAGTTTCACGTGTATTGAATACATGTGGCATGTTTGACAAGAAGAAAACGGTTGAAATTAGGGACATTGTGATTGGCATTTGTAAGTACATGTTATATCATGCTATGTTATGATCATTCAAATGAATATACTTTCTAACATCCAACTTCCCAACTAGTGAATGAGGCTAAACGCTTACGTACAGAAAACATAGTGAAGATGATTGCAGCAAAGATTAGCTATGAGCTACCATCTGATGTAGAAGAGAACATCGTACAGTTTCTAGTGTAGATCGATTGAGGGTATACAAACCAGTTTTGATAATGTAGTATCGATAAACTAGCAAGATATGTAAGGAAGGAAGTACCCTTGTTGGTAGTATGTTTATTTTGGCCCCAATAAATGTGTTATACGGATATCAACGTCAGAAGTTAGCCATTGCATGGCGCAAGTGGCTGACTGGACGTGTATTACGGTTGTACTTTTCAAATAAGGTGAGTTGAGATGGTATATGTTGTGAGGTTTATGTATATTATTTGTATCTCATGCTATCTTTGATTAGGTTTACTATGCTCTTGAGAGACAATCGGGAGTATCAAAATCAGTAGATGACAATGGGCCAATAGATTACAATGATCAAACAAAGGAGGTTGACAATCCCGATCAACGTATATCAGAAGATATTAGGAGTTTCACTGAATTCAGTTTGAGCTTCTTTTTGACACTTGTTACTTCTATCATTGATCTGGTGGCTTTCAGCTTCATCTTGTTCTCAATTATGCCACAACTATTCATTGCAATCTTTTTATTTGCATCTATCGGCACCTTTTTGACTGTTTGGTAAGTAGTAACATTCACTTATCAATCTTATCATTTCACTTACTCACTAACCTATTCATAAAGTATTGGAAAAGTTCTTATCCGATTGAACTACGAATCATTACAAAAGGAAGCCGACTTTCGTTTCAGTCTGGTACGAGTAAGAGAAAATGCAGAGTCTATAGCCTTCTATGCAGGTGAAAATGTAGAGGAGAGAGAAACTGACCGTAGATTTGAGAATGTCATCGACAATATGATTTTGATCAATGTTGCACAAAGGAATCTTGACTTCCTAACAACCGGATACAACTACTTGACTTGGGTATTGCCGATTATCGTCGTTGCACCTGAATATTTCAATGGCAATGTAGAATTGGGCGTTATTAGTCAAGCAAGTAGTGCCTTTGGGCATATCCTTGATGATTTGTCAATTGTGGTCAACTCGTTTACAGATGTTAGTAAGTTTTCAGCCGGTATAGATCGTTTATACAGCTTTATGAGTGCAATATTAGCCCTTGATCCAGAGAGGAGATCAATGGGCTCGTTATTGTGTGTACCTGTTGCAGAAGACAACACAAAAACATCACGCCCAAAAGATGAGCAGATGATGTCATCGAAGGATGCTATTCAGATCAATGAGTTTGACTCTTTGCTTCCAACAGCTTCTGTGTCTCAACCATCCGTAATACTGGCTATTAATCGACTTTGTCTAGCTACTCCTGATAACAAAAGGATGTTAGTTGAAGATCTTAACCTATCACTACTCAGTGGAACTAATTTGTTGATTGTCGGTGCATCCGGTAGTGGTAAAAGTTCACTGTTACGAGCAATAGCAGGGCTATGGAACACCGGGAGTGGTAGTATAAGTCGTCCTACATCAGAACATGTCTACTTCCTACCACAAAGACCCTACTGCCCCCCTGGTTCGTTGAGAGAACAATTGTTATATCCTTCCACAGATCACAGAGATGATCACTTTGCTCTCACTGGTATTGACGGAAGTGAACATCGCCCTGACGGTGGACCATCTCCCAACAATCAAAGACGTCTAATGTGGAAGGATTGGAGTGATGATGACTTGCTTGATGTGCTGAAGAAAGTCGACTTGCCATTTTTGGCTAGTAGATCTGGAGATGGTAATCCACATCGCGGACTTAACGCTGTGTTGGATTGGTCAAATACGTTGTCTCTTGGAGAACAACAACGACTCGCATTTGGTAGGTTACTCATTAATCGACCGAAACTTGTTGTCCTGGATGAAAGTACATCAGCACTAGACGTAGTGGCAGAAGAGAAGATGTACAAGCTATTGAAGGATATCTCTTCTAGTAGTGACACAACAAAAGGTGGAGGATTGACATTTGTTTCAGTGGGTCACAGACCTACTCTACTAGCTCACCATGACATTAAGTTATCATTGAGAGAGGGTGCTGGATATATTACAGAGATACCCCAGAGTGCACAGCAAGGTTTGGTTGATGAAGGCTTCATCTTAAGCTAATGTACAGTGTTAATGATTACCACATTACATAATCTCAAGCTTTATTTGATGCTTTCTTCTTTTCACATGATGCGCAATTCACACACAGGCAAGGGTCACACTTACATCCACCACCCCACTCACTATTACATCCCGGAAAGCTAGTTCGTCTTGAAACCTTTTCAGGAGGTGGGTTCCCATGTTCTTCACAAGGATAACAGTTGCATGTCTCAGGTGGACATGCACATGGCTCGTTATTCATCATCGACTCGCATTGAACTGCTATATCATACTGTTCCCCACTTGATGTTTTGAATCCAATCTCTTCAAGACCTAGCTCACCGCCTCGTGTATCACGGCCATATTTCTTTGAGTTGAAGATTGGAGGTTGATAACTATTCAATGAGAGTGAAGATGTTAGCACAGACACTGACGACAACGCCATTGCAAATGCAGCCACATATGGTGGTAGAGCTTTGTGAGTAATTGGATAGAAGACTCCGGCAGCAACTGGTATGCCAATTGAGTTATACCCCAAAGCCCAGAGAAGATTTAACTTGATTCTAAAGTAGATCGTCTTGGCTAGGTCGATGGCAACCAAGAGGTCGGTAAGTTTGGAGTTGACCAAGACTATTCCAGCAGCTTCATGTGCGATTTGAGTTCCACTTCCGATGGCAATACCAACATCGGCCTCAGCTAACGCAGGACTATCATTAACTCCATCGCCCACCATTGCCACATGCTCGCCTTCGAAACGAAGTCTTTTGATATACTCAATCTTTTCTGATGGTAGTACGTCTGCTATAACATTTGTTGGTGGTATTCCAATATCGTTCGCCACAGCTTTTGCTGTTCTAAAGTTATCACCCGTTAACATGTGAACCTTGATGTTAAACACATGTTGCAACACATTGACCGTGAGCGCTGCTTCATCTTTAGCATGATCCATGATACCGATCACTGCTTCACTGCGGCCATTGATTGAAACACAAACAGCTGTCTGTCCCTTATTCTCAAGGTATTCCATCGCATCCTCAGTGCCAGGGGTAACATTGATATCATTTGCTTTCAAGCAACGTCGATTACCAATATGTACTGTTACATTGTCATCAACAGTGCACTTGACACCCTTACCGACCTCTGCTTCAAAGTTACCAACGATTGTAAGAGGATGAGACTGGCCTTCTCCAATGCCCAAGTCTCGAGCTTTTGACAGAATTGCTTTGGCTATTGGGTGCTCACTACTCTGCTCTGCACAAGCGGAGTAGTACATTACTTTCTCAATTGCTCGTTCACGAGCGTCAAGCACAATCTTGAGTTTATCGTCATCACTACTAAGGCAGCAACTTGATTTCTTAGTCACTGCAGCCCCAATATCTTCTTGTGATTGACGAGCCAAGCGATCTGATAGTAATAGTATATCTTTTACTGCCATTTCACCTCGAGTTAATGTCTGATAGTTGAAGTGAGCATATTGTGAGTCTCAATTCAATACAATTCAATATGATCAATCGATGCAAACACATTCTATTCATACTCACTCCTGTTTTATCAAACACGACACATGTGATATCCTTTGACAGTTCTAAGGGTTCTCCTCCACGGATTAGAATTCCTAGACGAGCTCCTAGGCCCGTTCCTACCATGACAGCAGTCGGAGTAGCTGACATAGATGATATGAAAATATGGATATTATGAGTCATCTGTAGAACAGCACGAACAGCACATTCATCAACTCAGACTTACCTAATCCTAGAGCACACGGGCATGCAATAACCAGAACAGATATGGAGAACAATATTGGTAGAGTCCAATCATTGAAACCTTGATCGTGGTAGGGCCAGTCTTCTTTTATACAATCTAATATACTTGAGTTCAGCAGTATTGCCCAAACTATATATGTTGTGATTGAAATAGAAATAACAACCGGTGTGAATACCGATGCAATGCGATCTGCCACCTCTTGTATAGCTGCCTTTGATGATTGAGCCGTTTCTACCAATCGTATAACTTGGGCTAAGGCTGTATCTTCTCCTACTTCTTCAACAATAATTTGAAGAGCTCCATTCATGTTGATCGTGCCACCAATTAGTTTGCTTCCCTCACTTTTGTACACAGGTAAACTTTCTCCAGTAAGCATGGACTCATCACAAGACGATGAACCTGATTTGACAACTCCATCTGTTGGTATCTTTTCTCCAGGCCGTACTAGGAGAATATCTCCTCTTTGTAATAGTGTCAGCGGAATGATTCGTTCAGTGACTGTCGTTGCTTTGCCTGATGTAGAATCTATCGTTCCAATCAATGTTGCAGAATCTGGTGCCATTTCAGCCAACGCCGATACTGCTTTTGATGTTCGTGACTTGGCATTTGCTTCTAGATACTTCCCCAACAATACAAACGAAATCAATAATGAAGAGCTTTCAAATGATTGCATCAACCGTGGTCTACCACTACCCATATTCACTGCATTATACAGTACTGCTGATACTGAATAGAAGTATGCAGCAGTAGTTCCCATGGCAATAAGAAAAGACATGCCAAGTTTACCAGACTTGATCGAATGCCGTGATTCTCGATAGAATCGTGCACCTGATATAAACTGTACAGGTGTCGCCAATATCCATGTCCATAGCTCTTCTCTAGATATACCAAATACTGTAATAGTCTCAAAGTAAGATGCCGTAATTGGTGGTACCTTTGACAATATCATTGATATCATAAATACTGGTAATGCAAATATAATTGAAAAGTAGAATTGATTTCTCCAACCTACTATCTCCTTTTGTCGTCGTGTATCTATTGACTTTTGTTTCAATTGATAATTCAATGCATCCCATGCTTCGACCTTTTGTTTGGTATGAGATTCTATATTGTCTACTATTGTTCGTACTCCTGTAATGTCTTCATTGTATGTAACTTCTAATGTACCTCCATTAGTTGTATTGTTTGTTGTTTCAACTGGATCATAGCCAGAAGAAGATGAGTTGCTCATCAATCTAGATTTCATATTTGTACATATAGATCTCAAAGATTGTGTCATAGCCTGACAATAGTTCATATTTGAAGATGCATCATCATCTTTTGTCATGTTGCGATTCGAATACTGCACATCAACTATACCGGCACAGTTCTGTAGATATTCATATGCAACTTCAAGATCTGTATCCAAAGATATGTACAACATCTTAGTCTTTTTACTCTTTCTTTCTCCATTCTCAGTATTCACTTGCAATTCATTGTCATTTTGCATCTCTTGTTTAGAAGTTAATGTAGCACCGAATCCAATCTCCTCAATTGCATCAGTAATAACATTCTCATTCATTTGACTATCATTTTCATATTGGACAGTTAATGTTGCATCAGGCAACAGTCTTACATCTATCGAGTTGGTGTCTATTCCTTTACTTTCAGCAGATGCTAATGATTTGACTGCCTGTTTAACAGCATTTGAACATGTTGCACAAGTCAAACCTTCTAATGCAAATGTAGCTTCGATCATAGTTGGTTGTGTTTGTGATTGTGTTGTTCCATATGATTTCGTATCTTTTTCATTATTGATATTAGACGATTCTCCTTCTTCTTTTGCACCATCTTGATGATATAAACCCTCATCAAAGGTACGACGTATCAATACACTTGCATCAAATCCAACATCTTCAATTTCAGTAACAATCTCATTAACTGAAATACGTTCATGATATATGATTGTTGCGCATTCCCCTATTAAATCGACAGAGCAGCGTAATACACCTGGTAATGATTGTATTGTGGTTGTTACTGTGGATGAACATGATGTACAGGACATACCACCGATTGATAGGACTGCTTCTGATAACATTATTTAGTTGATTGTTTGTATATACTATATCGAATTTTAGCGCTATGACTATGAGTTTAGTTTATGTTTGATAAAAATAGTTTATTGTACCGTATAATGATTTAATTGTTTATTGCCATAAGTAGAGATATCTCTGTGCCTGTTAGAAGAATTGTCTTGCCACTGCAATGAAGACCTCTTGAGTTTATTTGAGCTCATAAATCAAGCATCTTTTAACTCACAACTCTCATAGTAGCTAGGGAAAGCGTTGGGGTATTGATATTTCGATTGAAATCTTCTTTTGACAAGACCCCATGATTTATTATTACTCATGTGTGTCTACTACTACTACTACTATCTCTCAGTCTTCTACGGTTGCTCTCTATAGAGACGTGCACATCATCATATATAAAAGAAAACAGTGAAATATCATATAAAGCTCATAATTCATCAGAAAGAAGAGTTTGGAATTACTGAGATAGAACAGAGCAATCAAAATCCCAAATATTTCACCTCTCTAGAAAGATAAAAGAGGTATAAGAGAATAAAGAACACAGATATCAACTATGTCAAATCAATCAACAACTAACCTTCAGAATAATGCAGTAGAGCTCTCGACATGTCAGATATGTGGCCATAATGTACCAACTGCAAATTTGATATTACACGAGGCTAATTGCAATAGATCATCGACTACATCATCACGATCGACCGAAGAACTGCAACAACAACAATCATCACTATGGCAGAACATGAATAGAACTACTCAGATACAACAACAGCAAATAGACGAAGTAGAAACTGTTCTTCAAACATCACAGAACAGAAATATAGGGCAGCAGATACCAAGTACAAGTGATACAAGTAATAATATGAATATGAACACATCTTATGCATCATCTACTGTGAACACTGAACATGACAATACACAGCAAGCAACTAGTAATGCAAATAACAACAATATACAACAAGCAACTAGTACTGCAACTGCAAACAATCAACATGATACTATCCAGTTATCTGAAACCCAATGGCAATGTACAAGATGTACTTTAATCAATGAACAAAGTGACTCAAATTGTGCTGTATGTTTGGCACCCAGAGATAGTAATTCCACATCTACCACAACAGTTCGTCCACCCGATCAAAGTATAAACCAACGTCTAGTGGGCAATAACAACAACACTAGTGAAGAAGTTGTAGACAATGGATGGGTTAATGTAACATACAATCCACAACTCCAACAAAATAATAATAGAACAAATAATAATGGTTGGGTACAGCAGAATACTGGAAGAATTGGTAGAATACTCAATGGATTTGTTAATGGTGCTGTGGTTGGCTCATTCTTTGCCGGAGCGAGTGGTATCATCGTTGGGGGTATTGCAGGCGCCGTTGGCGGAGCTTTAGTAGATCGAACAAACAATAGAGAAGATGCTGAAACTCGAAACACTCATAATGTAGCCAATATGCTAGCAACTGACAATGGAGGTTTGCAAAGGAATACAATGCGTGTACATCGCAGTTCCAACTATGTTACTGCAGTCAGTCGAGATCGTAATGGAAGAAATCGTATAATACGAGTCCGATATGGCGGTAGCAATCCACGTCGTCTTCAATCCAATGTAGCACATTCTGATCTTGAACGATCATTATTAGAAGTATTGGTGACAATGAGTAATTCACGAGACTTTGGTGGTGCGAATAGGAGTAATATTATATTACAACCAGAGCAATCATTTGAAGAGTTGATACAGCAATTTGGTATGGGAACAGAAAATAGAGGAGCAAGTCAAGAAGTTATTGATTCGTATCCAGTTGAGGTTGTTCGTCGTAAAGAAGAGGAAGAGATGGATATAGATATAGAAAGTGAGAGTGAAAGTATTGAAGATGGTAGTGATATGAATATGGAAGAAACAAATGACAATGAAGACTTAATATCATTGAATAAAGCAATAGAAATTGAAGCCGAAACATCCGACCTTGGTACCTGTGGCATTTGCCTTGAAGATTATAATGAAGGAGATACGAGGAAGACATTATCATGCGAACCAATGGCACATTCTTTTCACAGCGAATGTATTGATAAGTGGTTGAAACAAGTTGCATCCTGTCCTACCTGTAAGCATGATGTTAGCTTGCAAACATAGGGCATATATAAATGTCGAAGAAGTACATTGAGGGCGATCAACTTGGGTTGAAATACTTAAAGACAACTCATCTTAACTTAAAATAGCATGAGTCTGAGCATCTCCTAAGACAACTATAAGATACTGTTCACCTCATATTCATAATGTTGGAGGGAACAACTCATACCAAGTTTGGTTAGCTTCTTGACAAGCCTCGGCAAAGGTTCTTGTACCATTTTGAAGAGGCTCAGGATATCCAAACTGCTGTACACATCTACATGCAACAGGTCGATTGCCGCTTCCACAACGATAATTGATCTCGCACACACTCCTCCACATACTGTGGCATCCAAAGAGATCATTCACAGGTGCAATGCAATTACCATTTTGAAACTGTTGCGCACGCCCTCCAATCCTCGCGATATAATCTCTTTCTGGGATGAAGTTGAATGTTTGTGCGTCCAGTTTATCCTTTTTAATAGGTGGATCGTAGGATAGTCTGGATAAAGTAGCACCTAATCCCGATATAGCAACAGCATATGCATTAGTTTGACCAGCAGTAATGATAGCAAGTCCTCCACCTAAACTCGCTCCAGTAATATGCATATCAGAAAAGTCTTTTCCGGAGTCTTCCCCATATCCATTCATCACATCATTCACAAACCTTGTAGTTGTTTTGTAGTATGAGACTTCATTGATAGATCTAGTGGTGATTTTGCTAACAATATTAATCAAATCAGGAATGATCGGGTCGAAGACCCAGCCAAACGGAGTTATCCACTTGACAAGTTGAGCTAATCCAGCAGCAGACCAAAGCTGCATGTTGGATATCCAGTCCATACTCGTCTCACTATTGAAGAAGAAAGTATCTTGTAAGATATGAAATATTGGTTAAGAAAACAGACCACTTCAATCAATAACTTACCTTCCCCGAATACTCATTACGGCATACCCAGGATACGACGGAAAACTAAACAACTTGAAATAAACTGGGCTTATGTCAGTTCCCGACTCCTCCCTATATTGTGATACAAACTCTTCCTCGTCAACAATCGTATCTTGACCAAACCACTCAGTCATGGTGTAATTTACAACACTAACCTTCTCATATGCAAGAGCCGACAGGAATGAATAGTCGCTTAAACTCGTTGCTTTGTCTCCAGGCTCAAACTCGAAACCCTTTGTTAGTTTACAAGTGGGATATGATAGTGTATTGTCAACACCGGCGTAGTAGAAATCGTCTACTAGAAGAATAGGCGGCCGCTCAACTCCTGTAGTGTTATAATCATACCGCTTGTCGGGTTCTATTGTGTCAGCGTTGTTGTTTGCTGATATGGTCAACAATAGCATGACAAAAAAGAATACGACATATATCCAAGTCCAAAACTTTCTTGAACTCTTATCAATCACTCGACTGATGACTTCACTGAGCCGATATTGTTGCCGGTGTGTCACCGTTTTGTCTCTAACATCTGTGATAGAGCCCAGTGTAGACAAAACATCCAGTGCAGAGAAGTATCGCCAAATAAATGTGAAGGTTGATAATAGAAGGAAGAGGATTGCTATAGGATAGTTCTTCTTCTCCAATAATGCAATGAATGGCCACAGAAAGAAGAAGACAATTTCAGTGAAGATCCGTGTATAGATATACCAAGTTGATGGCTTGGTGATACGATATGTCTCCCAAACAGAAAGTAAATTGGCCCCATCATCTTCTTCGTTACTATTATTTGAAGTTTCAACAATACTTTCATACATCTTGACTGTGTCGAGTCCATTCTTAATGATTGGAACAGCACAGCATAGTAACCCCAATATTGCAACGATGATATAGATTGCTACTCCCATTCCCAGCCAAACAAGACAACCCAGGATAAGAAGGATTACAACGATACTACTGGTCAAGGTACACAAGGCCGACCACTTGACTTGATCTCTCGTCAGTGCAGACGGGCCACTGGCGACGACTACCTGATGCCGATTATCTCCAGAACACCACATCTTCTGCATACTCCAGTTATTTTTTGTCATGTAAGGCACGATATCTCGAACCTCATCAGAAGTATAACATCGCGTAGGTTCGATATCTTTGAATAATTTAGTACGCACTAATAATGAAGTAATTCGACTGTATATCCCTCTACTAATCTCCAATGGTGCTTGTACATTTAGTCGACTGGAAGCAAGATCTTTCCCTTCCTTGGTATGATAATTATAACGTTCATCTCGTGTACCCGAATATCGCGCTGTCTGTGTAAATAGGATTGCTTTGTGAGCAATCGTTAATAGATATCTCAACTCTGAACTCATCAAATGAGCCTCTTTATCCTGTTTACATGTCGTCTTTCTCTGCTGCTTTACATTAGATGTGTCTACTGTAGACTCGTCTCCATCCACTTCATTGTTCAAGTAATAATGTTCAACTAACCAAAAACATGCCAACGCTTGCTTATAAGTAACGGCACACCCCCATACGGTAAATGTAATTGCAATACATATCGCCCATGATGCGGCAGTGAAACGCCATGGCTGTTCATTACCCGTCATCAAAGCAAATGCAAAGGTTAACATGGGTACAATTATGAAGACACACATGTAGTATATCTCAAAAAGAGTAGATCTGAAAAGTGCAGCGCCGTTATATGTGTCTACTACGAAGGCTGATCCCATTGCTATAATAATAAGTAAGAGAGAGAAATTGGGTTAGAAAATACATATCATATGCACACTGATCTCTTAAACACTCCACCATCAACTTACCCATTAAAGAAGAAAGGCCATGTAGCATGATAGGAAAACTTAATAGTGTACTAACAATACCAACCGTATCCAATGAACCAATAGATGTATACCCACCGTCGACGGGCAGCGCAATGAAAAGAAATAACAAAACTTGCAACGAAAAGACAAATAAAAATCCTAATAGTAGGATGGTTATTAATGTATATCCTATACGTAGGAATCGATTTGAGTATGATGTTGGTGATAAACGTTTAACAACTACTTTGTTCATAATATGTTTGTTATCATAATCACCATCACCTGTACTGACATGGGAGTTGTAGTTGTGTGTAGTTTCTTGCAATATAATTTGATCTTGATCTGTATCAATAACACGAAGTGTCGATCCACGGAAGTGCACAGTTGATGTTGGTATACGAAGTGTGAAGTGAGATTCAAATTCTACATCATTATCATTAGCTAGGTTTAGGGGATGATGCACCGAGTTGGTGTTTGTTGTTGCCCGAGTAGTTGATAAGGAAGATACTTCATCACCGCTAGTGGTATCATCAGCTTGAAGCAGTGGTGTTTCTATATCATTATTCATACTGAACTAGTTGAGTAGATCCGCCACGGCTCTACTCCATCATAATTAACAACTAATAACAAGTTGATTTAAGTTTAGAAGTAATGTTATGCCTTATCCATAGGTTGCTAAGAGCGAGTTGAGAGGAGTCTTGTTGATCGCTCCTTTATGTCATTTTTTGCGAATGAAGATACCGGTGGAAAACTTTGAAAAGTGAGCTCAACATCCTGATTGCACATGCGGGTTGAATGGTTCGAAAGTAAAGTAAACTGTATCGAGAATGAGCACATCATTATGCTGTCAATAAGATAACTTGATATATTACAACTTCAATTTGTGATGGGTTCGTGACATTGGGTATTGGCGAACACATACAAATATGAATTTATTATGTGTGCCGTCATCATGAGTCCTGCAATATGTAGTCTCTACCACACCCTATATGTATAGATGTTTCTACAATTTGTATTGCAGATTTCAGAGGCTAAAATAAACGTGACAGAAAGAAGAGAAGGAGCTCTGCAAAAAGACTATCCACTGTCGTGGGATACTCTCTAGAGAAGAAAGCTTAGTTATTAGTTAGTCATATAATAAAAATCACAAACAAAAGCATCTACCCTACCTAATGCAGCATCAAAAGCAAAAGGATTGCAGACCAAACAAAAGAGATCGACCACCCAGTGTGGGGATTGAACCCACGACCACACGATTAAGAGTCGTGCGCTCTACCGACTGAGCTAACTAGGCATTTTCACAAACATGACCACTCGTTTGTATATTTCCATAAAAGACACCCTTTTTTTACACTCTCATAAACTTTTGTCATTTTTTTTAATCAATCGTCATCAATAATTAATAGCATCATATACCTATTCTTCAATATATAACATCCATAAGTCATCAATAGCATCATATATTCTTCACTATAC
>Ga0214480_100099_pt1 | contig 35854 bp, 22 predicted proteins | sample M1_20Mar14CPVII9_3_FD_165042 | JGI IMG/M metagenome (GOLD analysis project Ga0214480, IMG submission 165042) | Marine eukaryotic communities from Monterey Bay, California, United States - M1_20Mar14CPVII9sort6BwellE17 | ecosystem: Environmental > Aquatic > Marine > Unclassified | place: USA... | reverse complement strand
CTAAAGGAGTAAGAGTTTATATGGGATACCAAAGGACATGTGCCGGTTACATCGAACAAGCTTTGAGCCTCAGCAAGTCTATACCGAAATCACACATCTTCTTTTGTCACAATGAAACCTATACCAAAAACATACCTACACATTCCTAATAATTTCGACTTTACAATTGGTGGCAAGAATGTAGACTTCGCCAAGTATTGGACGGCAAGGTTGGTTGAGTTATCATCATTTACGGTCAATATCAACAAGAGGATACCTTTTCAACAAAACTTTGAGCATCAAGATACATTTGCACTCAGAATATTCGTTGGGTTTGATACTGTGAGAGTCACCGAACCATCGGCTGGAAAAGAAGCTTCTTTGTATGTCTACTCGCGACAGTCGGGCAGATTAATCACGCAATATGATGATGCTCGTACACTCTTGAAGCTATCAGCTGGAGGAACCATGTTTTGTCAAGGCCTAACCATTATTATTGATGATATTGGTGGACACCTACCCCTCAATCCAACAAAGGAGCAAATAGCTTTTGGAGAGGAAGATCGAGGTGAGATTTTTAAAGACAATCTCTTTGCTTGGATTGGATGTATGGTTCATTTCTACTACAATCATCAACTAGACAAGTTTGGCAAGAAGAAGACCGCTCTAACAAAGAAAGTGTGTGAGTTATCGGACAATCTACAAACACGTGGTCTCAAGTCTCTCGATAGTTCTTCATTCACAACATATCAACTAACATCCAAACCGATCGGTCAGAACATTCGTGTTGATAAGAGCTCAGTCAAAGAAAAGCCAGGAAAAGACACTCTTTACAGACTCAAGACTAGTAAAAGTAGCGGTACTAAGAGTAGTCGCAGCACGGCTGCCAGTGCTACAAGTGCTTCGACAACAAATGGTAGGAAGAGAAAGGCAACCAATATTGAATTGCAACAATTATCTGACGATATCCCGAGGCGAAAGAAGCCAGTATCATATCGTGAAACAGAAACTGATGAGGAGGAGGAAGATGGAGAGTTAGGTGGTAGGGATGATGATAGAAAGCAACCAGCTCGACGTGCAACTCAGAATGGACGAGGTAATGCTAATGATTCTACGGATCAGAGTATGAGTGAGAATACTAAAACTACAGAGGAACAAGCAGCTAGTGACCCATATACAAAAGCATATTATATGGATCTTTGTGGGGATTTGACGCAGAGACGTCTCAAAGACAAGGCCAAAATCAAAGAGCTAAAGAAGAAGATAAAGCAGCTCGAGAAACAAATGAAGGGAGAGTAAAGAAGAAGGTGGATTCATTTGAGATGAAAAGGAAGGATTTACTCATTGTTTGATATAGCTATTGATAATTGATAATACTTGAATGAATGAATGGAGGAGTAAATTTAGTCTTCTTCGTTTACTGGATTTGGTAACACTGTGTCAATCTCTTTCTTGCAGTAGTCAGCCAGCATCATGATTTGAACTCCTTCTTTTATGGATACAAGCCCTCTTATGTTGCTTTCACTTAGTATACTTTTCACCACTCTTCTTTTTAATTCTAGGAAGTCGTCACTCTCTATCATGCACTGTCGTGGTAATTGTTTGCTCGCATCTCTCAACTCGCTTGTCAAGTGCTTAACTTGAGTTGTATCAAGAGATTGAAATCGCTGCAACTCTTTTCCAAGTTTACTCTTCACAACAGCAAAGCTAAGAAGTCCACCGCATCTGTCAACCATTACAGAGGCAATCTTTTTATTACTAGTTGTGATCTTGAACGCTACTCTTGATAAGTCATAAATTTTATCACCGCTGGTTGTATCATGAAAGATTTGTTTCTCACTAAACAGTTTGTTTGTATTGACTTTGAAATTAACGATTTCTTCGACATTTATTCCGATCTGTGTCACTAACACTGCTAGTTCTTGTATCGAATACACCATACCCTCTTCGCTAACAGCTAAATGCAAATCATTACTGGTATAGGTTTCATTGTGACAAAAGAAGATGTGTGATTTCGGTATAGACTTGCTGAGGCTCAAAGCTTGTTCGATGTAACCGGCACATGTCCTTTGGTATCCCATATAAACTCTTACTCCTTTAGTTGCTGCAAGGGATGACATGTCTTTTAATTGTTGTATATTTGGTGCACCGGGGGGTTCGAGATATATATGAGAAGCACCAATACTTATACACTCTCTGAAGAGTCGTGGATTGTCAACAGGTTTACCTGCAATAACACATAAAGTTTGTTGTTTGAACATACCTAGCTGTTTAATGCTAGACACACATTTGATATCCATTTCTCGAACCATTCCAATCAGATCAACAAATGGTTGTGGAGGAAAGGGACTATCCATATATTGCTCATCCACGACTGCAGTTACATTGATATTCTGCATGTCTAGGAATTGTAGAAGATGGAACCAGCCAACACTTTTTGGTCCACACCCAATGATGACCACGTCAAGAGATTTCACATCCGATTGTCGAGTTGGTATTGTAGTATCCTTCTTCTTTTGTGTTTCTTTCAACTTTCTACATAGTACACCAATCTGAACTCCCAGTGCAACGAACAATACCATTGAAGTGCATATCAATACATAGAATGTAGTCTCATCTAATTCATATTTGCCAAACACTAATACCAATCTTGAAAGTCTCTCGGAGTCTAATCCGCTTTTGCTAGATATTGATTTGTTCTTTTTGGATTCGAATGCTTTGCCCAAATTGAAAGTGAGAAGATAAAAGAATACCGCTACCAATACAAACATCACAATGGTATATCGAGGACGAGGGTATGCTGATGCTGTTGTTGTAGTATTGTTGTTGTTAACATTGTCACTTTGTAGTGTGACAGCTAATCGTTTCCATTTTCTTCTGCTTCTTATTAATTGAATGATAAGTGCTATGAATAATACTAATGACACCGAAACAGAAGTATAGAACCCAAGCTTATCAAACTAGTAGAAAGAAGAAGAAAGTGAATATAATATATGAGATTGATACAACATGTAAACATATATGTATATGAAATACGATACTCACTTCATATCCAAATAAAACAACGAGTTTTGATAATCGATCAGCTTCAAGCTTGGCAAGCTCTTGTGTTAAACGTGCCACCTTCTTTGACTTGCCTTCAAATAGTTTAGCAGAGATACTTTGAATGCAGTAGGTGAGAAAGATAATAGTGTATGGCATTACACTTTCATATCTCATCATTTTGAGTACGAAATTAGTGAATGTAGTAATTGTGCCGCTCTAGTGGATGCTCTGAGACACTGAGCTCTAGAGGTCAAGCACTAATAATATAATCCAAAGGTGTAGCTGCCATTTGCCATATCATACAGTCCTTCGCTCGACACAAATGAGGATACGGTATCCTATACTCTCATAGCTTATGCACATGAGCCCATCAACTCAAAATCAAAACTCAATCGACAATGCCAGCAAAGAAAAGTGATATATAATACCAAAACACTTATATATACCATCAACAAAAAAGGAATATCACAGCTCACTCCAGAGATATCGGCAGAATGAAACATCAGTGGCTTATATCAGTGTGTACTACTGCTGCACTTTTACTTCTGTGTATATCTGTTTCGGATGCAATATCAAATCATCCATTCATAACACAAACATCAATCAAAAACATAAGATATGGATCAAACATTAGCAGTAGTTGTCTTGGATGCATCAATACACTGCGAGGTGGCTATTATGAAAACAATCCAAATTATGATGGTGCACCAACATTGGGTAACGTGTCTAATGATGGGTTCTACCATACTCCATTTCCGAATAATAATAATCGTCGTCCTGCACCTTTAACACAAGTTATAAACGATTATCTTATATCACTAAGAAACTATAGTCCAACATTGTTCAATGGAGTAGCAACATCAATTGCAGTCTTCATAATGTGGCAACTACCTTCTACAACTATAACGAAAATACTTAGAAACCATTTTACAAGTAGTCATTATAATATTATCAGAAAGAAGAGATATCATGCTTTAATAACGTCGGCCTTTTCACATTCGAGCTTATCACATTTGGCAGTGAATATGTATGCTTATATAATGTTCGGTCGAGCGATAAAGCCAGTATTGGATAGACAGGGGGTTGCACTTTGGGTGTTTGTACTAAGCAGCGCAATATGTAGTGATATTACATCCCTCGCATTAGGAAGTAGTGGACTGGGATTGTCAGGTGTAACTTGCGCAATGCTAGCTTTTGATGCCTTGATTAACCCAACAAAGCAGTTTAGAGCGGTGGTTTCCTTTATTCCAATAACGTTACCTGCTTACTACCTCTTCATCGGCTTGATTGGGCTGAGTGTTGCAGGTGTATTGGGTGTAAGTATAGGACGTGCCAACATTGGCCATGCAGCCCACTTGGAAAGTCCGCGTTAGTATTGTTTTATGATGTAAATTCATGTGCTCCATATGAAGTATTTGAGATCTGAGTGCTTTATTTGGCCTTTATGTATCTTCATTTGATTGCCTTTGCAAGCCGTATGCACTAACTTGAGTTACTATCTCTATCTTCATCTTCATAAACCGCTAAACGCGCATCTTCCAGGGAGGACTTATATATGGATCGATGTTTTATAATGCATGCAAGAAAGGATGGGTTCGATTGTGGAGTCTTCGTGTGAGAAAAGTATATAGATCATTGACTGGGAAAGGTTAAATACATCCTTACTTATAGTATTACAAATTCAATTCTTTTTGAGCATCTCGTATCAGTGCATCTGCAAATGTCTTGGCTTCTCCTGATGCCAAATCTCCACTTGCCATTCTAGCAATCTCTTGTCTGCGATTTGTTTCATCTAATGTATATGTCCGTATACCCTTAGATCCGTTATGACCCCGTTCAACAACAATATGTCGATCTGCAATAGCAGCGAGAGATGCACTGTGTGTTATAGCTATTATTTGACTGCCTCTGTTTGATAAGCTTTTATTGTCGCTTGATCTTTTTCTTCTGAAGCGTGATTGTTCTGCCAAGAGCTTTGCCATTGTCACAGCTGCTCTTCCCCCGACATGAGCATCAATTTCATCATACACAATCGATATTGGTGGAGTTCTAAAGTCACTCTGACTTGTCATACTCTCTGCACTATTGAGGAATGAGTTGCAAGTTGATCCAATGGATCCTGGTAATGCTGTTTCGATGGCCAGGAGTATTCTTGATTTCTCGCCTGAACTTCCAACTTGATCAAGACTCCCTCCTCTAGACTTGCTGTCTTCATTTGTATTCTTCTCATGCAATAATAGGAAATCTGCTATATCCACACCTAGAGTTTCTGTCCCATAATAAGGTTTGTCAAAGCCTCCTGATCTCAAACCAAGATCGATCTTTAATGTTGAACCTTCTAGACCAAGTGAAGGCAAAACACTAGAAACAGAACTAGAGAGCTGAGTTGCAACTTTTTTCCTTGCATCTGATAACTCTCTGCATGAATATGAGTACTGCTCTAAAGTTATTCGTTCTCTTTCCTCCGCCTCCGGTAGTAATTTAAGTGCTTCGACATTACCATCTAGTTCCTCTCTTATTGTCTGGTGACAGTTTGGTAAAGAGTACGGCTGTACAAAGATAAGATATGTGTCAGTTTGTATGTATATTATATAATACAAATAATATACACTTACCGATATTCCATGTTTCCTTGCCAATGCATTCCAATCGGCGATGATACCATCCACTTCTTCGATAGAGATTGGAAATTGCATTTTCTCTAATGTTGACATTAAACTATTAGAGCTTCCGTCTATTGATCGAGCACAATTATTCAAAGATTCCTCGACAGTATTGAGTAGTTCATGTGTATTTTCGATTGTCTCGAACAATGGACCGCTGTCTTCATTTGAAATACTGAACAGAAGCTTTCTGGTATTTTCGATTGACACCAACGCAGAGTTGGGTGCGGTCAAAGAGGCTAATGATTCATAGGCCTCATGCGTGGACACTAATTGTGATTCAATTGTCTTCATACCTTCTCGGAAATCTAGCAAGTATGCAATTAGAGAGTGATCATCATCATCATTTGATTCGGTGTCTCCTCTCCATGTTGCTCTTTGTAGATTGTGTAAAGCTTTGCCTATACCACTACTTTTATCATTTGGTTGTCCCTCAGCTAGCATTTCATTGTACTGTGTTGATACTGCTTGTTGAAATGTGTTTATCCTTGTCTCGAAAGAATCAAGTTCCTCGAGCCAATGTTGCATGAGTTCCATTTGTTCTTCATCAAAGCCTGTATTGCTATTGCTCATCCCTTGTAATGACGATGGTAAGACACGAGATTCAAGTTCATGCTTTATTCTCTCCCTATTCTTCTTTGCTTCCTTATATTCATCTCTACATTTGATGCAGTTTTGTTTGAAACTATCCTCAACGCCCATATCAAGTATAGACAATCTAGAGGCCGGTCTGGATAACGCTCCTGAAGCTACTGCAACATCTACTCTAACTAAAAGAGGAGCTGATATTTGTCGCATTGTCTTTAGTGAAATCTGCTGGCCATTAATCTCACAAATTGATTTCAATCGTCCATTCTCTGTCGCTGTTAATGTTCTCTTAAGATGTAAGTGACCTAATTTGTTGGATTGTTCGTCATTATTATTGTTGTTGTTGTTGTTGTTGTTGTTGTTGTTGTTGTTGTTGTTGTTGTTGTTGTTGTTGTTGTTGTATAATATAGATGGATCAATACCATATTGTTGTAAATTGTCTGATACTGTAGATAGCTGAGGCTCATATAAGTTTGCGGCTGTAGAAGATGTAAAGTTAGATGTGAATCTCAACAGTATATATACCACCAACACATAACATTCACATTACTTACTCAATTCTACAAAAGAAGTATTTTCTTTGTCAATATTACTCTCTCCAGCTCTAGATGGCACCAATGAAGAGATAGCTTTACCCCCTGTAACTAAATCAATAGCTTTTGATACCAGTAGCGACTTACCAGTTCCACTCTCGCCTGTTATGGCAATCAAACTAGTTCCAGCCTCTTGACCAAAATCTACTTTTATATCTTCGTTAATCAAACCCGCAATGTTGGATGATTTAATGGAAACAATATGGCTTGATTTAACACTATTACTACTATCAATATCATCATTATTAGATGAAGAAGAATCATCATCGCCTATACCACTTGATATTGCCCACCAAACATCATCAAATCCTCTTAGTATGTTGGTGGATGCACTTCTTATCTTAACACAACTTGGTGTGGTACTTAAAAAGGCATAAACGCTACCATTATCATTTCCATGTGTATTAATAATAGCAAACACCACCGCTACTTGAAGCAGCAGCAACATGATGGTCTAATTGCAATGGAAGCACAACAAAACCACAATTAAATGGCGCCGCACGTACTTAGCAGAAGTAAGATATTTAGGATACCGACGGAGAGTGAGATAGAGTTAGGCCACATCTGTCGGTATGGCCTCCGGTATCCTCTCAAAAATTGGGGAAGTGAAAAATGCCAACTTATACATTAAATATAGGTCGCAAAAATGAAAAAATAGAAAAAGTGGCCGGTTAGAACCATTCATGTCTTAGACAATAATGGTTATGGCCGGCCACTTTTTTGAGTTTTTATCCAGGCTTCCTTGGAAGGCTAGAGCTCTATCTTGGGCGGCTAATTTTTGATGTGCATTTTGTTGTTTTGTCTCACTTCATTGTAATTGGGAGTCATGACTAAATGGGAGGCGAATTTTAAATGGGAGTCTAAGAACTAAATGGTAGATTACAACTTGCAATACAATTTTCATTTACTTTAGACAATTTTAGACAATAACTAGGCAAGACAAGGCAAACAAGCAAGACAATCAATCCCCAAATCCATTAATACTTCTTCAAGGCCCCAATAGGAAGAGTAACAGTGTTTCTACCAGGTAATCCCTTTGGGCAAAGAGGGCATTTATCCAACTTCCCATCCCAAACGTCAGTCTTCAAGCATCTTTCACAGCACAGCATGCATCCACAAAGACAAGCACAGACAGCAGGAGCTTCCTGGCAAATTAAACAGTCTCCAATGTACATTTCCTGCAATTGCTGAGTCAATTTGTTAACCTTGGTTTGTAACTCTTGTTCATTTTTAAACACTTTTGCAAGCTGATGGTTTGTTTGTGCAAACTGATTGTTTGTTTGAATTAGAGCGTCACGTTCAGTTGCTAATTCTGATTCACGTCTAGCGTTCTCAAACCTTAACTGCTCATTCTCTTCTTTGTGCTTTTTAACTTGTTTGGACATTACTTCAACATGTTGTTTATGTATCTCAATTTGTTCATTCAATTTAACAATAATCCTGCAATGTTCTTTATGATTATCTTCTTCATTATCAAGATCTGTAACGGCGTACTCCAAACGACTTCGCAGATTGTTAACTTTTTGCTGATAAGTATTGATTTGAGTTTGTAATTCTTGGATTGTTTCATCTTTCTCAGCAAGCATATTATGTTTCTCAGCAAGCTTTTCTATACTTTTGTTAAGTTGTTTTGTTAGTTTTGTAATCATTGTTTGTTTCTTTGATCTTGTCTTTGCTCTCTTTGTAGGCCTTGTAGTAGTAGTAGTACCTCCTGGTGTATAATTAGGGTCATTAAGGTCATCTTCCTCCTCACTGGAACTATCATCAAGGCCAAGGCCTCTCAAAACCTTAGCACTATACTGAAATTGTGCTTCATTTGAAGTAGTAGCCATAGTGATTGTATGTTTTGTATGCTGATTGATCTATAGTTTGGGTGGAAATCAAATTTATGAGAGCATTTGGGAAGGCAAAATGAAAAATGAAATTGTGCGCATGGCATAAGCATGATAATGTGCAGGGATGAGACAAAAATCTGAACTGCCTTTGGGTCATTGAGTCGGCAATACGACTGTTGTGTAATCACCTGCACTCAGGTTCGATTCCCTATGATAGAATCATTTTTGAGCTAATTTGGGGCAGTTTTATGCCTGTCAGTTTGTTCGTGTGGGCTGGGTTCGATTCCCTATGGTGTAGTCCTTTTGTTCTTATGATCGATTCCCTCACACGGCTGTCTCTTTGTAGGCTGCTCTGAGAGACTCGTGACCCTTGATCTCTTTTTTTTTTTCATTCAAACATGTGCACAAAGAGCTCATAATTTTTTAAAGCTCATCAAAGCAACATCTCCTCTTACCATATTCATCTATTATCTTATTCATCTATCATCTATTATCAACCATCATGGCTAGAACATCATCAAAGAATCAAGCTCAAGCAGGTACTCCTACCAAGAAGAAGGCTCACAAGTGGACACCTAAAACCACCATCTCCTCTCCCAACAGGAAGAACAAGAAGACCCAGATCCTCAACCTTTATGAAATTCTAGGTACTAGTGCCTTAGAGTTAGGGCTATCTGTTGCAATTTGCTTCAGGCCAGTAGGAGATAACCAGCCTCCTGAAGCTAGCTTTACACACCACATGAAACGTATTCACAATGATGAAGTTCATGGTTCAAAGTATGCTGAGTTGTTCCAAACTTTGATGTTTGCTCCCAGGCGTGACAATATGTTCAGTAATGACGTCAAGAAGTCAAAGAATTATGATTGGTACCTTCAAGTTGTGATGTTGGAGGAGGGTCAGACTCTTGAGCAAGCTGGCCATAAGATTGCTAAGGCCTTTACCAAGTTCACAAAGGACCAGAAGATGTCTCAAATGAAGGATGGTGATGTGTATACCTTCAATGCTGCCTTAACCAAGGATCCCAAGCCCTTGAACCACTACATGCTTGATGAGGACACTGCCAAGGTCCTAAAGACTCTTTATGCTGAGTATACCAAGGGAGAGCTTATGGAGGACGAGGACATCATGACTACTTTCTTTGGTGGTGTAGGAGCGGGTAAGGATGTTCTTGATTCCATGGATGAAGATGAGTGGGAAGATCTTTTGGATTAAAGTTGTCTGATTTGCTTTGGGATACTGTTTTGTTTGCCCTGTTTGCTTGATATTGTTTGACCTGTTTAGCTGCACCTGATAAAATAAAGCTGTGAAAGAATTGAACCTAAGATTCTGTAGAAATATTTAGTGGCTAAAATATTCTTGCTGTGCATGTATTCTGCTCAGTCTTAGTGGTCGTTTTTGGTAGCAATCTTAAGTGGCTGCTCAAATTTGAGGCCAGTCTGTTATGGACATACTGAATCAGCTCCTTTCTTACTTTTCTAGCTTCGGTCGGTTTGTTTTCAATCTTGTTGGCTGATCTAATCTCGAGGCTAGTCTAATTCAGAGATCACACAAAAACTTTGCTACTACAGCCATCTCCTCATAATTTTATGATTGAGCAGCAAGTAACATAGTGATATATGATGGATGTGGAGGATGTTCCCATGGAGGAGGATGAGGAGCTGTGTAGTACCATCCTCCATCCTAATAACAATCAAAGACCTGCCAACAATGAATCATTCATGGAACCAAACTTGGGTGAAAGAGTAAGGATGGTGGAAGAGCAACTAAAAGCACAAAGAGCTGCAGCAAAGGAAAAGAGGAAGGCATATGATAAGGAGAGACAAAAGATCAGTTACAGTCCAAAAAAGAGGAAAGAGAAACACCAAAAGGAATACACTCTTGAACGAAGGAAAAAATTAAAAGGAAAATACTCACCACTTGATAGGAAGGAGAAACACCAAAAGGAATACTCGCCACTTATTCGGAAGATGAGGTATCAGGAACAAGAGAGGAGTACAGCTAGACAGCAGTGTGGAGAAAGTTGCAATCACCAATCTCTACCTACAAATGAGAATAATGTTCCAAGTTTTGGAATAGATGTGGATCAAATTTCATCGTTGAAGCACGCCATTAAATGGGACCAGAAAGAGATGTCTGCGTTGGATGTAAATCATCCAGATTCATTCCAAGCACCAGTGTGTGTTATATGTGATAGATTGATCATTGGCTGTGAAACGAGACATCTTTTGAGTAAGGATGAGATCTCCCACCACAGATGTCGCCTCAGTGTTGAAAGCTACGAGGACTTCTATGGAGAACAAATGCATCCAGAGTTGGTGAAGCAGTACGAGGTTGATGACTGTCCTCCTGAGCTGAAGGGATTATTGCTCTCTCCGAGGGCGCGGAGAAAGAAAGATACAGATGAGTTTGATGCGTGCTCAAATTGTGTCAATGGATTGAAGTCCTGTACAAAGGGTCGAGAGAGTCCACCGCGGCACGCCATTGCAAATGGTTTTGCCATTGGTCATATTCCTGAGGAGATCATTAAGAACGAGGAAATCACTGAGCTGATGGGCTCCTTCCTCGCTCCCGTGAGGCCCTATGCTTTTGTCTTTGCATACTCGGGAGGGGCACATCGATCGGTTCGGGGGCACTACAGCTTCTTCGAGGTGGACATGTCTCATACGGGAGGAGTGGTTCAACACTACTTGAACACAAATGCCAATCCGCTTGTGTATTGTGTTCTAACCGGGAGGATGACTCCGACCCAAAAGCAGATTGCAAAAGATAAAGCACAGCTTGATTTGAATAAGGTAAAGACGTTGTTGAAGTGGTTCATAGAGGAGTCGGGACATCCTGGATATGCAGACGTTAACCTCCCAGAGAATGTGTCAGATGCACATTGGATAGAAGACCCAGCAACTGATCACAATACAGACATTGAGCAAAATCCGGATGTAGAGAATACTTGGTCAGGAGCCACATTCCACTTCAGCAGCTCACATGACCCTCAGGAGGATACAGGAGTGTTTGAGTCTAGTCAGAAGTTTGCTAAGGCCATGTTGGACAAGACAAGCCCGACCTTGCTAGTCAGCGGAGGCAACTACGCCAACCTTCAAGAGCTTTTATTGGAGAATATTGCTGTTCTGCAATTTCCTTTTGGGAAGGGCGGTCCAAAGATGAAACGGAGGAATCAGATATCAGTGATAGAGATATACAAGCACTACTGCCGGCTGTCACTGAAGCAGTTTTTTAGGGGCGACTTCCTATTGATTCTCATGCACATGTTCAACAGACAACTCTGCTACAAAACGGCAATGATAAAATGCAGGTCAAACACTATAGGTTCTACTTTGGCCGAGAAGATATCGTTGATGGAGGTTGAAGACCTCAACAACGCAATGACTTTAAGATCATGTGGACAACCTACTTCTGGTACAGCTGGTGATTATTTGAGGGCAATAACAACGTCCTGTCAGCCAGTGGGGTACAGTCCGGAGGCGGCAAAGGTGAATCGTCGAAAGCATTTTGCAATGGACGATTTCTTTGGCGGATCGGCCATATTCCTCACTACCACACCCTGCGATGAAACCACATTCCGAGTACGTATTTTTGCTAATGCAGGTGCGAAGCAAACCCTTCCTGACCTTGTAGATCCGAGCGATGATAAAGTCTGTTTGGAAGATTTTACACTACGAAAGACGGAGAGGATGATGTACCCCGGAGCTTGTTCGTTGGTATACCAACACTTGATGCAGATCTTGACGCAGTGCCTGCTTGGGTGGGACCCAAAGACAAGAACGGGGAGGAAGGCCTGCTTTGGAAAGGTGCTAGCATTTGCAAGAACGGACGAGGAGCAGGGTAGAAAAACTCTTCACAGCCACTGGCAGATATGGGTGGAGTACTTCAACCCTTGTCGAGACGCCTTGTACGATGAGAACGATGCTATAAAGAATGCTGCAAGATCTGCTTTTGTTGATTATGTGGATAAGGTCATTAGCGCCAGTTACGAATCGGATTTTGTGGTCTCTCACACTTGTCCATCAGCAGAGGGTGGTATTATTACCAAGCCAGTGAGCGAGATTTACAAGGAATGTGATGATAAGAATGTTTTGAGAAAGGCCCGTCACAAGGATCATTGCTTGGACATCAAGGGCAAAATACTGGAATGCAGAGAATGTGGATTAAAAGCATCCACCTCATCAGTCGTAGATATGGGAATACGACATTGGAGGGATAGCTGCCGTACTGATGGCGCAAGTGAAACAAATGATGAAGTGCAGATTAAAAAGGAATGGCTTGATATAGCGACTATCCGTCATCCTTATGATTTTGATGAAGTTGGCAATCCAACAAGCAACTTAACAAAACAACTGGCAAACAACTTAGAGAAACAGACGGGGCCACCAGAGAAGAGAGAAGAGAGCATAGAGTGGCTTGGTCGTAGAGATGTTCGGAGAGTGTTGATGAGAAAGCGGTTTGATGAGCATGAGCACCTACATCGTCCAACTTGCTTCAAGAAAGGATCGGAATGCAGGGGGCCGTTCCCTCAGTTGGCCAGTGAGAAGACATACATACACGACAACGAAACCCCTGTCATTGAGAGCCAACAACCTGAAAGTACAATGCACGACACAGATGTAAACACTAGTAGTGATGATGAATCAAGTAGTGACGAGGACGAAGGTTTGGAGAAGGTGATAAGGACTGTTAGGTGGCACTATCTGGATGGTTCTGTTGAGGAAAAATCTCAATATACGGTTATATCAAAACGAGATATTGGATCACAATTCATCAACCAGCATAGCGTTACAATATCAGACCTATTGGCATGCAACACGAATGTAACTATTGGCGATCCAAGTCAGATATACTATGCAACACTCTACAAATCAAAAGACACGCAACCGGAAGATAAAACTGCCATGCTTCGAGTGAATGGCTCATTCGGTAGAAAAGTTTGGAAGAGGAAACAACGACTAATGATGGAGAAACTACAGCAAGCAAGTGGTAACAATGGAGACGGTGAAGACGGAGGTGAAAATGAAGATATTGAGGATGAACCAGTTGCATGCCATATTGAGGGATTGAGTCGAGTTATGTCAGGAATCAATGCACTCTTGTCCAGTAATGTCGTCAGCTCAACAATGTCGCACTTGCTCATCAGTCAAGATGGTGAGAGGTTTGTCTATTCTCACGAATTCTCACATTTGCTTCTATCCCAGATGGAAGATGTACTGGAGGAAAAAGAGATAAATTTCATTCTTCGGAGGAACAAAGATGCCGAAGGTAATGACCTGCACTGGCCCGATTCAGCAGCTAACGACTACATTTTTCGGCTAGCAGATGATGAAGAGGTTCAAAGACAGTCTTTCTATGAGTGGATGATGAAGTACGAGAAGAAGTTCTATACCCAGAAAGAACTGAAGAATAAGGACGATGCATCAGAAAATATGAACGATGCCGAATCTAACAAGAGATACCCATTCATGGAAGATCATCCGGGATCAAAGTATTCTTACATGGTGAAGAGAAAGCATCATGTCATTCCAATAGTGTACATCACAAATGGAAAGATGTGTGAGGTACCAGATCTCCAAGTTGGTTATGAAGGATGCAACCGGGAGACAAAGAAAAAGAGGGAGAATTATGCTAAGTGTGCACTCATGTTGTTTTATCCATTCACTGATCTTAATGACTTGCAACTCGATGGCAGCTATTGGAAGAAGTTTGTTGATGTTGGAGGGACAACAAGGTATGACCCAGCATCAGTTCAACAACCCGGCCAAATGTGGAATTATGGCAAAAAGATATTGGAGAACATCCAAACTCGGGCCACAGTGGAGAAGAAAATGAAGCGCCCACCGGATCCTCTCATACTTTGTACATCAACGCCAAAGTCTACTGGAAAACGAAAAGCTTCAAATGTTGACAAAGATGATGATTTTGACATGGACATTAGCGAACTGGATAAGGAAGGGATGGGTATGAATGAGGATGACGAAGATGTGCTGGAACCTTTACGGAACGATCAATTGAGAACTCACAATGCACTTATGACCAGGGCCAACATTTTCCCAACCAACATGATCCACGCAAAGTTTGACAAAACCGAAAGCTTGCTGCTATCAGATGATGATGAAGATGAAGAAGCAGAGAACGATGATAATAATGATGAAAGTACTCCAAATGAGCCGCAGCATGTCATGAATAATAGGGTGTCCTACGCAACGGTGCTATCTTTCATAGAAGGGTCGTTTGTCGGGTCTACAGAATCAGATGATGAAACGGATGATGACGAGGAAATGATGAATGATACAGCAAACAATGAAGAATCATCATCCAGACGTCAATCAGGCCGAGGTGCTAACATTCCTACCATGAAAGGTGTTGCTGCCAAGAGTGGAAAGACACTGGATGCTAAGCAGTACATTGCCTATCAAATCATATGCTGTACTTTCATGCTCAAAGTTGTGAATGAGGGGTACGACGAAAACACCACGCTTGGATCTATTATGAACTTCTCGGATAATGATGAGATTACAAGGAACAACATTATTGAAGCGTTGCGGAATAAAGGGGCACAAGATCAACTGTTAATGTTCCTGACAGGGCCGGCTGGCTGTGGCAAGAGCACATCTGTGGAAGTTGCACAGTTGTTTTGTCATCAATTTTGTAATGCAGCAGCAATTGCTTTCGAAGAGGAGGCCTTCTACTTCACTTCAACCACTGGATCATCAGCGGCCTTGTTTGGGGGGTCAACTATACATGGTGCAGCCCATCTCAACAAGAATCGGCTGACAGATGCCATGAGAAATTTGTGGAGGGAGAAGGTTCGGATCCTCATAATAGATGAGATTTCATTTTTCAAAGCGGGAGATATCAAAAAGCTCAATTCGCAACTCCAGAGACTCATGGGCAACACTCAACCATATGGAGGTGTCTCTATTGTATTTTCCGGAGACTTTCATCAGTTAAAGCCAATATGCAACGAGGCCGAGGTTTTATACTCCGGATCAAGTGCTGCCACAGCATGGGAGAATACCATTAACTGCGCAATTTTCCTGGACAACAGTCATCGATTTGCAAAGGACCCTGAATATGGAGAAATTCTTGCACGTTTGAGGATGGGACAAGATACAATTGAAGATAGGGAGGAGATAAACAAGAGAGTTATTGGGAGGAATAAGGTCAAACCACCAAGAAACGACCCAAATGTGTGTTATGCATGTCCGAGTAATAAGGGGAGGAATGGCGTCACAGGAGGGACCTTCCAAAAGCTCCTCAGAAAAACCCATCCACGCGTTGATAGTAGTGATATGCCACCTGATAATACCCTCATGATAGAGGCGACTATTCGAAGAAAGGAGAAGGGATCAAGAAAGAAGGGCAGGAAGGTATCCCAAAACATCCACGATACAATCGTCAATAACCTGGGGGATGATGATGTGCGGGCCATGGGGTTCACATGTAAAGATGCGAAGATTGATCCACTTCTCAGAGTATACCCTGGATCACACCATATGTGCATAACAAACGAGGATCTCGACAAGGGAAGGGGCAATGGCACACTGTGTAAATGTGTGGGTGTGAAACTTAAGAGGGGAGGCAAGAGCAAACGGCAGTGGAAGAATTGGGATGGTCAGAAGGTGTGGACAATATCTTCGGAACATGTGGAATATGTGCAATTTGAACATTGGCCACAGCCACCGCGTAATGCCAAGCGCTACTTTCGAATGAAGCCACAGGAGTTCACCACTAAGATTGACTTCCCCATAACCCAGGACTGTAAGGTGAAAATAGGAAACGTATCTGTCACGCAGATTGCGGTGAACTCCAATATTGCAACTACTGGTCACAAACTGCAGGGTATGTCTAAGGACTCGCTGATCGTGACAGATTGGAACTACCAGTGTGCCAATTGGATATATGTGGTGCTATCTCGTGTCCGTACTAGGTCAGGATTGTTCTTAGCGAAGCCACTGAATATGGAGAAGGAGTTCAACGTGCCTAACAGCCTCATCAGCTTTGAGAGGCGAATGAGGGAAGAGAAAGAAAGGCCATTGCTGGAACGGCTTAGTCCAGATTTGCTCTAGAACCAATAAATTATAGAGATAACCACGGATTCTTCTATTGTACGATACTTAGGAGCTAGGAAGCCTGCAGCTGCCGCGTCACAATTTTCCGGAAGCTATATTTAATGTATAAGTTAAGCCATTTTACGGGACCCAGATGGGACTCACTTATCGACATATGTGGGTAGATAGATAGATAGTGAGTGAGTTGTTCATTCTCTTGTGGTGCTTGTAGACAATACGATATAATATATCATATCATGGTGCTTAAATCAGTATTAGTAATTGCTCTAATAGTGGTCGGTACTTCATCTTTTTCTCCGTCTCCTGCGCTACCATCAATACAAAGACCGACTTCACTATCGTCAACAAACAAAAATTATGATAACGACATCACATTATCAACACCTTCCTCCTCCTTCTCTCGTCGATCTGCAATATATAGTCTAGCAGGACTTATAGTATCTCCATTATTCCTACCTATATCACCTGCTAGTGCTCGTTTAGAGGGTGTGAATAAGCCAGAATTATTACCATCAGAGAAAGGGCTAAATGTTATTCAAGTTGAGAAATTCCTTACAAAAGGTCAAGGAAAGTCCGCGTTTGTATTAGTTTGCCTTGGTTTGATTGCTTTTGTAAACCATGTATACTAACAGAAGTTACTATATCTTCTCTTCACCTTCATAAACTGTGAAACGCGCATCTTCCAGAGAAACGAATGAATGATTTGTTAGGCAAATTGGAAACTGATACTGGATATCGTGTGAAGGTATTATGTCAGGCATATCCTCGTACCCCTGGGTGAGTACTTTTATCTATGAACTGTTGCTTTATGAATATATTATATATTGTTGCTTGTGAATATAATTGTTGCTTTATGAATATATAACCAATGCTGATACTATCTTGCACTACTACGTACGTTTGCATTATAAAGTCTGGCTATCCGAGACTATTGGTCTCTCGGAGAAGAGGGTGGAGGAGATGATAAATTTGTTGTATTAGTTGTTGACGAATTTGGTGGTAAAGGCAATGTACTAAACTTCAATGTTGGGGAGGGTGTTAAGTTTGCTTTACCCAACGTTTTCTGGACTCGTTTGAGCAGTAAATATGGGACCGTAAGTTGACTACATTTGTGTGATTTGTGCTTTGTTCTATCAGTGTATGTTTCTCTGTTCGAATCAAACTAATACATCCTGTTAATGAAATATACAGACATTCTTTGTCAAAGAAAACGGGATTGATTTGGCTATCACTAATGCTATTGAGGCTATTGTTGCATGTCTGCGGTCGGAAGAACAGTATTGCGTTAAAGTACCAGATGAGGGACTTAGCCTAAAGAGCTTGGGAATGTAATTTGATCTAGTAACAATGAACGTGTTAAATATGCTAAGCTAATGCAAATTCACAAAAAAAACAACATTATTTACATTTAGCTGTTCATAATATATGATTGAGGACGAGATTGAGAGATGCCTTCTTGGATATGTTCATGTCTATTTGCTTTGCATTGCTCTTCTCGATGTCTCCCCCTCATCATTCAAAAACTTTCAAAAATGTGTTTCTCATCACTCAACTCATAGATATTGAAGAATTCATTCACACATGTACATACATACATTTCAAATATAATATAAAGTTCTAAAGAATGATACACTTGTCATCTTCTTTGTCATTCAGTAGTCCATCATCTTTCTCCATTTCTTTTAATAATGTATGGAATACTTCGGCAACATTTTCTCCCGTCTTTGAAGAGCATTCCAAGTATGGTATACCCCAATTATTTGCAAGACTTTGAGCCTGTTGATTTGTAACTTCTCGTTCTTCTGCTAAATCTTTCATTGAACCGACTAATACTCTTGGTACATCTAGGGCATCCCCGAGTGATACTAATAATGATTCATTAATTTTCTTAACATTTTCGAATGATGACCGTGATACCGTAGAGAAAACTAGAACATAGCCGTGTACTCCAACACTTGCATTTCGTGATATCGAAGAGTATTCATCCTACCACATTTTCATATAATATGTGCATTGCAGAAATAGAACAAATCAGAGTGTGTAGTGTAAGAAAAAAAAAGACATATGATGTGCACATATACAAAATAATATCTATCAATCCACTTACCATACCCGCTGTGTCAATAATATCAGTTGCAAAATGAACCTTTCTAAAACGAATAGTCTTATGATGTGTATTCTCAATCGTTGGGTCGTAATTATCTGAAAATGTGCCACTGACAACTACACATAAGAGGATAAAGTGAGTATGTATAAGTTGAAATGAAACATAGCATAGAAATTTCTCGATACTTACATGCATTCGTTAATGACGTCTTACCCACAGCTCGAAAGCCTAAGACGGCAATCTTACGATGTACCAATGTTGGATTAGCGTTATTTGGTGGCATTATTATAATATCTTTATTTCGTATAAGTACCTAGGAGGAGGATATGGGGAGAGAAGAGCCGGTGCGGGTATCCTCTCCAAAGTCCTAATAGTCTTTTACAACAAATAAATTAAGGGGTGATCAACACGGTCTATCGGTCTCCATATATGTCACCGCCTATTGCAATATCCCTCCCTCATTTTGCAGAATTATGAGAGCATTTGTTTGCGTGTTTATTGCATTTTCATGAAGCCTAATTTCTGCACAAATAAAAAATTTTATCCTCCCGACCCCGGCCGCCGGCGGGATTTTTACGGTGTTGCTGGCTGGAATTATAAAAAAGGAAAAGAGGAAAAAGAAGAGAAAAAGGGGAAGAGAGGAGAAGGAAGGGAAGGAAGAAGAGAGAGGAGGAGAAGGGAGAGAGGATTGGGTACTATAAACATCTAGTTGCATTCTTCTTTTTGCTGGTGGTGGGCTGGTGGCGATAGTCTCAGATTTAATTTCTGGATAGAGAAGATCTACATCTATTCAAGCAGGGATTAAATACATAATTAATACCTTATATGTTCATAGTCTATGCCCGGTTCATCTGCAGAGCTTCTGGTAAAAGCAAAGCAAGGGTATCCTCAGTCTAATATGCATATAGTGTGCTGGACAGATTTGTGGTGGTTCATACACATATGTAATCTTCCTTTCAAATGTACTCTAATTTGTTTGCCGTTCCAAAGATTCTAAATCATCCCATATCTTTATACTAAATCTTTGAATCTGTATTGTCAGTACCATCCAATAATATCTTTAATCCATCTTCTTCAAGCGATGCATATCGTTTCAAGTACTACGGTATATACCCCGTTTCGATACGATTGTTGCTATCATATTACACATCATTTAATTGTTTAAGTATTCCCTTTTCCTCGTTTGATACCATGTGCAATACTAGACGACGACGTGTAAACGTAGTGATTTACCAATGCATTATAACACCCAAACACTTGATAAGCAAACTTTAAATACACCGCATAGCTCCTCAACCCGCTGATGTATGTTACTTGTATTAATTGTAAACTTTCATTATTATTTGCTGATGTTGTCAACGGGGTATTATCATAGTAAAGGTCGTGTGGGTAGTAGAATAATCGGGAGATGAATCGGGAGACGATGATATATTATTATGGTTTCATATCATCGCGTGCCGGCCCATTATCGACCCCAAACGTCAGACGATACTAACATATAATATATCTCATTATCGAGCGGAACACGACAGTGATATCATACTTGTGATTGTTTATATATCGTATGATATGTTAAATGTTAAAGCTGCATCTCGATTGCAATTTATGAGTAGTAACTTTGGGGTATTTTTGTGTAATAAATAAGATGACCGCAGAAAATTTGACACCATCACGATGTATCGTATCTAATCTATATTATTGGTGTATCTACATCACTATATACAATTATCTGCGTAGTATAGAGGGAAGAAGCGGCGGCCATGATTGTTTGTGTTTGATTTTTAATTTTCAAGTGATTTTTAAGTGAATTACAGGTGGAATATATCTTTCGCAATGAAGCTTCTTACTGTATCTCTGGTACTCATTATTTCTGGTATCTTTTTGATTTTACTAAGAGCTGCTAAGCTTTTGTTTTTAAGTATTTTTAAGTCCATACTTGGTCCTTCGTACAAAACACGTGTCCATATCTTCTCGGACTTGAAGTTAGCTCTATTACTTATAGCAAAAGTCTGATGTGACATACTTAAAAATAACAGCACCATAAACCAACTCCCCCGCCGGCCGGGCCGACCTGCCTAGTCTAACACGAACACTGGCGATCAAACGATTTATGCTTACTCAGTCTGCAAAATAATTCAGTGTGTAGAACAATATCTATGAAGTTGCAAATAATATACCATGAGAGAGCTGGTGCGGAAGAGATCGATGGTGTCGTCGTCTGCGGCCTTTGTAGTGTTTGGGGCTTGTTGCGTGAGTCGACAAAGCGTATCGGCCTTCGCCCCACCACTGCAATATCAAAAAGTTATATCAAGTTCAAGAATTCAAGATGAGAACAAACACCTCAGCCGGTATAGAAGGTACAATAGAAATGAGGCTTTATATATGGTAGCAGGTACCAAACGACCTCGATCGACAGTAGATGAAATATTAGATGAAGATAACAATGAAATAATAGATGAACAACCATTAACAAAGCCCAAAATAAAATTTAGTGCTCTTCCCGATTTCATGCAGAAAGATCCACTTGCTATGACAAAGCAACGATGGATAGAAGAGACTACAATACCAGTTGATATAGAAGCAGAGACGGCATTGACAAACCGGAAGAAGAATGAAATGATGGTCATGTCTGTATTCTCTGCCACTCTTGCCGTCACAGTTATCTATGCACTTGCATCGAGTTCTCCAGATATGGTCACACCACAAGAGATTAATGAATCAATTAATGAATCTGAAAATGTAGTGAAAGATTTATTAAAAGAGGGCGGAGCCGAGAAGTTGGAGTTTGCAACAAGGAACATTGTAGGCCAGGTATTACCCAATAGTGCTGAGGATATCATTGCAATATCTATTGGGGAGGGTATCGCGGGCGTTATTGGTGCGTTTGCAACCTGGCTGTTGGGATTAGGACTCAATTTTAGTGAAGAGGGGATGGGAGAAACCATGGAGGAGTTGTATTCAGAAGCTGTTGCAGATGGAGACTACTTTCTAACACGTGCGGCTGCACAACCATTGTTGGAAGGCATAGGAGTACCGTTGTTCTTTGCAAGTTTACTATCAGTTCTAATTGCTACTGTCCCATATGAAGTTGTTAAAGTTCAATCACAAAAGCAAAAGAATGATATGGAAGAACAAAGGCTATTAAATTTACTGTTGGAAGAAGAGGCAAATAGAAAACAAAATATGAGTGTGGTAGATGAAGTGAGCAACAATGTATTTGATTTCATAAATAGACTGAATGTTCGACAAACAAACTTTGATGAAGTTTTTGAAGAGATAGAGGAAGAACCTGATATCAATGAACTACAAAAAGAGCGACTGAAAAGTGCTCAAGAATCATTGGACTATGTTGAGTTGTTTGCAGATCTTACAAAGTGGCTAGAGTATGATGTACTTATCTCCAACTATAGAGGTGTGCTCGCCCTTCCTAATGGCCAGCTATTATCTAGCGGCTGGGAGTCGGCAATATTTGGGTAAGTTTGATTCATTTATTTGTTATAAAGTTCTATATGTGTGTGTGTTGATATACTCATTTATATATCTAAACAATGAATCTTCAACAGATTGCTCGCAGCATTATCATCACAGCTTTACACAGATGTATTGTATTTGTATTCTGATTTTGGAAATCCAGATAAAAGAGAAAAGACATTGAACAGATCACTCGAGGGATGGACTAGCATATACGCCACAAAATGTCTCAGTGCAGCTACGCTTTTCGGAGTCTACGAAGCAGTGAGAGGTCCAACATCCCGTGCCTTTCGTCAACTACTCTCTGGGGGGACAGGAGGTTGCGCAGGCTCGGAAGATTATGACCTTTGCCTTGAGACATATCTTGTAGACAATCCACCTTCTGCAACATTTGAAGCAGATTTTAGAGCGACATCGGTATCAATCATGAATTGGATGGATAATATTTCTGACTTTTCCTGGCTGTTACCCCTGAATGATCAAGAGACATTAAACAGTTACTTCCGTGGAGCTGCTGTATCGACTTACAGTGAGCTGGTTAGGTTGTTCAACATGTAAATAAGAGTAATGAAACAGGAGACAAGAACGTCGTTCACAATTCTTGACTCTTACTAATCTTTACTCTACTTTGTCACTAACATACATCTCATTCATGTATCTATTCTCAAACAGTATTGATACAAGACTTTAGTCTTCAGAGAACAAATTGAATATCCAATATCCTATCATTCACCAGCACACATATAATGCAGTTTGTAATTTCTATTTTGTCTGCCTCGTACACTACTTCGCATATATTATCAATTCCCAACTGTACAGCTACCAAGTAAGATGTGGTGTTTAGCAGCACGAAACGAATCGAAAGAGCCCGCCTTGCTCCAAATTGTACCAGACTTGACCATTTGTAACCCATTACCAATCTCTACAACATCATCTTTTGATGGAATATCGACCATGTAATGCAGACCTGTATAGTCCATTTGCTCCGTTGCTGCTGCAGCGTTTCTGAAGTGAAGAGCTTTTTGTAGAATATTTCGAGTATCATTCATCTTCTCTAATTCTGTATCTCTCTCAAGCTGAAACTCATCGTACTTTTTCTCGGCTTTAGCCTTCCGTTTCTGCCTTCCGTTTCTGGTCACTGCGAAAGTATAGCCAAAATGTTCTACAAAAGGAACGGATCTTCCACAATCATGCAACCATGGACAATCTATATCAACAAGCTGATGAATATTGAACAAGATGAACCTGAGAGTGACGCAGTTGATAAGAAGATTCTAGATAGTATTGATAAATCACAAGAGCGCTGGTTCAAGGGCGTACAAAGTATTTTGGCACGACGATCTAAAGCACAGTTATTCGGGCGTAACAGTCCTGAAGGCTCAAGAAGGTATCAGAGAGCGCTTTCGTCGGGGTTTATTCAAGTCCTCTGATGACCAGAGTGCTAGTAGAAATGCAAGCACAAGTACTTCTAGCTACCCACGGCATAGAAACGATGATAAATGTTTCTTCAGCTGTGAATATCTAGATTAAAGATCTAATCCAGAAAACATGACTACATCGCCATCTTTGGTACGACCAAAGTCAAAGACAATGGTATAGGTACCTTCTGCACCACGTACTCCATGGATGTAACGACCAGTTGTTGTACCAGCAAATAATGGATCTAACATAACACATGTACCATGCTCAATTGGAATCTCAACCCATCGTCCGTATTCCATATCAGTAAAGCGCATAAACTTCCCATTCTCAGATTTACCAATTGTAAGGACAGCCCTCAAAAGAGGTTTCAATTCATACCATTTATCTGTGTGGGCATCCATACAGCCAACTTTCCTCGACTTATTACTAAACTTTTCTTTTGAAATGTATGTAGCATGTCCATCATGGATCTTACATTCGTATTTACGTTCAATCTTTTCAAAGAATTCCTTGAGTGCTGGAGATGCAGCTTCCCATTGTTCCCTAGTAGGAGACCATGTATCAGGCCTGCCACTTGCACCCGGGCCGCCTTGAGCACCCGCACCATCATAAAAATCTGAGGTGTAATGAGAGCTTGACCTTTTAACCCCATCAGACTTAGTCCTCCAATTTTTGGAGTTATTGAATGAATTAACAAGAGCAACTATATTTTCCTCGTCACCGAGCTCACTAGCAATATTTAAAATTGTAAGTTTTTTCAATGCCCCTTCCCTCAATAAATCAGGACATCCACCACTACATGGATACTTCACGACGCTCACTTCATCTGCCAATATAACATTGACCAAAGTATAAGGTTGTCCAAAATCAACAATATCTGTCACCGGTGCTTCAACTTGGTGTGGTAGTTTTAAACTTGCCTCTTGTTCTTCTCTACCCAACAACTTGAAAGCATGCCACTTGCAGATTTTGACCTCTTTCCATTCTCCATCAATAAACACCTCCCAGACATCGTTAGCCCAATCGTCACATTCATCGTTAATATCAAGCTTCTTGCAACATTCACATTTATTCTTCTTGATATCTTGATATGCGAAATCTTCTCCATCCACAGTAGTTCCACTTCTTACTTTTTGGTTACGATCCTTTATTTGCCTCTTGAATCTAGCAGGATATGTTTTGTTGGCATCATGTGGGTCTGTAAAGACTAAATTTTGACCAGCTGGATTTGTGCTGCCACCGCTTGAGTTATCCATACACAATGGGGCATACTCACTAACGCGTAATACACGCGCTAGAATAGAAGGAACGGCGTGACGATTGAACTTCATACTTATATTGCCTCGTACTGTAATTGCAATAGTAGAGCGATAGTTGTTGAGTGGCTAGTTGGCTCTGAGCCGATAAGTGATTAAATGGAAATTTGGCGATAGAACGAGCGATTTTGCTGAATTCGATCTCATAAAACGAGATTGACAACTCGAAGTGCAGTGCTGAGCAGAAGAAGTACGCCTTCCGCCTTCCGCTGTTTCCTTTCTTTCTATTGGTATTAGATATTAAAAGACTCCTCCGATCAATCATAACAAAATGCACGGTACCGGACGAAGAAACACTACCAAAAATGGTGAACAACAGTCCACCAACAACAAAGCAAATCCATTTTCAATCGATGGACATTCTAGATCCAGTGGATCTACAGGTGGTGGTGATATTGTCAAAAATGCTGCTTATTCCTTACAAGGAGGGCATAATACTAACAATAATGATACTACCCATCATCGTAATCCCTCATCACCACCAACAAAGAAAATAGGCCGTATCATCAAGAACAAAAATGATGAGAATTCAACACAATACCTTCCTCAAACACCTCCATCACCCCTCAAAAAACAACCGGGGATTAAGGGCGATAAAAAGCGTCAAATTATCGTCTTAGATGGTGCCGATGATGATTTTAGTATTAGGTTGGGAGGTGCACGAGGTGGTGGTGGTAGTAGTAAAAGTAGACGTCGTAGTAGTAAAAGTGGATCGGCACGTCGTGGTGGTTCCAAATCCCACACTCGTAATGCACCCGGCTCAACCCGTTCAATGCAGTCATATGATATGGGTAATAGTCGTAATGGTGGTGGCCGCCAACCCAAACTTGATCAAAATAAACCAAACCCAACATTATATTATAATAATTGGGGGATGGCAGGAGGTGCTGAATTATTTGGAGGTGCTGAATTATTTGGAGGTGGAGTGAATCATCAATCCAACACATCTTCTACTGCTGCATCTGCTGGTGGTGTTGTTGTCAGTGTTGATGGTGGTGACCGGCCTTTAATTAATGTTGATGCATCTACATCATCTCTTGGGAAAGTTGCACATGTTGGTGGGGGAATGAATCTCTTATCCAACAATATGTTAGCAGGTAGTGGTGGTGGTATTGTTAGGGGTGGAGCCCAACCTAAACCCAAGACTTTGTTGAAAAAGAAGACAGTGAACGATATAATTCATTGCCGTGATCCTCGTTACAAGTATTCAACCATAACTTCTCTAAACGGTATCGGGGGTATGAATGATTATCACAATGGAGAGTACAAGATATTGGAAGCAAAGCCAATAGACCGCAGTCTTGCGGCACTTCGTGCAACAGGGAATAGTGTCTATTCTGATGAAGATGAATATCTTGCCGACTGTCAATTGAAAATGTTCTTAGAATATCCCAACGGTCCCATTGACGGACAAGATTTCCAGCTCCCTGAGGTGAATGATAGTCATCTGAGCAAAACTGCTATCGATGGTTTTGAAAAACTTTACAACCGTTGTTTAGCCGTATCCATTGGCAAGGGTAGTAATAAGAATGTTTTGTTACGCAGCGGTGTTAGTGGGTTTGAGGCATCAGCATTAATCAGTGCTGTTACTGGTGTGGACAAGGTTGGTCATTTGAAGTTGCGTTCTTGTGCAGGGTTGGAAAGGATGAACGGGAGAAAGGAACCATTACTTGAAGTATTTGCCGTTGAGGTGGAAGATGGAAAGATATCCTCAAAACATTTTGACTGGACAAGTCCACAAGCTCGTGACATCTTTGAGCATAACATCCCCTCAGCAAGGGCAAGGGAGGAATGGACTACTGGAATGATGAGTAGGAGCAATAAGGGGAACGGTGGCAAGAGTTATTCAGCCAATCAGTCAGCCCTCATGGCAACTATCAAGTCGTCATTAGATGAGAATGTACGAACCAAACCATCCTCCAAGGAGGACATTGAAACATTGGTGATTCCAGCAATGGCCAGAGGTCTCGAAAATCACATGTCTACTCGTGAGATGGGCATCACAGAGCCACTCACTACCATCCCCTCAAACCACACGGTTCCCCAAGGTTCAAGTAAAACACAGTTTAGAGTTTGGGGTGCAAACTCAAGCAAGAGAATATTGATCACTCCAGGTACAGCTAAAGCCTCTGTCCAGGAGATAACTAGGGTACTGATTGATGTTATTGAGTTCTGTCAGCCAGAGGAATGGAGCACAAAGGATGGAGGGAAGACAATCGATCGTACGACAATGCTAGCGGACAGGGGAACCATTGTAGAGCAAGTAATCAAGCTAATCAATGAAGCATGAAGCTGAGTTGTGACTCGATACTGCATGAAGCGGTAGTTGGAGTATAACAGTTTCACTAGAAATTACATGTTACAAAATCACTCTTTACTATAATCCTGTTTTACCTATATGAGAATTACGGCAAGGGTGATGTGACGGGGTACGATACGAGCCTTCTTGTTGTCACGAGCGGCGTTACCGGCAAGTTCCAAGATCTCAGCACGTGATTCTGCAGTTTGTCACTCGACCATACCGGCCATGACATGTATATAATACCTCTCTCTAACTTTGCATCATTACGAACAGCATCTTTGTGAAGGTGGAATCCGCAAATGATAAGACCGGCCGGTGAGTTATCACGCCAAATCATTTCCCAGACACCATCATGCAGTTCTACAGTTTGTTGACCCCTGATTGAGTATCGTATTATATAATACATAATGATGATAGATATAGATGTGCAACGTTAGCATTGATTGAGCATTGAAGATACACTCATTTTATAACATACTTCACGAAGATGCTACTCACTCCATATTGATAAAGGTACCATCCTTTAGAACATTGACTTGATGGACCCCATTTGATAGATGAGGGCGAGGACCATGAATGCCCGGAAGAGGGATGCTACTTGCATCTCTTGTTAGCGAGCTAAGTTGTATCTGCATACCATTAATAGCAAACATTTTATCATCCTGCAGCATCCCAATATTTAGTCTAACATCAAGAGGAGTATCTGCTTGGGTATATCGTTTGAGTTCTGGTGCAGAGCTAAGAGTATTGATAAACAGAATAAGTAAGTATATGATATTCTGTGTCAATATGATGAGTTGATAAACAGAATATTCATTGCAAATGATTAAAAGGTATTTTATTATATTATGAACATACCTGATCTCTGCGCCGGGAATCCACGACGGTAAGAAGCCATAGGCAGTATATATCTGAAGCGTTAGTAGTAGTAGGAAACTAAACATGATATCAGTATATAATATGAGCCTACTCCATATCAGCTGGTTGGCATCATCAAAATGAGAATTTGCAAGTACTTATCTAGAGGATAGTTCAGTTTACCCTAGTAACTCCAACCACTTTTAATTGTCCTCCGTCACAGATTAAGAATAAAATTTGGCGATACACTGGAAACAGGGATACGGACTTGACACCAGCTTCCAACACCTAATCACATCATGATTGGCGTTAATGGCTTTACAACCCTTGGCGTTGGGTGGGGCTTTAGGGCTTTTAAGGTGATAACAGCCTTTGCAATAATTATATAACTAACAACAGGCTGTTACAGCCGCTATTACAGCCCTACTCCTACCATGTATCAATAATAATAATAACAACAATGCTCCATACATGGCGTTGGGTGGGGCTCGTCAGGGCTGTTCGAGATGATATACAGCCTTTTACAATAACATAACAATTGGCTGTTACCGCAATTGAGGAGCCCTACATGTGACAGCCCTATCATATATCAATAATAATAACAATGCTCTCTCTTCATAATCATACATAATTTGCAATAGTGGCTCCGCCTTACTTGTCATTTCTCATCAAAGATTATTTGATGAGCCGTTGCAATAATAAGATCAAACATAATTAATCTTTTAGTCATAAATCATTAATGAACTATCTATCGACCAGTTTATTGCAAAGAAGTAACGGGTAGTATCTAAGCTATATTAGTTCCTCCTTCGTCATCCTCATTAGTCGCAAGATACTTATCTGTCAATAATGTCCAAGGTGTATTGGGATAACGGTGAAGAGATAACGGATGATGCACTTTTAAGTTTTTTTACATTGGGGTAGTATCCGAGAGAATGATAAATGTACATATGATATGCACACAAAAACAAATGAAAGATATTAGAGGAATGAGAGTATAGATAAAGATAGAGATGACAATTGCATTAACTATCGGATCAAGAGAATAGTAAATTAGAAGCAATGTATAGGAAAGACTCAAATGGACAAAAAGGGCGAGGTCCAACCGGAGTACAGGAGGCAGCAACCCAAAGATACAATCAACTTAGCAGAACCGATAAAGCAATATATAGAGCAGTTGCAAAGCAGTACTTTAAAAAAAGGCTAAGCATTGATACTGACACCGCCAATGAATGTGATTTAGAGTTTCGTGGATTGTTGAATGTGATTGGCAACGCGATCTATCGACCAAACTAGAATCACTTTACGCTTGCCAGATAATAATTGTAGTATTAATTATGTGGTCTAATAAGCAGCACCAATATACAGCTACTAACACTTGATGCTTTCAGAAAAACTAAGCGCGATAAGTTGTCCATACACCTAACATTGGGTAAACTGCACCTGCCAGGGCAGGGTATCTGTAAAAGTGGCAGGCGATACTAGGATACCGAGTGAGCTTTGACACTCTCATTTTTTCATTTGAGTTGTAAGTATCTATTGTACCTCTGGTACAATTTGTAGAACCAAAGAACAATATAAGCTACCACCAGTGAAGAAGAATGGGGCGTATATTGATTGTTGATCGGAAATGGGTGAACTTGACTCGAAGGTTGGCATCATCAAATGAGAATTTGCTCAAGTAAGTCAAAACCGGTAGGATACCGCTAGTCTATCTCCCCATGCCCAATTCTTCCCGCCTGGCCTTCATTCACTTCAAGCATAGTGTATGTGCTTCCACACAACAAGTCTTTTTCCAATTTAGACCTACATTTAACTCTATGCTAGCTCCTGCTGCATAGAATGTACAAGACTACCCAACTCTGATACATCATTCATTTCATATTTTGCTTTGTTGACCTCTTCATCAACCATCCTATCTGTAGGGAAGTGTTCTCCTTTCACCAATTGTAATTTAGACGGTCTAGCTGCAAACTGATCCATTGTACGTCTCAGTTCATGGCAGTTACAAAACAGACTCGAGCGACCGAAGACATACAGACCCAAACGAGCACGAGATACTGCAACAACAAGTCGTCGAATATCTCGTACATGACCCACTGTCTTTGTCCTAACTAACGATAGGATTATGTAATCATTTTGCTGTCCCTGGTACTGATCAACGGTGGAAACAGCACCAGGAGAAACACCTGCAAGTGGTGTTCCGCCACCACATCTCTGTGATAATATATCCTTGATTAAAGCCACCTGTCCATTGTAGGTGGTTATGATTGATATCTTTTTGGGATCGTATCCAATGAGTACCATGTATTGGAATAAAGCCACACAATACTCGGCCTCGGCAACATTTTGATAAAAGTAGGCAGTAGGGGTTGACTCTCCTCGACCCTCAAAGTCTTCCACATTAATGAGCTGAAATGTATGCACAAGTCCAGTATTTGCCTTGGTAAAAGCCTCCTTGGTTGAAACATGGCCTAAATCACCAAGATTATCATATCTCCAGCTGTACAACCTTGCAATATCTGGTCGAGCTCTCCCTTGCTTGTTCAGTTCGATAGAAGGGACTCCTAGCCTCACCAGTCTTGAGAACAGACTCTGATCATAATGACTGTACCGGCTAAATGATTGATTCTTCACAACAGGAGGGAGCTGATTGTGATCCCCAATGAGACAAACACGCTTGAGTCGACTATGAGCACCAGCACTAGTAGAGTCAGACTCTCCACTCTGAAGCAGTAGGGGGACGAACGTTTCGCAGTCAAGCATTTGAGCCGCCTCCTCCATGATAATATTATCATAATGAAAGCCTAGCTTGACAAGATAAGCTCTTGCAATGGCAGCGTGTGTACATGTCATGGCCACAATACGAGCTTGCTTTGTTAGCAAGTAATCAGTCCGTTGTCTCTGGGAGCGTAGAAGCTCAATTGGACGATATTCAGCAAGCTCACCAAACACTGCCTTGATCCGACCAATCAACTTCGAGGCTTGTTCAAGTGATAGACTTGCAGATTCATTTGTAAGCTCGGGAAAGTACCTTGTAAACGGAAAAGTACCAATAACATTTGCACCATCTCCCTCCTTTGCCGATGAGGCCTCAAAGATATCAATATGCTTCTTAGCATGGTGGAAGAAGAAGTACTCTGCAGTCTCACATGTATAACTTGGAGAACCATCAACGCCTCTCTCTGCTTTACCAGATACACCCAACGACTCTGACAACTGCTGTACACTTTCCAACAAGTCACCACGACGTGACATGATATGTGCAACACGTCCCGTCTTTGTGAAATCATGATCTGAACTGGATTCTGTTGTCAAATTCTTCTCGCCACTTCCCAAACGAAGCATGTATCGCTCATCAACGTCACCTCGGGCCATTACCTTGTCAAATATATCATTGAGAGCGGTGTTACTGTGAGTAACAATAACAGTTCGCTGTGTTGGAAACGAGTGGTAGAGATTGGCAATAATTTGTACAGCAACGTCCGTCTTGCCTGTTCCTGGTGGTCCGATTATTGTGGTCAAGCCGGGGCTTAATCCCGATCGAATAGCATTGACTTGAACAGGTGTAAATCGAATATCATTTCCAGCGTAAGATGATGGGAATGGATAGCTTGTTGCCTCGACCTTGTCATCCACAACCTTCACTCTATACTTCTTACGCTCATCAACCAACTTGGCATCAACATTAGTAATCGCCTTTCCGTCTACGATCAGCTCACACCCTTCAAATGAATCTTTCAAATGATTTCCATCCAAAAATGTATCACCATAGTCCAATGGAGCATCTGGCGATGTAACACCAGTAGTCTGGGACGCAAAGGCTATCATCTTTGGAGAGGTGAATGATGCCATTGTTGGATCTCCTCCATATCCAAGGATAACGGGCATTAGCCACGATGGTATAGAACGATACATTGAGTTTGCACCGCCCTGCATCAAGCCTCGTAAAGTTTCGAGAACTGCCTTGAAGTTGTTCTCACGTCCATGTCTCCTAACCACTAAGTTGAATGTTTCGTACATATCAACACCTAAAGGAGAGCCACGGCCAGTAGCATCAGCGGCATACTGTGCAGGGTCTAAAGCAACACGAAGAAAGCGTAGTTTACCCTTGGGTTCGGGTCTTCCACCTTCGGCATAAGTCAATGCAGGGTCTGACAATACGACACCTGACTCATCCTTAACTTCTAACACCATGCATCCCCGCACTGCATTCACACCATACCGTTGGGGGAAGGTGCAATCCTCTTCATCGGGAACACGTCGTTCCTCTCCATCCTTCCCCATGATACCCGTTAAAGGGGCAGCGTCCCCGGTCATTTGCGTTGCATCAACACTAACTAAGAACAAATTATCATGCTCTCCGATCTCATCCCATTCTTTGGCTAATGACGTCGCACAAGAATGCAAGTCCAACACAATCTCAGCAATAACTTGAGATGGAACACGCTCACCTAATCGAGGAGGGTCAACACGTATTAATCGTAATCCGGGCTTTTCCTTCTTCTTACTTCCCAGCTCGAGACCCATTCTAGCCCATCCTTGGAATGTCGTTTTACTTTCTCCATCTGTCATATCAACATCTTGTTGACCATAATAGTCTACCATACTATCCTGAGCATAACCATCGGTAGTCCGACTAGGTTTCATACGCTTTACATCATCAACAATATCACCGCGTATCTCATATGCACTCTCCAATCGGAATAAACGAAAGTTACGCAACAGATAATCACTTGCACTTAAAAACCTTGTATTCAATTTGGGTAAGCTCAATGAGTCATTAGTAATACCTCCTTTACTTGGAGGTAAAGAATGTGCATCCCATAATAAACTTTCAGTAGGATATAATGATGACATTGATAATAATTCTGAATCAGTTGCACGTGTTGATAAATGATATACCAATATTGATGATAATAATTGTCGCCGTGTACATCCTAACAATTCTGATAATTGTTCAGTAGTTTTAGTTGCAGTGGTATCATTATCATCGACTAATCGTAATCGGTAACATACATCATATAATACATCTAAATTCCATAAATCAATCTGTTTACTTAACCAATGTGAATTAGTAACTCGCTGTACGCCTGCATAAATAACCTCGGAACACTCATTTTGATAATGACGATGTAACAACTTTTGTAATGTGTGTGCTCTTGCATGTACTACCTGTTCAGAAGAGTTTGATATATCATTTGCTATATTATCTCCATCAGAGGAGCTTGAAGTTGCAACAACCTCCATACGCTCAGAGTCAACCAACATGTCAATCTGCTGTCGAATTAATACATTGGCCTCATTCTTATCATATTTATATAATTTTGACATTAGTAAACAAACAACTAACTGTTTACTCGACAGGTACGGCGCGACATGTGTGCGAGTTTGTGGGTATGACATGAGGTCGTTTAATAGTTCGAGTGCCTTTGATGTGTATTTTCTTAGCTGTTGTTTGGATTGTTGACTGTTATCTGAGTCTGTCATATCTTCATCATTATCATCATTATCACTACCAAGTATAGCAACACTATTCAATAATCCATCCACCAATCCTGGTAAAAATCCACTTACATTCTTCTTCTCCTCTCCATCTCCCACACTCTTCTGCAATTGTTTGGATTCGAATAATCCATACCGTTTACGTAACATACCATTCCTTTTTAACTCCAATGTACGCTTACGTGTGAATATATTTGATAATAAACGTATCCCTACTAGGTCGGTTAATGGTCCTTCAATTATACCCCGATTGGAAGGAGTGCTCTCGCTACTATTTGTAGATTTGCAACGCAATTCCATTGACGAATAAGAGGCAATATAAAACTTGATAATCTCAGTTTGGATTGCAATTGACGATTCGGTACTATGTAACTCTTGATATTTCATCAATAATTTTAACAATATAGCAAATGCCAGTGTACGTTGTTTTGGTGTTATATTCTCTGGTGGTGATATAATTGTACTCTCTTCTTCAGATGTTGACTGAGAGTAATTATAATCATCAACCACAAAACTTAGTTGTAAATCAGCACCTCCACTATTATCACCTCCCAATGAAGTAGATGATGACGAACGTAAATTTGATAATACAATTAGGGCATATGCAATCTCTTCGCCGCCTTTGATATCACTACTAACAATACCCTCTCCATTAGAAGTGGCACAATGTAAAAAATAGGGCCATAAAGTCTGTTCAATAGTACCGTTATCATTATGTTCATTCAATAGTTGATATGCCCCTTTCTTATTATTATTACTCCCACTACCCTTATTGGTCGTAGTAGATTGATATGCATTGATAATTGATTTAGATAATGTTAAGATTGCTTTAATATCAATTTTATTATTTTGTGCACATGATGTGGATGTTGTTTTTGGTATCTTTGCTTTTTGTTCATTATTATCACTACTACTAGGGTTGGTAGTACTACCCTTCTTCTTCGTTGCTGCCTTGCGCTTTGCCATGGCTGATTATTATGAATCCGCCGCCTTTACATCAAACCTCCCACGCACACCTTTACTGCTGTTCAATAGAACTTTTGGTCATCCTGTTGTGGCTAGCGCCGATGGTGTAGTGGTAACATAAATGCCTTCCAAGCATTTGCCCTGGGTTCGATTCCCGGTCGGCGCAACTGTTTTGCTTTTGGATGAGATGCAATGTAGTAATCAATAGTATTGTGGATATTCTATTTTGGTATCACCTCAAGTTTGGGCAGACATAAAATCTTATGTTTGTATTCTGATTTTGTCTCGGCCTTCCAGCATTTGCCCTTTGGGTTACGATTCCCTGGTCGGCGCAGTACTGTTTTGCTTTTGGATGAGATGCAATGTGATCAATAGCATCGTGGATATTCTACCTGTATTGTGTTGTTGATCTTTTACTTTATTGGCCACTTGATATGCTTACTATGTACGCCTCATCCTCCTTATTGTTGCCGTCACCACCAATATTACCACTAGAACAATCTTTTTTTTTAAGCCATCTTGAATCCTACCCAACTCTTCTTTGTCTTTATCCAAATATGATACTCTATTGACACCCAAACATCCAGATCAATCAGCTGGATTTCCCTCAAAAAGTCAGGATTCTCTTGTCTTTTATGTGTAGCCGTCCTTGTGTAACTGCACCATGAGTGATGCATATGCTACAGTAGACATTCCCAAGTCCTTACCTATACATGGGATGGCTTTGACAAGCACTGGCAGGAAAATAGAGCACAAGTAACAAGGTAGTGCTTGACACCCAAACGTACGAATCGATCAGCTCGATTTCCCTCGAAAATGTGGGATTCTCTCGTCTTCGAGGTGTAGCGGACTTGTCATAACTCCACCATGAGTGATGCATATGCTACAGTAGACATTCCCAAGTCCTTACCTATATTGATTTCCCGAAGTCGGGATTCTCTCGTGAAAAACGCCAACGCCTGGCAGTAAAAGTATGGTGGAGGGACTTACAATCATGTTGGGAGTGTCCAGGGCCTTGTTATACACCTAACCAATGCCAAACAACCACTATTGTAGCACCTACATGATGGCATACCACCACTTGCTCTCCCGGCGCTCTCCGAAAGTCTATGGGAAAACGAAATC
>Ga0214480_100097_pt1 | contig 36108 bp, 23 predicted proteins | sample M1_20Mar14CPVII9_3_FD_165042 | JGI IMG/M metagenome (GOLD analysis project Ga0214480, IMG submission 165042) | Marine eukaryotic communities from Monterey Bay, California, United States - M1_20Mar14CPVII9sort6BwellE17 | ecosystem: Environmental > Aquatic > Marine > Unclassified | place: USA... | reverse complement strand
ATACTTGGTGCTTCATGCCTTCTAGAGCTTTGTGGGTGTTCAGATGGATATTTGAACATGCTGTACCAATACTTCATCCCGGTACAGCTTGTAAGAGGGTGCAACTAATCCCTACTGATGCTGATGCTCAAGAGACAAGAGCAATTGAAGCTGTTTGTGGCCCAGGTAAAATCTATGAGCTGGCAAGTCATCTTCACTGTGCCTTCCACAAACTTGATCGGAACTTAAAGAGTGACTCCAAGTATAAGTCAAAGATAGGTTCTGTTCGAGAGAAGGGGGTAAACTCAAAAGCTGAGATTGATATGTTGTTGAGATGGCTGTGGTACTTTTGTAAGCATTATGAGAATGGTGAGCAAGTTGATCTAGCACTCACCCTATTGCATTACTACCTAAGAGAAGATGAAGACAATCACTTTGGGGAGATTGGATCCTTCCGTAAAGATCTTCGAGACTTCATTACCAAGAGCTTCAACCCGAACCGAGAGAAGTTGTTTGCTGCATCATTTGAGGGTAAAATGACTCTCGGTACCTGCACAACCAGTATTAATGAATGTGAACACAAAGTGATAAAGTACCATTGTCAAGGCCCTAAACCGATTGACGATATAGCTGAATCTGCATCAAAGATTGAAAAGATAAATGAGGGTAAGGAAGAGCTTAAGTCACAAAAAGTGGAAAGTTTATGTATCACTACACACAACGCTCCGGCACCGTTCTTCACTAGCACTTGAGGGATGCAGAGAATGAAGTCTTTTACAGGCCCGGGTGGCAGGTCTTTGAATCTCTTATTCCTCTTTCTACTACCCTCTATCTTCAATAGTCTACCAATGCAGATAGAGCCTTTCGACGAGTACTGTGAGTTTGTACTTTGCATGGAGAATATAGATGGTAGATCCCAATAGTTTACATCATCAAGAATTGCAATTCCGGGAGGGGCCATGTATACATCTACTTTAAAATCATTACCCATTGTCCATAAAAGTCTCTTGCCCTTCCTCTTAGAATCTATAACAAATCGTAGCTCTTCAAATGCCTCGGCATCGGGTAAACGACAGGAGATTAACATCTTGAATTCTTAGTAGCAGCAAGTTGTATTGTACTCTCAATAGGCCACAACACTTATACCGAAGTAACAGAAGACGCCAATGGCGGTGGTAACTCCTAATCGAGTTGTATACGCCGAGCAGTACTAATAGATCAATCTGTATCTAATGCCAAACAACCGACGACGATAGACAACGACGATAGACAACGACGATAGACGATGACGATAGACGATGACGATAGACGATAGACGATGACGCGGAGCAACCTATATAATAGTGTTTGCAATAGAAGAAGCATACATATTATATGTTAGTATGTGAACAAAAGTAAATATTTATAAGCATAACACATTTACTTACCACACTACCGTATCACAAACACAATCAAAGAACAATAATCAAATGTTCACAAATATAATTGCAAATCAATCTATCTCAATAAGCATCGACAGCTCAGTACAATAGCAGCCCGTAGTAATACAACCGATGATATAATATACACTCCGACTCGATCGATATACAATAGGAGGTGATAGAATGAGTTGAGTAGTATATTGCAATTGCAATATAAAAATGATAGATTTGCAATAATAGGCAGTTGATGGTGATATATCTCCACTCTTCCGGCTCCTCTATTACTCAACACAATCTAGTTGTTATACTATCCTCCTCGCCACTTGATATAATGGAGGAGATATCGTATATCTATTCGATAGAGAGTAGATATTTATTGCATCTCTCGTCTCGTCTTAATGCTTGTCGAACTTCTTTCCCGCGTGTTGGCATTTTTGGCGACACCAACTTTCGTGTACAGATAAAGGCTGCCAGGGTTCACACCAAGCAATTTGGTATCCTAAATTTCCACTCATAAATTTATTTGCATTGTTGAATCAATGATTGATGGCTGGCTATGCTCATACAACACCGAGGACGCTAAAGAGGATAAGAACAATACACTATACTAATCAAATGATGATATCGATATCAATAAACAATAGAAAGAGGAGGATACGACGTCGAGATACGATGGCATCACAAACCTCATTTCATGCACCATACATAATATCACTACTGCTACTCCTACTACTACTAAACACAAACATCATACCTACAAATATACCAAAGATATCAGTGGTAGTATCAGCAAAGGAAATAGTAGCAACCTCCGAATGGCAATTACTAAAAGAGAATGATACAATACCAAGTGGGTTACATGTACGTATGGATTTAACTACTGGTGAAAAATGGGTCAAGTTGGTTACTGACGATGATACAGATGAAGAGTATGATATGAATAATAAAGGTGTTCTGTATGATAACAATGGTAATGATAGTAAAGGTAGTAGTAAGGGAGTACAGAGTGCAGTTATGGATGTCAATGGTGCTCTAAGTATAGTCGAGGAATCTTCTCTTGCACAAGATGATAATAACGGCAATAAGAACAGCAACAACGGCAAAGATGTAGAAGAAGATACAAGTAGTACAACAACTGGGAAGAAGGATTATAACATGATGCACCGCGTAATGTCAAAGTTACCACCCGAGGAATTAGAAAAGTACGGTGGCTTACCATCATTACCTGAACTCTCCTCCTCCTCTAATACATCATCATCAAGAATAGACAACTTAACACCAACACAACGTCTCCACTTTGAAAAACGTATGGAAGAAATATGGAATAAACGACAATTAGAATTACAAACTAATATGAATGATAATGTTGCAGACTTACCTAGTATATTAAAGTTACGTATTGATGTAATGAAAGATTATATTGAGAATAGTTATGATAGATTAAGTGATATATTGGTTGAACGAAGGAAGAAGAAGACTGCCGAGACTGATGTGTTAGATGGAGAGGAAGATAAAGAAGGAGACGAAGTATCAGAAGTTGCCGATAATATAATAACGGCATTGCAAGATTTAGAATATCAATTATCAGATGTGGATATGTCACGTGATTTTCATACGTTGGGGGGTTGGGGTTATTTAGTTGCCTTGTTGGATGATAATGTGCATACTTTAACAGCAGCACAAGAAGGAGAAGAAGATAACGAGGAAGAAATGGCAATACTTGTTGATGAGATACAGGCATTAGCTGCCATGACAATTGGTACAGCGGTTAGTAATTGTGGTGAATTTCACGTATGGGCGTTAGAGGATGTTTCTAATGTGTTGGATACCATACGTATAAAGAAGGAGCAACAATCTTCGTCGGCACTCTCACTACTAATCTCATCCTTTAACAAAGAACTAACATCACGAACACAAAACATGGGTGATGGATCATCCACCATGGCCATCCCAACATATTCAAATGCCAAGTATAAATCACAAGCGACCTATAAACTCCGTGCAATATATGCATTAGGGTCATTACTTCGTGGTAATCCAATAGCACAACAATACTTTGTTCAAAACAATGGACCAAATATATTAGTTCAAAATGTCTTAGGTACATTATCAAATGTTCGTGGACCAAGTATAATGAATGACGTGTCGTTAGTTAAGTTGGATTATAAATTTGCTAGTAAGGTATTAGCATTGGGACAAGATGTTATTATGGATGTAGTATTGCATGAGGATGTATACAAGGAGGAAAAGGCAAATCAATTAGTTGGATCATTTACAACGGAACAATGGTGTGATTTGTCATTACGAATGTTGGTACCACCCACAGATAAAATTGGTGAAGTAGCATCTAGAGGTATGAAAGAACGAGCAATGCACGCTATACGTGCATTAGGTCCTGGTTGTAGTGTTCACCAAAGGGATGACACTTCAGCTTCTTGGGGAGTAGAGGAAGTGAAAGAGATCCGATCTGAATGGAATCGAGAGGGCAGTGATGATGGTATAGATTCTATTTATAGGAAAGAGTTGTTAGATTTGGTTGATAGTGTACTGGATGCATTGGTTGATGAGAAATAAGAGTATCTTAAACATACCTATTTACCTATTTGCAATAGCATAAGCTTTCTCTCTTTGATCACTCTTCATCTCATCTTGAGAACGATGTGCATTTAATACACTTGCATATTCTTCCTCTGTCAAATGTCCAGCCTTGTATCCGTGTTCAACCTCCATTAACGAAGGATCAAATCCTGCTTTTGCTGCAATTATATAGTGTTTCATTGCTTTCTCCACATTGCCACCATGTTCCTCCATAATACCCAAATTATGTCGTGCTTTTTCATGTCCATTCACTGCCGCAATCTTCCAATGATGTATTGCTTTGTTTGTATCTTTATTAACACCTTGACCGACATGATGGGATATTGCAAGAGATGTATGTGCTCTTATACAACCGAGATCTGCAGCTTTGTTCCAAAGCTCTAATGTTTTATTCATATCTTTTGTTAACCCATAATGTCCTTTGTTGTATGCACAACCTAATGTGTAGTATGACAGTGAGTCATTCAATTGCATACGCTTCATACATCTCTCCATAAAGTCTTCATTTGAATAGTGTGTTGGTAGTTGACAAGATGGACAGCAGTTGTTATTTATTACTGTATTCTCCCTCTTATCATCGCTATCGTCTGTGGTATCAACTAGTAAACATCCATCACATATAATCTTTCCACAACATAATTGATACGATGTATTTACTCCACAAGCACCAGGAGCATATGGCATAGGTAAAAAGCAGATTGGACAATCTCTTTGTAATGGTGGATCTTTAAATAGTTCGTCATCAGTTATTGTTATCTTGTTGATGTCTGTTGTGATTGTATTATTATCACAACTTGCGTCTGAGCTGAAGGAGTCATTATCATTGTATTTGCAATTATCCATGCTATTAATATTGACTTAGCGGAATCTTCTTTATCTGCAAACGATAACAGCGCCACTGTAAAGTAAATAGTAATTGTTATCACCTTGATGAAGTATATTCTAATCCTCTATCAATAGGCAAGGAAGTAAACATCAACATTCAAGACTCTCATAAAAGGATACCTTAAATGTCCGAGTAAGACATAAAGAAACACTCTCATAACACGCACTACCTACTTGCTATCATGACGCACAAACTCCATATCTCATCTGCCGGCGCCGCATTGGCATAGAATTACATAATACATATTGGGGAAGAAACAAATAAGTACTACTCTCAATAGGATAGTAGCCTTGCAATAAAACTATTTCCTCATTTTTCTTATACAATCATTTAATCACTCACCGCATAAACATAAGTTGAAAACAATATATCTTATCCTCACCACATTATAAACACAAGTTGAAAACAATGAGAATAACAATCACCATTGGCTTAGTTGTTGCATCGGCGGTGGCCGTCCTTCAATGTTCGGCATTTGCTCCTTCCTCATCTACTACCACTCGTCGTCATATCTCATCATTGGCTTCTTCCACCATAACAACAAATAACAATAAAGAAGACCCATTCTGTCAAATAGAATATTCACCCGAGGATCCAACACCATGTATCGAAGATGAAGAAGTTGCAGTCCTAAATAATAACCCCCCACAACCAGGTGCAATAATGAAAATGTTACCAAAAGATACATGGAAAGTTTCCACAAAAGAATCATTACTCTACTTTACAGCCGATGTAGTAGCGGTCATATCAACAATGTCATTTTTATATGCGGTTGTAACTTCTGATCAATATCAAAACTTACCAATGTTTGCACAAGCGTTAGAAGTTATACCATTACAAATATTAACTGGATTTGCCATGTGGTGTACATGGTGTATAGGACATGATGCAGGACATGGCACAGTATCTAAAAACAATTTCTATGGCAGTATAGTAAACCGTATCGTTGGTGAAATCACACACTCAGTAATATGCCTCACCCCATTCGTCCCCTGGCAATTAAGTCATCGTAAACATCACTTAAATCATAATCATTTAGAGAAGGATTATAGTCATCAATGGTATATTAAAGAAGAGGCAGAGGATTTACACCCGTTAATACAGGCTAGTCATACTTTGAGGATGGTATTCTTTCCTTTTTTATACTTTGTGTACTTGGTTACGGGAATACCCGATGGAGGGCATGTCTTCTTCTATGGGCGTATGTGGGAAGGGCAGTCTATGAGAGAAAAGCTAGATGCAGCAATCTCCGTCGTTGTATCATTCGTTACTGCTGGTACTTTATGGCATAACATGGGCACAGCCGACTTTGCAGTCGTTTGTATGGTACCCTGGTCTGTAATGGGATTTTGGTTATTCATGGTAACATACTTACAACATCACTCCGAAGATGGAAAGCTGTATACCGATGATACATTTACATTCGAGCGTGGAGCATTTGAGACAGTTGATAGAGATTATGGCAAGTTAGTGAACCGTATGAGTCATCATATGATGGATGGACATGTCATTCATCATTTGTTCTTTACAAAAGTTCCTCATTATAGGCTAGAGGCAGCGACCAAGGCATTACAAAAGGGTATGAAAGAACGTGGACAAGAACATTTGTATAAACAGATTGATACTCCGGATTATACACAAGAGATTATTAAACAGTTTTATGAAAATTGGTTCTTTATTAATGAGAAGCAAGTTGTTCGAACTTGGGGTGATGATGATGATAGTGAGAGCTCGTCCAAGGCGCCTCGTGCGGCGGAGAAGAAATTGAGATTAAGTACCTCACTGGCGGCAAAGAATGAATAAAGATTTGAGATCCACGAATGATTGAGTGGATACATATATGTTTGGGCTCTTTATTAGAACCAAACTCTATTGGAAAGCATATTCCTTTTTTTACATACACTTTCATTATGGTAACATGAAATTGTGGGCGAAAAGTGTGACCCTGTGTAGACTAAATATATGAAATCAGACTTAAGATTATACTATGTATGGTTATTCTTCTTGCCTAGTGCCGATCATACCTCTTAGTACTCTCATCATAACTCCAGTTTCTGGCCGGGTGAGAATAAGAGTAATACACGTCGACCTAATAGTACTTGAAATCCTCTTTATATGTAGCTGCTTCATCCCTCTGAACACTCTTAATCTCACCCAGGTATTCTTGATAAGCTTGTAAAGCGGATGTATAATCTTCTTTTGTTACATGTCCATCCTTGAATAAACACCGGATATTGATTAAAGAGTCATTGGATCCACTCCTCGCTGCAATCATGTAGTGTTTGATGGCTCTATCCATATTGCCCGCCTTCTTCTCCATTAGCCCAAGATTAAACCTTGCCATTTCATCTCCCATCATAGCAGCTAGCTCACGGTAATACACAGCCTTCTTTTTATCAACATCTACACCTTCTCCGTGATTATAAGCATAACCGATATTGTCATATGCTGCAGCATGTCCAAGCTCTCCTGCCTGATGCAAAAGTTCTAATGCTTTGGCATAATCTTGTGCAAAACCACCACTCCTAAAATAGTAAGATCCTAGATTGAAAATCGCTTCTTTATCACCAGCCTCCACTCGTTTATACAACTTTTCAAGCTTCTCCTCATCTGATTTGGGTGCTGGGGTTCTGCAAAAAGCACACAATTGCTTATGCTTGTTTTCATCTCTTATTGCATTTGCAAAGAAACATCCATTGCATATTAATTTCCCACAACATGCCTGATATCTACATCCCGATTTAAGTACTGGTAACCGCATGAAACATATGGACAGTCTTCATTTTCTAATTGTGGTTGTCTGAACAGTGCATTTGCATCATCATGCAACTTAGCTGCACGAACAGCGGCAAGTCTTTGGTGTTCTTCACACTGTTTCTTATGTTTATGTCGATGTTTCTTTTTGCATGAGGCGTTGCAATACATAACCATCTTACATTTGTTGCATGTATTGTTGACATCACTACCCTCCTTACCGCAATTCGCACATGTATTTGATATACCAGTACAATTGTTACTATCTTCAGTACTCATATTACTTTGTTTACAATAGAAATAGAGAGTTGGTGATGTTTGATGCACAAGATGTGTATGATAGTGTTTATATAAAATCCTTTCTACTATTTCCACTAGAGTACCATTAATCGAAAGAGCAATAGATTATAACACTATTTGCATACGAGAAGATTACCGACGATATCAAGTCTGTTGATTGCGATAGTAGGTGTACCTTTAACTCTTTCATCATCTATATATCTCATCTACACCGTTTATACTATTCGTCATATAATATCATCATTTAAATAGTTGATACAATCCACATTCAAGTCTGATAGAAGTTATGTCAAGTGGTGCTGGCACCGTATAAAAGGATACCGCTTCATTCCACGGGTAATTTTCTCAAGACGACTTTTTGCTTGCAAGTTGCGCAGTCCATTGTTGCTCTATCATGACGTTGTCTCCTTGGTTGACGGCATTACTGCTGCTAGTAGTCTACACGGCTACAGCAATAGCATCTTCATCAATACCGCGTCGGCATTCCTCGTCATTTGCAAATCTACATAGAATATCCTCCACATCATCACAAAATATACATCAACTAAAAAATATTCCTCGAGGAGGTGATGATGACGAATATGATAGTGAAGAATATGATTCGGATGAATACGACTCTGAAGAAGAGGAAGAGGTTGAACCAATTGTTACCAAAACTAAAAAGTTAGCATCCTCAACTAAAAATGTAGTCCAAACTAAAAAACGTAAGGAAGTCAAATCCAAAGTAAAGGTTGCCCTCTCTTCTTCCTCTGCAAAATCAAAATCAGTATCATCTCGTAGTAATAATGGTGGAGGAATATATAAACGATATGTACCATACATCATACGAGCAGTCTTAAATCCGTTTGTATTAATGAGAATGACTAAGAGTTACTTTGTTAGTTTATGTGATATTAATTATTTGAAGGAGGTGAGTTTATATGTGTTATCTCTTTGTGTTTTTGGAGGGGGTACGATCGGAGTGGAGAATACCAAAAACAAAACCAGATCCATGTATATTTACACAATATCCTCTTGAGTCTAGAACCTTCTAGAGTCAAACATTCAAGGATTATTGCGTGCGTAGGATACCTGGAATATCAAATCATATACTTCCTCTTTCATATCATTGTTATTGCAAGTTTTTTGTAGTGATGATACCATATTGAAAAGGTTGTATCTTTGCCGTCTTAAGTCTGCTTTCATGGTATTATTATACCGGAACGTACGAAATGTGCTTCTTTCATTGATATGCAAATGAGTCATACCGGCAATACATTCTATTTGTGTTTATCTTTTCAGTTGATTGGTCGGGGGGGGGGATGAATATGTGCTGTGGAAATGTATGTCTTGTATCTTACCTTCTCCTTTGTTCATACCATATCAACTCATACTGCATCAATAACAATATCAAAGGAACAATCACAAACTCTCCGTTCTGCACTAAACGAGAAAGCTCGTAAAGCACCATCAAGTGGTGGAAGCGGTGGATCAACTAAGCCGAAAAGAAAGATGAAGCCTGGTCAAGCTAAAACATTAAGTGATCTACCACAACTAAGCGCCTGAGGTTAAGGGAGTGGGTTAATAGGCATGTTTATATATACCTTTTATGGCTAGAGAGATACAATTTCAATGGATAGTATTGAGGGTTTGATATGATTTGATGTGAATGTTGGATGGGTGACAGTGGTTGCACATTGATGATCTATATGATCTCGTAATGACGAAACTTCATTCTCTTTGTCACATTGTATTGACAAGAATGTCTTTTCTGAAAAGTTGTGCAACACTTTGATTCTTCAGTCTTTTGCTTGAGTTATATTTGTTTTAATTTGGACATGATTGTTCGAGTTGGAGCAGCCCTTTGCTATTCTATTGTTTCTTTCTAGTTATGGTGTGTGTAAAGATGCCCCCGCTCCCCTTATTTGTGCTTGTGTAAGATATTAAGTATACTTTTATTATGACAACTAAGTATCTCTAATAAGCTATTTCTTCACTTAAGCAAGCCAACAACCTCCTTTGCCAATCCTAGAGTTGGGCCTAAAGATGCACGTTCAGCTGGACTGAAATCAAACTCCTTCTGTGTCTTCTTTTCATCCGAGAAGTTTGTCAGGATAGCATCACAGAATGGCCCGGCACCCGTTGCAACTACAGCATCACGGCACTCTCCACCTTGCTCAATCAAGTCAAGTATCAGTGCCAACACTCGATGCATCATTTCTAACTGTCCACATTCTAATAATGTCTTGATGAGTTCATCAAACTTTTCACTCTTGACTATTGCCTTGGCTATTTCGGGATCAACACAGGCCATGGCAAGACATCCAATCGCTGCTCTAGCACAAACAAAGTTGGCATCGTAATCAAGTGAGAAGGCAATCCAAACACGAAGATTATCTTCCTTTTGTAGGTACTCCATAAACTCAGGATTCCCAACCATGTTACAAAGAGCTTCTGTAGCTGCCTGTCGAACCATTTCATGATCACTAAACATTGAATAGCCCAAGGTCGGTATACCCTTTTGAGCCACGACACGATTCTTCGTCTCATTGTCAAAACCAATAAGATTCGTAAGAGACATGAGTGCCTCAAAGTGCATTAAATCCATTGCATCATTGTCCTTAATTAGCTTGAGCAATGGTCCCACGGCACCAGATCGTTGTGATACTGTTAAGATACCAGGATTGGTCGTAACAAGTAACTTGGCTACACAGGTTCGGGCTTGACGGATAATCTTCTTCCCTGCCTCGTTCGGTTTATCCTGAGCAGTCAATTGATAAAGATGAGGAATGAAGTTAGTCAGCAAAAGTGTATTTAAGAGAGACAAAGATTTCGGTCACAAATCATATCAAACACTCACCCCTTTATCTAGCTGAAGACAGGTTGTTAGACACCCTTGTTGTATCATAAGACCTCTAACGGTTGGTTCAGATGCCATCCTACACATGCCCTCGAGTAGTTTGTCCTGTGTTGTATCACTACTCGATCCTTCTAATAACTTGACCATTGCCCTTGGTACATTAGAACTTGCCAACTTGCGAATACGTTCGCTAACTGATGCTGGATTATCACCCTCCTTTTCATCCTTCTTAGCCTCAGCCTCCTTCTCCTCTTCAGTTTTGCCCAATGCCTGAAGCTGATCATATTGTTCTCTTGTTATTTCCTTCCCAATAAAAGCCTCTTTACGAAGTGTTTCAATGGAAACGGCAAGGAGATTAAAGACACTGGCAAGTCCATATGATAGCTGGGCATCGCCGCTACTTGGGGCACATGCAATCTCAACCAATCGTTCAAGTGCCGTCTTTCGGTCGGCAGGTGACCCCTCGGGCTTGTATCCTCCTACCACCTTCTCCTTGACAAATGTCTTGGATACAAGGTAGGCTAAGACTTCAATACCTCGATCCATTGACGTTGATTCCTCAGATGCCTTGCGTGACGGCGGTACCTTCTTTGTCAATGCCTCTACTTTGGACTTGGAACTTGACTTATTATCATCATCATCCAACCATTCATCTTCCTCGAATAAAAGTTCAATAGCCACATCTAGCAAACCCATAACCTCACCATCATCAGAAGACAATGCCTTACTAGCCAAACCAATCTTGGCAGCACACGATGCAGCTCCCGACCTAACATCGGCATCAGGATGTATCAACAAGTCTTCAAGTGTACCCTCTTGAACTAATGTTGCCAATAGTGGTCTTGAACTTTCCACAGATGAGGCAGCCGAGACTAATTCAGATGCGATTGACATGGCACATGAATTATTGGATGAGATTAGTTGTTTCAACTCCTCAACGCCTTGACCATTTGACCAACCATACTTCAATGCCCATGTTCCTACGTCGGGCTTGCCCATGATTAGTGATGCAGTCAATTGACCACGCTTCATCATGGATAATAACTTTGACTCCTCGCTAGAATCATCCATCTCCTTGCCTTCTTCTTCGTCATCATCCAATTCTTCAATAGTAAGCGTCGACATTTCCTGCTGACCAACATTCTCTCCTTTCTCTTCTTCTTCCTTCCCAACAGTCCAATCACTACATCCCAATTCCCTATAAATCAATTTCTTAACATCATCATTCTCAACATAAACACTCATCATTCTACCAATTTGTAAACCAACCTCACGTCGTAATCGATGATCAATCGTTGTTGAGGCACATATCAACATGGAATTTAAACCACCACTTTGGTCATTACAAAATGTTGATATATGTTCTATAGCTCTTGATAGGTTACTTCGTGTAAATTCACCTTAACGTTTACGATGTGCTGACACTTGTCGTGGTTTCATACGTCGTATGTCTTCTGGTGATAGAAAATGTTGTGATGCCTTCTTCTTCTTACTTTGACTATTGGATGAAGAGTCAGAAGAAGTGGGTGTAAAGCATGCATCAGATGCTGCATCCAATGCATCCAAGTCAGATGCCGTCCAAGCCGATAGTAAATCAAGTGCCGCACGTGGTGGACGTGTATCAATATTTTCTCCTTCATTACTACTACTTCCACTTCTATCATTAGTTCCCCAAAGAAATGCAGCAATGGCAACACGACAAATCACACTACCATCCACTTCCGGTATTTGCATTTGTTGTAACTTTTTCTTTTGTTGATCATTTAATTCTTCAATACTTCCATCTTCTAATATCTTGGGTGTAAAATGTTTAATTATCTCATAATGATCATAATGTACTATTAATCGGACTAGTAATGCTATTGTTGCCACTGCTATATCTGCCGCTCCTTCTCTTGTCCATTTATTGCTACTACCTGATGAGAAGAGGGAAGATGCCTCCTCTTCCACAATTTGTGCTAACAAATTAGGAGATAGAATGTTTCTTTTGGCATATTGCAATATAAATGTATCAGTTGAACAACATGCTGATAGAATGTGTAACGATGCTAATCGACATTGAGTATTTTTATCCTCCCTTTCTTCTCCTTCTATTGATGATGTTGGTGGTGGTATACCAAATCGTGCAATTTGAAGAAGCAGCTGTACACCACCCTCATATTTGCCAATATCATTACTTGTACTGGGAATGTCATCTGATAATGAACCCTGTAATATATGTAAACAGTCTAGTATTGTAATTTCTTTACCCTTTTCATCTTTTGGTAACTCTGTATTGTTTAGTTTGCTCTCATCTTGCTTGTTATTATTTGAAGTGAGAATGTTCAAATAGTCTAACGCCTTGCCAACCCTACTACTTCCACTACTTCCACTGCTACCACTATTCATTGAACTATGAATCTCTCTAACCTGATTCAATAAATTTGATGCTTCTTTGTTAGCAGGTTGTAGTTGTAACAATTGTAATAATAACTTGGCTGATTCATTCAGTTTCTTCTCTTTTGTAGAGTTTGACATACTCGAAGTGGAGTTTGAGGAAGTGGAGTTTGAGGGAGATAGGGAAGAGGGGAGATTGGCAAGTGTTACCAATGCCTTGGCATTTCTGTATAGTAATTTTGTACGTAGATTGAGTTTACTTTCTTCCTCTTCCTTTGTGTTAGAAGTAGTGGAATTGGGGGTGGAGTCTAACTGTTGGAGTGCTAATGTACAATCGTCTATACAATTTTGCAATGAGTTTTGTACATTTTGGATTTGTTGTTGTTGCTCGTCATTACTGCTTGTAGTACTATCACTTGATGATAATGGTAATTCAGCAGACTTTAAATGAGCCATGGCACGGTTTGACAACAGCGTTGACGATGTAGTTAATGATATATCATCATCATCTTTGGCACAGCATTCAAGGGCAGATGTGTAGCATTCGATTGCCTTGGTGATATCGCCCTGTATGATATTTCGTATGTCGATAGGACAACCCAGAGAGAGAGGAAAAGAGATATATAATGTTAGAAAAGGGGATAGATATATATCACCAGCCGATATGATATAGATTGCAATACACCATTGATGGTATATGAATACCCAGATCAGCCCTACAAAATTTTCACAACATCTCATCTGAAGTTACTCTACACCACCACCGCTGCCGCCGAAATAAGAGACATACCTTACGAAATGCATCATTCCCTTGTGTTTTAAGTTCTTCTACTGTCATTGTTTTGCTTTTGGTTTGTTGTTTGTTGCCGCTGCATAGGGGAAGAGATGGGTACTAGGCTATGTTGAGTTGCTTTTTTCAAAGAATAGCGTATTCATGAGCTTTGATACAGAAAAAGTATCTCAGTACTAAGATAGAGTACGGTGATGGTTGCGAGTAAATTTAAACATTGAATTACTCTGCACTGTTGATTGCTGCTTCTCTGTGTTATCGATTGTATGTCAGTAGTCAGGATTTATATTGATCTTTCGATTGATAGTTCAATCGCTCTCGAGATTGTAGCATTGGAAGTATTAGTGTAGAAAGGATATCAATCGTCTCCTTTGACGGATAGAGTGGCCTTTCCAACTTGGTATAGAATATTATTTGACCGTCAGCTACTCTATTGAAGCCGTTGCGATATTATCAAAATTATATACTAATATCACAAGTATTAGATTTAGTTTTAATTGGACGTGGTTGTAGTCTGAAATGAGCACGTCTGGTGATTGCAATGATGGTGCATCAAAATTAAATAATGATGGTGTATGTGAGGTGAATGATATGTTACAGAACATGAGTACTGCTGGTAATATCAATGATGAAGTATTGAATATATGTGCCAATTGTGGTAAAGAGGGTAGTGACGTTAAAAACACATGTAACAAATGCAAACAAGTGAAATATTGTAATGCCGCATGTAAAAAGAAACACAGACACAAACATAAGAAAGATTGTGAAGAACATGTTAGACTCGCTGCTGAGCATGCCGCTAAATTGTATGATGAACAACTATTCAAACAACCTCCACCAGGTGAAGACTGTCCAATCTGCTTCTTACGAAAACCGTCACTGGATACGGGTAGTACATACAAGTCTTGTTGTGGAAAAGTGATATGTAGTGGATGTTTCTACGCGAATGCAAATATAGATCTTAAGAAGCAGCTGTGTGCCTTTTGCAGAACTCCAGCACCTTTAGGTGAGGAGGCAATGAAAAGGGAGAAGAAACGAATTGAAGCAGGAGATTCCACAGCAATTGAGGTTGTTGGAACTTACCATGACCTTGGTATTAATGATTATTCACAAGATCATAATAAGGCATTAGAATTATGGCATCGTGCAGGACAACTTGGCAATGCCACATCATACTATAACATTGGTTGTGCGTATATGAATGGTAGAGGTGTAGAAATTGATATGAGGAAGGCTAGACATTACTGGGAATTAGCAGCAATGGGAGGAGATGTATATGCGAGGCACAATTTAGGGTCTACGGAGTGGAATGTAGGCAATTGGGATAGAGCTCTCAAACATTGGATGATTGCAGTGAAAAATGGTAACAATTACACTTTGAAGAAGATCCAACAATTGTTTGCAAATGGCCATGTAACGAAAGAAATCTATTCTAAGGCTTTGCAATCATATCAAGCGTATTTGAATGAGGTAAAGAGTGTTCAGAGGGATAAAGCTGCTGCATACAGTGATGAATACAAATACATTGAGTAGAGTGAACATTAGTTGAGCTATTAACTTTTCGTTCCCTATGCTAATAGTATAATTACTATGTATTACTAAGCTATCCCTATATCTAGATTGATAGAATATGTTCCCCTAGATGCGACATCTGACAAAGTGCAATGTCATTGATTCATCATCTTCTTCGTCATTTCTTGTTGGTGGACATGGTATTGATCTACGAGATAGATCATACTGCTGTTTGAAATCATCGTGCGCTTCACATATCGGACAAACATCGAACAATGTCAACCACTTGTTCTTGGTTGGACTGAACCTCTTGAGGTGTATGTTCGGATGATGTCTACAGCATATGTCTGGGAAGGAAACCTCCTCCTGACACTCCTGACATATCGGAACTTCTTCTTCTTGATGATAGTCACTTACTGTCGATGAATCAGTGCCAGATGGCGGTTTGATTATCGAAGGAGAAGGAGGAGCAACCTGTTGTGTCCTTGCTTTTATATGATCAATATAAGCCTGCTGCTCTGCTCGTGTTGGTACCAAACAGTCATCATATCTCTGTAGACGACGTTTGGATGAAGTTGATGCTGATTGAAGCATATTTTGTATGTTGGATGATTCATACAGCTCGGCAGAGTCCATAGACGATAAGGATGCGTCATCATCTGACGATGAGTATCCTTCGTCCTCTTCCTCAGAAGACCATGATGAATCGTCGCTAGACTCTGATACATATGATGCAGAACCTCGGTATGAAGACGACGATGAGCACTCATAGTCTTCTTCTTCTGTGCTGGTCAACCGACGAACATATACTTGAGGCTCTTCATGCACAACATCGTTATCATGACAGACGATGGTATTATTATTGCAAGTGTAACTACTCATCATTAGCTCAGTATCCTCTGTACGGTCACTCAAACTCAAGCATGATTGTGTGCTGAATTCTCTTGCAGTGGATGATGTTGACGATGACCTCATGGACGGTATCATCTTCGGTCTCTTGATCGTATCATGTGCACAACTCGAGGCCGAGGAGGATAACTCCGATTGAATATTCGTCGTCTTGTCGGAACGGCCACGGCCTACACGCTTGAGGATCTTGGTACGAAATGAACTACCACCACTCGAGGCAGATTTCTCGATCGATGGGCTATCGACGATGTTACTGGCTCGTCTGCCAGAGATATTCTTTGGTATTAATTGCATTGTATTAATTGTTTCTTCCTCTGTTTATGGTCAACTTTGTATTGTTTTATGATTGCAGTATGATTAAATCCGATTGATATTTCACTGCAATTGCAATTATGTGATCATTTTATATTGAAGCATGTGTATCGGCCGATCCAAACCTATCTTAATTACTCACGAAGATATAAGTAGCGTGAATGATAAACTGAGTTCAATACCACCAAAGATTCGGGGCAGGTGTAATGAGTGCCGTTCGAGAAGTCATAAAAGATTGGCAGTGGAGGTCATCTCAAATTGATTATCCAAACTGACTATAGTTAGGCTCGAGATACTCCTCTAGGAGTGTCTTATGATCCTCCTAAGAGAGAGTTGGAGGGAGGAGAAGAATAGCTGTGTTATGTTGTGTTGGTTGATGCCTAGGTTGTATTCGCCTTTCTTTTATTTTTATGCTCTTCGACTTGTACTTTGTACACTTGTATCCTTTACAGTACTGAGTCACTCCAACAAACAGTAAAGAGGGAAACCACCTACAGAGTTGGAGGAGTTTATTATAAAACATACTATAAAGTTGGCTTTAGTTTATCAGAAGTAAAGCCCAACAAAATCTAAGCCAAGCATGTTTGCCCTCCTTTGGATGAGTGTGCAAATATGTGTTTTGTCCTTCAACTTTTGTTTTGTCCTTCAACTTTTACTAATTGACTAATCATCAACTACTCGTCTACTCATCAACCTGATCCTGATCATCATAATCAGCACCACGAACTTCCAAATCTTCGCCATAATTTATTGAATGATCTATCGTATTCAACACATGCGATATAGAATCTTCGTCATTAATGTTCAATGGTACAAACCCCACCATTGAATAATCATCTAATAAGGAACATATTGCCTCGGTTAATCTATGCCATTTCCTTTCTCTTTCTTTAGTTTTTGTTTTATTGGTTTGTGATGTTGTAGACTCGGCAGCATTATCGTCCTCAGTTGATGGTTGTATATGTTGATATGCTTGCAATGAAGGAAATGGACCGCTATCGCCACCACCATCGCCCAATACATCCCATAATTGCAATGCACTTTCCATTTCCAATACCCGTTCCATACTAGCCTCCTCAACTAAATCACATTTACTCAACACATTCACATGTGGTAGCTGCATTGCAATCATTGCACTTAATGCCAATAAACTACCAGAAATAAACTTTGATGGGTCAGTAATGAAAGTTGCATCAACTATAAAAACCGATACCATATTATCAACATATCCCCATGTCCTTAATTGATCAATAATCTTATTCATTACTGGAATATGTGTATACAACTCAATCTGTCCTGGACAGTCAATAATTAAATATTCATCATCATCATACTCATCTAACTTCTCTTGTAACCAATCCATATTCTGTAATAGATATTCCATACAGTATACTAAACTACCATTTGGTCCTAATTTTAATTCATCCATTACGTCTTCGACACTTATTAATTCTCGTATATCGAATGCTATATTATATCGAAAATGTTCAGCGGCTGGATCTAGGTTTATTATATGTATGTTTCGTGCATGTTTTCCTAATGATTTACCGTGCTTTAATGAAGAAAGGCGATGATTATGTTAAGTAGATATGTCATTGTTGATTGATGTTTGACATTTTGCATTGTTAGAAATTTGAGATGATGATACCTACACACATGAATATAAGATATAAAACAAAACATACCTCCTGCATTATATGACAATATGTTGACTTGCCCGAGCCTGCCGGCCCGGTGACTAATTGGATAGCACAACGTCCCATCTTTGATGATATCTTTTGGTGGCTGCCACAGCCGACAAACAAGTAAAGAAAAGATATGGATACGGTATCCTAATAAAAAAATATGACAACTCGAAATGAATGGATGGTGATGACGGCTACATTTATGATGACGATTAGATGCTTAGTGCAACAAAGGTGAATACAAGAAAAGTACACATCTTGTGCACTTTCCATGATCGCTATATATTATAGTAGTTGATCAGTTTTCAATAAACTATTGGCTTGCTAAGTTTCTTCCACAAAAAAGAGTTTCTATTAGAAAACTGATGAATGGTTTTAGGTTTTGATGACATTGACAAAGACAAAGTATGACAAATAAAGGTGTACCTCAAACCTCAAGAGTAGTAGGTATGCATTATAATATTCATTGATTTAAGAAGTACACATCTTGTGCACTTTTATAAAAATTGAGATATGGGCAAACAACGAGAACGAAATGCAATTCCATCATCGGATAGATTTCCTCACGGAAAGAATAATGATGACTCCTCCAAACAGCGATTTGCAATACGATTAGCATACGATGGTACTACCTATAATGGATTTCAATCACAGCCAGATAAGAATACAATACAAGATCAGATTGAAAATCGATTGCAAAGCTTGTTACGTCGTCCTGTTCGCATAGTAGCTTGGGGGAGAACAGATACTGGAGTACATGCCAAGGGTGCAGTGGTTACTGTTGATCTATCTTTAGACGAGGTGTATAGATTTGCAAATAAGAAGACTGGTAGGGTATCGTCTAGTATAAGTTGCAAAGAAGAAGGAGATGAATCAGCTAAGAAGCAAACAGCAGTTAATGCCACAGCAAAGTTTCTGCATAGTGTATTGATACAATTTGCTTGCAATCATCCTCTGCCGCAATCACGAACACCTGCCTCACAATCAAGATATGGATCAATCAGTGCATTAGCAGTTAAGCCAGTACCACTAGATTTTGATGCAAGATATTCATGTCTATGGAAAAGATATGTATACTATGTCTGTGCAACATCATCAAATAATGAAGTAAATGGATATACTGACGATGATCAAACATTATCTCCATTCGTTTGGAATCGATATGCTTGGATAATTAGACAATCACTTGATTTAGATAAGATGACAAGGGCTGCCGAACTACTTAGTAGTATAGAACATAACGTTGAATGGTTTGTAGTCATGCAACAGGGCGAGAAGCGAGATACACTGCGGAAAGTTAAGCTATGTGTTGAACAAGTTAATACTTCATATGGTAGTGGTGGAGATGCTCCATACTTTTTACAACAAAGTGGCAACACTACAGTGTACAAAATCACAGTAGAGTCTGACTTCTTCTTATATAAAATGGTAAGGAGAATAGTCGGTATACTCGTTGCAATTGGAAAGAATGATGCCAGTTTGGATGAACTGAGAGTATGTTTAGAAGAACATGACAAGAGGTATCATGATGTTGATCCGATCACAAACCAAAAGAAGATCAAAGTCCCGACAACTCTGTTGCAAACTGCACCGGCTAAAGGTCTATGTCTAGATCATATAGAATATGAAATTCCAATATAAAATAAGATACAAACATTGGTCATTCATTGACGGTTCTATTTGGTTGTGCTACAAATCTATTACTATCCAATATCGGAAAGTCATACTTAGTCTCTTCCTCATTGATCTTGTTCCAACCACAAGACGATACGAAATCATTATACAATCTTTCATCCATCTTATTTAAACTTTGCAATTTGAATACATGTGCAAATTCACTCACACTCAATGGTACTTTGTCATTTGCTTCTTTCGATACATCTCCACAAAACATATGAGCAGGTGTATTAAAACCTTGTATACCACCAAAGTAATCTTCCACTGCTTGGATATATGTCGGGTCTTTGAATCTTTCATATATTAATATCAGATTATACTTTCTTAGTCGGTCAAATGCCATGTTGTATTGTTTGTACCACTCATTATTGGTACATCCCATACCCGAAAAAGTTTGCAAATAACAGTTTACTGCGCATTCAGTAAAGCTGAATGGGACATCACATTCGGAGGGCTCGAAACCTTTCGTCGCATTCCACATTCCAAATGGTCTAGCATTGTATTGTGTTGGCATAAACGACTCATTATGCACAAGCTGCTCACAATCCCATCGTTCCGAGTACTTGAAATGACTAATTGATCTCTCAACTGGGTCTCGCAGATTTGTTATGTATATCGTATTAGGTTGACTACCAACTTCTTCTTTAGATGAAGCATGATTATATTCATCAACTTGTAAATGTATATTGTATTGTTCAGCTACTCTTTGTAAATAATTACGTATCATGGTACCACCCGCTTTACGTACATGATAAAAGTATATACGTATAATTGATTGTGATTGTATTGTACTTTTAACTCTGTGATGTGGATGACATGATGGTAGTAGTATGTGATTTGTTGGTTGTGCATTTGATGACTTCTCTACTTTGAAATATTGCAATTGACTAATTGAAATTAGTATCAATGAACATCCAACGATACATAGTATACATCCAAGGAGTAAGAGTCTTTGTTGCTTACTAATATGCCGAGTCATCTGCTATTATGAGAATGTAGAGGGCTCATCTGCATGTGCCACTCTCAATATGAAGCACACACTTCAAGACTACCACCCTCAAAGTTATTTCGCGGCAGCTGCAGGCTTTCTGCTGATGTCTCATGCCATAATATGGTAGTAATGAAACCACTTCCATCCACTGAATGTAGTAGATTTCTTATCAAAGACTCCCAATTAATTAAGTCACCGGACCACACCAAGATAAATCTTATCTCATATTACATAATATGCTTCGTTGCAATACGATTTGATATATGAGATTGCATCCTTGACCTGGAAAGTGGGAGAGTATTATCAGCATCACTTATTGAGGCAATCTACCTCCAGTCTCCAGCCAACTCTCATAAAATTTGAAGTATATGGATGGAGAGGATCTACTCAATAAAACAACTCTATCTCTCTTCTCTCGACCCTTAATTAACTCCTACTACTACCCTTGTTATACATCCACTAAGTCTTCATATTATAAAGTATTATAATTTTCGTATTCTTTGATTAAGACTTGTAGACTGAAACAATAATGAGCACGCCCAACAAAATTTGCAATGATGGTGCATCAAAATTGATTGATGATGGTATATGTGAGATAACTAGTATGTTACACAATATGAGTACTACTACTGAAGATAATAACAATAGTGGTATAGCCAATACGTGTGCTAATTGTGGTAAAGAGGGCGATGATGTCAATAATACATGCAACAAATGTAAGATGGTGAAGTACTGTAATGCGGCATGCAAAAAGAAACATCGACACAAACATAAGAAAGATTGCGAGGAGCATCAAAGACTAGCTGCTGAATGTGCCGCTAAGTTACATGATGAACAACTATTCAAACAGCCACCATCACTACATGAAGATTGCCCGATATGCTTCCAAAGGATGCCGACACTTGATACAGGAAGTAAATATAAAACATGCTGTGGAAAGATGATATGTAGTGGGTGTATCCATGCTGTTGAAATAAGAGACGGGGGTGTTGGACTATGTCCATTTTGCAGAATTCCAACTCCTTCTTCAGGCGAGGAGACAGTTGAAAGGACAAAGAGAAGAATAGCTGTCGGAGATGCCGAGGCAATCTTTACTTTAGGCTTTTACTATGATGAAGGAGAACAAGGTCTGCCACAAGATTTTGCAAAGGCATTAGATTTATATCATCAAGCAGCAGAACTTGGTCATGCTTCAGCATATCACAATATTGGATATGCCTATGAAACTGGAGAAGGTGTAGAAGTTGACGAGAAGAAGGCTGTACATTACTACGAACTTGCAGCTATGGCTGGAAACGAAATCGCAAGGCACAATCTGGGGTGTATTGAAGAACGTGCAGGCAACACAGAGAGAGCTGTCAAACACTATACTATTGCGGTTAGAGATGGTTACATCAATTCTTTGAAGATGATCAAACAATTCTACTTAAATGGACATGCAACAAAAGAAGAATATGCACAAGCCTTGCGATCATATCAAGAATACTTAGGTGCTATTAAGAGTGCTCAAAGGGATGAAGCAGCTGCGGCCGATGAGGATTACAAATACGTTGATTAGTTTGTAGTTGATCAGATATCGTATCTTTTATTTACATTAATACATTGAGAATTAGTCTTATTATACGTACGAGGGGACTTTGCACGTGGAATTCAAATATATCATCATTGCTGCATACCAGAATCAGTCCTTCAACATCAGTGATCTCTGCTGCAAACTCAACTGCTTTCAAAGCAGTATACATCGACATCATGCCTACTCATTCATCAACATAGTCAACTTGGAGAAGTATTGGCGATTGTACTGTACTCTTTATTGGTCGTTGAAACTACCCAAATCTTTGATATGATGTTATAATGTACACTCTACTATTACCCCTTAATCTATCGGTATTACTACCTTATTTGTCAATTGATCTATAAACTCTGCCAATTGATAAACTCGAATTCCACAAACGGTTGAGATAGAAAGAAACAACGGCATAATGAGAGAGCAAAGATGCTGACGATGTGCATGAAAGATCGAAAATCACCGGACCACACTTAATAAAATCTTTCTCATTATACATATACATAGGTACGCTTTTTGCAATAGAATTTGATAGTGTTGTACAATGAATGTATAGATGATATCCTTACCTGGAAGGCGGGAGGATATTAGCACTTATTGGGTTTCATTGGTATTCATTCAATCATCACACTCTCGTAATTTTTTTGATCTCATTCATGTGACAAATCGGCCCCTATTAACACCGCCTACCCTTGTCAAACATCCACTAAGTCTTCCTCTACATCATCGTAATAATATCCCATTTAGTATTGCTCGACATATTGCAGTGATATCTTCTTCATCTGTCATATCTTCTATACCAAATCTCACTGAAAATTTTGACCTACTGTAATGATGTCTGACAATACTGATATCGATGATGGTACCTCAAACTTACAACGTACTGCAGCAGATATAGTTACAGATAATATGAACAATAGTAGTAATAAGCAACAACATCAGCTAGCACCAACCTATTCAAACCCCAAAGAAACTTCAGAGGGATATCAACAAGGCAATTTAAAATCCGACTACAATATATCATCTAATTGCCCATCAATACGATTGGCATTTAGATATATCAGGGAGGAGAAGAAGATGATGAATGCTAATGATGTGATGGCTAGAGAAACAAGTCCGGGCAAGCATGAGGAAGTAGTAGAAGAAGGATCTTCTGGCACAGACGATGATATGGCCGATGCAGACAAGCCTGATGTTAACAAGAAACAAGAGGACAAAGATGAGACATTATATCTATGTTGGATTAATCAAGATGGTATACCATGCCATTTCCGTCCTCTGAATCCTACAACTATCAATTACAATAATAACTCAACAACTAATGATGATATAAATGGGCATGGTAATCTACGAGGCAATCAATCAACAACTTCAGACACATCACACAATCACGAGACGGATACAACTAATCTTCTATTGGTGAATGAACATGATCATATAGAAACTACATTTCCTGGACATGCATTTATATTCTGCCGTCGTGTAGATAATGATACCGTGTTACACACTACTGACGCGTCTACTAATGATAACGAGGATGGAAGTGATGATTCGAATGAAGATGATAGTGTGTTAGTTGTACAGGAAAATGGTAGAACATACTTTGTACGGAAGTGTAATATGACCGGAGATGATGAGAATGATGTTCAAAGAGAAACATACTTGGCTGTGGGTGGATTCCGTCCTAATCCAATGCCTGAGAGAGGAGATGTTGACCAAGAAGAAGAGGGCAAGACAGAAGAGGAAGAAGAAAGTGAATTGGAAAGTGTTGATGATAGTTTTGATGGAGGTCGTGAGCTTGATGTGCAACTAGTTACAATCCGATCTTTTCAAAATAAGTCAGTAGAAAAGGAATCTCCTAGCAGTGTTGGTGAAGCGGATAATTCAGATGAAGATATTGATCTACCATCAAGCGCTTTGGGCTGCTCAGATTGTACACAGTCTGTGCCATTTCTACGAGGTGCAATGAATCCAAGGCCACCTCATACAAATGCCTTTGTGGCTACAGATTCAACATCAAACAGTAGTAACAATATTGAGAATGGTGCTCCTTCTCAACATCAAGAGGTACCAACACACAATCACGACGAAGATACTGAACATACACTGCAAGTTACAGTTTGCTTGACTCGGCTTGATCCAACACCAATAGACACATCGAAGAAACATTACGGCAGTGTAATATTAGGTGGATGGCCTTGTCGTATTGAACCAGGATGTTTCCCAAGTGATATGGATATTCCAGAGAATGGAAAGAACTTGTTACGGACAAGATTTGAATCAGACTTGGAGGCTGCATCAAGGTCTTTACCATTCGAGGCACGTGAGAAACTCAAAAGTAGTACACCTATATGGATTAACAAGTCACAGTCATTCGGACCAAAGATTGCACCGATTAAGGGACGAGCTGGCTGTTTTCATCCTGGATCAAAGTGGTTGAAGCGAAATGGAATGAGACCTGACAAGTGTGGTGGTGTAGAATGGTATGATGCTAAGCATTACTTATCAGATTGTGATCTATGGGGTGCAGGAGGTTTAATGCTACATGAACTAAGCCACGCTTGGCATTGTCTATATATTGAAAATGGGTATGACAACGAAGATATTATCAATGTATACAAGGCAGCAATGGATGAAGGTTTATATGATTGTGTACGTGTACATGGTAAACAAGGGCCGAAATGTAAGGCTTATGCTTGTCAAGATCAAATGGAATACTTTGCAGAGCTGAGCGTTGCCTTTTTGGGTACTGAAATAGAAGATGACCGGGAGCATAATAAGTGGTATCCCTTTAATAGACGGCAATTACGAGAGCATGATCCAAGGGCATATGCTATGCTTTGTCGAATGTGGGGTATAACTACTGATAGTGATGAGCAATCTGATAGTGGTGCACAGGCACCATCGGTGGGTAGAAATGATGAATAATAGTAACCTCTCTTACTCTTCTCTATAGGATTCAGTACTACTTACTCTTCAGTCTTAAACATGATATTGCAAACGAGTTTATTATAAGTTATTATCTAACTGTCATTTCACTTCTTATGATCACGTTCGGCATCTTATACTCTCAGCTTGTAATTGACAATGATTGGAGCAAATCTGGTGCCACGAAAGTATCCAATGTTACTATTTCTGGGTTAGCAAGCAGCATTAACCAGATAGTTTCAATATACTCAGGACTTTCACAATCGACTCCGCCCCTCCCTTCTTTCCCAGCCTGACACAATAAATGAATAGGATGAGTATTCACAGTTTCTAATGAGACCAATGGCGCATGACTTGTCAGCAAGTACTTGATCACTCTCAAGTTACATCCACGGCATGCATAATGAAGAATAGAGTATTTGTTTGCATCAGCTTGAAATGCTAGGAAACTATCTCGCCTCACTAAAAATTTGACAACTTCAACAGAACTGTATTCACATGCTAAGTGTAGAGGAAAGGCAAGTTGGTTATCAACTATCCGTGTGACAAAAGGATTGCTCTTCAGCAATAGCTTTATAGATCCAAGAGGGGCCCCATCTATTAATGCATAATGAAACGGTAACCGATCATTGACTCCATTCCTATGAAGAGTATGCATGAGTGCGGTATCTTTTGCTTGTAGAGCATATTCACATTGTTTCGCCATAAAGTTAAGCAAGCTCTCATTTGATTTGTGTTTGGTCCTTGCACCATCATAATAATCTTTCATTTCAATGGCCTCTGGGTATGCATCGTATAGAACTTTAACTATCTCAAAATCAACATTGATGTTATATTCCAAATACGTATAAATTGGTGGTTTTGTAAAGTAGTTTCTGTCATCCACAAGAGGAAGATATAAACTAGCAGCTTCAGGAAAGGTTTCTAGCAGATAATTGATAATCTCCAAGGTAATTTTCTTATTCCGACACGCCTTATTGAAAAACATATAAAGATATCCGCATTCTTCACATGCCTCCCAGATGGCAATAGGTCCACGAAGATCAACTTCCTTTTGTAAAGCATCTAATGATAGTTTATTTGATCGGCATATCTTGTATAGATTCGTTAGAAGTTTATCAGAAGGTGTGGAAAACTTGATATTATCACCATCTCCGATATGTATCGATTCGGGTGTATCTGTTTCTAATAAACGTTGACCATTTAATGTGAAGAATCTCAGGAGTGTAGGATCCTTTAAACCATACCGTTGTGCATATGCTTTAAACACTTTTTTCAATTTCGTGGTTGACTTAATCCTAAACATCACTACGTGATCAATAGAAATGTTCTCCACCCCAATGGTGATAATATCAGCCATGATGATATACTAATCGCTTGGGATTTGTTTTTAATATTGTTGGCTCTATTATTGTTGTTGTTGATACTAGCACTAGATCGTTAAGAATCGCCGATTCTCAATTACTATAACTAAAATGGAAAGCTCATGCACCTCTAGATAATCTCCACACTCCGCACAAATAAAAGTCTTGATTTTTCTTTTACTAAGTCTTAAGTCGTCGATAACGCCAGACGATGCTATAGAACTCTAGAGGTAGAAGTACACAAGGCAACCGTCATTCATCTCATAGGTACACCTAATACCTATCATTTATCATACACACATTACAATCTCATTGGCCATGAACTGCGGTTGTAAATGAATGACATAAAGAGAATGCCGGTATCCTCGCTGATTATCATTATATATATTTATATATGACTATCTAGGTGTAGAGTACTCTTCACTATGATTCCGTGGTCTATTGTCACAAGGTAAGGCCGGCAGCCTACCTTGCATTCTACAATAATAAACAGCTATTGTTTACCAGTATAAATTCTATGTATGGTTCTTTTATGAGGCAGCATTACATTCATATGATTCATATGAGACGAGGATACCCCAATCTCACAGCTACATACATACTCTACTATACTCTATAATATCGAGTAGCAAACAACAATCCGTATAATTAGCAAGTTGTATAAACCAGCTAGTTATGATACTATCAAGGAGTCTTAGATAATCACGCATAAACTAAAGGCTGAAAATATGCACTGACTCGATACCTCTGGGTCCCTTCCTCCTTGCCTCTATGGGCTTTTACTCATCCCTTCTCACTCTCACACACACAAACATTACACAATCATATACCTTCTACTTCTTCTTTCCAAAGAAACCCATCAACCCAGCCTGCTTCATATTGCCCTTCTTAGCTCCCTTGGATTTGCCACTTGTACCACTACTCGACTTGGCACTTCCACTACTCTTGATACTCGAACTAGACTTTGCCTTAACATCAACATCCATCGCATCATCATCACCATCATCTTCAACATCCTCCCAAACAGTAACAGTTTCAGTACACATATATCCATTCTCATCAACTGTTGTCTTTTCAATCATTTTCTTACGACGCTTCTTGGCACCGCCTCCTCCACCGCTGCTAGGATTGGCTTGCTTCTTTTGAGTTGCAAATGCATCCATTGCACCTGGCTTTACTACATCCTTCTTCTTCTTTTTCTTTGACTTCTTCTTACTGTCGGATACATCTAGTACGTCATCGTATTCCATTTCATCATCATCACTTTGTTCTTCGACCTTGGTATCTGCTACTTCTTCATCCTCTTCCTCTTCTTCACGTTTACGACGTTTTTCAGAAGTCTTCTTACTTTTCTTCTTCTTAGTCTTTACCTCGACCACATCGTCATCCTCCTTGTCATTATTACGTTCCATACGTTCCTTTTCTAATTCTAAAAATTCATCATCTTCATCTACGTCACCTACGAAATCATCAACATTACCTGATGACTTGGGACTAGTATTAGAAGAAGATACAGAAGTGGATGTTGCCTTCTTCTTCTTGGACTTGTTGAGTTTATTTTCCTTCTCGGTTGGACTTGTTGCAGTATTATTATCAGTTGAGGAAGACTTCTTCTTGGATTCCTTCTTCTCCTTCTTATCATCCTTCTTTTTAGTTGCACCCTTGAAGAAATCGGCTGCCGTGATCTCTTTACCCTTCTTCTTTTTAGCTGTTGTTGAGATTGAAGTAGTAGCACTACCACTTGATCCAGCTCCTTTACCCTTACCCTTATTGTTAGACTTATCATCATTATCATCACCAACAAACATTACCTCACGATCACGTGTAATCCTCTTAACTTTAATATCTTCACCACCCTCACCATTTTCATTATCAGTACAAATAAATTCACGTGCAGGTACTATACTAACACAATCATTAAATATATCATATATTTCATTACCTTTAGTACGCTGGAGAAGATGTGAAAACAGTTTATGAAGACGAAAGAGAGGTAGTGGTATCATATCTTAGTACATGCGGTTTGCAAAGCAAACAAATAGAAACAAACTAAGTTCAAACGAAGCAGTCAAATCACCGAGACTTCACATATATTGAACACATATAAATTCATAAAGATAAAAACTTTCCTGGATTGATAATGATTTTTCATGTGACGCTGTTAGTTGTTGCAATACACCGCTCACGGTAGTATTGGTGGAAGCGGAAGAATTGTTGGCCTTCTTTTCAATGGGATTGCCATTCTCATCAACATCATCTTCATCCATACTATCATCTCCATCCTCCTCATTTTGTTGTGGGTGCACCTTCTCATAGTCATTGTTTTCAGAAGTTGATAATGCAATAGAGAATATACTACCCTCATTACCACCATTCACTAATTCCATACGTTGTTTACCATTATCAATTTTTGATATCATACGTACTACTTGATACTTTTTATCTACAACCATATCATTATCATTGGTACTAGTTGAACTTAAAGATTGAGTAACAAGTGCATCAAGGATAGACCGTGCAACATTTCGATTAACTGTTAGTTCCAACATGATTGAACGGAGTGTGATACATTCTCGTGAATCGTTTAGGAGACAGGAGATTTGATTTAGTTGATGTGGTTCGTATTGTGCTGTCATATTATTTGATTTGGTTGGTGAAAGATGGTGTTGTTGTTAAGTATTGATTGAGTGTTACATAGAGGAGTTTTATGAGAGTGTATTAGGATACCGTTTTTCATGATCAAAGTAATAGTGCACATACAAAGTCATATCATCATTAATTAGGGGCAATTAGCTAGGTAGCGTGTATCGACGATATTACAGAGATGAAGACCGATAATAATGACAATAAAACTGCGGTTATTACCAGTGGCGAGTGCGGCGGTACGGAGGAGGACATATCATCAAGCAAAAAAGAGTGCACATCATGTGAGCAAAAAAAAGACGATGGTAAGCTACTGAATGACATGCGTATTAGTGATGGATCGGCTGATGTTTCAACATGTGCTAATTGTGGTAAGGAGGGTAGTGATGTTACGAATATCTGCAACAGATGTGAACAAGTGAAGTATTGCAACGCTGCCTGTAAGAAGAAACACCGACACAAACATAAGAAAGATTGTGAAGAACATCAAAGACTTGCTGCTGAGCACGCCGCTAAGTTACATGATGAAAAGTTATTCAAACAACCACCACTACTATATGGAGATTGCCCTATATGCTTTCTACGTATGCCTTCTTTGATTTCAGGTAGTACATATATGGCATGTTGTGGAAAAGTTATTTGCAATGGCTGTATCCATGCAGTAAACAAAAGGACAGAGAAACAATCCCTCTGCGCCTTTTGCAGAACTCCGGTACCAACTTCAGATGAGGAGACAACTAAGCGGAGGAAGAAACGAATGGAGCTTGGTGATCCTATTGCAATATACAACATTGGAAGTAGTTACTTTGATGGAGATGATGGATTTAACCAAAATTATAAAAAGGCATTGAAATTATTGCATAAGGCAGGAGAACTTGGATATGCTCCAGCATATACCAATTTTGGTCGTGCTTATGAAAAAGGTGACGGCGTGAGAGTAGATATGAAGAAGGCTAACCATTACTATGAGCTAGCAGCAATGGCTGGAAACGAAGTTGCAAGGCACAATCTTGGCAATATTGAGGCAAGAGCAGGCAATACAGATAGAGCATTAAAACATTGGATGATTGCGGTGAGGGATGGTTACAACAATTCTTTGATAAGGATCAAAGAATTCTACACGGAAGGAAATGCAACAAAAGATGATTACTCAGAAGCTTTGAGTGCTTACCAAACATACTTGAGTGAGATTCGGAGCGTTCAAAGAGATGAAGAAGCAGCTATATGTGGCGATCCTTACTATTGAATTCGTCTCCTTTGTGGTTAGGGGTGTTTAGTTATAGAAACTAGTTATATAAGGTTCCCAGAGTAGATATACATTAAGAGCTATGTCTGTTTGTTTTACAGCCGGCAATATGTCCAACATTTAAAAGGTGAACACAATCTCTCTTCTTCTTTCGGTGAATAACGTGCAAACAAGTCTAATTGTTGTCATCTTTATATTGTTTGGTTGGTAATATCATTAGAAGAAAAGTGAATTAGTAAAGTTCGAAAAAATTATGAGAGTGTGGAGGATACCGTTTTGTACAATAACACTTCACAGACGATAGTAAGTAGTAATATTGGTGTTAAGAGGTTATAGCAGTGGTATAAACACATATTACAGAGATGAAGACCAATAATAATAAAGACAATAAAACTGCGGTTATTACCAGTGGCGACTGCGATGGTGGTACGGAGGAGGATATATCATCAAATAAAAAAGAGTGCACATCATGTGAACAAAATAATTATGTTGGTGCACCATGTAAGCTACTCAATGATATGATTATTAATGATACGTCTGCTGATAGTATATCATTATGTGCTAATTGTGGTAAGGGTAGAGAGGAAGGTAGTAATCTAAAGGTGTGCACAGCATGCAAGTTAGTAAAATATTGCAACAGAGAATGCCAAATTGCTCACAGGCCTCAACATAAGAAGCAGTGTAAGAAGCGTGCTGCCGAGTTACAAGACGAGAAACTCTTCAAACAACCACCACTGCTATATGGAGATTGTCCAATTTGCTTCCTACGAATGCCTTCACCGCTTTCGGGAAGTACATACATGGCATGCTGCGGAAAAGTTATATGCAATGGATGTATCCATGCAGTAAAAACAAAGACTGAGAAACATTCCCTCTGTGCCTTTTGCAGAACTCCAGACCCTACTTCTTCCAAGGAGGAAAAAGAAAGATATGAGAAACGAGCAGAGGCTGATGATCCTATTGCAATCTACAACATTGCAAGCAGCTACTTTAACGAGGGTGGGTGGTATGAGCAAAATCAAACGAGGGCTTTAGAATTGTGGCATCAAGCTGGAGATCTTGGTAACTCATCAGCATATTGCAATATTGGTTATGCTTATGATTATGGCGAAGGTGTAGAAGTGGATAAAAGGAAGGCCAAGCATTACTATCAACTAGCAGCTGTAGCTGGAAATGAAGTCGCAAGGAAGAATCTTGGATGTATCGAAGAAGAAGAAGAGGGCAATACAGAGAGAGCATTAAAACATTGGATGATTGCGGTGAGAGATGGAGACAAGTACTCTTTGGACAGTATTCAAGAACTCTACACAAAAGGAATTACAACAAAAGATGATTATGCAAAAGCATTACGAGCTTACCAGTCATACTTGGGTGAGATAAAGAGCAATCAAAGAGATGAAGCAGCTGCTTATAATGGCGATCCTTACTATTGAAGAAGGACAATTCAAGAAGCAGTAAACTTAGAAAGATAGATGCTAATGATGTATGATATTTTCAAATTGATAGTAGACCTTCTCTGTTTGTTTCACAACTTACAATACGAAAAGAAAGACATCCAACATTTAAAAGGTGAACATAATCTTTCCTCTTCTTTCGGCGAGTACCGTGCAAATAAGTCTAATGAATCTTCTTCCTTCCGTGGTTGGTATACAAAGTAATATTGAGATGGATCTACTACTGCTGCCTCTTCTTCCTCTCTTGATACTGATCCATTGATATCACCATTTAGTTGAAGTGTGTCGATAGCTTGTTCGTCTATTTGTTGCTCATGGTACTCTGTGTCATCATTATCGAGAGTGACGTCGCCATCAGTGTGTTGATCCTGTTGTTGATAATGATGTACAATTCCATCATCAACTTCCTTTTCCTGAGGTGTTATCACCTCTTCTTCCTCGCTCTCTTGATTATGTATGTCTTCCACTATCACTCCAGCCTCATCTTGTTTCCTTCTCAGCTCATCAACACCAGCATCAATCAACAGTTTCATAGACTCATTCACACCCTCTCCAGTTAATGCACTCGCCTCGACGTGCGGTATACCATTCCGCTCACACCATAGCAGTATCATTTGTCGATTGGCTGGTAATTCATCTTCGGTATGTTGTAATGCCGTTAGGTATGTTTGATCTGTCGACCATTGTGTTTCTTTTAGTGAGTAGGTGAGTGGCGGTGGCCTCTTTGATGATGATGAAGTTGTGGAGATTGTTGTGTTGCTACCTTCTTCTGCTGCATATTCATACTTGAGTTGTTTGCCCTCGTATTCGTCATTTCTTAAACCCATTACAGAACGATGACTAGCTTTTCCACTAGAAGTTGTGTCTGAGTCGGTAGTATCATTATCAATCTTTGATTTCAGTAGATCAATTTTGTTAGCAACCACTATGAAGGGTATGCGCTTTCGTTTGTTCCTCACTCTTCTTCTGTTCTTCTTTGATGTATCTATATCTTCTTCTTTATCCCAATATTTCAACCTCTCAACCCATTCGCTGTGCCATTGCATCAAATGTAGAAACGACATACTCGATGTGGCATCATAAACTAACATACAGGCATCTATATTCTTGAAGAGTGCATCCTCTGCTGGTGTATTATGATAACTGCCACTGTTGTATATTGTACTTGGTATTGTACTCGATTGAGACTGCTTAACACGGCCATGTTTACTTTGTGTATTGTTTTGCAACTCTTTATCACTTTTCTTTGCAACTCTCTTTCTTCTATATCTACCGTCACTTCTTTTATTATCATTTGATGCATTCCAATTATTGTATCGATGTTCATAATTATTACAATTATTACTTGATATATAATCACCGCTAGCTCCATCTATCACTATCGATGAGTTTGAAGATGGTCGTATTGATAAGAATTGATAAAAGTTGGATGATCTTCTATAATCTTTAGCTGCAGTATTTGGTGAGATGTGTAATCGTTCTTTACCTGCTGTATCCCATAACTGGACGAATACATCAGGATGATTATCTCTTGTGCTATTATCAACCTTTTTAACATAATAGTCAGCACCTTGAGTGGATGTTGTGCTCCTCTTTCTTCTTATTGATTGTTGTTCGTTGTTGTTATGAGTGCTACCACCCTCGAATTTATTATGTATATATCGACGTAGTAGACATGTTTTACCTGCATTGGCACTACCTAATACTATACATTTTAACCGTAGTTGTTTATGCTGTTGTTGTTGTTCCTCCATATCTCAATGATTGCAAATAACTAGACAACTCTCTCAGTGCACATCAATAATAGGTGATAAAGAAAGGAAGGATATGAGTATACCATCAGCAAATTCCAGTCTATTATCCCTCCTCTACTCCATCTCAATACAACTCTCACTCCTCAACTCTCAACTCTGAAACTAACTCTGAAACATAACAGAAAATCATCGGGCCACCACCATTCAATATTTCTTCTATGTGCATGGCACCGGACCGCCATAATATATTAGAGCTATCATATACAAGTAATATAGAGAGTACGGATGTAGAAACGATGTCAACTAACTATCCAGATATACACAATACACATTACTTCTCGTCGCCTGCCTGCCTACGGACAGACGTTATCTAGCTAAGCAAAGCAAAGCAAAGCAAATCCACTGATAACTGATAGATTAGATATACACACAAAAGTTCGGCACATCGATATTAGGGTAAATACAACGCTTAGTATTGTTTAGATCAAGATGTTTATTGGATTCCTTTAGCGGATTGGGTTAAGTGTACATATCATATGCACAAATTTTCATAATATCTTTTGTCTAAAAATTCCGACTTAGTTGATAGTATAATATTATACAATCGCTCTAACAAAACAACAACACATCATACCAAACAAGTGATATGATGTTACCACTCATTGCAATAACTCTACGGACCATTAGTATTGATCAATATCATTTGTCATCTACAAACAGTAGACAAGAAGATACCGACATCACATCAACATCAAATGCATTGCAACGAGCATGTATTAAACGTCTTCTAGTTGGGAAGAGGATTAATTTATTACCACCTCAGTACAATACTAGTACAACATCATCATCATCAAGTAATGATGATTTGGTATTACCTTGCTTATCAGTAAAGATACCTCAACATACATCTGAGGAAGGTATTGGTCATTATAAAGTGCTAAAGTTTCAAGTGATGGATGTTCAATCAGTAGACAATAAGCAATCATTATCAACAACATCAGCTAAGCTTGTATATGTTATACTTCCAAGTACAAGGATCATATTTAAATCTTCATCATGCAGAGACAACATTAGTGATAGCAGAGAGGATGAGCTGCCATCACAAACAAAGGATATCCCTAGACTGTCATTCCACAACAAGCAAATACTATTGCCACACGAACATATCTTGGAATCATTACACTCAATCTTATTCATACATACTAATAACATATCATTACCAATACCAAGATGTTTCCTATTCACCGGTCCACCAGGTGTTGGTAAGACTTACTCGGTGAAGAAATCTATTGACATGGCCAATTCATGGTTTGTTCCTACTACTACAAGTCTTGATGATGACGATGATGATCCAACTATATCAACAGTGGTGCCGAATGCAACAACAAATTATAATAAAGAGGACGATACAATACATCTCATATCAATAAGAGGTTCCGAACTACTTGCATCATCATCTACATCGAGTGGATCTAATAATTATGCTAAAGCAGCATGTGAATTACAACAACAGTTTGAATTGGCGTTAGATTTGGTACAGTGTACACCATCTGAAGGTAACGACAGACCCAATAAAGAGGGCCAAAATGAATGCATTAGACAAAGAAAAAAGAAAGCTGTGGTTATATTCTTGGATGAATTTGATGCACTAGTTTCTTCAACATCATCATCGATAGTAGGTTCAATGTTAGGTGTCATACTTGACAAAATGGAGAGTAGATCTGCAAATGGTAGTAGTATAAGTGGTTGGGAACAAGTGATTGTCATCGCTGCAACAAATAGAATAGATTCAATACCATCATACTTACGCAGGCCGGGTAGATTAGAGAAGGAAGTGGTTGTAAATCCACCAAATGTTGATGAACGATTTGCTTTGTTAAAAAGTATGCTCGGAGGTTCATCTTCGTCATCAACATCTGAGGATATGGAAGCAGCAGGCCTACACAAGGTTGCAGAAGCATGTGTGGGATATGTTGCAGCCGATTTATCATCGTTAGTTCGAAGAGCTGCAACTCTTGCCATTGAAGAGAGGTTTAGTAACCATCAAGACAGCTCGTTCAATTCCCAAGGAAGCTCATCAAATCATCACGGCAATCATCCAACAATCAGTACCCAACACTTGT
>Ga0214480_100096_pt1 | contig 36124 bp, 29 predicted proteins | sample M1_20Mar14CPVII9_3_FD_165042 | JGI IMG/M metagenome (GOLD analysis project Ga0214480, IMG submission 165042) | Marine eukaryotic communities from Monterey Bay, California, United States - M1_20Mar14CPVII9sort6BwellE17 | ecosystem: Environmental > Aquatic > Marine > Unclassified | place: USA... | reverse complement strand
TATTAGGCTAAATAACAGGAAGCACAGTGCTTATTACCACGACTCCCACACCCCAAAATTCAATCGAACATAACTCAACTCGAAAGCACGTTGATTGCTCCTCTTCGTACAATATCGTACCCCAGCTGGATTAATAATTCCACAATATCAATCAATACATAATATACAATACATCTACCATAAAATAATATGACATCTAAAGAACTTACATTCCAACCGGGTAAATTTACATCCACCCTTACCAATAATCAACAAAATCGTAGTAAGAGGAAGAAGGCATTTGGTCGAAGGAATAATAATACCAAAGTACAATCTATATTATTATCTACTAATGCTAATAATAAACGTATACCAATGGAAATTGGTATCAAAGAACAACAGAATATAACACCCAAGGATCAACAATTAGTGGGTACCACTAGTAGTAGACAGCAAAATAATATAAACAATAACAATACTGGTATTAGTAAGGGGATGAGCTCAATAACACAACCTACTGCACTCAAGGGTGGATATTTGAATAGGTATACATTAGCTGCTGCTGCTGCTGCTAAAAATGATCATCATGATACTGTTATTAATGATGGGGGTGAATTGTCATTCAATGAAGGAGAGTATGATACCAATAACAATACCAAGAAAAAGAATAATGAATTAGCATCAACAAGGAAACGTCTTTCATATGGAATGGGGGGAGAGGGTGCTGTTTCTAATACTAACAAGAATAATACAGCATTAGATAAGAAGAAGGATCATCGTAGTACTAGTGGTAAGGATAAATCAAAGCAAGCACAGAAGCAGGGAGAAGAACAATCTAAGAAACGTAGTAGATCGGGAGAACTTAGAAGAATGAGCAAGTCGGCGGGACAAAGTTCTACTGCTGCTAAGAAAGATGGACGGGAGAAGAACAGGAGAGAATCTATTGATAATACAACAACTCAGCAACATCATCGTAGTAGTAGAACCTCCTCCATCCAACAAAAGACCATCATCACTACAAAGAATCCATTTACAAAAAAGTCTCAACGTACATCCTCTTCCTATCATGCTCCATTACCAACTAAGAAATCAATCATCGTACGTACTAAATCATCTTCACACAATGTACTACACATACCATCAGGAAGTAATAATAATAGATTAAATCAACGTGAGTTACTTACATTAGCCAAATCAAATAATGGCACGGCAATACAATATCATGCTACTATACATTATGGTGATTCAATTACTGATAAGAATTTTAGTAGTAGTAATACAAATGATTATTTGATTGAGAATGGTGATTTAGTAATTCAACAAGATTGTGCCAATGTCAAGGGTACATATTGGACGAGTAAATTTGGTTTTCGACATTGGCGTTTGCCTGGAAGTCGAAGTTCTAGGGGTGTAAGTATGTACACATCTACTCGGCCAATGTTGGCTGATGATAAGGGTAGTGGTGCTTCTGGTGATAAGAAGAAGCGTCCACTACTCACGTTGGACACTAGTTTGAGTACTCAACATGATAGATTGGTCCGTCGATTTGTCAAGGAGGCACGTGCTGGTCAGACACCATTTGATTTCTTCCCCGAGAATGAGTTAGATGATGATAAAGAAGGAGATGATTGGCAGTGCAAAGAAGAAGATGAAGGGGATTTCGGTAGTGGTGGGGATGGATTTAGTTTTAATGATGATGGATTGGCTCCATCATCCGACGAAAAGAGTATGGAGGAAGAAGAAGAGGAGGAGGATCAACGTCCGGCAAAGAGGAAGGCGTTTGGTGATCGATCTAATACTATTCCTCGAGTTCATGTTCCTCCACCAACCCAAAAGACCAAGACTGTTACAAAGCCTCGGACAAAGTCTGCCCGAAAGAAGCGAAAGTCTTCTGATACTCAGGCTACACTCCCATCTACTGCCAGTAGTAGTAGTAGTAGCAAGAAGAGGCCAAGAACTTCCATTCAGTTCTCTGTTCCTTCATTTGGCCAAGAAGAGGAGGGTGGTGGATATCAAGATCAAGTTCATTGGGGATTGATTGAAGGAATGGGTGGAGGGGAAGAAGAAGAATGTGACAATAACTCACTACCCCATCGTGGACGTATCCTTGAGATTCCTGGGGTAGTCATGTCAGGAAAGTGGGAAACGAATCTATTGTATGATAACGTGGAAGAAGACGAAAAAGATGAAGGTGAATTGAATTCACTTCGACTCTCTCTACGTCATAACACCGCATCGTCATGTTCACTTGAAACATATTACACTGGAAAAGAGGAATCTCCAAACGGTCTTACTGTTTCCTTATTGGACACATCTTCTAATCGAGTTGATGATTTTGTAAAACAAGGAGTACTTTCAGAAGATGAAGCCGACTTTTGTGTAGATGGTGGGAAGGTGACAAATGATTCTTTTCTAAGTTGCCTTTCACTGGTTACCTTTGGTGGCTTTATGTCATCATCCGCGGTAAGTACATGTTCACACATCACTGCACAGTTGTCCTTTTACAATATCATTCGAACCTCTAAATCCCTATCAATCTTCTATTATGACAATACAGGCAACAAATGAGGCGAATAAGATGACTAGATCATTGTTAGCGGGTTGTACTAATGGCAGACGAGCAATTCAAGACGGATTACACAAGATTGTTGGAGGAGGAGAATACGATGAAACTGACTTGGGTGTACTCTTCCCGTGCAAACTAAGTTTCGACAATAAGTACTCTTTTCTCATTCAACATGATGCAAAGTTTAGAGTTACTGCAATTGATGGTAAGTTGTCTCTTTGTTTTGTTTTGTTATGTTTTGTTTGTGTGGGCGGTGATTGATTTCCAACATCTGTATATCTATATGCGTTACAGTCATCTTTCGACAACTCGAGGCATCAACACAAAACATGGGGCTTACAACGTCAATGTTGAGTGATCATCAAGCAGATTTAGGATCAGGTAGTGGATTAATCATGGAACGATTTATGGAGTATCCATTCAAACGAAACTATCAGTTGCCTGGAACTATCATTGAAAAGGACAAGGTTCAGAAGAAGTTTAGAGTACCAACCACTAAGGCCGAGGAGCCAGATGATAATGTGGATGATGATGATGATGAGAAGGAGGTAGTCTCTTCACAGAAACCAGTCGATGAAGCCTCCGACCATGTGTTATCTGAAGATGATGAAGGTGATGACGAGGAAGAGGAAATATCAGCCTCATCTGTAGTGAGCAAAGATCATGCAGGCTCTGATGATTTATCGGCTACTTCTTCATACGAAAAAGATCAAGATGCAAATGAACAAGAAGATGCAAAAGTAGTGAACCCACCTTCTTCTCTTGGTGATGACAACGAGGAACCGAATATTAGTGATGTGTTACGAAATGATAAACAAAGTGCTCAAGGTAGCAATAAAGAGGAGGAGGAGGAGGAAATGTCCTTTGGTGGAGGTGATCGTGATCCTTTCGAAGTCGACGAGCCAGAGATTCAAGTCGAAAAAGCAAACAAAGTAGTTGACAAACAAGATGATCAGAGCCCAAATAAAGATGAATCAGATGCTGATCACATCAAGAATAATGGAGATACAAATGATGAACCGCCTAGTCCTATTGATCAAGATCAGGGTCAACAAACTGAGGTCGAACAAAGCAACGAAGTTGGAAGAAAGAAGCTTTTAACAGCTGAAACACTCACGGCGGCATATGAAGACTTCGAGAGGAACCGCAAAACTACCCAGATTACATCAGTTGGCAATACAATCAATAGCAATTCTCAACCATTAGTGGTGGCGGAAGATAGTGGTGGTACTAATAATAATCAAAGTAGTCAGCCTCTCCCCTCAAGGATGTCAGTGAGTGATTGGCGTCGCTCTTTGAAGAATAGGAAGGTAGTTATCGTGGAAGATGATATCATTGATGAATCTCTTCTAGGTCCACGTCCAGGAAGAACGAATGCACACCGTCGTCGACGAAATAGCACTGGCAATGTTGGTCTTCTTCATAAAGTTACAAAGGACAAAGTCACACGTAAGCATCGTCACAGCCTACCAGCCGTTACAACTACCAAGCCAAGCATGAAGAAACTACCAACTACTGTTTCAACCTCGAAGCATAGTCACATGAAGAAGAAACCACTTCGTCGTGAGGTCACTTTGGAAGCCGTGGAAGCCCCCAAGAGTGCACCTCAAGTACGAAAGACGAAGTCAATACTCAAGAAGTCGAATCGAAGGGCTTCTCATGAACCTACCACTTCTAAAAGCAACGCTGTTTCTTCTTCCTCATCGACAAAGAATAGACGAGTCTCGCTCAATCTAAAGCCGTTAGTAAAGCCTGCCAAGGTGAATGATGTTGATTTGTTAGATGATAGTAACTCTCTTTTTGGATGCGGAGTACGATCATACGCCAAAACTCCAAATGCTAGAAAGAACAACAACTCTCAGTTGTTGGAAAAGTATTCCTCTAGAAAGAAGTTTGGCAGTGGCGTCAGCCATACCCCTTCTCACAAGGCTAAGAGTGAGGCTGAAAGTGATTCAACCTTGAGAAGTAGTATTGAGCCAAGGAAAGTTGTACAATCTTCCAGTCGAGACAAACGACGTACAAGTCTCCGCTCAGTCAATACTTCTCGTCATTCCAAGAGTGGTGCTTCTCGTGGTTCCAAGAGTCACAGTGCAACTCGATCTCAACGCGATGAGGCAACAGTAGTTGTTGATCCACAAAACAACAAGGGTGAACATGAGTCTACCATTAGCAGCAAAGAGAAGGCGGATGATACTTTACTACATGACGACGACATGAGTGTCCATTCAACTGGTGGGTCATTCCATTGTGAAGAAGAGACTGTCATATCCCCAACGACCAGTGATACCGAGTCATTTGTACAGCCATTGCATGATGTTTACTTCGGACATGATGGAAGCAACCAATCAGCTTCTCAATCTACATCTTCCTTGATCGATGCATGTGTGGATAATGAAGATGCTCAAAACTTTCATGACTGCTTCTATGGTCAAGAAGTTATTAACGGAGAAGAATCTTGTCAATCGAATGGCCAACCTCTTCATGATGTCTTCTATGGACTGGATAGTAATGGTTCACTGCCTGAATTGGAATTCACTTCATTAGTGGATCAGACCGAATCTTCTACTCCTCTTTATGATAGTTACTTTGGCAAGGAGCCTCCTTCTTTGGTAGAAGATGAGAGTAAAGGCGAGGCAGAGGTTGTAATGATGAGGTCCCCAAAAAGATGTGTTATGCAATCGAATCGACTTCTCATCGGAGTTCTATTGGCATTATGGGTACAAGCTTCGTACTAGAGAGAGAAGGAGCAACGGTGTAGAGAGTAGTAGTGCACAACTTTATATGTTATAGAAAGTATAGTTATGCACTACTATTATTTTTAGACTACTGTTTATATTTCAAAGCAACTTCAGCTAGCTTTTCATACTCTCTGACCTCATTGTACACATGGCATGATACTCTTGTAAATAGAATGCCATTGATACACTTTATCGGCACTTCAATATGGTTATCATACAAGTAGTCTTGAAGCCGTTTAGCATCAGTCGATGTCTTCCTCTCTTTACTTCCTTTCCCAGATATATCATCTGGCAACCGGACTAATGCCATCATAGGTGCATGCATGTCAAGGGGAACTAGTATAAAATCATCCAAGTTGTTTGATTCATCCACTCCATGCCATTGAGAAACGAGTATTCGTACTCCTTCATTTAGATTTCGTTGCATTGCTTCTCAAACAATATCAACATTGGCACTCTTCCAATAATCACAGATAACAGGTAATGATAATGCCGCGGAGTAGTCTCGACATCCATTCCAAATAAATCGGCTTAGATATCCATCATTCACACCGTGTGAAACCACCGCTGGTTGTGATAATATCGTATCTCGTATCTCTTCGTTGGTACAAAACAAAGTAGCAACACCTCGAGGACTTGACAACCATTTATGACAGTTTGTTAAATAAACGTCAACATATCCATTACTATCACAAGGAGAAGAAGATAGAATTATACTCATATCTAATGACAAGCTTAATAGTGAATGCGCCCCATCGACACAAATTAACATTCCATATTCTTCCTTTGCATGTTTGGCAATTGCATTAATCGGTGTATGTATTGCCGTGTTGGACGTAATATGATCAAGTATTAGTAGTGAATCATGAACTGCTGTTCTTCCTCTGTCTTTGATAAGTTTATGGATTGTTGAATCTAATGCACGAATGTAAATCTCTGCTGTTCTTTCATTCCAATCATTTTCATCTCTATTAAATGATGATTTGATGGTTTGTAATTGTGGCAAATACTCCTTCTCAAATGGTATACTAATTGTCTTCTCTCCATGATACGTTTGTGCTATCTTCTTTGTACTGCCGTATCCGATATCATAATAGAATACCAATCCATTCTTCTTCGTACGTGCATGGCCACCTATCACAGCATTCATACCGCTAGTTACATTTTGTAATAATGCTGTACCTTCTCGTATTGTGCTATTATACTCTTCATCATTATCAGAAACAAAGTCCACTAAACTTCTAGTACTATGTACCAAATGATTTAACAAATATCTATCAAAGTACCGCAATGGTTGTTTTTCTAAGAATAATCTCCAAGAGTTTGAACGTTGTAGGCCAACATCTAATGCCAATCCAAATGCACCATGGTTTAAGAATGCCCAAGACCTATCTAGATTTGTATATTGTTTCTTGTATTGTTGTGTATTTGCAAATGGTATTGTTGAGGAGTGATTTGATGGTACATGCTGCGAAAGACTATACTCTTTAGATGTATCAAATGGTAACTCTGGAGAAATATATTGATCGTTTGGTATACGAATAAGGTCTTCTATATTGTCTGAATGAAACGAGCCTATGGATTTATACCCATCATGTGTTGTTGTTGCTTTTGATGATAGGGTTCGTCGATAGATTTGCATACACTTTCGCCGGTAATGATACATCATATTATGTCCATCCACTCACATCACAATCTAACATCTATCACCATATGTACACAAACATATCATATCGATGGTCGATGATATATCGATGATAATATATCGATGATAAATATTATGATCAATAATCAATGTCCATCAAGTTTTCATGTTTAAATGATGAAAACTCCACTTAGGAAGGAAAAATGTCTTGGGCATGAATAGTAAGTAGTGCAAAACATCACTCCATTGGAAGAAGGTGATCAGCTCTGTGATGATTCATAGCAGATGTCTTATTGCAATGTTGAAGGAACAAGTCTTTGTAAGAAGAGAGATCTAGTACTCCATTATCTCAATAGTATATCATCTTCCTTAGTCTTAGTTTAAGGTATCCTGCCTTATCATACTCCCCATCAAACTTGACACGACAGCTGTCCAAGTAAACTATTCTGTATACTATCCAAAGCATCAAAGTCAGATACACTCAAAACTTCTCCGTCACTGCTAATCCCCTGAAGATACTTGAGTGGCTGTGGAATGAGTGTTACAAACTGCGGTATGATCATAACTGGAACGATGTTAATGCCCGCTGCTTTGGCTTCTTCTGCGGCTAATTCTGCAGTTGTCTGTGGCGAATCTTCTGGCTCAGACGGATCACCATCTGTAATAAGAAGTATCAAGCCTTCATCATAGTTTGATCCCATTGCACCTCGGCAACTGTAGATAGCGGCAGCATGATTCGTCTTACCACCTGAATATACTAAGTCGTCCAATACTGCTATTGCCTCTTCTGAATCTGTCATACCGACAGCTACATTTGCATTATTACTAAAACCAACAATCGAGTATTTCTGGTCAACTTCAATATCCGACATTGAATTCACAATATCTTTGGTAAAATCTATCACTCGTTGAAAGTTGTTACAACAAGAGGTTGATAACAATTCAGTCATTCCATCATTGCATACCAATTCGGGTAGGCAATCTTTACATTCAAAGCCTGTGCCCTGATTACAAACCGAGCCACTCATATCAAGTGCAACACATAAATGGAAGTCATCATATGATGCATCGCAAACAGGCTTATCAGTTGGGCTAGATGTAGTGGGAGAGATTGTTGGTTTTGGAGTCGTTGGCTGGCAAATTTTATCATTCGTTAGTATAGAATCAAGATATGAAACAGAATACATGAACATATACAAACACTTACGTTTGGTGTGGGTCTAGGAGTTGGTGACAAACTTGGCTGTTTTATCATAGATATGAACTCGTTAGTATTAGTAATCAATATCACAAAACACACATATCATGTATGACTCATACTTACTTTTGGTGTCGGCTTCTTGGTGGGCTTCTTTGATGGCTCATTTGTCGGCTTCTTACTCGGTTGTTTACTAGGTGAAGTGCTTGGACTTGTCGTTGTTGGTTGACTAGTAGGCGGTCTTGAACCAGGCGTACCTGGCACATTACCACAGTACGGAATCTTTTCAATTTGAGTCTTGATCTCTTCCAATAAGGTTGCATCGTCTTCTGGTACAGTACATTGTCGTTTATTTAACAAGCTTTGACGTGCTTCTACCTGTGTCATGTCATTATTTTGTACCAGTGTTGCAACTCGTTGATAGCAATTGGTGTCTACTCGCTTCCAAGGGCAGAAGCCACAGAAGGATTCCGTCAAACCAATCACACGTCCTGCCATATCTGATTCAATTGATTCACGGCAGGGGTATTGATCGTCATCATCCTTGTGTATAATATCTCGTAGTGGATGCGAAGGACTGAGTGTCGGAACTCCTTCGGCTATGCGAAAGATGGGACAAGCACCATCATCAGCCAACGACGAAATGTAAAAGCCATAGTTACCATATTTTGGCAAAGGATTGTCAAAATGATCTTCAATAGAAGGAGCTGGGATATTGAAAGCATTACCAAAGTCACTTCCCTGTACTTTGCAACTCGTGCCTGCGCAATCGTCTTGTAGAACCGAAGCGTCATGACTCCAGGATGAACTTCCAGTGCCAAACGAGTTACCAAGTCCATGTGAGTCGTCGTCATCAGAAGGATCGGCACTAAGCGTTTTAGAGTGATGTCCAACATCAGTCAGGACAACTCGTACACCGTTGTTGCTGTATATCCAGTTAAACGCTAGATTGTTGTTCGGTCCACTTGATGCAAGGATTGGATCGGTATCTACATTCATTGCCTCACTAGCTATAGTTCGCTGCACTGGACCAGTCGAAGTCACGACTTGACGAACCGACACGGTAGGGTTGAAGTAATCTTCAAATCTCAAAGCATTATCCATCTCCCAAACCTTTACACCGTCAACAATACCATCATCGTTATGACGAGTAATTGCTAAGCATTTAAAAGTTTCTCTCCATGCTTCGTAGTCTTTGTAGTCTCTACTAAGCGATTCTTCCTTCAAACCAACACTTTCCATCTTGTACCAAATCTCAGATAACCATCCTGCATCATGTCCATCCGAGGGGTTGATATTCATCACAAGTTTCCAATCTTGATTCGATGATTCAACATCCTGGGTACAAGTTTCATTATTAACATCATAATATGGAAAGTAATGTTTACTACCCTCCTTTGGTATTGGTGTCATCTCATCATTACCGACAATAGTACCATCATACCTTAATACATATGAATCAGGTATAAACCCACAACATTCACCAATATAATTCGATTTTGTTACTTCTAATACATAATTGGAATTATTCGGTATACAACCACTTACTCCATCAAGTTTTGGTGTATACTTTTCTACCAATTGATAGTTGTATACACCCTGTTGTAACTCTCTTGGTGAAAATGTAGGATAATTATCATCATCATCGCCACCGCTTACTAACTTACCACAATAATAACCAACTTTTGATATAACACTATCAATCTCACCACTACCAAATATACCCGATTCTGTATTATATTTACCAACCACTATATCAAAATTATCACTATTATCAACATTCAATGTATTTTCATCATATAAACATCTACATTCCTTTGATAGACAATTGTATTCATACCCTCTAAACGATCCATATAATGTACCGTAACTTACTAATTCGTCAGGTGTATCCTGTACACATTTCGAAGCACAATCACTAAAATCTGTAACATTTATAAACATTCCATATTCATATGATAATTTGTTGATATTTTGACATGATCCACTTTTATTATTGTATGCTGATGAGATTGTTAATAAGTTGAAACGAAATCTTTCACCGTTATGTACTGGACGTGGTCGTGACGTTGATCCTATACATTGTTCATGATTGATTTGTATATCTGGATCGAGTGTTGGTTCAAGAGTAGTTGATTCAGTAAATAATGAAGTGGATACAACATTCTCTTCGTCTTGTTGTTGTTGCTGACCAACATTTGATGAACAGGGTAAGCATTTCATAATCATTGTATTTGTACAACTATCCTTCAAAGTCCATGTAAATTCTGAGCTTGTCAATTCATCATTTCCTTGTTGTTGTATACCACTACTTGAACCACTACTCAGTTCGAATAATGAAGTAGACGATGGACAGTAACCAGTAGGAGCCGTAGGAGATATCGTAGGCGATTCAACATCAAGTAAATCTACTATACCAACTGCCTCGTTTGAATCTTCCTTTCTTGCCACGAATACACCAATTATAATTGCAAGTATAAGTGCAATTAATACTATTATTGAGATGAGGATATATGTTCGTTTCTTATTGGTTTGCTCTTCTTGTTCGGTTGGAGTAGGTTTGGATGATTCTTCCTCTTCTATAACTGCTGCTGCTGCATCTACTGGCTTTGCGAGTTCTTCTACTACTTCTTCACTGGCTGTGGCCAATATCTGCTGTTGCTTTTCAATCTCATCTAATATATCATTGCTTTGTGGTATCTCCTCTGGAAGTGGCGCTGCTATTGGTTGTGCTGCAATAATCTTCTCTTCTTCCTTATGCTCTGATGTATCTGAAGTTACTTCCTCTACAACTTCTTCTTCTTCTACATTCTTGGCTTTACGAGGTGATGTATAACTAGTAAACTCAGTATCAGTATCATTCATTTGTTCCTTAATATCCAATCTACCAATATTACCAGTGGAGTAACGCTCTCTATTGTTATTATTTGGGTTCAGTATCTCACCACTACTTTCAACATCCTGCATATATATCTCTGACTTGCTGATATTTCGATTACTATAGAAACCTACCAATTCTTGTGATGATTTACCCTTAACTATCTTTCCAGCTGATAATGTTGTATATCCCTCGGTTGACTTTGCTTTGTTGACAAAACGCCATTTAGGTGTTTCACCTACTTGCCATTTAGATGGTGTGTTGTTGGTACCTGATGATGAGGCTTTACTTGGACTGCTTGATATTGAATTGGATGGTGATGGAGATGGTTGTATTGATGGAGATTGTATTAGTTGGTCTAACGTGCCTTGTACTTTAGATTTATCTGTATCGGGCTGATTTGATATCGATTGTTTAGGAGATTCATCTTTGCTCGCGGCCTCGGCGGCAGTTGAACTGTCCATATCGATATATACTGTTCGCTTCTGTTATCAAAGGACTAATGGGAATTACACTAACCTAATTCTAGAGGTATATTGCAAGAGATTGCAAGTTGCAATCGTTTGTAATCACTAATCGCACTCTCAACTCTCTAAGGATACCGCTAGCGTATCCTCTGCTAATAGATGATGTTTGGCCGGCGGTGATCAAACCACCTAAAGAGAACAATAACCTGACCTAGACGTAGTACCGTCAGTATACGAAATGCTATATTAACGACGATATGAAAGTAACAAATCGGTCAACTTTGCATTTGCAATGCCATAAAAAATTTAAATGTCAAGGAACCACCAACAATTGAACCTTATTAGCTATTCATAGATATATCATCATATCATATATACTATTCTTAGAATATGTTTATACTATCTTTGTCTGTGTAGTATCGTATGCCATTTAACCTCGTTGATTTAGATATTCATACAGGCTTGCACATAGTCATCACAAAGAAAGAATAAAAATTGTCTCTTACTTGAAAAAGATCTTGATGAATAAATGAGCAGTATGAGATAGGTATAGTAAGGCAGCGATTGGTATGAGATTATGAGCTATTGGACTTCGTCAATACAGCTACTGATTCTCCTTTTAATGCTCTTTCGAATAATGATACTCCGGTGATGCATTTATAAACAGGGAGCGATATTATATTCTCATTATTCATATCATCTCAACAATAAGAAGGAAAGATAACAACATGCAATAACAAAGAAAACACAATAAAGTATGCCATCACTAACAATATTCCGTAACTTTACAACACGTCCCTTTGGTGGTGATGATTTGCAAATCGCTTGTCTAATACTCTTACTATATAGAGCCATTCAATTGATATGCCTCATACCACTCTCAATACATATGTATCTAGATCGTATTAGAGGGAATGATATATACGTTAATGACGTACCACCATGGTGTGATCAATATCATACGGATGATTTTCTATTACTATTCACTGATGATTTGAAGAATTTAACAATTAATCATTACATTATGAATACAACAACGGATGAACAAGTAGCAGAGGAAGTTGAATTAACATCATTCCGGAGGAATAACTTTGGTTTGATATTCGTCTTTGTTGCAATTGTATACTTCGCAGCCGATATTACCTGGATTTGCATGGTATGGTCAGCATCATCATTGGGTACGCCCACAGTAACAACACAGCGAGATACATATCTACGAAGATTGATTATATTTAAAATGTTCCTTGGTAATTTCTTCCCATTGTTATTGTTGGGATTTGGGTTATGGAAGGTTAGTGATATTAGGAAAGATAATTATGGATGTGGAGAAGACAATCCAACACCTGTGTTCGGTTCGGATGAAGATGTATGGTTTGTTTTCCTTAGTATACTTCTTGTGACTTATGTAAGTGGATTATGTATCCGACGACTATAACAGTTCTTCATATCATCCTTTTCCTTCTCACCATGATATTATGCATTCATTTCACAGGCCCTTGAGTTACTGGTCTGGCCAACCATTCTTATGAACCATGTAATACGAGTGCTCAGGAGTAATAGCTATGTTACACGTCACGTCTTACGAACCGAGGAAAGCGAGAGACGGGCAGAAAGATATGAAAATTGTATTGGAATGATTCTTCGTTGTTTGCAATGTATAACATGCAACACAAAAACAACAGACTTTCGAAATAAAGGAGAACTAAAGGAGTATGCTAAACATTTTATGGACTTGATGAATGTAAGTTACATGATGTGCACAACATTTGAGCTGAGATATATGCATATATGTGTCTGAATTGAAACTCCCTTTCCTCCCTCTGTCTTACTCACACGCATCAATCACATCAGTACAACACAAAGTTTGATATAGTAATGTCGGACATGTACATTGGGTTGCATATGTTGTCTCGGTATCAGCTTGAAGAAAAAGTACTAGCTCTAAAACGTATATCAGTAAAAAGTAAATTCATGAGACACATGTTAAAAGAAGAAGAAGAAAGACTCGGACGAAGAGTATCTGATCTGTACAATATCTTGCATTTAGATAATTCTAATAATAATGACGAAGAAGAAGACGAAGACGAAAATGACGACGATCCATTTTACAATCACCGATCGGCCTTTCGAGATGGAATTCGTGGAAGACAGTCAATGTTTGTTTTATGTGCAAACGAGAGCAGCACATTCGATTTGCAAGAACGAGATGTTCTAACAACTTTTGCCGACGAGCTAAGAATGAAAGATGCAGCAACATATGCCAAGTATGCACAAGTTATCTATCACAGTCTTCGGGAATTGGTAGATGATGAGTTTACATCTGATGAGCATATGACATTACACAGTGCAGATATTTTCATACGTCAGCTTGATACCTTATTTCAAGAAGACTTTACACTGGAGCAGATTGGATGTGAAAGAGCCATGCTTTGCTATGCAAACTTCGTCAATGGTATTGCCCAATCACCATATGCAATCATCGTTGATGAGGAGACGGAATCAGTAGTGCTTACAATTAGAGGGACACTGTCCGTGGATGACATGGTTATAGACTTTCAATATAACCCGGTTTCTTTAAAGAAGGCTGGAAAGGTTTGTGGATTTGCGGGTGAAAAGCACTTCTGCCATGCAGGATTCCTCACAAGATGCAAATGGTTGTACAATGATATCAAAGAGAAGAAGATTCTCAAGACTCTCTTCTCTGACTCGAGTCCATATAAAGATTATCCATTGATTGTATGTGGGCACTCCCTTGGAGCGGGTTGTGCAGCCGTTCTTTCGGTCATGCTACGGCCAATGTATCATTCTCTAAAGTGTTTTGCGTACTGTCCACCAGGAGCGGTCTTTAATGAAGACATGTGCAAAATATGTGACCATTTCATTACATGTATTGTAAGACAAGATGACTTGAGTAAGTACCAAACCAATGTATGTTTTCTTCTGTGCTCATATATCAGCACTAACCCAGGTTGTATATGAATCCAAAACAGTTCCACGAATGTCTCATCAGAGCTTCGAGGCTATTAGAGATGACTTTCTATCCATAATAGTAAGGATTAAGATACCGAAGATCCAAGCCTTCTTTGATGTAAGACAACCTTGCACTGACAGTACCATTGCAGAGCGGAATGCAAAGGTGTTACACAAAACAGAAGACATTCCACAGAATACCTCATTTTACAATACACTTCAAACATTTAGAGCTGAAAGGGCTGACAAGTGGCAAATCTATGGCAAATCTGCTACAAACTACATTAAACTATACATCCCAGGAAAGATCATACATCTGATAGATTCCAAGGGTGATAATAGTGACTATGCATCATATGTCCCTTACTATGGAAATCGATATGAAGACTTCAATCTCATCGTATCGAAGAGAATGACATCGGACCACAGTATGATCGAGCTAGTAGATATTCTTAAAGAAGTTCGATTAGATCATCACCAGCCAAGACAAAGCTCTGTTATTTCAGCATCAATATATGCATCTATGTTGGTATCAGGTGAAACGGAGTATGAGGGAGACTATACTAATGGAGAAAATGAAGACACTCGGCTCTTCATGTGGTGGTCTAATCCTGATGGGAATCTACCGCTGTTTCTAATAATCACCAACCTGGTGGCCTTGGTCTGCTCTGTATTGGCAATAACACGATGTACCCTATTCTCAAGACAGTCAGAAGTGTTATTCGAGGATGAGACAATACTGGACATTCCGTTTTCTGTTGGGCTTTTCAGTTACACTCTTCTTACATGCTTGGATGATAGATGTGATAGTGCAGATGATACCGTCGTACCAACTGACTACTGCATACCGTATCCCGATGGAAAGAGTGGAGTAGAGATGAATGTAGCCAGAGGGTCATCCTTTTTTGTCATCGTGTTTGGTGGCTTGTGTCATCTACTTCTTTGTATCTCCACATGTTTTCCAATCAATAGAAAGATGTGGGGACTGATCAGTTGTATGCTTCTGTTGACTTCACTTTTACAAGGACTTATCTTCTTAGTGAAGAAATCATCTTTTTGCGTGCAAGTTATTGACGAAGATGGGATGAGTGTTGATTCGAGTTGCAAAATAAGTAGTGGTGCGGTTGAAGCAATAACTGCAGCAAGTTTATACTTCCTCACAGCAATACTATCAATGAGTATTGTCAGGAGGAATAAAGCCGATACAGCTGAGCCGAAATGAATATGTGTTATGTTGCTAGGAAGGAGTAGTAGTAGAGTACCTAGATACTCGTAGGTAGAAATATGGTAATGGTAGTACCATATGATATGCACGACTACTCTACTCTATTTAATTTACCGAAGATACGGTAACTTCTTTGTTCTATTTATTGTGATTGCATTTATGTCGGATGCATTCTATGTATTCTACATGGCTATCGTCTTCCTTGTCTCGGAGATCAGATGTCAAAGTATGAATGAATGATTGCACTTTGCCTTGTGACGTTTGATCGCTAAATGATTCACAGGGTCTCGAGCGGATATATCAATTAATCAATCGTATCAATTGATCTTCTGTCGGTGGTTAGAAGAAGTATCGGATTCTTTAAATAATATATCCATGATAATTCAATAGATAATAATATGTCAGACAGTAATACAGTTGACTCTGGCGCTTCATCATTATCAGAAGATGTTCAACAACAACAAACTACAACATCTCATACGATGTCGACGATATACCTCGATGGCGATTTGTAGCCAAGGCTAAAAAGACGGAAGGGTATTCATCTAATTCAGCAGGACAAATAATACAGGGTAAATCAGCTTCCGAACTATCGTCTGATAGTATACGACGTAATCCATTGCAATACAAACAGCGGATATCCATTGATAACGATAATAATGTTGACGAGAGACAACGGAGCAATTATGATTATAAAGATGGCTATAATGTAGGAACTGTACAAGATACAAATGCACAATATGCAAATGCACTTCAAGAAGAACAGCAACAAGCTGTTGAATATCTACATAAACTACAACTTGAAACTGATAAACTCGAACAAACTAAAGCAAAGTTACAATCAGAAATACATACTGCTCAATTACAGAAAGACACCATACAAGAAGCACAAGATGCAATGCAACAAGCTATCGTTGAAAAAGAAAGCATTGCTAACGCTGCTACTGTCGAGGAGGTACCGCATACAGCAGAAGTAGCAACAGAAGCGGCGGCAGTGTTGGGAGTCATTGAAAATGAAGTAGCGACACATCAGGAGGATATAGAATCAAACCATACTCAAGCAAAAGATAGGAATAAGAAGGTATGGATATTATATATTGTTATATTCATATTGATTTGTGGTATTGCAGCGCTGCTTGGTGCAATGCTAAGTGGTAATGATAATAATGCTAACAATAACTTGAGAGGGAGTGAAGACGAGGATCAGTTACAAGACGGCAGTCAACAACAGCAAGAAGATGTATACCCAATTGAGGTATCACCTTCATCTTCACTAGACGAAAACAACACTACAAATGAGATGATTGCATCATTATCAAACTATGGATGTCCAATCAATTCCAAACATTTTGATCTCTCAATACAACTTACCAACAATCCATCTGATATGAAATGGAGTATACATGATATATGTACCAACACGACCATGTATAATTGTACTTCATGTTATAAATATTCACCATCGAATTTTCCAGTTAGCTTTGCTGGATGTTTACCAACAAATTATCTAAATGATACAAACCAAACTGTTCTTTCAAAGCAACAAGTTTATAGAAGAGAGTATGTATTAGATGTGATAGGGTTGGATAATAGTTATACATTACGGTATGATGGTATTGTTGTTTACAACGTTGGTCAGGATGATAAATTGTACTACCAGAAAGTTCTACCTGTGGTCGTAATGCTGAATTGGAATTCAAACTTTTAATGCCTCGGGGTACCTATGATGACCAACTTTTTGGAAGTGCGTCGACATTTATTGGTAATGATCAAAGCATTGTAGCTGTAGGATCAGGATCAAGCAACAAACCAGTGCATATATACCGCAAGTCTGAATTGATTATAAATGATGATGATACTAATGTTAATGTGTGTATATTGATAACGACACTCAATAATCAGTTTGGAGCAGGAAATGTACAATTTTCGGTTAATTCTGGTAACGGACATGTTCCAGAGACTGAAGAGGGAAAGTTCTATGAAGCAGGAGAAGTTGTACTTGATAAGTGCTATGATGGTTTACCATTTACTATTCAAGTGACTAGTCCAGGACCTGATGCTTGGAGAGGTAGTGTTTTGTATTCATATGATGGAAAGGTAACATACAAACCATACGAATGTATTGATGGCTGTATTGAGGGTAGCACCGATTTGGCGTATGTTCTTTCAGTAGATAATGGCGATGACATCACTTCTGAGTCGGTAAACTGTTTGAATGGAACTTTATGTACTCTAAAAATGAATGCCGACGATATTATAAGCTTAGGTTCTAGTAGGACATCATCATGGCAATACTTGACATCGATTAGTTTACCTCAAGATGACTTGACTTCTGATGATGACGTGCTGTTTGGTGTAAGTTTGGGTTCTAATTCCGAGGGTTACCTTGCTGTCGGTGCCTTGAGTAATACTACTTCTGGTGCGGTGTATATATACAAGCCCGATTCAGAACTGACAGAGTGGACACTTGATTCAAGGCTAGATGCAACCTCACCTAGTTTTGGTATTGCTATTAGTATGGACGAAACGTTGATTGCCATTGGTTCGCCAGATGAACGAGATGGGATAGGGTCGGTTTATATCTATGAACACTCGGGCATACCGAATCAAGATAACTCATATATCTTATCATTCGTGATAAAGCCCGAAGATCTGGGTTCAAATTCTCACTTTGGATCAAGCGTTTCTTTGTTTGGTACTACATTGGCAGTTGGTGCCCCATATGATATGAATGGTTCAGTCTATATGTTCACTCGGTATCCACAAGATGCATGGTTGCCTCAAAAGATAGTAGCACCACTTGATGTGAAAGGTGGTCGAGGATTTGGTAGCCATGTGGCGTTGAGTGGTTGTACGGTTGCCGTCAGCTCACCGCAAGATGTTTCACTAGCAACACTAACGTTGGGAACTATAAGAACTTTTCAGTATAATGAGAATGAAGATTCATGGAATGTAGAACAGATTGTAGAGCCCACAAATGATCAACGAGAAGGAGTCTTTGGAGAATGCTTTGCTTTAGAAGGTGATATCATGTTAGTTTCGGAGAAGGGTAAAGTATATAGCTTTGGAAGAATCGGTGGTATTTGGTCTGAGATATCTTCTGTACGAAATGGTTCTGATGAATTTGGCTGCCCGCTAATACTCTCAGATAAAACATTCGTTGTTGGGGCAACAGAAGATGATTCTCTTGGCATGAATAGTGGCTCTTTGCTCGTTTATAATCTATGTCCAGACTAATATAGAGTCATATATTGGATTAAGTATATGACTCAATGTGCAACAGTCTCCATATTAAGTAGTCATGCATTCATATCAACTTGCACCCTCACTTGTCACTAAAGGATACCCCAAATGGTATCCTCATGATGAAATTTTTCAACAACATACATATGACATCATCATCATCACATCAAACAGAACTCTTTATTGTGATATGTTGTCCAGTTGTTACATCCCTATCCTATTATTATATCTACCACTCTTTTGCTTAACTGCTTTAGTGGTAGTAGAAGCAGTTGGCAATACCTTGTGGGTGTTTCCGCCACCGCCCTCAACAACATCTGATTCTGATAAACAAGTGAAGAACAATCAACAAACTAAAAGAACATCATGGTATGTCAAATTCGGAACTAATGTGAATTACAGAATAACAGCAATACTTGATGTGAATGGCGGTAGTACTGGCTCACCCAACTTTGAAGACATCACTAAGAAAGATGCAAAACCAAATACAAAGTTTGATGATGATACCTCCAAATCAAAGCAAAATGTCAAGACACCGGGCTACTCTATACCAGTCTCTGTTATAACGATATCCAATCCACAAACTAATACATATCATCAACGTATATCATATTACAGTGATAAACAGATTGACTACAATGTCAATGGTCAGACATATAAAGTAATTGATAATCCATACACCGTCAAACGACGTACTGCTGAGAGAGTGCATGATCCGAATAGACGAGTTTGTTTTCCAACTGGTGGTAATTCAACGAATAAGGTTGGTTATCTAAATTTCTTCCCTACAGTAGAACAGATGAAGCATTATACATTGGGAAAATTAGTTACTAGTGAGGTAAGTGATGAGAGCGGATTGATTTATATCGGAGTTGGTTTCCAAACCAAGGTCAAATTGCTCTCACTCGTTTACATCAATAGAGTGTTGGGTCCAGACAGCCATGGAATATTGCAGTTTACTTTGCACCACTGTCTCTTTATTATGGAATGTGATGGTATTATCAATATATGTACTATACCTCGTTGAACAAATGAGTTTCGTGTATATATTTTTTGATTTCCAACATATTGCATATGACCTTAGTATTGTTCTCTTTTTACTCAAAAGTACAATGCATTTCGTGTCAAGGGCGTGGGACATCTCTTTTTGTTTAATGATTGTATTATGTTTGGTTTGTGTTTCTTCTAACAATAACATACTCTAAATCATTATGACCCAACAGCCAGGAGTACCCTATCGAGTAGCATCCCTCGAATCAACACACGGTACCTACAATGCAACAACGGAATATTCACAACCAGATGCATCCTATGAAGATCACCAGGGTATGCCAACGAATGATTGGTATCAATTCACATACGAAGAATCATTATCTTCTTCGTCTTCAGTAGATGGGGATACACCTGGAAATAGTGTAGGAGGTATACCATCGCGTCCAATCAAGTGGACTATGCTTAGTAGGTACCAGATAATTAATGCACATACGGAGAACTGGGTTATAAGATATCTTTCTTATGAACCAATTGATAGTTCTCAGGAGAGAGAATTATGGAAAAATTATTTTGATTTGAGTTATAAAAAGGACTGTAGTAGTGGACAGCTTTCATATCTACTCGATGATGATAAAGATGGCAGTTATAGAATGTTGAAAGGGGCGAATCGACTTGGCATGTTCTTCTCCTCATCGTCTGGCAAAGAGAGGATGTCATCATCAGTACCGCCGTTTACAAAAAGCCCGTCTGATTTTGACATATACCTAGCAAGTCATAACAAGCACTACCCTCGTGGGTCACCCGAGTATGAAAAGCGTAAGTCAATCCACGAAATGAATTCAAACAATATTAAGAGATGGAATGAAGAACACGAGGGTAAGACAACGTTTGTATCGAATGAGTTTATGGATCTGAATGTTAAGGAAGTTATGTCATTCCGTGGTGGGCATATCCCTCCTCCTCACCTTGAACTTGGTAGCAAGGAGACGAATAGGTTACGAAAGTCATCTAGTTTTCTTAGTGATCAACCGGGTGAGGCTGCAAAGCCCTTTACTACACATCAAGTACCCCAAGATTTTAACCCGTCTTCTCTACCTGCGACCTTTGATTGGAGAGAACATCTACCTGGATCAGTTGGTGCCATCAAAGACCAAGGGTTCTGCGGTAGTTGTTGGGCATTCTCTTTTGTCTCAGCATTAGAAAGTCATTGGTTTATTAAACACGGACAAACTGTTGTGTTACCCGAGCAGTTTATCAATGATTGCTCGTGGTCAGAAGGCACACATGGATGTGATGGTGGTGATTCCGGCTGGGCTGCCACGCAGATGATTTCAAGATTCGGAGGCATGATTCCCACTCGTGAAGCATATGGAGGCTACTTATCAGTAGATGGAGGATGCTATGTTGATATTCTGCAAAATATGGGTGTGATGAGAGGAAATTCATTTAATGACCTTGATTCTGCTACCTCACCACCTAATATGGTGCAACTAACAGACTGGGTCGTAGTGCCAGCTCGTGATGAAATTGCCTTCAAGCATGCTCTATATACTCAAGGACCTTTATCCATTGCTGTCAATGTTGTGGACGAAGCAATGTACTATAGTAGTGGTGTATTGGATGTGGAGAGTTGTTCTGCAAATGATGCAAGCCACCTTGATCATGCAATTACTGTGATCGGATGGGGAACTGATGCGTTGTTAGATGGTTCGCTTGGTGAACACTGGATTGTCAGGAATTCGTGGAGGTAAGTCTCTTTCTTCCGATTATGTGTGAGTATCATATAATGGTTGTCTAAAACATTTTTTGACTTGTCACTTTTAGTGATTTATGGGGAGACAGTGGTTACTTTAAGATACGAATGGGAGATAAAGATTGTGGAGTAACGACGGCCGGTGGGTACCCAGTTGTGGAATCAAAAAGAGAGCGTATCAATGATATTGCCACAGCTTAAACATGTATATATGATATGAATTTGGAGTTGTACATTGTATGAAAAAGTAAATTATTAGATTAGGTGATTGTATACCCTAGGTATCAAGGATCTCTATTTGGACAAAATTAGGCTACTACCTCATCATACCAATCATAAATCAACTTCATCGTATCCTCCTGTTCTGTTGGAACCGTCAATACTGATACTTGGTCAAAATAATCACCCAGGCTTGCACTTGTGTGAAAAGCCGCAGTTCTCTCTGCACAAATTCTATAGTGATCATGATAAGAATGATCTCCAGTATACATTACTAATAGAGGTATTGCTCCAGATTCAAGTTTAAGTTTTCTTGGACATTCTTCTTTTGTTTGTACTAATGAATTCAACAGTGACGATTCTAATTTGTTCAAGTCGTTAGGAAGTTGTAGTGGATGCCGTTGTTGATCAGATGATTTAGATAAGCCATTAGTCTTTTCTAACATGGATTGTAATTCTAGTAAGGATGATTTCCATCGACTTGATGATACATTGTTGTGCTGCGGCTCTAATTCTTCTAATCTCCCATCATTAGGAAGTATCAATGGATCCACTAAGACCAATCCAGCTAATGGTAGGCTATGCATATTATTATGAGCATGTTAGATTTTGTTTATGAACGAATCACATATAATCACCAAATCTATATCATATCATATCATCTATAAATATATCTCTCACCTTTCTAAAAAGTATTGAGCAATAAGACATTGAATAGGTCCTTTTGCAATTAACACAACATGTGCAGATGATGTGGAGGTATTTGATAAATCTGTATGTAAATTATTCTCCAAAGATTGTATTATTGATGTCGGAGAAGAAGAATCATCGTATGTTGATTGTTGCAGTGATGATGATCTCATAATATCAATAGATGAAAAGTGCAATCCATTCAATGGAAAGAATGTTGATGCATATTCCTTCCATGATACGTGTTTGTTATATAATGAACTTTCGCATAGAGCAATAGTTTCTGGTCGTTCAAAAGTATCATTTGATGGTGGAAAGGATGATGTTACTATACGTCTCTGCCAATGTCTACTAACACTACGAAATAATACACGACAATGAAGTCGAGACTGATGATATGTTAGATGAAACATACTAGCTCGATTCTTCCAATACAGTATCAGAGAGTAGTAATAAATTATACTTTGACTTTAGTAACTATTATCTTCACGGCATTTCTTGTACAACGCCACTAAAATGTACAACAATTATATATTCTTCTTTTAGTATAGAAGAGTATTATACTTGTTCTCTGACCCATACAGAGCATTAGATATCACGCGCAAAGCAATAATATTATATCCGTACCTCCTGCCTAGCATAGGTATCGTACATACTTATGTAGAAAGTAGAAACTTTTGTATCAAAAGTTTCTTATTTAGCAAGTTTCATACAAATAAATACTCTACCCTAAAGGCCGCCGGCACATAATTACTTGTCTCCTCTATCTCTCTCATATGTATGCTTTATTAAAATATTAGTAGTATCACAACGCATTATAATCATTACCGAGGTTAGGGTATTAGTAAAAAGTTAATGGGAAGGTGCACCTCTCCAACATTATAATAGTACAACCAAACAACAGATTACAAGACGGCGTTTGATATAGGATATATTAGGTCTTACTAGTTCAATTTATACAGTACTACATAATATTTGTAAAGCTGAGCGTTATCAACACCTATAAACACATACAGCATAGAGTAATAAAAATATGAGTACATCAGATGTTGATGGTTTATGTGAAAATCTCGAGGGTTGCAAACTTGATGCTGAGAAGAAGATTAGTGACGAAGAACTTTTCAAACAACCACCATTAGAAGATTGTCCAATTTGTTTCCTGCGAATGCCATTATTTAATACAGGTATTAAATACAGGTCATGTTGTGGAAAAATGATATGCAGTGGATGCTGTTTTGCACCTGTCTATGATGACCGAGGCAATAAAGTTGATAATCAAAAGTGTCCGTTTTGCAGGGCTCCACATCCTAGAACAGAAGAGGAGGCGGTGGAAATGTTAATGGGAAGATTCGAGGTTAATGATCCCTTAGCAATCTACAATCACGGAAATTACTGTCGTGATGGGAAATGCGGATATTCTCAAGACTATAAGAAGGCTTTAGAACTTTGGCACCGAGCAGCAGAACTTGGATATGCCGTTGCATATAACAATATTGGTTATGCATATTATAATGGTAAAGGAGTTAAAGTTGACAAGGAAAAGGCTGGGTATTATTATGAGCTATCAGCTATGGGAGGAAATGTAAGAGCAAGGTACAATCTAGGCGCCAAAGAGGAGGAACAAGGCAATAAGGATAGAGCACTCAAACACCACATGGTTGCTGCAAGGAGTGGTTTATCTGAATCTGTAAAGAAAATTCAGATGTTATACTCTGATGGACATGTAACAAAAGACGATTACATGAAAGCATTACGATTATATCAAGAATACTTGAGTGAGATCAAAAGTGTACAGAGGGATAAAGCAGCGGCATATAGTGATCGGTTTCGATACTATTAGGCAAGTTACAAATCAAGGTGTTGCTTATTCGTTAGGTACTTATGTTATCAAAAGATCTAAAAGTATGATATATTGCACGGATATCATCTCATTAATGACATATCATATGCCAACAATGTTTAGCTTTTCTATACCCATTATCCTATATCTTCTACCTATCTATAAATCAATGCTTGACTTTCCAACATTCTATTCCCCTTGAAATTAATATAGTTCTAGTACTGTAACACTGCTTCCAAATCAACAACAACCTAACCCCTATCACATCTTTACAACTCGACATGTTCAAAGGTACCGGGCTCACTAACGAAGAAGTTTTGATGTTTACTCCATAAACTCCATTCTCCATCTATCTTGACACGTAAATGATATTGATTATTTCCTCTTGGTACCCCTGGCATTACTAGGTAGCTAAGCACTGTCCGCCACATGTATCATAATCGAACTACTCTCATAATTTCTGCCGTATCCTTTTGGTATCCTCACCACCACCAATTGAAATAGCATTAATGATTCAACACTACTGCAAATTGATATATTTATAATCTTTCTTTATAATATAAGCCGTGGTGAGAGTAGATTGTGAAGAGTTGTACTGTTGTTGTATCATATTAATATATGGTACCTATCCTTAAATTGGAGAGCAAGAAAGTGAATCTCTAATCTCTCATTTTTTCTTTACAAGAGTGATTTTCATTGGATAATAAGAGGTGGGCTTTGGCATTTAGTATTTGAATTTGTGAATATGATGCCAGGTCATTAATGATTATTAAGCCTTAGTAGTGAAGTGACGGACGCGGCATATTAATATAGTTTATTGCCAAGTATAATAATAACATTGCAACACAATGAGTAATAAAGAAAAAGAAATGACAAATAAGGTGGTAGATGCATCATCTCCGCCTGATACTCAGGGTGCTGTTATGAATGATTCGCCTGCTAATACCACCACTGATAATACTACCACTGATAACAGTGATGCCACAGATATATCAGCTACAGAAGAAGAAGATTCTCCGTCGAATGATGATGCGCCGTCAAACAACCAAACAAATGACAAAGAAGTAGGTGAACCTACCTTAGCAGACGGTACACCACAGCCACAACCACAAATAGAAGAAGCACCACCATCTCCAATTAAACAATTAATTAATAAATTCAATCAAAGTCAGCAGTCTAATAATAATAATAATGACAGTACTCAATCAGCGGCGGCAGTGGCAGATGTGGCAGATGAAGTAGGCGAAGAAGAGGATGTTGAAAATTTAACAGAGGATGAGTATGACCAGCTTGACAATGACAATGATATTGCTATGGATGTTGTTATTGAAGAAGAAGTGGAAGATGAGGAGATAGAGGAGGAGATAGAGGAGGAAGGTATAGCTAAAGACCAAGTAGTAGAAGGCGAGACTGATAATAGCATTGCTGTTCAGACTGCTGCAGTTCAAAATGAAGTTGTGGATTTACAAGATTTAGATGCCAATAACGAAGATCTTACTGCTGCTAATAATGAGGAAGAAGAGATAAAAGTGGCGGTTGCTGAGGTAGAAGACACGGAAGAGGTTATAAAAGATGACTTTGTTGAAAATACAAATGTTCAAGAAGAAGCTGAGTTGTCTCCACTAACTCAAGCCGATATCGAGACTCTCGTAGCGGCCGAGGAAGTAGATGATTCCAAGACTACGGAGATCATGCCCGTGCCAATGGAAATGACAAGTTATGCAGATGATGAAGAAGCAGCAGTTAACACCGCTGCAGCTAATTCATCACCTGTTATTATAGAAGAGGCCACTCCTCTGTCTAATTCTCCTACCAAAGACAATGAAAATGAAATTACTAGATCCGAATTTATTCGATCTATATTCATTAAACGGATGCAAGAGAGTAGTAGTAATGATCAATTGGAGAAACAACAGACTAACAATGGAGTGAATTACTGCAATGGCAATAATAACATTGAATCTCAACCACCATCACCTACTGAAATGTATAGTGCTGGGTCTCAACAATCATCGGAGGTTTGGTATGATAACAATCTTGATAATGATGCACAACAACAACAGCATAGATGTAAGAAGTATAAGACAGTGTTTGGTGGATTTGATAAATGTTTGGTTGTCAAAATTGTATTGGGTCTTATTTTAGTAATGGGGATTGTATTGGGAACTCGAGGCATTGGTAGTAGTGACAATAACAATGTTGATGAGAATGGGAATACATCGAACTTGAGTGAGCTTGATAGTATAAATGTGGATCAAGAGACAGGTGAAACTTCTGTATCATCAACTACTGTGTCACCAGTGGATACATCTATATCTACAACCATGACAGAAGATGAAGAGCAGATCTCATCTCCAGCCTTGACACTTCTTATTCCAGCTACAGAGGTACCAACATCCAAGCCAACATTACAACCATCCTCATTACAATCGACTTCACCAAGCATGAGTGTATTACCAACTAACCGTCCAACTCCAAGACCAACACTGTCACCTACTAACCCATTCACATTTTACAGTTTCATCGCTGAGGACTTCCTTCGTGATGAAAGATCGAATGAAGCATCTGGTGCTGAGCTTTCACCCGATGGGACACACCTCATCGTTGTTTCTGACAATGGCAAGGTCTTCTTCTTAAACCTACTTGATTATAAATCAGGACATTGTATGATTGATTTAGATGATAATGATGATATTGATGGTATGACCGACTTTGAGGGTGTGGCAATTGATCATAATGATTGGTCTCCAAACAATATGCAGGCGTATATAGTCCATGAGGGAAGCAAGGATGAGGAACCGTATCTATTCAAGATCAAGTATACATATGATGCAACTCTTGGTACATGTTCCATAGATGTAATAGATTCGACATCATTGTATTGGGCATTACCATGCTTAACAGACTCGAATGGTATTGAAAGTCTTACATGGAAGGAAGGTACTACCAATCCAGCACAGTTTTATGCTGGTTTGCAAGACACAGGCAAGCTATACGAAGTTAGTTCAGATGGTACAGGTAATGGACGTTGTCATGATGGAGGACTGGGCATTGATGATCTTAGTGCATCAAGTTATGATGGTCGATATCTATGGTCATTCTATGGCGAGACTGGTAAAATTGTTGTTATCGATCCAGAACGGAATGATTGTACATTGGCAACATATGACATGCCAAGTGAGTATGATAAGGAAGGACTGACGCTTGATAAAGAACGTGGTCTGGCATATGTAGCCGTTGATGAAACTGGAGGTAACAACCCATCCCTCGTCGCGGTTCATAACTTTACATATCCGGCGAATCTTGAGACGGCAACATGTATCAAAAGTGGATCCAATATGAGAGTGTGCCCCGCCTTGTGTAAAGAGCCAATTTAAGTTGAGTAAACATAAACTGCCGTTTACTGTAAATACTATCTGCACTGAGACCAGGAGTATTGGAGCGAGCAAAGATCAATAAACACGAAGCGAGTATTGTATTAACTACTGCTTCTCTCTTCCATTCATTAAGTATCCTATATTTCCATTTATTAAAGACTCCCAACTGCATGAGTACACTTACACTTACTGATACTAACAATCTCATACTCTCTATTTGCTGCATTTATCTCATCTCTGTATTGAATAACGCAACCAAAATGCCATCGTTTGAACGTACCACTACCCGTGAGGCGTCAGTATCGCCGACAGGAGTGAATGATTCCAAGGATGAGGAGTTAGGTAAGTTTTGTGTAGTAGAGTGCACTTAACTTGTTTGAATGTTAATTTATGGTGATATATTTATGTTATGGAATATTCATATTAACATATATATTATCATTCAATATCATCATAAACAATTGTAACAATAATTAGAAATGCGCTCAACTCAACTAGCCGAAGAGAAGACACATCAAAATATAACAGAAACAAACAAAAAGGAATTATTACAACAGAAACTTGATCGGTTACGTTCACTTAAAGATGAAATTGCCAAGGATGAATGGATGTTTCAAGATGATACTAAGTAATAATTAGTTATAATGATAGATGATGTGTTAGTTATGTGTGTGTTTATGTGAAAAGAGAAATAGAGAGAAATGAGATTATTGAATACAATTACCAAGAGATAAGAGGGAGAAAGCAAGAGTGTATATCGGGTCAGCGTTTATCAAGCATAGTCATTTGTATTTATTACACTACAGGTGTATAGGGGCGGGTATTTTCATTTATATTATGTCTTTTTTCATAATGAAAAAAAAGTGCAAAACAACGTTCTCGCTCACTCAACACAACACAAAAAGAAGGATTGAATTCATCCAAATAAATAATCTAAGATGAGGAAAGGCAAGGACAAAGATGGTGGCAACAGTCATGGTGCTACCAATGAAGATCTTGAAATACTTCGAAAGGAGTATCGTAATATGCAAGCCAATCGTAATGCTTTTGCACACGAAAGTGACATGGTACGTTAGTTTTTACTTGTAACAACTTTACAATGCTCTTCACAACATCATTAATTCATCTACAATCACACACCTCTACATCACTACAACACATTCATACATATAGATACTACGAAGGCAACAACAGACGCTTGACAAACTACGTGCCGAGAATGAAACACTCAAAACAGACGTGGCAAGGTTACAAACAAGGAATATGTCACGTCCAATTAATGCCTTTGAACAATCCCAATTAGATCGACTATATAAAGAATTAGATAAATACACTACATTAGTTGATACCGAGAAACATAAATCAACAGTAATGACGAAAGAAATAACAACATTACGTGATGAGATATGGAATGCAAGGAGACGTATGGGAGGAGTGAATGCCGCCGCGAATAATCAAAAGGTTGTCGAGAAACAGATACGTTTACTTGAGAATAAGTTAGATCAGGCACTTGTTAAGTTTAATAAGTGTGTTTCACGTAATAAGAAGTTGCGGGAAGAGATTGATGGATTGAGAGGTGAGAGGGTAACGTTTGAGAAGGTTTACAAGAAGGCTGAAAGAGTACGTTGTGTTGTTTTGTTGAGTTGCTTGTTTGTTGCCGCTTTGCACTTATATCATCGCCTATTCTAACACGACCTCTTACTCTTCAACCACACTATAATTAAAAGGACTTAAGAGAAAAGAAGAAACAAATGGCAATAGTGATCGAACAATCGAATCAATCATATGAACAACGAGATAAAGCACAGCTTGAAATTGCTGCCATTGAACGTCTTAATCGGAAGGAGGAGGACGCTTATCATCAACAGATTAGTGATTTAAGTGAAGAACTTGAAATGATTAATGAACAGTTACTCAGTTCAACGAAGCGGAATCAAACAGCCGCGGCTGTTGATCCAATTGAAGAGGAAAGGAAGGCCGCTCAGCGGAGGGAAACTATCCGAGCAAATGAGATTGCACGTGCCGAGGAAGAGTATGCCCAACAACGGAAGGAGAAACTAGAGAATTATGAGAATGTATTCCATCAAATATCATCCGCAACAGGTATCTCCGATGTTGATGAATTGGTCAAGTCATTTATTGATAATGAAGAGCATAACTTTTCACTCTTTCGATACTCCAATGAACAAGCGGGAGAGATTGAACGTCTCGAGGAGGAGATACAAGCTTTGCATGAGGAGGAGATGAGGTATAAGGAACGATTGAATAATGATAAGGATGGACATAAGGAAGAGATTTTCAAGTTGGAGAATGAGATCAAGTCTGTTGATGAACAGACTGAAGCCTACGGATTGAAATGCAATAGTCATCAAAAGATACTCGATGAGGTTAAGGATGAAATCAAGGTGAGCGAATCTGATTGCTTGTTCATGTTCGTACCTTATATTTCATTACTCAATCATCATTTTCATCCTCAATTAATCACACATAGTTGCTCCTCATTAGATTAGATTGTAAGTTTGAAGAGGAAGAAGGAGGTGGAGTATCACTCACAACGGATAATATTCTTCATTACCTTGGGATCATCGAGGAAAGGACAAATGAAATCATCTCCAAGTATCAAACCATGAAGAAGAGAAGTAATTCCAAGGAGGCAGATGAGGCCATGATGGGAGCTCGTCCAATTGGCGGAACTACTTCTGGTGCTCCACGAGTTTTCGTCCCTCGCTTACTAGATTTCCATTCAAGTGACGATGAGAGTTGTGATCAAGAGGATACTTCTTCGTCTTTGATGCCTGTACATCGGTCCGAGATCAATTATAATAAGATTGCCAAACGAGCATCTGCCATTGGCTCGATGCCTAGACGAAAGACAATGGGCAGGAGAGGATCATCAATGTTTGTACCTAACAGAGGACGTTCAACAATGATGTCATCTTAGTTGTATGGTTGGTGCATCAGAATCCTAGCATAAACTCTTGCAAAGGATGACGAAAGAGTAACCACTTCTGTCTATTTATACACTCTTTTCCCTAAAATAATATAACATTGAGTAGTTACTCATGTATAACACAAGTATTAGAATGGCCACACCATGTTCACATGCAATTAACTGTGAAAACTTAAACTTGTACTACAACTCAAGGCAGATATTTCTGGTGAGGAGTTTGCCAAGTGGAGGAGTGAACGAGATAGTCAATTGGGTATGCCAAAGCTCATCATCCCTTCTATGCAGGCTAATTTGAGGAACGATGAAATGCCCAAACCTGAATCTAACGGTGTGTCTTCCTATCAATCTATTGGGTGGTAAGAAGTAACAGGTTCAGGTAGACTCATAAATTATTGAAATGTACTTATATTAGGAGAGAAATCCGAGCAAATTATCCTGTAGTATGAAATTCAGCTCCCGAGTATCCTATAGGGAGGATGATGTCGCCATTGTCATCTCCATTGCGACAAGGAACAATTACTTTGCTGCGGTGCACTATACTTGGCTCAAGACTTTCATCTTCCCAGTGGATTGTGTAACATTTGTTCTCATTATTCCAAGCTCTTACATCTCCAAGTCTTAGTACCCCATCTTCTCCAATCAAATTTCGAATTGTATAATAGTCCGTCTCTTCACAGTAAATTCTATCTCCAAAGTCTGAGTTTTTATCATGACATATAACCGGGGTTCCCAGTGCAAAGATTATGTCATCGGTGGACAGGGAGAATGATTTTGTGGCATCACTGTTGTCCGCGCCATCCTTAACGATGCATCTCTCAAAGCTGTCATCATATCGAATAAAGCGATAGTGATCTCCATCTTTATATTCTTCGAACGAAAGAGCCTTGACATGCTGAAGATTGTCAGCTTCATTAGATGAAACAGATACAGCTCGGCACGTAAATATACTCTGTTTGTAGGCGACAGCTTTAGTAATCTCATGATCAGCCCCGTGATTTTGGAGAGTGATAGCATACAACTTGTTCGTAAGCTTTTCTGCTTCCACACCGTGATGTTGGTTCTTGAGTTCTTGAACAAAGGCCAGGCCTTCCTGGATTGCAGGGAAAGACGACACACCAAATGTTTTACACTCATGTTCATACATGTTCTTGTGGTTCTTTAGTAAATCTTCACTGTTGGGGTTGACCGCAAGTTTAGATTTCACATGAATTATTATCCCTTGTACTCGATTAGTAGATAAATCATGTGCTCTGCATATCTGTAGACTCTTCTCTAGAAACTTAATAGCTTCCGGAAACTTTGATTTATCCCCTTCGCCAAGCATACATCCAAGAATTTCATATGCATAGGCCTCATAAACTCGGTCGTGGTGTGTTAGTGATACGCGTCTTAATTTCATTTGTCTAACTTTTTGAATAATAGTGCTGGCAACTTGTACCGCTTCTTCTGTCTGGATTGAACTGCGTTTATTGACTCGACAAGTCAGAGATTCGAGTCTATTGACTTGAGCTTGCAAAATCATGGTATGATTATGTGAATAATTCTTCTCAATAAAAGTAACATAATTCTTTGCCATATCAATAGCTAATTCTCCTGTGTAACTCTGATGGCAATTTGGGCAGGTGTCCCATGGGTCTTCATCTTTCTTTTTAAGAGTCTTGAATTTCTGTTTTGCATAATTTACAGCACATGATAGGTGCACATAACCAGCACTACCCCTACACGAACAATCTCTCATAACTTCTCCACCCAATTCATCTGGACCATCATCTAAACAAATATAACATGTCGGTGTATCATCTTCTTTTACAACATTAGTCTTTGGTGGTGGTTTCAATTGCAACTCTCGATTGGCAGCAATACAATCGGTACATCTTCTTTCGTACTGTTTTAACTTCCACTGTTTCTTACTAAAGCTCGATTGTGGTAATTCATTGCAACATGCTGCACATATCTTCATGGTTTTATACTGTCTTTATGTTGTGTATGTTATGATAGGTGCAGTTATGTAGTTATTTATAATGCACCTTCTTATTTTCTTTTGTGTTATATAAAGATACCTAAAGCTGACTAATTGCACTGCACCGTGCTAACTTTTTAGGTAAACGACTAACTCTTTATATAGGCTGGGACTTTGTATATGGTATGTATATATATACCACACGCTCTTTATTTCACTAGAGGAGGTGGGGGACGAGTACTTTTTAATAGGGAGTCCAGAGTAAATCCCATTTAGATCATTTGATATGTATGTGATACGTACTTTTTGAAGTTTGTGATTGTGATATCATGTACTTGGCATATTGGTTATATATCACTGTGATCCAGTATAGGAGGGGGTGATTGTTGATTGATAGTCAATTGGATAGTAGTCTTGAAGCGGACGACGACATACATTTCAATCTAGAGAGGGATCTATCTTTCGCACTCTTTTGTTAAATACACTCAATAATCTCTCTGCAATACTCTAAACTTCTCATCTCATCTAACTACATACAACATTCGAAAGATAGTGAATGAGTTTATAAATAGCATATACTCAAACTTCCATACTAATATGAGCAGTTCACAGCTTCGAAGATATATCACCAACACTATATTGACATTACCTCCAATTATTTATGTTAGAGATAACTTCTATTCACTATATCGTGTTGAAGGGTCATCAATGGAACCAGCTCTGTTACAGGGTGATATATTATTGGTTAGAAAAAGTGATGTATATCCAGATAGATTGTGGAGAAAATGGACATCAGTAGCGAACTCATATGAAGAAGAACACGTTCATCAAAACGCTCTAAAGGTACTGGCATTAGATGCTTCATCTGGGGTACCTTTAGGAGATACAATAATAGCCAAAACTTTCTTGAAACCACCAACAATACATGAATTGGGATCAGTTATTGTATTTAAAGCACCAGATGCAAGTAAATATCCGACATCAGAGTTTAGGGTTAAGAGGGTAATAGGTTTGGGAGGCCAGATTTGCAGAGCATCAGACAATTATCATCGGTTAGAAGAGGTACCACCTTTTAAACTATGGATAGAAGGAGACAACAAAGAAAGCTATCCTAATGACTCAGTGGATTCTAGAACGTACGGACCAATATGCAAAAGAAATGTTATTGGTATAGCGGAACGAATCGTTTGGCCTCCGTCCAGATGGGGCATAATATCAAAAAGTGTAACACCAACACGATCTTGGTGGACATAACAGATTCAGATGGTTGACAAATCAGTTTACTTAAAGACAAAGTATAGTTAAGTTATGCAGCTTTCCTCTTAATGATCACAAATGGCCATACCAGATATCTTAAATGTTGCTCCACCAACTAGTTCAAATGTAATCTTGACATCATTACCGACTGATACTCCATCTCCTTCCAGTTTCATCTTGATATTGTAAGTTTCACTAGTCTTCTTATTATGTGTTCCTTCGATATCTTGTTTAGCCAATATCTTATCACCAGATGACACCTCAACTCGTAGCATACTACCTTCCCACTTTTCACCATAACTTCTCATAATCATCCAAGTTACTGCTCGTATAGGTTGAGATATCTTTTTGAATTCTAATGTGAATTTCGACCCTATACCCGAAGATGGTACCCAACCTAACTTGTTATTGTCATCTGCTGCACTCCAACCTTCATTGGATGTTATATATGGTTTGATTTTATCAGTTATTCGTTGTGGATTATCCAATCGTCGTTCTAGATTGGCTACCCAGGAATAGAGACATGGCTTGGGAAGTGATTCATGACCCATATTGTTATCGTTGATTTGGCCAAGAGATTTACATTCATCACTAGTCTTCCACAAGTTTGCATTGGCATTACTATCATCTTGCCATAGTTGTGTTACATGTTCCAAGGATAGACTCTCGGTAAGTGGCGGTGGTATCCCTCGAGGCTTTTGTCTTGGTCCACCTTCGAGTTGCTTCGAATCTCGTAATGACGGTAGTCCATTCAACTTTGAAGACTTGTAGCCATAATCCCAAACACCTTTACTTATACCCTCAACTCCTGCATGATGTCTACGATGTCTTATTGATGATTCTCCTTTTAACGAATGATCAACAGCAGGAGGTAAACTGCAATACGTTGTAACCAAGTTCATCAAGTTAAAAGCTACTACCCAAATCATACTGATATGCATACCCATGTGGGGATGTACTGCTCGGTCATATGTGCCTTTTTCATACCAATGACTACTAAACCACCATTCCTTTGTGTCACCATAAACTATATCTCTAACGGCATCCCCATATGACATACTTGCTATACCATAATACCCAGACATTAAGTTAATAACCTGGGGTGATAATAGTGTAGTCATTATTTCATTCTGCTCATTGCCCAGGTAGTCATCGAGATAAATCAATAATGGCGGTGCATGTCTACACCCTGCCTTGGGTGTTAATACCTGTCTAATAAACTCTTGACTCAATTGCAATACACTTGTATGTAATGATATATTCTTAGCAATTGCATCCTGTACTGAATTATAATGCATATCATTCGTGGCATATGCATTAATAACAATATCAGGATAGGGCACATCGCCAGGCAATAATGAATAATCCCACATGGTTATACCACTTTCAGTATTGGTCCCTCCCAATGCTAATGTGTGAAAGTCTATTAGCTCATATCCAAGGAATAGTTGAGAGAAGAAATAACTCAGTCGACCAGGCCATGCGCAATTCCTTCTTGAATACTTGCCAGTAGCCGATGTGACAGGATTAATATGACAGACTACACCCATTGTTACTGATCCACCCATTACTAACACATTTAATTTTCTAGGTAGTTTCGTATTAGTATTAATACGTTTCATGACCTCTTCTGGTACATCTTCATTTGACTTGAGATTCTTGTCCTTCTTATAATTATCAACTTCACTTTGTATAGCCATTAATCTCTTATACAATATATCTAATGATCGTTCCACCGGTGTCCAATCTAATGGTAATGTTTTCACACTCCGTTGTAATCGATCAGGTGTCATAATGTTAAGCAATTGGGCAGAAAAGTCATGGAAGATATATTCCTTTGAATCAGCTGAGTGTTTCGATGCATTGAATATCGATGATAGATGAGAAGACCAGAGTGATAATGTTGTTGGTGTTGGCTTTGGTAGAATTGAGCATATATCTTCCTGTTGATTGTCTTCTACATTGTTGTTGTTGTTGTTGTTGTTGTTGTTGTTGTTGTTGTTGTTGTTGTTGTTGTTGTTGTTGTTGTTGTTGTTGTAACTTTGTAATAATTGCAGTTTACCTCCTGCTGTTGATCATTCGTTAAAAGGAGAATCATCAATAAGACATCGTAGACATCATGCAGGAGTTGAGGGTATAAGTAAAGGTGTTTGGGATTATGGCTACAAGTCTTCAA
>Ga0214480_100095_pt1 | contig 36253 bp, 26 predicted proteins | sample M1_20Mar14CPVII9_3_FD_165042 | JGI IMG/M metagenome (GOLD analysis project Ga0214480, IMG submission 165042) | Marine eukaryotic communities from Monterey Bay, California, United States - M1_20Mar14CPVII9sort6BwellE17 | ecosystem: Environmental > Aquatic > Marine > Unclassified | place: USA... | reverse complement strand
CATTCGGTCAACTTTGGAAGGGTATTTATACTTCGATCCACTCGTCTTATGTTGTTGAGGTCGAGGAGACTGTACTGCTGGTTGAGATTGAGCAGCAGCAGATGACGAACATGCAGTCTTCTTTTTCATTGTCTTTTGAAGATCACATAGTGTTTGGGCCGTCTCCTTGATAGCCAGCTCATCCATGACAACTTTGTCAGCAAGGAGTTCCTCTAATCTGAATAACATGATATTATGAGAGATTATTATATCAATATCGATGTCGATGAATGTGTGAAGATGATTGTGGTGGATGTAATATGCATTAAAGTAACCTCCTTAATGATTATGGTGGATTATAGTTGTTGATTTTAGCTGCGGCGTAGCAGGACCTACTGGACGGAGGACGAGATCGGGAGCAAGATGATCACATGTAGGGTATTATTGGATACTTGATAAAAAGTGGGTAGAAATATGGATGATTTATCCCACTTGATGTCTCATCCGGTACTAGATGTCGGATTTCGTTTCTTGAAAGGGGCAGAACAGGGAGAGAACAAGAAGAGAACAGGCTTCAGTTATTTCTTGATCTTGGTACCCTCTTTATTTCCCTCTGCATGAGTTTGTTTCACCCTGTGGGTCCAATTTGTTCAGCTTAATAGTTGTAGGAACATTCTTGATATTGTTCTGAAAACCCCCATTATCTGTTAGAATGAATTGTTGTTTGCACTACTCCTGGATAACTACTGACCAATTAGACAAATTAACTAGCCAATGTTGATACTATCCGATCCATTATCCCCATATTATTACTCTCCTCAATAGTAACCTCATGAGCCGATATGTCTGTAGACCATGGTTCTTCTATTATGGCGTTACTATCAGATACCAATTGAACATTACTCCTATCTTGACTATTAATCCATGGTAACATCACTCTTGCCACGGCCGTGGGTGCTTCATGGTTCGGACAATGTCCTGAGTTGAGTATTGATACATATCTTTGTGCCACCGCCACAGCTGGGGAAGAGGTAGTATCACTCCGACTAGCAAGTGTAATATGCATACGCTTAGCCACGGCAGGTGTACACCAAGTATCAGCCTCGCCAAAGAGTAATAGAACATCCACTGGAAGTTTACCAAGAGTGCTATAGAAGTCTGCTGGTGTCAGTGGATCTGGGCAGACCTCCTCTTTCTCTACTATCTCCGATGCAGGTGCCGACCATAATATAGACGAGAATGCCGCATGTCCTCCGTTGTTTTCTGTACACGCTTTAATCTTACTACCCAATGCCTCGTTGCTGTTATTAGTAGTAGTTTGATCTGTTGTTTCATAATCTTGAAAACTATCACTATATGTACCATCAAACGCTTCCCTATGTACATATGCCTCATTCAAATACCATTTAATAGTATCATCATCACGTATAGTATCGAATAACTTCCTACCCACTAACTTTGGTATTGGTGGTGCAGGTAACTTGCCATCCCAACCTGGTAAGTTCAATCCCCAGACTGGAGTGGCATTCATTAATATCAAACTTGATATTAAGTCTGGATGTCGACTTGTTAATATTGTAGCTAAATACCCACCGACTGAATTACCTGCTAGATGTACCTTCTTACTAGATGATAATGGTACAACAACTTGCTGAATAAACTCTGTTAGTTGATCTAACCACGTATCAGCTGAATATCCCAAGTTTAATTCATCTTTGGAATTACCATCATTACAATTTGTTGGCCATGAATTACCCTGTCCCAAGTAGTCTATCCCGTATATAACATGTTGTTTATTATCAATAATATCTTGTTGTTGCTTATTTTGTTCAAGTAGTAGCTGTCTCATTAATCGATGTTGATGGAATGATCCTACACCGAATCCATTTAGTAATAATATTGGTACAATCTCTACATTATTATCATTTGTAACTACGTTGTTGCTATTTGCTGCCGCAATCTCATAGGATATTGGATATTTATCTTGAAACATCCATATCTTTTGTTCTAATTTCATATCATCATTGTTGTTTGTAGTTGATTCATTAGTAATAGTAGATGATAAACTTAATAATGTGCATGGTGCATCATGTGAATTTGAGTAAAGTTTGTTAAACAAGTTAGAAGGCGGCACTCGAAACGCCCCAACTACGACAGCACTACTACTGAACAGAAGAATGGATAATATTATAACAAGTATAGTCATCTTCCGAGTATTTACTGGTGGCACAGAGGTTGCACCATTATCAAAGCCAAGCTAGGTCAGGCGATTTGAGAGTTGAGAGTGGTATCCTTCAAGGATACCGCTAAAAATTATGAGAGTGGATAGGTCGTAGGCCGTAGGTATCAATAGTTGAGGGCAAAGTATATATTGGCAATATCTTCTATAATAATTCATCTGATAAACTAATAGTGTAGTCAGTATATCAGTTTTTAACGTTCTTTCGAACAATAGTGGTTTCAGGGTGATATATTTCATACTTTTATCAAACAACTATCAAAGTTAGGTACATTAAAATATCATTGTCATTATATTGTTTAGGTATAGACTTTAGTGTCCGATCTCGTAAGTAAATTGTTAGCGGTGTTAGTATACTGTACTCTTCATATAAAGCAACGGGATAATCACTATCAATAGTTAACCATTTACTTTCAGGATCGTATATCGATCAGACTTTTGACATTATAAACAAATAATTTACTGCAATGGAAACATTTACAGATGATACCGTAGTTGCATTGGCCTCGTTCTTAGCACCACATGATATGTTAAGTTTAGCATTAACATGTAGACGGTTTGGTGATAAGAATGGTACTACAACCAGTCGATCGAGAAGAATGGCGGCTAGAGAAGCAAATAAAAGTAGAGGAGGTAGAGAAGTTAGGCAGAAAACAGAATCAATATCATTAATGGAAGTTTCAGCACGTACGGTATTACATGCCAAATGGACAGATGAGGAGAGGAATGCGTTACCCAGACGTGGGGATGAGTCATGGATCGGCCTATATCAAGAGTTTCTACAGTTGTTTCGTTTACCATTACATTTTGATAAATTGGTTGGGCGTTGTGTTGGTTATGTTGAGGATACAGACAAAACAAAAGTTTCTTCGATGGGATTTATACAGAGTTCTGCCATATGCAGCAATATTATGAGGTCTGGGAAGCATACTGTATCTTTTCGGGTTACTGACGATGATCCCGCATCTAATTATGGAATTACATGTGGAATCATGAGGCCAACAACGAATGACATTAGGAGTGTAAATAGTTGCTATCCTGTCGGTCAAGACCTCTCTAGGTTTTCTCTGAAGGATTATGAGATGTTTTATAACGATAATAATGTTGATTGCTGTCTGTTTAGCACTAATACGGGATTTGGGGTCATGTGTCAGAGATGGAAAAGATGGACGAATGCTGAATTGATTGCTATGGATGAGGAGGAGGAAACAAGTAATCGATCGCGGAACTTGTGCCACCCATTTGTTTGGGAAGGGCAAGAACGAATACAAGAGAATCACTTCAGAATAGGATTCGTATTGGACCTTGATGAGGGTACTTTAGATGTATACAAGAACGGTAGACGTCTTGGAACATTGAGAAGTGGATTGGTTGGAGAATACTGTTGGGCAGTCTCACTGTCTCATGATACTGAAGATGAAATATCGGTTACTATTGAAAGATAAACTTGTGCGTCACTGATTTACTTTGTTAGGAACATGCCACTGTTTGACTTCGGCGGATTCATCAAGGTATATGTTGTCTAATGGGTAGGAATTGGCAAAGGCAAAGGCAACCTTGCAGCAGAGCTAAACAGAAGAAGATCATCGTCATAACCAATATGGTACAAGTCTACTAATATTACAAGCAGCATCATCCTATAACCTCCCAGGGGTCATCAATCCTCCACCGCTTACTTTTAGTCCTCCGACATATCCTCTAGGCCGATAACAACCATTAATGCCAAGGCCTTGTCATCACAACCCTCATCAATATCAATGAAGTAACAATCCTTGATTGGTGTAACCCAGTTCTTGTGTACCTTGACAATCGTCTTGCCATTCTCCTTGACTGTAAAGTCATGATCAAGAATAGCTCCATGGATCTGCCAATCACGATCACCACGAACTTTCACGACGAAGTTATCACGGACTACTCCAACTGCACGCTTCTTGATCTTGGCAATCTCATCCCCATTACCATCTTCAATCTTCATTGTATCACGAACACGAAGCTTCCGTTCTTGGACTTGATACAATACCTCTCCATGACGAGATGAACGAATGTTGAAAGTCTCACGAGCACGAAGGACCTTATTGTCGACGAGGGGTGAAATAATTATTGCATAATCCATCTCATACTCATATATATTAATAGTCAGTAAATCAGTCTTTGACGCCCATTCAATTAGTGGAGTTTCAGGGCGATACAAGTTTACCTTTTTTAAGGGCAGAGCTTTGTTTGTAGAAGGGAGAGTATGACCAGTAAAGTAAGATGATCTTATCTAGTTTAATGATCATGATCTCATCATACTCATACCTTATTAGTTCTTCCATTAATAGTAGTAACTACTTCACCAAATACAATATAACATTGCAATAATACTATTCATCAACGCCGCTCTAATCAGCTGACCGGGTTAGATCAACTAAGTCATAAACGCTAATGATATTAGTATCGGTATCAAGCACTGGTGCTTGAGAAGGAGGAGTGTTAGTAGTGGTGGCGGTGGCGGTGGCTGGTTGAGCAGCATTAGCTAGGGCTAATAAAGAAGCTGCTCCTTGAGCAGTCTTCTTTACCCTTTTCTTTCGAGCCTTACGTAATGCATCAGACGTCTTCTTGATGGCATCCTTTTTCCCGATAGCTTTGTAGTATGTTTCCCCACCAATCTCAACCCGCTCCAGGTATCGACCACCGGCACTAGTAATGGTTTCAACAATAGACTTTGAAACACGCATCTTCTTGCCCTTTTCTGTCTCCGTATAGGCTAGCTCCTTTTCTGTGACAAGATCTCGATACTTTTTGGTGCCGCCGCTATACTTCTCTGCTACACTACCTTGGACGAGAATGACATCAAGTTCAGGGTCGACTTCCGTCTCCAGGATAAGTTTTGACGACATAGACATGTTAGGGTTCCTTTTAATTGCAATGATTGTTGATATTATGAATTATGAGATGAAAAGTGTGCCATTTTTCATGTGTTCATGACTATCCAGCACCGGCACCGGCACCATGCACCAGCACCGATGAAATATAATAGTCGGGATACTTGGATACCAACAACAAAAAGTGGGTACAAAAGGACTTATTTTTCCCATGTACTTTTATCAAACATGCCAGTGCACCAACAAATGCAAAATAAAACATCGACACTACTTCAGTAGCTAAGTAAGCACTATATTGTTGCCACGTTAGTAGGTATACTGTACTCTTCATATACAACGGGAGTATCACCATTATCAAACACTTTCAATATATACCATTTTACTTTCGGGGATCGGTATCGGCCTCAATGAACAACATAACACAACAATAATTTACTGCAATGGAAACATTTACAGATGACACGGTGCATTGGCCTCGTTCCTATCGCCACATGATATGTTAAGTCTAGCATTATCAAGCAAAAGATTTGGTGATAAGCACGGCAGAGATACAAAGCGATCGGCAACTAGAAAAGAGGATACAAGAGAAGAAAGTTCGAGAGAAGTGAGGCAGAAAGTGGGGAAAATATCATTAATGGAAATTGCAGCACGCACGGTACTACATGCCAAATGGTCAAATGATGAGATGAATGCTTTACCAAGACGTGAGGATGAATCATGGATTGGTATATATCAAGAGTTTTTAAAGTTGTTCCATTATCCATTACAGTTTGATAAGTTGGCTGGACAATGTATTGAGTATGTTGATGATACAGACAAAACAAGAGTTTGTTCAAAAGTACTTAGTGATCATACTGGTGCTGCAATATTATGTCAAAATATAATGAAATCTGGGAAGCATTACGTTTCATTTCAAGTCAATGGCGATGATCTGACAGCAATTAGAGGAATCACATTAGGTATATTATGAGACCGACTACGAATGACATTACAAGTTTAGAGAAATGTTATCCTGCCAATTGTGATCTCTCTAGGTTTTCTCTGAAGGATTATGTGATGATGCACAGTGGTAATAACGTTGACTGCTGTTTATTCAACACATGGATGGGGAATGGTCTGATTCGCGAGAGATGGAAAGAGTGGGAGGAATCTGAATTGGCGGTTATGGATAGGGAAGAAGCTCTTCAGCATAATATACAAAATAAGTGCCGCGCATTCCATTGGGAAGGAATGCAACCAACACAAACAAACGCCTTCAAAATAGGACTCGAACTAGACATAGATGAGGGTACATTAGATGTGTATAAGAATGATCGACGTCTCGGCACTATGATGAGTGGATTGGTTGGAGAATACTGTCGGGTCATCTCGATGGTATTATCTCGTGCACGATTCTCGGTTTCTATTGGCAGGTGATACTTCTTTACATTAGCATCCTACATAGTCTAATTTACTAGCACCCTTCTATATTCATCAATTGGGAGATAATGGATGGATAGAACATTAGACATATGTCTAGAATAAGCTTAAATCGTGCAGCATAGTCTATACCTGCGGTTACATATCCTTTATTTTACATCTAACTATTAACCATGGGTACTCCTCTCATTGTTCTTTATTATTCTGATTCCTTTAAGTATTGACCAAGTCAGTAATAAGATATCTTTGTAACTACTTCAGAACACAAAGCCTGTTAATCCTATCTAATGATGAAAATCTCGTCTTCTTTAGACACATCATCAGCCATTAAATTCTTAATAATGTCCATAACACTACTTAATGAACCCCCAGATGATATAATCCGATCCTTGAATCTATCCTCCCGGACATCGACGCCATTAATCTTCCTAATTCTTGATATCAAGTCATCTATCTCATCTTCCTCAATTGTCATATTATCGTCTTGATCACTCCGTATAACAACTTGGAGTAAGTTTTGTAACTTATTAGCCCTTAGATTCTTTTGCATATCTTGTAATATTGATCGATTTTCTTTCACTTGTTGAGCATAGGTTTCAATGCTCTGTCCTTGTGTTTGTGTAATAGTATCTAATGCTTGTTCAACATCCTCAAGATTGTCAATTGTTGTAGATAAATCTCCAACAGTTTCATTAAGACGTACATTCTCTGATTGTAGACGGTCTACTTCTCTCTTTACAGCCTCGTGAGTTTGTTTTAAGGCTATGATATCTGTTAACTTTGTCTGTTGATAGTATGCATACGGTGCAACAACACTACCACAAATACCTGCGGCAATAACCATTGAGGATGGCGCCATGACCATTGCAGTTACGGAGGTACCAACTGTTACAGTGGAGAATGCACCGTGCATTATTTCACTTGGTGTATGTGACCATATCTTTTTTAGTTTCTTACTTGACTTTGTTGGTGCCGCCGAGCCTCCTGTTGTTGCAGCCGGGGTACCACCTTCCACATCCGCCATGATATCTAATTTTGTATTGGCTATGTTGTCAGCATACCAATATCTATTACCCTACCAGTAACAAACAATAAATAAAATTCATCATTAATTACGATACACAGATTACCATCATGTTTTTGAGGATACCGTTAAAATTATGAGAGTTTGCCAGAGTTTGTGGATTGATAACAATATAATTCATCTCGTATACTAATAGTGTAGTCAGTATATCAGTTTTTAACGCTCACTCGATTAGTAGTAGTTTTAGCGCCATAGACTTAATACTTTTTTCAATCATCTACCAAAGTTAGTACATCAAAAGTAGCAAAAAAACATTGGAGTTGTCTTCTTTAGTGGCGAGTTCGGAAGTTATTGTTAGCCACGTTAGTATACTGTACTCCTCATAAACAACAACGGGGTTACCATTATCAAACACTCTACTATAGTTAGTATATACCATTTTACTCTCAGGGATCGGTATCACCAAAATCAAAAACATACTCATAATAATTTTGCAGTGGAGACATTTACAGATGATACCGTAGTTGCACTGGCCTCGTTCTTAGCACCATGTGATATGCTAAGTTTAGCATTAACATGTAAAAGATTTGGAGATAAACATGGCACTAAAACTAGTCGATCGAGACGACTGGCTGCTAGAGAAGCAAATAAAAGTAGAGGATCAGGTAGAGAAGTAAGACAAAGAACAGAACCAATTTCATTAATGGAAGTTGCAGCACGTACGGTACTTCAAACTAAATGGACAGATGAGGAGAAGAATGCTTTACCTAGACGTGAGGATGAATCATGGATTGGTATATACCAAGAGTTTCTAAAGTTGTTTCGCTTACCATTACAGTTTGATAAATTGGCTGGTAACAATATGGATTATGTTGATGGTAGCACGGACAAATCAAAAGTATGCTCAAATTTTCAATGGGGCGTTAGTGGTTCTGCTATATGCACCAACATTATGAGGGCCGGTAAACATTACGTCTCATTTCAGGTCAGTGATGGTGATTCCTCAGCGAATTTTGGAATTATAATAGGTGTTATGAGACCAACTACAAAGGATATTACAAGTAAAAAGAGTTGCCATCCTGCAGATAACCTCTCTAGGTTTTCTCTGAACGATTATGAGATATTACACCGTAATAACATTGACTGCTGTTTATTGAACACTCATAATGGAAATGGCATAATCCGTAGTAGGTGGAAAAGATGGGAGACACCAGACGAAGAATGCAAGTCGTTCAATTGGGAAGGGATGGAACCAACTCATGAGAGATCATACAAAATAGGATTTGCATTGGATCTTGATGAGGGCACATTAGACGTATACAAGAATGATCGACGTCTTGGAACAATGAAGAGTGGTCTGGTTGGAGAATACTGTTGGGTAGCATCATTGTCTCGTGATACCGAAGGAGAAATATCGGTTACTATTGAAAGATGAACTTGAGCGTCACTGATTTACTTTGTTCGGAGCCTGCCATTGTTCTATTATTTTGGTGACTGCCATTCAAAGAAGCGAAAGGTAGGGCAGGAATTGGCAAAGGCAAAGAAAGCAACAAGCGAGCTAAACAAGAAGCAGACCCCATCATCAGATTGAATTCAAGTCATTTGATGATGAAGTATCGGTTACTATTGGTAGGTGAAGGTGTAGTATGGCCTCACACTTCTATGTTCAGGTTAGTGTGATATAAAGCATTCTAAACATAGGCTAGTTTACTAATCCCCTTCTATATTCATCAATTGGTAGATAATCTGTTGGCAGAGTATTTCCCAGCTTCTTCTCAAGTGCACGAATTACATCAATTGATACTCCCAATTCGGCCAAGTTCTTTGGCAGTGGAGGGCAACTTCTCTTCCTTTCCTTATCATCTAACGCTTTATTTCCCCATTTACGATAAATCGGTTCCTTCCTGGCCTCCACGGCATGTATTGATACCCCTCCTGATGTATTAGTGGTAGTGTTGACATCTGGGTTGAACTCGGCACTAAAGCTATCGGCAAGGACTTGGCCCTCTGGACTATTCTTCTTCTTGACTCGTCTCGTCCGAGCTACATTAGATATCCCATTCAATGGCCTATTGGCATCTTGAACAAAGATTCGTCTCTGTGTTTGAGGCATAGTAGTAGTACCAATATCCCCTGAGATTCCACTTCGTGGCAAGGTAGACACGACGTTAGTGGTTGCACGAGACAATTGAACAACCTCTGATAACTTCTTTTGAGCTTGTGCCTTAGATCTATCCCACCACTTGCAAATTACATCATCTTCTTTGGAGATATCAGTACTAGTTGCAATGTGTTCTTTTGCATAGTCGTCGACTGAGTGTTGATCCACAAATGAGAGTAGTTGATCACTAACGGAAGAGGCTCGTTTCATGGCAGTTCGTATAATTTGCAACAGTGTATCACCTGCCTTTGTGTCTAACCCTCCTTGTCTGTTCGTTGATGCCATACTTTCAAGCTTACGAGTAGATGATTCGGCTACACTCATTGCCATCCAATACACTTCACCCAATAATTCGGCAACCTCGACATGTGTAATACCATCAATACTAGGGAACTTTAAGATATCGGTCAGTTCTACTGATCCGCAGACACTACTAAACCGTTCCACAACTTCCTTAGTATCATTCAATTTCAACGAGCATGCAATATGAAGTCCACTAGCATTAACTTCTAATTTCATACCCTCTAATGTATGAATCATTGCCTCGGTTCTCCATGTATAGTTGCTTTGATTTGACATGACATTAGCATCGGAATGACCGTAAATGAGCACTGCATTTTGACGTAATGACTTAGCTCGTTGTAATGCATTATTGAATTCCATCTTGGCCTTGATCAGGAGATCTTTTGTATTGTATTTCCGTTGCTGTTGACTATCGTTGAATAAGGCAAGCTCGTATGTTGCATATCCGATATTATAATGAGCACGTCCACGAAGAAAGATATGCTGTCCCTTCTCCCAGTTTGTATCAATTGACATGGTCGCAGTAGCTTGGCAACGTTCATGTTCAAGTACTAGGTTGAGGGCCGTTTTATAAGTCTCCTCTGCCAATCTAAGGTATGAATGACAAACCTTGGCCAATGAATCTACTAGAGAAGAGGACGAAGAGCCTGATTGCTGATACTTGTCAATTTGGCCAGAGAATGGAGATACATTACCAAGAGTCATGTTTGCCTCTCGGAAGTCGTCTCGGATGTTGTAGGCCTGTGGTATATCGAGGTGTTAGTGAGATGTTGTCATATAGACATACCAAATGTGCAAACTAATCAACTACTCACATGATCAGACGATTCATTCAGCTCTCCAGCACCAATATCCTTCCGTACAACTCGTAATGCCTGGAACTGTTCCTTCCAATGTGCCGCCGAGCTATCAAAGTCTGCCCAATACTCTTGTCCTTCTCTTAGCAATTCAATATCATTCGTATACAACTCATTCTTCCGTAGTTCTTTCCTCGAAGAGAAGCAAGCCTTGAGCAGTGGATCGTATGTTGATACGACACTTTGATTATCACCGAGTAATCCCTCTTGTATATCTTCATCATCTGCTGCCATTTTAGACTTTAATTGTTCCTCTTCTAATTGATCATGTCCTGATTCTAACTCAGCAGTGTTTACACCGAGTTGACGTTTCATCTCTTCTACTGATGTAGTCTTGACTCCCTTGCTTTTACTTACATCTGTGGCTTTTCGAACACGTACTGCTAATCCATTGATTGATGACGATTGAGAAGATTGTGTTGATATTGGCACTACATCCTTAACTGCCTTAGGAGCAGCCTTAACCTTTTCCTCTTCCCATTCTTCTTCGGATGAATCTTCCAGTATAACCTTTCTTTTCTTCTTCTCGATCTTCTTCTTTTCAGCAGGTTTCTCCACTTCAACTGAAGATGATAAGCCAAACTTATCACGCCATTTATCAACGGTCATGCCAATTGGTAATGACCCACCCTTATCTGATATTTTAAATGCATTTCCCTGCCTGGCAATATCTAATGATCCCCATGTCATACGTTCGGACTTATCATCTGTAACTAATTTCAATATATCCTTCTTACTCCCTCCTCCATTTGTTGTTGTTGATTTAACACCTGATAAATGTACATTCAACTTACTAACAAATTGTTCCGCAGCAGTCATAAACTCATCACGTATACCACTTGTATCATTTACAATATCCAATTGTTGTTCATACAATTGTGCACCACTACCATCTTTATCAAATTGTTTCTTCATGAATCCACGTCCTTTTGATCCATCAATATCATAGAAGGTATCTAATAATCGTGATTTAATACCAACATCTTCATCGTTCACTTCATCCCATCCATATCCGGTATATCCATTTGAACTTTTAAATTTACGTGTTTGTCCATCTGATCTTAATGCGCTGCTTAATTGTGAGGGATATTTAGAATCATCAATATCATGTGTATGACGACATTCACCACTTTCTAGTAAGACGAATCCATCACGTAATCTAATAAATGTTGCAAACCAATTTGTTAATATATCTCTTTGTCTCTTTTGTAAATTAGCATTACTACTATTGCAATTGTTACTATTTAGTGTACTTTTAAATTGTTGAACATACAAATCAGACAATTCCTTAAACGCCACAATACCGCATTCTAAACTTTGACGTTTACCACTTAATGTTACCAATACATGATTGGCATGATCAACTAATTGTGTAGCCTGTTGTTGTAATTCAATATCAGTTTCAGTGTCGAATGTACCTCGGGTATGTTTCGATTTATGTATCTTGGAAATTAGTTTTGATACTGATTTGTGAAATGCATTGCATGCCGTGTTTATTGCTTCGTTATTGGAAGACATTATTTGTGTACGTGTGTATAATTTTGCAATACTAGGTATGTGGCAAGGTAAAGTTGGTGCATGAGAAAAAATATAAGGTGCATAAAGTAAAGATATAAATCAACCTCGTGTTCCCTATAGCTCACCCGACTCTCTCTTTATTAGCTCACCTTTGCAAATTGGAAGATGTACTTATGACGGGGTATACACGAGGTGGTATGTCTACAGCAACATTATATTATCGGTGCATCATTTGAAAGCTACGTAGCTATGTGTTTATCTCTAACATATTTAGGTTACTACACCGAAGTACAAAATTTATTTGTACTACAGCGCGCGCTATTGTCTTTGCTTGGCACATATGTACCTATTCAATACGGCGGCATATATCTACTATATGCAAAGTAACTAGTTTAGTTTATTGAGTAGCAGCCGAGGTTCCATCAGCACAAACTCAGCATGTGTTGATTAGCACTCTGCAACGATACCATGAATTTGAATAGGATAGAATACGACCATACCATACACAATACAGCAACACAATATATTAATATTATATGCTTGTTTAGGTAGATAAGTCGGTATATTACAATACTATACATTTATACTTACGATACTCCTGGTAAGCACAGACTGGGCTAGCATACATAAAAAATTTAATTTATATTAATACTAATCAACTAGATAAGTTTATATTTAATATGATCAATCAGACTTCGGTATTAGTGTACTCTCTTCTCTAGAAACTACTTCCAATCAACTTCATCTATACTTCAGCCTGTCCATGATGTTTAACACAATCCTCTCGGAGGACACAAGGCTGTTTCCAGCTCTCTTCAAAACAAAAACGACAGTAAGGGCAGTCATGACCACTTAGATCTATGATCCTACCTACTGCCACTCGACATACAGAACAATCCTTTTTGGCATAGTCAATACCTCGGGGTACCTTCTGAAGAGCCTTTACTGTGTTCCACCAAACTTGAGCGTGTTTCATCCCGGAACTACTACTGATATTAGTTATCATCGAGGTAGACTTGATACGCTGAATCTCAGCCTTTCTGGTTTCAATTTCAGATTCGAGTAAAGCAATCCTTTCAAGATCATCAGTAGAAGGCTTCACTTCATTCTCATTACTCTCCTCCACGGCTTTTACTGCCCCCATGGACACATCCAGAACATACAATAACCTCTTCTTCGTATTCTCATCCATATCTAAATCATGTTTCACCTTTTTTGTTGCATACTCAAAGAAGTCAGAGTCTATCGATGGCCACTCTGGTGGTAAGTGCTCGTTCAACTGATTGGATAACAAGTTGTCAAAGTGATTCTTGAATTGATCAAATTGACGCTTCTTTGCTGTCGTAGAAGCTTTTTTGTTTGTACCCTTTCCACTACTAGTCTTGTTATTGTTTGTATATTTTTTTGTCTTCTTCTTTGCTGTATTATCATTAATTGCATCAACGGCAACATTACTTAACATCTGTAGCCCTCCTATTGATGACGGTGGATTCATTCTGACAAATTGCTACTATATGAACCTCATCTATTGACATTTATTATCATTACCTTTTTCTTATCGCTTTATTGATCATTCCACTGCAACACTTCAATTTTGATGTTGCACTACTAGAGATGCTTAAGTAGAGATCCCGGTATATTTGCAAACGATAATATATGTTGAGATTAAGCATCTATGATGGTTTTATATTAAATATGTAGCTTTTGACAAAACACGAGATAGCGGCAGGCGCGGCAAGAAATAAAAGGGTGCATAAGATGTGAGCAAATATTTATCTCTTAATCTGATCTCACTCCTACAACTTCCCTTTATTAGCTCACCTTTGCAAATTGGAAGATGTACTGACTGGGTATTTATTTACGTATACTTACGTATACATGAGGGCGGCCGCATATACTAGCGACTACAGCAAGCACGTGTGGTAGGTGATGCATCATGGCAAAGAGTTTAGTTATACCATATATGTGTTTATCTCTAACATATTTAGGTTACTACACCGAACGACAAAATAATACCCTACTTATGTAGGTAACAGCACTCAATTAAATTTGTCTTTGCTTGGCGTACCTATTGAAATGGTGCGTGGCATATATCTACTATTGTATGCAGATTAACTAGTTTATATGATTAGCGGCAGGGCGTTGGAACCGTAGTTAAACGTCTTCAAATTAAATAAACACGGCACAAACTCTCAGCAATATAAAAATTTTCATCACATCTCGGCAAATATCGACATTGGCCATACACAACAGCAGCAACAATACATATTATAGTGCATAGGTAGATAAGTCGGTATATTACAATACTATACTTTTATACTTACGATCGAGATAAGCATAGATTGTGCTTCAGAAGTAAAATATTTAGTGAAATTTCACATGCACCATCTTCTTGAGATTGCAACATTTGCGTATATCAATTATCAACATATTGCTATATGGGGTATGATTTGGTGCATCATTGACAAATAATAATCACAAAGGTATTATAAAATCATCCACCCCTCTTCATAACACAAACCATTTACACACAACCATAATAACATACAAAAAATACGATACTAAATAATGACAAAGTTATGTAGTAATTGCGGCATAGAGGAAACGGATGAACTCCAATTAAAGAAGTGCACTGGGTGTAATAGTAGTAAGATTCTATACTGCAGTAGACAATGTCAAAAATCTGCATGGAAGGTACATAAAAAACGATGCCGAAGAAAGGCAAATAGTGCCGATCAACTGATTATTGATAATGTGAAAATTAGTAATAGTAATTGTGATTTGATATTGAATTATGCTTCCAGATATATGAAGAATTTGAAGCATGTGGAGTTTGAATTGGATAAAGACCGCCCCCTTCATATATCACCTGACATAGTTTGTTCGTTTTTGCGGTCGATTAGAGGAACTCTTGAATCATTGCACTGGCCAATTTCAATAACAAAATTCTCCAGTGGCTGCTTAGAACTTACTAAACAGTTGACTAGTGATGGTAAAGTATGGACGGAGCTCCATGGTCTAAAGGTTATACAAATGAACGACCCTGTATTCTCAAATTGCCAAGATCTAGTAAGAGTTATCAAACAACAACAAGATAGTATCCTGGCCTTAAACCTCGTTCATATGGCATTAGGGGCACAAGATACAAGATCGTGGATGCGAAATGATTGGCCCTCGTTACATCAATAAGCCAATGCAGGTATCTAGTTCATCTGAACTTAAATCAGCATCATCTTCGGGATTCAGGTAAGAGTATGAATGAGAGTATTAATAAGCTTGTGACAACATCCTCACTATTTTTGGCACTTAAGATATAGAAATAATGCTGCCTTGCCTTCCCAATCTTGAGATATTGTATTTGTGTGGACCGTTTAAACGACGACGACAGGGTAGTGGAAATCTTACTGACAAGTCGTGTAAATTGATATCGAGATGCAGGCAGCTTCGAAAACTTGATATTGGCTGCCAAAGGAAGATTACCGTGGCTGGTGTCAAACGAGTACTCAAGAGCTGTCAACAGCTTAGAGTGTTTGATACTTCCATCGAGTTATTAGCAAAGGATTACATTACCTTGTTGAGGATGGCGCCCCAATTTATGTTGACATTTACTATTGACACTTTTTATGATGAGGAAACATACATTCACATCATTGAGGAAACAAACGGTCAATTTGTATTAGATTACTTGTATGAGTCGTATGGCATTCAGGAATTTGATGTAGAGAAATTGTCGGACGATACATATATACAGTATAAAAACCGCAAGGACCTGCTTATGCAGTATATGGCCGAAACTGAACGATACATAACTCTCAAATCTAATAAGTCTATTTGGGGAAAGAAAGAAGAAGATTAGTTTGGCAAATGGGAAAGTATAGGCTATAAATTAGATACACATCGATTAGATAACCAGACCGGCTTTTACATCTTATTGAAACTCTTTACAACAACTATACTTCCATCAACTCTATCATCTTAAACTTCAGCCTGTCCATGATGTTTAACACAATCCTCTCGGAGGACACAAGGCTGTTTCCAGCTCTCATCAAAACAGCAATGACAGTAAGGGCAGACATGATCACTTAGATCTATGATCCTACCTACTGCCACCCGACATACAGAACAATCCTTTTTGGCATAGTCAATACCTCGGGGTACCTTCTGAAGAGCCTTTACTGTATTCCACCAAACTTGGGCGTGTTTCATCCCAGAACTACAACTGACATTAGTATTAGTCATCATTGAGGTAGACGACTTGATACGCTGAATCTCGGCTCGTCTACTTTCAATTTCAGATTCAAGTAAAGCAATCCTTTCAAGATCATCAGTGGAAGGTTTCACTTCATTCTCATTACTCTCCTCTACGGCTTTTACTGACCCCATGGACACATCCAGAACATATGACAACCTCTTCTTCGTATTCTCATCCATATCTAAATCTTGTTTCACCTTCTTTGTTGCATACTCAAAGAAGTCAGAGTCTACTGATGGCCACTCTGGTGGTAAGTGCTCATTCAACTGATTGGATAACAAGTTGTCAAAGTGATTCTTGAATTGATCGAATTGACGCTTCTTTGCTGTCGTAGAAGCTTTTTTATCTATACCCTTACCACTGCCGGTTCGTCCTTGTTTCTTGTTAGCTTGGGGCTTCTTGTCTTGTTGATTACTGTTACTAACTTCTATGGGCTGGATCATGCCTGATGGTGCCATGCCGAATTCAAGCTGCCCTGTAGCATCATCATGTCCATTGATGATATTGGTTGTCCATTCTGTATTATCCTAAGAGATAGATCGTTAGCAAGTTATATATGACAAAAGAGACAGGTGACAAAAGAGATACACACTCACATTTGTATTATCATCTAGTTGGAAAGTTCCTCTGCCTGCTAATATCTCTTCCACTTCTACGCTATTGTCATCAAGGTTTGACATATCGGTCTCCTCGCCTCCCAACTGTGACCTTTCAAAAGAGCCCGCACGAGCGTGAGATAAAGAATAAGATGATTCTTGTCCAGGGAGAGGAGGCGGTAGAGCATCCATTAGTGGAAAAGGATCATCTTGATCTTCTTCTAACACTGGTGCGGTCTCATTTGAAAGATTAAAGTTGGATGACATTGAGGTTCGTGGCTAACAAGACAAGACCAGTATCATGCAGTCAATGTCTGACTACTTATTCGGATGATAATAGCTACTAACTATTCCAATATACCGCCCCTATATCTAATCACTCAATGATGATGATAGCGTTGGAGCATACACATCCAGTTGAACTTCACCTGAAATTCTGATACACTAGTCAAATTTTCACATATTATATTTGCCGGGTCTGGTACGTGGCTCATAGATACCAATCATATATGATTCATGATTCAACTCGCGTGGACTTGTCTTCAATAGGTACTATATAAGATTATGGGATTATTAACTTCTAATCAACGTTCATCTTCTTCTCTACCAATAAAAGCTCGGAGCTTATTATAACACAGTGGCAAGGCATCTGTGGTACATGTGAATATCTTGTGCATGCTTGCCCCTTGGTTAACATGTCATCCTGAAGACCCCATAGATGATCGACACTTCGCTGCCACAATATACCAAACGGTTCTGCTACTGATAGAAACTGTGGTACTTCGATAATGCTAACTTATGTGATGTATTGATTGATATGCCAATTGATAGGTATCTCCACTAATTATAATTTATGAGTATAATGTTGATCACTGTACATTTATGTGCTTATGTATATTGTTTATGTTGTTGTTGTTCTCATTGTATATGCCTTGAAGTAACTATCTAAATAACAGTGAAATATTCACATGATATTACCTCTTCTGCCTCTTCTTCTTGGGCTTTGATTCTTCATCATCATTATCATTTGAAGTATCAACATCCTCCATCTCCATATCATTCTTATCAGTACCAGCAATCTCATTATCGTTGCCTTGTATATCTTGTAGAACAGCTTGCAAACGCTTCGATTTAACCTTACCCGCAAGCTGTTTATCTTCATACCGCATAAAGTACGATTCTAATCGAGTTTGTTTCGATCCATCTTCTATCACCTTGAGAACGGGTTGGACAACTCGATCAGTTTCAGCCTGATCCCAGCCAAGTGTCTCGGCGCAGTACTGCTGAAGAGAGGTTAAATCTGGTTTACCCCAAGAGAAGGTGGCTTCACTCTTGTCAACTACTGGCTGGAGGTATGCCTTGATTATTCCGTGTGATGGGAAATCTGCTGGTGCAATCCAACGAGTTCTAGCAGACTTGTGCTTGTTGTGAAAGACTACCTCTTTCTGAGAAGATGATGATGCAGGCTCACCGAATCCGTCTAGCCATTCTCGAAGTCTTTGTAATCCATTCTTGATACCTTCGGCAGAATCATCCACGGAAAAAGCTTGTAAAATCTCCATACCATTGACAATACCCACTCCCTTGACCCCATCGGTATAATCCCCTCCAAGAAGCATGGCCAGAGCTACCAACTGATGCTTTCCTAATCCCAAGTCTCGTTGTATATCCTTAGCATAGTATGCCTCACAATACTTGTTCTCATTGAAGAAGTTCTTGTATACCTTCTTGGCACCAAAGACAAAGATATCAGAATCTTCAGTAACAACTCCATCTACTAATCCTAATTCTTCTAATGCGGCACATTGAGCCTCGGCCTCGGAGGGTGATTCTACCCATGGTATACCACATAGTTGAAGTAACTTGAGTATATCCTCTTTCATCTCGTCTGTCATTGTACTCAGATCCCGTTCCATTGTCCTGTCTTCCTCAAGGATGGCATTATGAGCCTCGGTCAACCCCTCGAGTGATGTATCAAATAGGACTTGTTGGTTATTACTTTGTTGTTGTTGTTCTGTGGTCGTGTCGTTGTTCTTAGTGGTTGTCTCGGTTGTTGTTTGACTCTCGGTAGGTAACTTTCCATCGGTAAATGTATCCATCATATCATTGTCATCAACATCAATGACTTCGTCATCATTGTTAGCAGTCAAATCAATATGTTCCTTCACTGACTGCTCATTATCACGATCAGGCGAATCGACATGTGACTGTTCAGTTGTATGATCATTTATGGCACGTTGGAATGCCCTACCAGCCCAGCTTGTCAATCTAGAAGCTGTATCTTGAGCACGAAGTAAGGCGGCGGCTTGTGGATCATCAGAACGATAGGTGCCAAACTCATTATCATCATCATCAGAGCTATCAATAACCAAAGGTTCTTCCTTCTCGTTATTTGGTGCTTGTTTCATGAGAGAGGGAGCTTCTGATTCCTCTTCATCTCCATCAGATGGGAGCTCAATTACATCATTCTTGTCATTTGACTTGGTATACGTATCCATGTTGGTACTCCTAGAAGACTTGTGTCTCAAGTTATCTTCTTGATCACCATTCAGCGTCGTCTCGGTCTGCATCTGATTAATATCAGATGTTACCCTAGCTGCCTCTGTTTGATCCGCAGCATCATCTTTGGATGGCTCATCTTCAGCATGATCACTACTACCCTCCGAATCACCATCCTCCCAATCAACTTCATCCTCATCTTCAGTCTCAGCTGTGTCAAGTTCTTTAGTTGGTGGTACACTTTCATTTGCCGCCGCCGCTGCTGGCTTCTTTGCATCAGATGTGTATACACGTTTGGTAGTCTGACCGAGTGTAAGGAATGTATTATCCTGTCCTTCGTCACTGTCACTATCATCATTAGAAGCATACATTGCCACGTTGGTATTGACTCGAGATGGAGCGGTGGATTTACTTTGTACCGCCGCTTCAGATACATCAACTGCTTCTTCCCCTCCCCATTGTTCCCATTCTTCTTCTGCAGTTGATAATTCTAGTAGCTTTGATGGATGTTGTGTTGCAGCAGCTGTACTCCTCTGTGTATTGGAAGCTTGTGCCGTATGATTCTCATACATGTTGTCCTTGCCATTCTCTAATATTTTCCCATCTTTGTTTACTACCTCAACACTGCTATCATCACTTTGAACAGTCATATTATCATAATCATCTAATAGCACTACCTCATTCTTTCTACTATCCATCTTGGCAAAGCTGGCCATCTCTTTTGAGCTAGCAGCTGGTTTAGCAGGCTCAGTAGCTGACGATGACGGTAACAGGAATCCACCACCCTCCTCTTCAATATCATCTTCTCCAAACAATGCCTGCATTGTAGCTGCTTGTGTTTTACCACCATTTGCAGTAGTAGATGTTTCATGATTAGTAGAAGAGGAGGTGAATAGTTCTTCATCCTCGTCATCATTGTCGGATTGAGTTTCATTCTGTCGTTTTAATCGCTGAAGTGGACGAGTAGTGGGTATACCACCACCACTGTTGTTCCTTGTTGCAAATCCACCAACACCACTATATGCTTCCTCCTCCGCTGCAATATCAAACCCACCGCCTTCTACACCATTACTTTCCCTAACCTTCACCAACTTGTCAATCTCACCAACCCTCTTGGACAATCTACTACTCTTTAAAAAGTTTTTCAATTGTGTATTACTATAATCTAATGGATTGGCTGCGGCAGTTATACACTCTTTACGGGATGTTATACGTTGTTGTCGTTTTTGTGACTCAATCCATTCATGTCTTTCATGCATGTTGAATGATGCTATTTGTTCATTAGTAATGGAGTTGTTATTATTAAAGTATGTAGGATTGTATTGATTTGATGTTATTGTTTGATGATGACCTGTTTTGGCATTGATTGTATCATATGTAGTAGTTTCTTCTTCGTTGGTATCATTACTTGGTGATGAATTAGGAATAGGTTGTTGTAAAGAATCATTAATCGATTCCTGAACAGCCATGGACATTTCCCAATCATTCTCATCATCCGATTCATTCTTCTTCTGCTGCTGTTTGAATGATTGTATGGCCACTGCTTGATCAATCATTGCCACCTGATCCATGACACTGTCGTCTTTACTATTGATTGAAATTACTTCATCTTCTTGTTCAGTTGTTTTGTATTTGGTTGTTGACTTGTGTTGCTGTTTGGTAGTAGTTGATATAGCATTCTCTTCGCCATTATCAAGTATAAATCCAGCAGCCAATGCACCATCATTACTACTACTTTTAGCAGTATTCTCTTCTTCTTCTCTCATCAACATCCCATCATTGCCATTAACATTACTTCTCTTCTTATTCTTCTTCAATCTACCCTGCCTTTCACGCATCTCTTTCAATTGCTTTACTAATATCTTTTTCGCTGCACGTTTAATTGCCCCATCTCCATCTGCTGATCCATTATTAGTATCACCACGCCATAGTCTTTCACGGCGTTGTTGACGACGTTGCATCTCACGACGTTTTACTTCTGGCATTACCCCTGTTGTTTTATGTATATGTACATATACACATTATTTGATATGTGTGTGTGAGATATTTATACATTGTAATACATTCAGCATATCAACAACACACATAACACACAACGAGACATATAATATAATACGTACCATCAAAAACAACCACAGGTCTAATATCATGAAATAACAACCTCATCAATCGTATCAAGAAGATACGTACATGTGGTTTATTCGGTAATAATTTACCAGTTTCGGAATCACGACATGCTTTTGAGATTTGTGTCATCCATATTGATGCATCTATTGCTAGTGTTTGATGGGATAATGTTTCTATAGAGATACGGTGGGCTGTTGGTAGGAGAAGACGCCATAGGTTTTTAACACCCATTGTTTATTTGTTGCTGACCAAATATAAGGGCACAAAAGAGTTTGATCTAGTTTGATGACCTAATATGATATTACCAACAGAAGACCTTCACTAATCGAAAGAGCATTAATAAACGATATATCTACTATATCTTCGGTATACGAACTGCTTTTATTCTAATGTTATTGTTGTCTTCAATACCCCCCGCCAGGAACGAGGAGCCTAAAAACGGCGAGCTAACTGTAATTTGCTTAACACTACCATGTCTATCCTGGTATGCTTGTTCTTCTTCTCTTCAAGGCAGAGGGATAGCAAAAGCTTTGGTACTAAGGATAAAGAAAGTAGATCAATATTTACCACAGAAATGGATTAGAAACTAGTTTATGTAGGATACTACTTATGCTACTCTACTACCTGTGCGGCATAGATAGAAACCACAAGAGTGGGGATCGGAACCACACTCCTTTATCTTCCGATAGAAACCGAAAATTGTGCACCAAATAATTTCAACGAGACAACCCAGCAGTATTCTCCAACCAATCCACTCCTCATTGTTCCGAGACGTTGGTCATTCTTATACACATCTAATGTCCCCTCATCAAGATCCAGTACCATCCCTATTTTGAATGAAGTCTCTTGAGTTTCTTCCTTCCCTTCCCAATCAAATGGCTGGACAAAGTTCCGCAAATGTTTTCTTGTTGCCTCCTCCTCATCGAAAGCAGCCAAAGCAGCCAATTCAGATTCCTCCCACTTCTTCCATCTCAATTTTTGTTCGCCATTTCCCATACAAGTGTCCAATAAACAACAGTCGACATTATCATTGTGTAAGTTCTCGTAATCTTTCAGAGAAAATCTAGAGAGGTCGTCATGGACAGGATGGCAGCTAGTCAAACTCGTAATATCATTCGTCGTAGGTCTCATTATACCTAATGTAATTCCGTTACTTCCCGTTGGATTATCGACATTAAACGATACACTGTGCTTACCAGCTCTTAAGATATTACTGCAAATTGCAGAGTGGAAGTAAGCACTCATTCCTTGCCCACTTACAAAAACTGACTTTTGGTTGGATCCAACATAATTAATACTTTCCCCGACCAACTTATCAAATTGTAATGGATAATGGAACAATTTTAGAAACTCTTCATATAGACCAATCCATGATTCATCTTCATTTCTCGTTAGAGCATTCTTCTCATCATCGGTCCATTTCGTTTGTAGTACTGTTCGTGCTGCAACTTCCATTAGTGATATTGATTCTGTTCTTTGTCTGACCTCTCCCGTACTCTCTTCTCTGCTGGCCGCCGATTGTTTCTTATCCGTACCATGCTTATCACCAAACCTTTTACATGTTAATGCTAAACTTAACATATCATGTGGCGATAGGAATGAGGCCAATGCTACTACAATATCATCTGTAAATGTTTCCATTGCAGTGTAAGTTAATTGTTTGTTTTGTTTATGTTGAATGACTGGCCTATATACTGATCCTCGAAAGTTGAATGGTATATGCTAACTATTATAGAGTATTTGATATGGTGTAATCCCGTTGTTCTATATGAAGAGTACAGTATACTAATACCGCTAATAATATACTTACGCGCGGCCACTAAGTCGAAATAGTTATTGATGGCTAGCTGACCACTAAAGACTAACTATATTTTTGGTGTACTAATTTGGTATAAAAGTCTATCACCCTGAAACCACCACAAATCGAAAGGGCGACAAAAACTGATTTACTGACTATATCATTGAACTGCTTTATTCCAATACTATTGCTTCTGCATTCGACGTCAACACACAACATACAACACACCACAACCTCCAACAAGATACCTTTGGCGAGCTAACCGTATCTTTAAAATTTACGATTTGTAGTCATTGAAATAGCATGCCTTAGCCGTCCTATCCACACTAATAACCATGGCAGATCATCGACATCGTACCATCCATACTCGTAGAATAGTATTTGCAATAGTACTGCTCTTTACAGCGGCAGTTCTTCAATCTTCATTGCAAAATACAACAATAATAAATTTTCAATCAGTGAATAGATATGATAATAATGACTCGTCATATAGAAGTAGTAGTAGGGGTTTATCAATGCCCTATACAATATCAAATACTACTACAAATGTACAACATTATATAGATACATCACTCAATAACAATATACGGAGACTACAAACTACAACTTCACAATGTCCACCACTCTCCCCACAACTCTCCCCTCCTCCCCCTTCCTCTCTCACCTCTCCTCAACTATTAGCAAAAGCACTCCATAAATCAACATATGCAGTATCATTCCCAGGATCGGGTGATAAATTAATTACTAAATATTATATACAGTATATAACTGGATTAAATGTTGGTGAGGCTAGTATATCTCCTAGTTATGAAAAGTTGGAACAGATTCGATTAATTGATGCAAGAATTGCTGAGAAGAACGATAATGTTGGTGCTGTTAGTAGTGAAGGGCTGGTTGGTAGTAGTAATGGTATTGGTAGTAAAGGGAGTAATTGGGAGGGTGGAGAAGAAGAAGTATATGATGGTGAAGGTGGACTAATGTCTGGAGAGGCTAGAGGACAAGGCGAGGTTGTGGCCGTTCGAACTAGCTTTCCTCATACTTCTGGTAAATTGGTACGTAATCTATTGCATATGTGGTTGCCTATGTATTTGGTTCGCAACAACAATTGTATGCACATGCATACACCGATAAAATCCTTCTAATACCAAACCGCTGTTTCATATATATCATATCAAACCGCTGTAACAAAACAGGCATCATGGGATGATGATATAACACGAGCATTTGTTCTATTGAGGAATCCATTACATGCCTTACCTTGCTACTTTGATCGATTGTAAGTTTATGTTGCGTATATAATGTTTTTGTATACATTTTGTATAGTCTGTTGAGTTGGAACATATCTCACTTTACTTCTCTATGTATTGAAATAAAACAACTCATGATGCTAATAAATAGGTATGAAATTAGAAATCATCTACCAACAGGATCATCATCCCTACCACAACATTCTCAAGATATTAAAAATCAATGGTTAAAATGGCGTGATAATCAATTACATTCACAATTAATGTTATATCGTAGATTTGTAAGTTTTTGGATGGAAAAATATCTAAATAATGATGATGCAAGAATGTATTTTGCATATGAAGATTTTGTCAATGGTGAAAAGGGTATTGAGGAGGCGATTAGACTTTATAACTTTATGGAAGAGGGGATTAGGGGTAGTGTGTTGGATTGGGTTATGACTGGTATGGATGATGCAAAGAAGGGTGTAAAGAAAAAGAAGAAGGTATATGACAAGGATACGACACAAGACGAATTGCCATTAGATGCCTACTTAAAAGAGGGTTTATCTCCCGAGGAAGCAATTGATAAGGCAGTTAGCGAGGCGACACAATCAGTTGTGAATGTAGAGGATGTGCCGTGTATATGGAAACAAGTTGTCTATTCAACAGTATCATCATCAGCAACATCTAGTAAGGAGGGTAGTGCCATACGTCAACGGAATCGGATTAGACGCAATCGTCGTCGTAAGTTACAAGAAGAGGATACATTTGATTACTTACGAAGACAACCCCCAACAGTAGAAGGTGCGAAACAACCACCAGTCAACAACAATAATAAGATACCACATGAAGAAGAAGGTAGTAATTGGAACCCAACCGAACGACCATACTCACCCGAAAACTTGGCATCCATGTCACAAATGTTATTAGAATTAATGAATAGATGGAGTAGACATCAACGACTATTAAGTATATTATCAAAGTATCATCGAGAAGTAAATCGAGCATATTTGGATAGTACCGGTAAGTTAGATAAGGCATTGAAAGATCGTGATGCGTTGGATCATGTGAGCTCGATTACTCGGGTGAAAGAACAACCTCAGAATGCAGATGGTCAAGAGCAACAGGCTCAGCAGCCGCAAGTTCAAAGTCAACAACCGATACAAGAGCAGCCACTACAAGATCAAAGTCAACCACAAGTACAAATAACATCAAACGAAGAAACACCCATCACAAAGCCTCTCTTCAACATTATCATCGCCTCACCAATCAACAACAATGCATCAATAACAGCAACCAATTGGTTAATGGGATTATTCCAACATGATGATGATATAGCATTTATGAATGCATGGCCTGAAAGTAGTATCCAACAATCCGGTCATGATGTAACCACATTTGATAACATTGTCATGATGACGAATAGTATGGATTTATTGGGCATGTATAAGATAATACGACCACGTGTCGGTGAGGTAATGTATGTTGTTACCAATAGAGAGTCTGATGAGATGTGCGGGTATAAGAATTGTTTATGTATTGAAACGAATGAGTTACAATACAACAATGAAGATGAGTTACGGTCAATGGTTATTTCACTTACTGAAAAGTTTAAAAATCGATTTGAATACTTCTTTGGTAGTGCTGAATCACCACCGATATCGGAAGTGGATGAATTCCATGCCGTGGAGAGATTGGATGCCATGGCTAAGGTTGTAGTTGATATGGCAGAGGAACCATTGGATAAGGTAGATTTGAAGTATGGTGTACATGGCGGCGGCGGAGGAGGTATGGGTATAGAGAAGACTCAACCTGTTAGTGATGAGGAAGATGAATCACTACCATTGGTAGATGACCAGCATCGTCGCTTGTCTGTGGCACTACCCAATGGTGGATGTGAGGTTACATGGCCTCAACCACCCAAGCGTCCTTTCCAGACAGCCTATGCGGCGTCTTACCCAGGATGTGGGGCACGCATGTCTTGGAATTTGATCGAGGCCTTGACTGGATTATGGACTGGTGATGATTGGGATAGTAACAACCGTGGTAAACGTGTGGTTACAGTCAAGACTCATTACCCACATCATGCCGGTCAATTGGTACCTTGGGATGACGAGATTAACCGTGCCTTGGTAGTTATACGAAATCCAATGGCCGCCATCCCATCATTCTTTAATCACATCTACGAGATGAAGAATCATTTACCGGTGCACAGTGAACGAGCACCAGTCGCTGATTGGATAGAATGGCGTGATCGTCTGGCCAAGCAACAGATTACCAAGTTTGGTGATTTTGTTGACTATTGGATGGAACGATTTGACAAGTCTAGCAAGGACCGAATCTTCATCTCGTATGAAGTACTCACGGATGATAATGCAGGTCCTGACGAGACTATACGGATAAACAACTTCTTGGGTCAAATGGAAGGTGTTAATCCAATAGAGACCGAGGCTGTGCCGTGTATCTGGAGGACGGTGATAAAGTATAAACAGCAACTTGAGCCAGATCAATCTGAGCAGCAACAACGAAGACGTCTGGATGTTGGAAGACGAAGGCTAGATCCGAGTCATCATGACTCTCAACGGACTGGCCCTACAGAAAGGCCATATACACCAGAACTTCTCCAAGACATGGTTACAATGCTTGCTGGTTTGATTGAACGTTGGGGTGAGCGGAACCAAAGGTTACGGGGTATTTTAGAAGGTTATAATACCGTTGTTCATGCGGCATACCTTGATAAACTCAATCAACCAGCTCAGACGTATATCCCTGCCATACCAGCTCCTGAAATATCAACAGCAAAGAGCTTTCATATCTTTTATGCTACAACATCTGGATCAACAATACTAAACAACTTATTAGCTGGTTTATTCGATCCCGAGGCAGATTTCAAGAAATCGTCAATAGTCACTAGAGCCGCCGACTTTGACCTACTTCCTCTATACAAGCAAGAGAAGCCAAATTACGATGAAGTATTGTTCGTGGCAGTTAGAGATCCCACAATGAATGAACAACTCTGTGAATACAATAACTTACTTTGTATTGATAGTACCGAATTGGTGTTTAACAACCAAGAAGAACTGCAGTCGGTGGTTGCCAATGTTGCTACCAAACTCCAAAACAGATTTGAATACTTCTTCGGATCCAATTTCTTGACAGAAAGTAAAAGAATGGACGCTGTTAAACGGTTAGAGTCAATGGATAAGGCAATTGCGGCGGTGGATGGCCATGAACCAATTGTTGGTTCTCAAAGTAATGGCAACAAGATGGTAAATGGAAAGACATTTCATATCTTTCAAGCATCACCAGAATCATCGATCAACGAATCATCTGTGGCCACTAATTGGCTAATGGGATTATTTGAACCAGAACAAGGCATAAGCTTCATGAATCCCGATCAGACTGTAGTACAACATGATATGAATGTGCCAGTTGAGACGGTGAGTGATATCTTATATGATCACTTGTTTCCGAAATATTATGTACTGATTTGTCTAATACAAACTCTCTCTTCTCTTCGCTTTATCTCAGACTATTGTTACCAAGACGAATATACTCGACCTTATGGGATTGTACAAACAATACAAACCTCAATTTGATGAAATACTATTCGTTGCTTCTCATGGTCGGGAGGAGAGAATCGATGCTACACTCTGTGATTATGATAATGTACTCTGTTTAGAATCTGATGAACTTATGTTTTCTACGGGTGGTGAAGGGCAAGTTGTAAGGAGCCTAACTGCCAAGTTCAGATCGAGGTTTGAAGTAAGTCCTTGTTACTGTGATGCAACTCATACACCGCTACGATCATCTCACTTCTTATCCTTGTTCTTCATTCATTCAGTACTTCTTTGGGAAAAGTTCAGATCTTTTGAGTGATGATAAAGCGGCAGCAGCTGTACGACGCTTAGAGGGAATGTCCCAAGCATCTGCATCGTCTAATCAGGCTCCTCAAATTAGTGTTGGTGGTCAAGGTGTGAAGAGACTATTCTATTGTGGTGGACCCCAGGAGAAGAGAAATCAACCCAATTTCAAGTAAGTAATTCAATTTCCATTCAAAGGCACATTGTACACTTGATCTAACTCCTATCCCCATCCCCTCTTTAGGTATTCAACCTTTGGTCTATTTCTTGTACAGGGTCTATTTCCAGAATACGAAGGTGGCATTACATTGGATAGCAATACGAAGAAGGTAGATGTATCAGCCACTGCTTTGACGGAACGTACAATATCGGATGCAACTAGTGATGATTTGCTAATCATGCATTCTCATCAGTATTGTGAGGTTGCTGTTGATCAGTTCCCTGGTATTCAACTACATATCAATGCCGAGTACTATGATATACACCCTGCCCATCTTGATAATATAGAAGGCAAGTTGACATGGGATTACTTGCCCCCAGGTGATAAAACATATGTCATCGGACCTCATATGGATACAAGTCGAAGTATTCAAGTTCCATACGTCTCGATGAGGCTATGGTTCCTTCATACAACTGGACAAGTAGAATTGAGGAAAGTCTTTGACCCGTTCTACAGACCAAAGAATACAAAGGAGAACTTTATGCTATACATGAACTCCCACTACATTGAGTATCGGGAACGGGCTGCCCGAATGATAGCCGAGGAGATTGGGACAATTCATGTTGGTGGTAAATGTCAGGGTTATTATGAGGCCAATCCAGCCCAACCGGCAGATGATAGTGCTATCCAATGTGTACCCTTTGAAGATAGTCAACGACCACCGTCGATTCAACCCATATCAGGAGAGCTAGGAACGGATCATATGAACCATAATAGAGATCTTTTCTCACAGTATCGGTATGCACTTGTAATGGAGAATTCAGACTCCCCGGGTTACATATCAGAGAAGATACTGGCCGCATTCTTATCGGGAACAGTGCCCATATACTTTGGTAGTAGATTTGTGTTTGAAATATTCAATCCAAAGGCATTCATCTTCTTCGACCTGGACGTACCTCATCAAGCACTAAGTCAGATTCGATTTTGTGAACAGAATCCCGACGAATATAGGAAGATGCTAAATGAACCCATATTGCTAAATGGAGAAGAAACAATAGACAAGTACTTTAGTTGGGATGATTCTGTCGGCAACGGGAATCTGAAGGCTCGGATACGGCACATGGTAGGACTCTCATAGTGTAGATTTGATCAAGGTAATATTAAGTAGTCAAGCTATTGAAATAGATTACACTTAGGTATTGTTCTTCTTTTTAAGATGAGTTTAGTCTAATCTAATGGCCAACTTACATATACTAATATACACATGCCCTATACTTTTCTGCTTCATAAACACATAAAGGTGCACCCCCCTTTCCCAGTTCCAATTACTAATTTAGACAATCATCATACCCAATACTACCAAAGATAATGCAATTAATTGATTGTTGCCAGATGCACCACTATTATCACGATCCGTTGGTTGAGTAGGTGAGGGGTTAACCGGAGCAAAAGTAAACGTTTCACCGCCTGGTGAAGATGTTGGGGCATTGGTCTCATCTTCGTCTCCTGAAGATGTTGGAGAGTCAGTACTTGCTTCTCCTGGATTAATCATGTCAGGGAGTGTTGGATCCGTAACAGTTTCATCAACTACCTGAGGCAAACCTGAACAACCAAACATCTTTTCAATACAAGGTTCGTTACATGCTAGACATTCTTCTCCTGTCATATCCTCGGAGCTATATGAGTATATTGAAATGGTGTCAGTATACAGTGTAAATGGGATATAAGTACATATACCCCTTTCCAAACAAAAGAAATAACTCACCAAGACTCTTTACACCCATTATCCACACTGCACTGTTGCAAATCTTTGAAACAAACAGCACAATCTTCCGAATAAACATCCCAAATCATCCAATCTCCACCAGTATTTGTCCATGCTTCAATATCAGATGGATTATCACATAAATCAAATGGTTCAATGGGTTCACTATTATCAACCGGTGGATCTTGTGTAATACCAACAACAGGATTTTCGGGTAGAAATCCCTCATCTTCACAAGGTTCAAATTGACAATCATTACATGGATCACGTGAAACGTAGCTGCCATCATCGCACTCCTCTACGTCCATTGGACACATCATGTCACATCCATCATTATCATCAATTAGTACTATATCTCCACCATTATCATCAACAATTGGATCTGGATCATTAAAATCAATAACAAATCCACCATCACTACCATCATTATTAGGAGTAGTTGGTCCGTCGTTAAAGTCAATTACTAACCCTCCATCTTCGTCTGGATTACTACCACCACCAACTCCACCACCAATATCTCCACCGTCATCATCACAATTACGATTACCCAAATCAGGTACACTCAAACATAACGCTGCACCAACACCCCGTGATCCACATTGCATACAATATGGTACACTATCTGGACATTTGTATATAACTTCACTATCAACTAATTGTCCGTTAGGACCACAGACACTAGCTCGGGCATCGTAATGTGTGGAGTTGAGGCATTCTAATCCGATGTGGCCTGTTGATTGTCCTTCCACGAACATCATCTGTTGCAATTTTATATACATAATTATAATTTGTTAGAAAAAAGAAGTGTGGTATTAGACACAAGATGTGCACCGACAAAATGTATTAGATATCATACAATGGTTACATGCATAGAAAAGGAAATATGGTGAGCAAATATACGCGTGGGTATACTATAAACTTGATTAGAGATTAGACACACACAAGATGGTACACATTTCCAGATAAAACTTACATCTCCGCCAACCAAGTAATCAGCCCTAACCCGAACAAGAGTGGCAATTATGCCAGTTAATACTATGATTATTGATGTCATCATGTTGCTGTTATGTATTATGGAGCCTATTGATATCGATATTTTTATCCTTTGCAACTTACTTTGCAACGATCGATTTAAGAGGCAGTATCCTAGTGTACTAGCCAACTGCGCGGGCTAGCCCTCCGGGGGCCCTCCGGGGGAAACTGCGGTGGGCTTAACGCTGCCGCGGGCTCAGTGTATTCCCCTCTAAAAGTATTCCACGTGTTCGAACTGTCGACATCACAAAATTAGTATCATGGTTAGATCTTTTTGTGTGACTTTTATGTGAGTGAAGCATAAGCAATGTTATGGATGCGAGAATGATTGCAATGGATTGTCAATAGTAGGTCAGCAGTACTATATTAATATGCAACACGATGATAGGGACAAAAAGTCTACTACTACTCAGCATCGGCATCATTGTAGTTGTAGCCGATGATAAATGCAACAATCCAAACGATATCTCAGCATATCAAACAAACGGAGGATTAACAAACCGTCCAACGCATTCCAATTATTGTTCTCGTACATATAATGGTGGATGTTTCTTAAATGCTAATTGTATTGAAAGTTGTTTTCAAGAAGTATATGGTTATTCGGAGGAGTGTTCAAGTTGTTTTGGGAAGATACCGCAATGTTCGATTAATTCGGGTTGTATGATGGTATGGTACGTTTCTACTGTATGCATATACTTTTGCTTGTTATGTTGTATCGTGTGTTGTTTGTGACCATACCATGTCTATCTCTAATTGTATAACTCTTAGCATGAGGGATAGTTTGGGGGCGGAGTGTGCTAAATGCAATGAACAATGTGTTGCCGATTTTGATGTTTGTACTGGCTTTCCTAATTTAGAAGAAGAAGTTGTAGACGAAGATGAAGTAGTAGATGAGGTTGTGGATGATATCAACATAGAAGATACAATTCCAATATCTGAAATTGAAATGATGAGTTTGCCTACCACCGAGTCTCTTAGTGATGATGAGCCTACAAGGGTAAGAAGAAGTTTGACTTTGTTTTCTTACATACTCTCTAACTCTATTACACATTGATACACATCAATAATGCATCATATCAATATCAATATCAATAGCGACATTACAATCGGAGATTACGTCACCGTAGAGATTAGCTCAATATAGAAGGGACTGTCAAAATCAAAATGTGCTGTTGTTATTTTACGAGGAGGAGAAATGATATACATGTTGAAAGAGAGGAATCAGGTGAAGCGAACACTACTAAAAGTTTTAAGTAGTAATGTTCAGAAAGTAAAACTAGAATGTGTGATAGTATTTCATTTACTTGCAACAATAGTGATATATCCTAAATCATCTGCATGTTTTGATATCTCATTCCTCACGGCAATCATCCTCGATCGTTCATATGGATGTGTAGCCACATTAAAAACAATCTTTGCAAAGCCAAACAAACCTTCATCTTTTATCAGACTTATTGGATTTAGAACTGCTAGGTCACCAGTTGATACATGTTCAATATTTGTATATCCAGCATCAAGTAAAAGTTGTTGCCATGTCTCAGTTGTTTCAGGTTTGAAACCAATGTTTAGTACTTTGCTCATATCTTTCTCTGCCGATAGTTGTGATGCTGTGTCATTTGTTTTGAAGCATATTTCATGTAGTATAAACTTATCAGCATGATTGGCGATACCCTTGAAGAATTGTCTCTTTCTTGAACGAGGATAGTGGGTCAAGCTCGCTTCTGTTTGAGCTACATCGAACTTTGCTTCGGCTTCGGAACCGAGAGCACTATTATCAAACATATCAACCTTCTTTACTGATATTAGATTGGATATACCGAGGTTATTTACACGGTCTGTGACCTTATCAAGTCGAGATGTATCAATATCAGTTATCAAAACTTTAGCTCCATACTTCTGTGCCAGTTCGATGCCTGTCGTTCCCAATCCAGCAGATAGTTCAAGAACTGAATCGCCCGGACGAATGTCTGCCATTGCTTGGACATGTTTTGTAGCCTCACTACCTCCTGGTCGGAGGACAGTCTTACCCATCTTTTGAGCTACTTCATAAAAGTTGGGCTCTCGTTGTATACTAATCCTTTGTTTCTGTAATTGTAATGGATGAGAAGGAGAATGAGAAGGATCGATTGTGAATGCTACCACACTGCAAATGATGAACGATGCAGATAGTAGTACTATAACGAGCGGAGTATCCATTTTATCAATGGAGGACGATGTGATATTATCAGCAAACATGATTTTATGGCAATAGCATTCTCTTCTCTACCATCGAATCCTGATTCCAATAAACTGTATGAAGGATTTAGAAAACTGCACAGATAGGGAGGATACCAAAGGATACCCTCAAGCTTCACGAAGCTCTTGAGAGGCGGCTTGCAGATATGGATGGTGACGGATTCTTATCACTGATGAGTTTGATAATGCCGATCAGGATACAACTGCTATTGCCGATGAGTATTGCGTTCCAATTAATGACAAGGAAGACAATACCGGCACCAAGACGTACTTGAGGAGCAACTAACTGTAACTACCATTACCCTTGTCTGACAAGAGGGCTGTATTCAACGGTGGCATTTGCTCAATATTACTATCTCCACTCCTCTTAAACCGATCATTGTACAGACTTAACAGTAATGAGAATACTTTACCCTTCACAACTACTAGTAGTACAGCACTAACTAATATAAAGCTCCAGATAGCATGCCTTACATGATGATGAGTAGTCTTATCGTTCGTGCGTCTGCTCTTCGTTGTTGCAACATTCATCCAAAACATCGATTCAAAGTCCAACAATCCACATAACTCTTGTCCACAAAAGAGTATATCCGATGGTAAAGAAGTACAATTGTAATCAAATACTAATGACTTGCCATTTATATGCCCATTATTATCAATAATGCTTCCATTTACAGCCGTTGCTTGAGCATTATAACATTCCCTTGATGATGTATTATCCTTAACAATGAAAGTTTCATTCGATTCATTCTCTGCAATATGAATATCAGTATGGTTCGTTAAACTTCTATTGTACCGGCCTAATGCATCAATTGTATTCATCCAATATACTGATGGCATGGTACTGTCACTAATAGATGATGTATACTTTTCATAACGTTGACGGGACCATGATATATTGGCACTTAAGTCAAATGTTAATCCGTCTTGTCTATCTGTCATATTGGCAAAGATATTATATTGACTTGTGGATACTCGTTTCAGCCATATCTTATCGTCCTTACTGCCGTGATGATGACCAGTAGCACTATCTTGTGTTGATGTGGTAGTCGTGATCCGTTGTCTAGACTTGCCATATGATATAGAATGTCCTACATCCATGAATAGTACATCATCACCATATGGTAGAAGCGTAACAAAGGTATCAATCTCATATGTAATATTCAGTGTGTGTTTTACACTCTGTGTTGATGACGCTAGGACTGTAAACTGATTTCTTAGTGTAACATTATAACCACTACTATTGTTGATAAGCTGTATCGTAGTTTGAGGTTGTGAATGTAAGGTAGTAGTTGAGAATGTATCATACATTGGTGATACTACTGCCTTATTGTCCGAATGATCAGGGTAGAAGATCAATGTTGAATCAAGTGACCAAACACCCTCATGAGTTAATAAGTTCTCTTGTTCAATGCTGCTACCAATACTCTCGCCAGTTACAATTTGCAATCCAATATCAATAGTTGTATTCCCCTTGCCCAATAACAAATCATGAAACAATCCCATAAACGGAGTTAAGTCAAATCGATATGGTACAACATTAAAACTTTCAATACCCGTTAATGGTCTCCATAACATTGGATTAATACCACCAGTATAGACTGTTGGATATGGTACGACCATACCCACAATTTGATTATTAATCAATACTTGTAGTAATCTTATTGGTCCACCACCACATTGCTGCTGTTGACTACTACTTGAACTAGTTGTTGGTAGATTGGTATAATAGAATTCTTCACATCCATGTCCCGACGCGTACACATCAAGATAGATTCCATTACCAAGTTGTTCAGTTTGTCGTATACTTAATGGTAAGTCATTCCTTGTTATTGTATGCTTTTGTAGGGTATTAGTCTTTGTTGATAGTGCGCTCCATAACGATGTAGCTGTATAATTTGGGTGTATATGTTTGTGTATGGAGGGGTTTAGATTCATTATTGAAGAACGCCTTCTTCGTTTGCTGTTCTTTGTTGCTGTGAACTCTTGGTGTTGCTTTGAGGTATAAAATGCCAATGAGCAATTGACATATATAACACCCGTATACTCCTTATTCACCATATTTGGTATTGATATCGCCGCATACACCTCCTCTTTACTACCCTCGTCTAATAGTAATAAAGCAGAAGCATAATCGGTCACATCTTTTGTTACACTCCATTGTATAATCTCATCATTGCCATGTATATCTTTCATACCCGACGGCTCGGGACTTGTGGTTCGTAATAGTTCGATATTGTTTACCCAAACTGCTCCGAATCGATCGTATTGTATACCAGAAATATGTCCTGTGAATTCTAATACTATTCGTTCGATATCATCATAATCTACTC
>Ga0214480_100094_pt1 | contig 36535 bp, 26 predicted proteins | sample M1_20Mar14CPVII9_3_FD_165042 | JGI IMG/M metagenome (GOLD analysis project Ga0214480, IMG submission 165042) | Marine eukaryotic communities from Monterey Bay, California, United States - M1_20Mar14CPVII9sort6BwellE17 | ecosystem: Environmental > Aquatic > Marine > Unclassified | place: USA... | reverse complement strand
TGGGAATTGCCAAGATGGCTCGTGTTTGCCAATCGGAGAAGAACTGGCAGCCCGATGTTCCAACCCACCAATTGACTGCAGAGCGTGTGGGTTGTTTAGCCTTGGGCGGGGATTTACAGGCGATTTCGATACTTCGATGTGCTACGGACACCTTGGGCTGGGCAATCGCCCAAGTCATCACTTTAAATGCACCGGACATCATCGTCATTGGAGGGGGTGTTTCGCATATAGGCGAGGATCTATTTCTGTCCCCGTTACGGGAATCCACATGCCGCTATGTTTTTCCGCCGTTAGTGAATTCCTATCGAATACTTCCTTCGGCACTGGGCGAATCGGTCGTCATTCATGGAGCGGTGGCCCTAGCTAGTCAATTGTAGTGATTGGAATATTTGATTTTTCTGCAACCGATGGTGAACGCATTCGATTTTCGATGAGCCTAAACGGCCCGCGGTTTGATGGGATTCCTCGGGTCACAAGCCCTGCGCAGCCAGCCAGTTTTTATTCAGGATATAGAGTAGTGGATAGATAGCGTTCGCCTAAATCAGGAAGGATAACCACAATCAACTTTCCCTCGTTTTCGGGTCGCTTGGCGACCTCCAAAGCAGCCCACGCCGCTGCCCCGCAACTGATGCCACAGAATAGTCCTTCTTTCTCGGATAATCCTCGTGCGGTACTGGAGGCGTCCTCATCTTTGACCAGGACGACCTCATCGATGATGTCTATATTCAGCACGTCGGGAATAAATCCGGCTCCAATTCCCTGAATCGTATGTTTGCCAGGTTGCACCGGTTCGCCACCTCGAGTCTGTGTAATGACCGGACTGTTGGCCGGTTCGACAGCGATAGTTTTCATTGCCGGTTTTCGTTTTTTAAGGGCCTCAGAAACACCGGTAATGGTTCCCCCGGTGCCAACACCTGAGACGAAGATATCAATCTTGCCATCGGTGTCTCGCCATATTTCTTCTGCAGTTGTCTGACGATGAACCTCGGGATTAGCCGGGTTTTTGAACTGCTGCGGCATGACATAATGTTCGTTTTGGTCGGCGAGTTCTGTTGCCCGTTTGACGGCACCTGGCATGCCTTCGGCAGCTGGTGTGAGAATGACTTCCGCACCCAAAGCCTTTAAGAGCCTGCGTCTTTCGATGGTCATACTCTCCGGCATACAGACTTTCAATTGATAGCCTCGAGCAGCGCAGACGTAGGCCAATGCAATCCCGGTGTTTCCACTGGTGGGCTCAATAATGACGGTGTTTTCATGAATAAGATTGTCGTTCTCCATGGAATCGATCATCGCCCGTCCAATCCGATCTTTGACGCTCCAGAGCGGGTTCATGTTTTCGAGTTTGCCGACGACGGTCGCGACACATCCTTCGGATAGCCGCCGAATTTTTACGAGCGGGGTGTTGCCAATGCATTCGGTGATTTCATTTCGAATGCCAGGTAGGTTTGCCGTTGCCATGTTGGTTCCTTTGTTATTCAAAAACGCGACGATCGTTATTTTCAAGATTTTTGGTGATCGAACTCAACCCCCATTGGAAGCGAAACCGCGTTAGGGTACGGATAACTCTTCCTCGGCTGAGTGGCTGGAGTATAGCAGAGGCAGAAAAATTGGGTCAACGTGAATGAACGCCCCGTTCTTTGGCTTGCCAGGGTAGGCTAAAAATGGGATGACTAAATAGATTCGGCCTCGATCAATATGCTTGTGAATTAATGAATTCTTCTAAAAAGTCGACGACCACCAGTGAGATCACCAATTCTTGGCAACCTCAGCCGGAAGCTGGACTTGCGGTCCAGGAACTCCTGCAAGCGTTTCTTGGCCGGATCGACGACTTGGGCCAACTGGAATCACAAATGCTTCGGCACACTGGTACCCGACTGGGAGACTGGGTGGATCACTTTGATTTATCATCGGGTTTTGCGGGGTCGGGCGATTGGATCAATCGTCTTCTTCAAGTGGGATATTGTCGTGTCGAAACCGCTTCAAGTGAAGTCTATGAGCATTCCGAAGGATTATTCCCAATCATTCAGATTTCGGAGGAGCCCAAGTGCCGATTGGGCATTCATGTGGAGTCGGTAGTCGATTTTTTGTTTGCCCACAAAATCCAAACACCTGTGATTGGAAGACCACTGGCGGCGAAACGAATCGCGAAGGTTTTTGAATCCGGTGAATTTGAAGTCTGGGTCATCGAAAGACACGGGGTTCAATGCTGGAACGATCTATCACCTAATCCGTCCGGTGTTGAATTCGAGCGGAAAATGATGGAAATGCGGGAGGTGTTTTGTTTAAGAAATCGTCTGTTTGATTGTGCTTCGGATGGCTTTGGCCATGCTTTGGAGCTTATCCATAAGTCAATTGAAGTCATGGGTGTCGGTCGGAGCTGTGATCTTTTTTTTGAAGCGGAGAGATTGTATTGGCAATCTCGAAATCGAGCCGCTCGAATACAGAAATCGCGACAGGATCAGCTTGGACTGGGATGGGGCAACCATGACCATCACACCTATCGCTCCAGTCGGGACTGTTTTGCGCAGCTGGTTTCTGTATTGGAAACGCTCGGTTTTATCTGCCGAGAACGATTTTATGCCGGTCCGGATGCCGGTTGGGGAGCCCAAGTATTAGAGCAGCCAGACTGCGGGATTGTTGTGTTCGCGGATGTGGATCTAAGCGAAGAGGAACTGGTGGGTGACTTTGCCCATGAGGGACTTGCCAATGGGGATTCGTTGGGAACCGTCGGTTTGTGGTGTCGTTTGCATGGCGAAGCGTTTCTGGATGCGGGTATGCATCATTTGGAATGCCAATTTAATTATCAAGCCGCCAGAAAAGCACTCAATGCCGATGGGATTCAGTGCATGGATGCATTCACCAATTTTGACTATCTCAAACAGTGCTTTACAGAGCCCGAAATATGGCCAGTTGATCCGTTGCGAGTGGAGCGTTTGAAAACAGAACAGATGATCAGCGAAAATGAGGCAGCAGGATTTTTGGAGAATGGCGCGGTTGGTTCCCATCTTGAAGTCTTGGAGCGAAATGATGGTTACAAAGGATTTAACCAGTCAGGCGTCAGTAAGATTATTTCCAAAACTGATCCCCGGAAGCAGTTGCCCGTAAAGCCGTCGATTTAATAAAATTGCGGGCTGCTGACCAAGCAATATCTCACAATCAATCAAACTCGGATCAATCGATCAAAGCTTCAATCCCAGTTCTAAAAAAATTGACAAAGTCAGCCGCTTCATCCTGGCTGAGCAGTGAACTGTCGTAATGAATGCCAATCCTGGTTTCACCGGAAAAATAATAAAGGATCATTGCCATGCTCGTGCCAATGCGAATCGGCGCGACCGGTTCAATATCCTCAATCAAAATAGGGCCACAACGTAAGCCAGGGTGTTCGTAGGGAAGAGAAAGCAGCGCTTGGATGTTGCCGAGGTTCGTAAACATGCAAGTCGCTCCGACCCGTCGTGTATTGGCAATGCCTTTGAGGCTTCCAGTTATTTTCTTCCAAAGGAAAAGGACCCGGTGAAAATTTAACCCAAGACGCTTGCGTTTGACCAGGCGGATATCATTGTTAAGACTGGCTAAGAGTGTTTCCTGGTCTTCGATTTGTTTTTGATTTTTTGTAAACGGTGAAATGCTTACACGGTTACATGCCGGAAGCTGGCGGTCGCTGATTTTTCGCTCGTTAAATGGCATCAAAATACGAATGTTATTGCGTGACGGGTGTCCCTGTTTGAGTTTCCAGTCAGAGATCGATTTGAAGATTTGGCATGCGATCAAACTGTTTAGAGTCGAGCCCTTCATTCTCGCCAGCCGACGCAGACGAGACGATTGGTTGACATCAAACGACAGTCGGCAATAACCAAGATGGCACTTGGGTTTGTGCAAGAGATCCCGAATCGCATTGACCGGCACCAGTGGGTCGACTTTCGAAAACATCATCCGCAAGGAGGCAAGAACGGACTTGTAGTGATAGGGAATGGTTCCAATCACTTCACGCCAATTTTGCCGAAACTTACCACGTCGCGATAATGCGGCCCATTTTTCTTGGGGGTTTGAGCTGTTGTCAGTTCTCGGATGTGCCGCATTGTCCGAGCTTTGGATTTTTCCTCGAGAGTGAATTTCGTCAATGCAAAGAGCCATTTCGGAAAGGAATTGAAGTGCTCCCAAACCGTCGCACAGCGAATGGTGAATATCAACAATCAGGTCAGTATATTGTTGCTGTTTTAAATCGTGAAATTGAACCAGGTGCATTCGCCATAAACGATCCTTGAACGGTTCTTTTTTTAATGGTAGGGGAATATCTAATTCCGCCGAACTGGTTTCAGAGCTGACCGGTAGTTGTTCTTGGAGGCACTTTTTCCAAACCAGTTGCCTGCCATTTTTGGCAATGATCGAATCGAACAGGGGGTGTTGCTTCAAATTCTGGTGAAGCGCACTTCGCAGAAGCGATTCAGTTAAAAGTCCTCGACACCGAATGCGAGTGATGAAATTGGCGGGATAGTTTTCAAAGTCATCTTCCAGGAAGAATTCTTCCCAGGGTGTCACTGGAAGCGGGGAGGAGGTGTTCGGCATATTAAGCCTTTGGTTTACTCGACGAAAAATTCTTGCAATTCAATCGACGAATAATTACAGGCCTCTGATTTTTTTCCAGAAATCCCGAGACCGTGCCAGTTTGCGATCGTAAAGGGTGCCCACGTTGAGAACGACAATGACATCTGCCACTACGTCGGCAAGAATTCGGTTGTCGGCGCCGTCAAGACTTTCCAGATAGGCTTCGAGTCGATCCTGATGCTGAAAGACCCTTTCTTGAATCTCGACACGTTCTGCATCCATAGATCCGACCATTCGGCATGCCACAACCAACTTGACAATTCTTTCAAATGGAATGTAGCTCATGTCATCAAGGTGAATGCCTAGGCAGGCGCCTCCGTTGATATATCCTTTGTACTCGCTGGACCCCGGGAATCTTATCTTCATTGAGTAAGCGCCCCAGTTTTCGTTCAGCCCATAAAGGTATTCCTTTTCGGCGGTAATTCTTCTGCGGACTTTGTCGGATGGTAAGATCTGACCGGCGTAAGCAATACCATCCTGCGTCATTTCCTGAAGGCCTGGGAGGATTTTAGCTTCAACGGCCGAGGCAAGTTTTTCCGCTTTGTCCTGTTGGGATTTACGGAAGTACAGCAACAGGTTAATTGCCGGAGCGTCCGGTTTTGGAGTGCTGATCTCAAACGCCCCATAAAAAGCTTCATCAGGAAGGTCCGGATCGTCGGATCCCGATCCAGCCAACAGTGCATTTTGGATCCAAATGGAATCGAGGAAATCGGAAAGAGAAATTGAGGTGTCCATGACTCCTGCGACCATCAGGCTCATGGTGTATCCACCAAAATCCTCAGCGTCCTTCGATTTGGACTTCGGATCAATTCGCTCCTGACGGTTTTCTTTAACCTTGGTGATTTCTTCGCCATTACCCTTGCGAATCAGATGACTTGCCAACTGAAACTTGACGATCTGATCGCCCTGTTTGGTTGCCCCTGATTGAATCGTTTGTAGGCCAACTAGGTAACCAGACATGGACCAAATCTCTGTATAAAGGACTGATAGAGTTGAAAACCGGTAACTGCAGGTCAGTAGTGGGAAAAGAGTTTGAACGCCGTTGGCTGCTCAAACTGTTAGGATAGCAGAATCCAAATTCGTTTGGCAGTCGATGACAAAAACATCAAAGGGTTTTCAGGTATTCGAGTAATTGCAGAGATTGAGTGTCAGACAACAACGATCCAAATTCGTGTCCTTGATTACTTTTTCCGTACCGACGGGTATCAAAAATCAATCGTTTTTTTGCTGCCTCTGAAGGATGAAGATGAGGCGAATCTTCTGGTAATTCTATTACCTTTAGGCCCATTCGTTTGAGGTCCATGGTACCCTCCTCCCACGCCCATACGGTCGGTCGTTGGGAGGGTTGTATGACTCCTCGCAGGGTTGGCACGCTGCCATTGTGGAAATAGGGAGCAGAGGCCCAGATCCCGTCCAGTGGTGGTGCGACATAGCCGACTGGATCAATGACTGTTTTTGATTTCCCGAAATCGGCCAACCAGCTTTTCCCATATCGTTGACGATAGTTTTTCGAAAGCGCCTTTAACCGCACTGGATCAGTTTCGATTTCGTCCAATTCAATCGTTTTTTCGGGGAATGTCGATGGGGAGCCGTAGGATCCATGGCAGTTTTGGCAATTGGATTGGAATATCTTTTTTCCCTTGGCTGCCAGAGACCGATTGATTGAGCCACGGAACTTGGGTGTTTCCACATTCAAGATAAACTCTTGTATGTGAACGAAGTCGTCTTCGAACCCTCGAAATCGCTCGCCGTGATTTTGTTTTACCATGATAAATGGCATCAAGCCCCGATGGTGCTTTTCGGTAAACCCGTCGATGTAAATCATTTTTTTTCTCTTGTAGTGCCACCATGGTGGTGCATCCATATCGTGATGAATCACATACGGGGGAATCACCACGGATTTGAGATCAAGATTACTGTCGCGAAACGCCATCAGGCTGACGCCAAAGATCACAGCATTACTTGTCCCAGCGGTGGTTCCCATGGGAATGATCGCCGAACCTATGTCCATTCCACTAAAGGGTTTTTTGAGTTTGCGTTTGATCGCCCGGATATCTTCATACAGGGTTTCCAGCGCTATGCGATTGTTTGGTAGCCCAGGAAACGATTGCCGATTGTCATAAAGACGACCTCCGTGACATGCAAAACAGTTCATCGACCACTTGCCTTCGTTATCGACGACGTATTGTAGTGGCTTAAGTGGGTCGTTTTCTCTGGGAGTAAATCCATAACGGTCAAACGCCATTTGGAGGCGTTTCTGATCGCTGGCGGATAATGCAAGCCTACGTAATTTGTCTGGCCAAACCATCCAGATTGAATCGAATGTTTCCTGATCAAAATCAGGCGGTAAATACCGTTTATTAAGGATAAGATCCAACCCGCGTTTGGCATTTCCCTTCGAAGAGACCTTCCCGTTTGCAGCCTGCGAGACGGCGTTTAAATCCCGGGAGACGATGAAATCCTTGGAGAAAAGGAGTGATGCCGCAGGAGGGAGGGTTGAACTGATCTTCAAATTTGGATTCAAGACATTTGTTTGTGAGTAAACTGCCGTTATCTGGCCAACAGAAAAAAACACGGCCAAAAATAAAATCGGCCAATCGCGATGTTTTCGGAATGTGGTGTTCATACAATAGAATCGAAATTGCTGATAATCTATGCCTTTTCAATGGCTAAGCGAATCACGTGGGCTGAGCGCAAGACAAAACGGGGAAACAACCATAGGTTCGGGGTTTAAACCGCTCTGGATTCAGTTTTACCCGAAAACAGGGAGTCCAACAGAGAGGGCCAGAAACCCAATCCACAAGCTGAACGAGTGGTCTAGGCTATGCTTCGTCAGCCAGAATACGTTTTCGCCACATTTCGAGTTGGGCGGCAGTCAGGCTGTTTTCACGAATGATTTCCTGCTCACTTTCGGTTCCTTTAACGCTGACTCGAACCGAAAGTCGTCCATCTTCGCCGTATTGAAATCGAATGCCTACCGGAGTTCTTGCTGGCAGGTTGGGCGGAAGATTCTTGATAACGCATTTCCCAACCTGCGAACACTCCTCGGGGTTCTCGCTTTCCCCTTCCACAATTTTAATCAGGATGGACTCCTGACCATCGGATTTTGTTTGGAAAAACTTCTCAACAACCGCAGGCAAAGGGGAATTCCTTCGGATCAAAAGGGAGGTTTGCTTCCGATTGGTTTTCAGGTTGTGGCCTACCAGACCCAGGCTGTGGGAATTGACATTTTTGATTCTGAATTTGGTTCTTTTTCCTTGTTCCTTTGAAACCTTCATGCCGGCTCGGATAGCAGCGCCGTAGGCGACCGCCTCGTCGGGTGAAATGGATCGCTCCGGTGCGATCCCGGAAATTGACGTTAGCATTTGCGAAACGGCTGGCATACGGGTTGATCCACCGACCAAGAGGATCCGATCAATGTCCTGCCAGGTCAGCCCGGCAGCCTTGAGTGTTTGTCGAGTGGTAAACTCAGTCCGCCCCAGCAGGTCATTTGTGATTTGCTCGAAGAACTCGCGAGTGATTGGGATTCGTGACGCCATTCCACCAAAATCGACCGAAATGGTTGCTTTGGAACGGGCGCTGAGTGTTCGTTTGGCGTCTTCGCACTCGCGTAACAGACGTCCCACGGAATTGGGGTCGGTTGTAGGATTCAGTCCATGTTCTGATTGGAATTGCTCGGCCGAAAAATCGATCAGCCTTTGGTCCCAATCCCGGCCACCCAATTGCACATCACCATCGGTGGCTAAGGCAACATAATCGCCAGCCTCCATTTTCATGATGGTGACATCAAACGTACCACCGCCCAAGTCATAAACCAGCAGGTGGCGACAAGGTGGTCGGTCATCCTCCCGGGCGTCGCCAAATCTCTGTTGAAATCCATAGGCGATGGCTGCGGACGTGGGTTCATTGATGATATCCAGTACCTCGATGCCGGCGAGAAAACCGGCTTCTTGAGTGGCTTTTCTTCGCCGCTCGTCAAAATACGCGGGTACAGTAATAACAGCTCGTTTGAAGAGGCCGATTTGCGCTTCCGCATCAGTTCGGAGCTTTTTCAGAATGAAGGCCAGTATTACCTGAGGAGGATAGTTTTTCCCATTAAACGATTTGTTAAAGGCTAGTTGGCCCAAATCGCGTTTGGCGCATTCGGCAATAAACTCCATGTCCGTCGCTAACGCTTTGACGGCCTCTTTGCCAACAATCACATCATCTTCATCAAACAGGACCACACTGGGAGTGACTTTGTCACCCTCTGCATTGACCAGTGTCTGTGGTCGTCCTAGATCATCGAGATAGGCCACCGCTGAAAAAGTGGTTCCCAGATCAATTCCAACGGAAGGTTCATTGGATTCGTAGGTAAATATTTGCGTATTTCGGGCCTCTATTGGTTCTTTATCAGAAAGATTCTGCATCTCTCCGGATTCAAAAACGGTGGTCTCATCGTCGTCATGGGATGTGTTTTCTATCAGCTCAAAATCATCATCGGTGTCCAGCTTGCGCAAAACATCGATGACCTCTTGCATCGAATGAATACGCTTTTGGGGTTCCTTTTGAAGCATTCGATGGATGAGATTATCGATTTCTTCTGGAAGACTGGAGACTTTATCGCGAATGCTTGGGATGGGGTCGGATCGGTGGGCAACGAGTGTATTGAGCAAAGTCGATCGAAAAAAGGGCGTTTCCCCTGTTAATAAAAAGTAAAAAGTGCAACCGAGACTATAGATGTCGCAATGGTGGTCAACTCGCTTGGAGTCCGACGCCTGCTCAGGGGCCATAAAGTCTACTGTTCCAACGATTTGGTTGTCATTGGTCAGGCTGTCGTCATCCTCATCGCCAATCATCTTGTTTTGAAATCTGGCTAAACCCATATCGAGAATCTTGACGACACCCTCTTTATCAACCAGTAGATTTCCGGGTTTGATATCGCGATGGATGATTCCTTTACCATGAGCGTATTGAAGTCCCTTGGCGGCCTGCATAACGAAATCAATCGCTTGATCACAGGAAGCCCGGCCGTTGGTTTCTACAAATCGCTGAAGATCAACTCCATCGACATACTCCATGACCAGGAAATGCCTGCCATATTCTTCACTGGCATCAAAAGCGGCGACGATATTTGGATGATTCAGTTGTGCCGCCGCCTGGACCTCGCGGTGGAATCGTCGGGTGGAATACTCGTCTTTGGTAGCCGATTCGTCGAGCAGCTTTACCGCAACACTTCTTTTCATGGTTTGGTGCTGGGCTAGATAAACCTTTCCCATTCCACCTTCGCCAATTTTTTCCAACAGTGCATTGTTGGCAAGAACCAATCCGTGATGCTGACCCTTGAGGATGCGGCCGACCTGGAATTTGGTCAGCAATTTAGCCTTGAGAAGCTCTTTTGCGAGGGTCTCTACGTGCTTGTTTTTATCGGGCTCAATCGAAGCGCGGAATTTCGACAAACGCTCTTGCGACAGCAAGCCGCTATCAATGATGCCTTGTGCAAAATCCCTGACACTAATCGCCATTCTTACAACTCTGAATTCGGGTCCAGAGCTCTATCTTAGACCAATACGACGTCTCCCATAATGAGACTGCCGGAATGTTTATTCCGCGTGAAAAGTAAAACGAGTTCAGGGCGGACAATCTGCTGCCGATCCAAATGAACGTCTGAAACCCTGCTGACCAACAATGATCTTGTTCCAGCCGTAAAATCTGTCGACGCCATGTTTGTCTAAGGCACTGCACTAGGCGTTTTTAAAGTAGCCGGTAAAGTCGAGGATATGATCGGTCAGTTGCCGGCTCATCTCACCCCCGTCATTGAATTCAAACATATTCCTTGCCAAGTCAATCACAATCACGCCTGCCGCCAGCAGAAATAGCAAGCAGATGGATTGAATGGCTACCATCCAGATGGGGATAGGCTGTTCGATCATGACTTGACCTGCTGGCGCTGCTTCTGACGATGACGAAGCCATCTCGGGAACACCTGCCATTGGGGCGGCTTCCTCGAACATAGGTGCACCAGCTTCTTCCAACAGTGGTCCACCGCCTAATTGTGAAGAGTCTGAAACGATGTCAGACGATTCATCTGCATAGATCTCGGAATCTTCCAGAGCGATGACCTGGGACCCGCTGGACTCGTCTTCTCCATCGCCTTCCAGAGGCGTCAACATAAAGTCATTGTCAGATTGAACCGCACCACTGTTTGCGGCGGTATTCACGGGATTTAGATCATCATCCATGATGCTTGAATCATCTCCCGAATTTAATAAGTCTATTTCCGAGTCTTCGGGTAGTTCCAATGCATCAATGTCGGATCCACCGAGTTCGAGAGGTTCCTCATCAAGAGATAGACCGCTATCGGTAGGGCTTAAGTTCACACCGCTATCTGCGGCGTCCAGAGCGATCTCACTTGAGTCGTCATCCAGCATCAAGCTGCTGTCATCATCAAAATCAGAACTAAGCTCTGAATCGGAATCGAGAATGAGTTCGTCACTGTCGACCTGATCAGAAACCTCGTTGTCATCACCAAATAAGTCGTCTTCAGCCAACAGAAGATCGTCATCACCTTCGACCATCTTTCCCGTATCCGATGGACTGTTGCCAGGTTCCACGTCGCTACCAGAAAGAATGTGGCTTTCATTGGGAGCGGGACTCGCATCATCTCCGGTGCCAAGATCGATTTCGCCATCGATGTCGTCCAGAGAAATCTCCGCTGCGGAATCAGCGATCAAGTCAACATCGCTGGAAAGGTCCTCTTCCATCTCAGAGGCGACCAACTCAATGCCCTTGTCATCGGCAAATCGGTAGATTTCCTCAATTTTGAATTTCCAGCTTGAACCGTCCCGGTAACCAGAAATTTCATTTTGCGATCGCAGTTCCGTCAACTCTTCGACGGATTTTCCCAACATTTTTGCTGCTTCATTAAGTGGAATCAGATTTCCTGCCATAGCTTTCGCGGCTCCCGGTAATGATCTATACGTTATCGCTTTTGGACATTTGAACGCACATCCCTCGGAGAGGGTTTATGTCCGTTGAATTCATCAAGTTGTAAATCCCATTCCACTTTACGAACGCTTTTCAGTTTTATCTCACCTGAAACGCGGTCGACACTGTAAACGCTGATGACTTTTCTTTTTGGATCCACCAACGCCAATTGATTGGCATTGGTGTCACCCTCCAGCTTGATCGCGATCAAGCCGTCACTCTTTGCGGTTACAGTGGAATTTTCGGTCCACTCCTTATTCTTATTCAACCTGCCCCCAAGTATAGGTTTTTCCGGCAAGTTCTCCTGAAAAGCAACAGAAGTTACTGTCAAAACAAGGATTCCAATCGTTACACCACCCAAAATCGATATTCTCATCACCGTTCCTTACTATGAGCCAACAGGTGGAGTCCCGTTAATTCTCATTCTAAAAGCGTTAAAACTGGGTTCAAGCCTTTGGTTTTTAGGAAAACCACATATTCTTACCCTTTTGCGTCCTGAACCGGCCAAATCCTATCAACCAACCACTCAGGCTGGTTGCCTGAGCGAAATGGCCCTCGTTAGAGGGATGGCGGTTGAGGTTTTTGCAGCCCGTTCCAAGGCGATTCAAAACACCAATGGAGCAAAATATCAACATTTTGTAAGAATTGGGCAACTCGAATCTGTAGTTTTGCCTGAAATACGTTGTTGGAGATTCAGCTGTTTCAGAATCCGAGGCAGCAGGCTTGGTTGGTCTTGGCGTTGGGAATCTGCGTCGGCGCACCTGAAGAGGATGGCCTTTCCCCGTTATTTAATAGGTAGATCCTGCGGGGCCGAAACACCGATCGTCAGCTGCTGGCGCTTCGATAGCTTCGGAGGGCTAGTTGGAAGCAGGCTCGCGAAGCAATAAGGATCATCCCGGTGGCAAATATGGCAAATAAGGCCAATTGCCAAGTTCCGTCGGGCTCTGGACGCAGTGGTTGAGCTAACAGGCGTGCCGGAACATTGACGACGACCAGTATAGGGATGACAAACGTGAAGGTACCCCAAAGGGACCAACCCCATGGTGAGTTCTTGTAAATCTCCATCGGGTATCGATAAAAATTGGTAATGTAAAACCAGAAATTGTAAAGGGTTTGATTGCGGCCGAGCCAAATGCTTGTCGCTGCAAGTGAAATCATCACCCCGTACATCAGCCCCGTCCCGAGAAAGATGTAAAGCAGGTAGAGCAGAAAAATGCCCGGATTCAAATGAAGCGGTCTATCGGGTGAGTCAGTCAGTTGCCAAACACTGTAAGTCAGTAAGCCCAAGCCCATTAACAAGTTGGCAGCCGACGACCATTCAATTTTTCCGAACGAGATCAGGAATTGAGTATCGATCGGTTTGACCAATGCAAAGTCTAAATTTCCAGTGCGTATTAATTCACTGAATTCCTGTACGTTTGGCATGAAAAACGCTTGTACGAGGGAGTTGATGATCCATGTCGTCGAAAGGAACACGAAAAATTCGTAACGACCCCACCCGGTATCCGGGCCAATCATGTTGGTATGCTCAAAAATAATAAGGAAGAATCCTAAATTCATTGCCGTCCATGAAATGCTGGAGATGCACTGCAAAACGAAGTTGGCGCGAAAACCAAGATCTCGGACGATCGAATTTCTGGCGAATGTCAAAAAGACTTGGAAATAGGATGGGTGATTCGACACGGCAATTATTTTGAATGTTGATCCTCCATTTTTACGCTCAATCGCTCAGAAACCCAACCCCGCTACACAACAGGTCGCTGAGGGGAGTTGTTTCAAACTCAAAATGCTTTCGGTGAGACGTTGCTTTGAAGTATCTGCAATTGTGAAAAAAGCTACCGAGTGTCCGGCAAATCGGCCAGATTTCTGACACCCACATGACTGCAAGAAGACAATGTTGGATATTCCGGAATTACGAAAATGAACGGCAGATTCGTTTGGAAAATTCAAGCACCAACTTTCAAAAATCCGTAGTGATCCTTGTCTGATTGAAAACGACTATCCGCCGAATCCGCTATATCGCTGCACGCCGCGATTCCAGAGAATTCTGGCCAGGATAATAAAGGCCGTCAGCCAAGCGAACTCAATCAGGATTTCTTCCCAAAGCTGCTCTTGAGGGATTTTCCCAAGGAAAACGGCTGCGGGAAAATAGGCGAGATATTTTAATGGCGAAAATTGAATCAATGCCTTCCAGTCAATGGGCTCGGCCGGTAGTAGGTCGAGGGGAAACATATGGCCGGATAAGAAAAAGTTCAGCAGCATGTATACAAAAGTGATCGAAGTGACCTCCAGCCACCAAAATCCAACCAGGCCGATGCAGGCTTCAATAAAAAATCCCAGTCCAAACCCCATGATCAGGCTGAGGATGTAGGCGGCCAAAATTTCGGCGTTGGGCCAGCCTGAATCGAAAAAACCACGACAGAGAAAAAACACGATAGAAAATGGAACAATAGCAATCAGATAGTAGACCAGTTTGTGAGCAATTCTCTGTGCTAACAGGCACCCCAACATATCAACCGGTTGTATCAGGAATTTTTTGATTTCCCCATCTTTGATTTGGCGTGCGATTCCCCCAGTCAATCCTGGCATGCTGGAAAATGCCCGGCTAATCATCACCAGCAGATAGTAGGCGACCATGTCGTGGTAGCCATAGCCGGCAATATTTGCTTCATTACCGGACGCCTTGATGGATTCGAATATTGCATACCACAAAAAAATCTGGGTAATCATCGGCAGAAATCGCATCAGCGTACCCAATGCAAAATCCCCACGGTAAACCAAACGTTCTTCGATCGATATTCGGAAGAAATACCACCAGGTATTCAGTTGGGTTACCATTGTCGAAACTACTAAAAAAATCTGCTGAAAATGTGGGCGACTTCATTTTAGATCCAAAATGAAGTTTAGAGAATGGTGCGGAGGCTGCCCATGGTTGGCGGACGGCTCAGCCCGCAGCCGACAGGAATTCTCTCTGCACCATAATAGTGGATATTGAGAACGGAATTATTTCACTGACGAAAACGAGCCGTTAACAGGCAAGAGACAGGAATGTACCCGGATATTTTTTAATTGGACTTCACCTGTGCCGGTCAGGGCAAACATCAGTTGGAAATCCCGCTGGTTTTCAGGAATGATGCGATCAATGCAAAATGGTTCCCAGGAGCTTGATTTCATTTTCCGTAAAGCAAGTTTTGAGCCACCACAGGAATCGATAATCATGAGGCCGTCGGTTGACCGGGTGATGGGCCTGCTAATGAGGAGTTCTCCCTTGATCCTGACCAGATTTTTGCCGTCGATGGGAATCTTCGGACTTGAAATCCAAATGGGGGTGACCTCAATATCACTTTTGGATTGATCAAGGCTCCACGCAGAGAGAATCAGAGGTTTTTCCTCGTCGTTGCTGTTTTTTTCGGAGAGTTTTACACAGGCACCAATGTTGCCGGTTTCATTCAGATTCTGTTTCCAGCCTGTGGAGGCCAATTGTTTTAGTGAATCCAAACGGCCCGATGGAAGGAGGTTTTCCGACCACTTGGCCGTTTTTGCAAGCTTGTCCAACTCATATTGAGTTCCAAGCAACACAAAGTATCGGTTGAAAGCTGTTACCCGCTGGTCCTGTTTTCCGACCGCCTTGGAAACCAGCCTGCGAATCATGGAAAGTTTGTGGTCAATTTCGCTCATTAACGAGCTGGCAGTCGAAAAATGATTTTGGTTGAGCATCGATTCGGCAGTTCGGATCATTTGATCCGCTTCCTGCAACCCAACAAAGGCATCGACGTTCTGCCAATTTTGATTGGCAAGAGCTTCGACAACGAATTGTGTTTGCTGGAATTTGACTTGCAGAGCTTCAAATTCGGCCGTGATGATAAGGCCTCGAGAAACCGAATCGGTGGTTTGTTGAAGATACTGAAGGGAGCTTAAATGCTCTGAAATAATGTAGTGCTGAGATTGCAATCCTGATCTGACCTCGACTTGGACGCGACCATTTTCGCAAGAGTGTTTGACCGGGACGATTCCCGTCGAATCGATTTCATAAATACGGGGTGATTGTTGGCCAGATGAGATCTCCAGCATCTGCCGGTCAATGTGGTTAGGGATAGCCGCGGGGGATTTTGGGATGGCTTTTGCAATAAAAACATCGCTTTCATTTAGCGACAATAAAGTGGTCTGATAACTGTTCTGGACCTTGCTTTGAACCGTGCCGCCGGCCAACCAGGGCTCGATCTGCATCAGTTTGAGGTTGATTCCGTGGATGACATTCGCAACGTTGTTGTGGATGGTGGTGGGAGTTTGCAAATTCTGGCTGCAAGACAAGATGAAGCCACGAGCACCCCGATTAATGCTCTGGTAGATTTGGGACTCGATGCGATTACATGAAATCTCACTGGGTGGCTGTTTCCCGTTGAATGCAATGCCTTGATCGATGACTTCCGCAGGGACTTGCGTTTGGATGTTGGCCAGAAACGGCTTGGTGGAACTAAATGGATCAGCTGGGCCTTTTTCGCCGGATTGCCAATCTCCAGCTGGAGTGGTTTTTATTTCCAGCCTTTGAATTTCGACGAGCTCGGCGTATTTTTTCCGCGGGAAAAACGCATGGCAAAAGATGGGGCGATCTAGAGAACGATCGATTTCGCGTATTTGTCTAAGTTGTTGACGAGCCATCGGGAGGTCACTGGCTGTCAGGTCCGAGCCCAGATTCCAGGCAAAGATCATGCTGGAATTTTCAAGATTTAGAATCTTCGGGTCGGCTAGGGGAGGGGGGCAAAGAATCCAGATTCGGTATTTTCTCGCCGCATTGAGTTGAGCCTGATTTGGCAGGACTGAAAGCAAAACGGCGTTAAACCCTAGATTTTTTAGAACGGAAAAAGGCTCTCCTTGATAAGTCACTGCCCGCAAGAAAACGGGCTTGTCGTTGGTGGTAAGGTGATTCCCCTGGACAGCTATTCTTTGTAGCTGGCCGCTAACACTGAGGTCTTGGGTAGCGTCCAATAATCGTGTTTTTTTTACCGGCAGAAAGCCCTTAATCGCAAGATCATCCACCCATAACCTGTACTCGATGCCGCCTTGCTGAAAAGAATCCAGAATGATCAGGTCGCAGTAGGCATCTCCTAAATCCACCTGAAGTCCTCGATTTTGAAACTGAAGGCTTCTTAGTCGCCGTTCCAAACCGATATAAATCTCTCCCTCGGACACCTCCAGTTTTTCCCAGGCTAGTTTTGCCTTGGACCGTGTGAGAGGAATGATCAATAGCAATGGGCCTTTTCCGGTCGGATTTTTAGTTCTCGGTAAGACAACCCTTACACTGAGCTGCACGTCCTTGATTGAAGACTTGACCCAGAGGCTCGGGCAAAAATCCCGTATTAACTGGGCATGGGGAATCGCATGGATGAATCGTACAGGATCGGTTCTCCCGGTTTTGAAATGCAGAAATTCCGATTGGCTACCGGATCGATATTCGGTTTGGCTACGAGATTGTTCCAATAATTGAAAATCGCTAACGGCGGTCTGACCGGACCACGATGGCTCAATCCCTTCGAAGCTCTCGACAATTCTTTCATCGCCTCCGCAGGCCGACGAAAACGCCAGAAAGCAGAATGTAAAAATCCAAACTGGACGCTGGGAATTCATTGATGCAAAAAAACACCTTGGTGGTTATCGAATAATATGCCGTAAGTTCTTTAATTAGCATGATTTGCGACGATTCGCCAGATCAGGTGTGATCATAAAACGCAACATGACCCAATTTGGATACTGCCAGTTCAATGACTGTAAGTTGTTTGTGAATAGTGGTTTACGATGATATCGGTGGACTTGGATTTCGATTGGCATCCCAAATGCATTAAGAAGGTTTACCCAAAACCAACTATCTGCGAACCGAAATCAAAGAGAATCAGTAATGAACCACAATTCGGAAACCAAATCCAAAAAAGACGACTTGCCAAAGGATGTTCTTGATCTGATCACGATCATTGATTCTTTGCCGGCAGATCAAAGAATGATGCTCAAGCCGATTGTGGACCGAGTCGCTGAAAATACCAAGCGACGGCGACGAATTTTGTCGCTGGTCCAGGAGGCGTTAAGCCAATTGCGATTAGATATGAAATATCTAGTTTTTGACCTCGAGGCGACGCGCCGGGAAAGGGATGCTTACCGCGAGAACCATGGAGGGGAGTAATTCAGTTGAATCACTGAAGAGTTTGGTAACCACAATGATCCAAGACCGCTCATCTTTTCCTAGATTGACCGTTTTTTTGGTCAACTTGGGTGTTCCATCAATATGCTTCACCCGCCGAACGTGTTCAGAGGTAATCGGAAAGACCGATTCAAGCCGGTAAACCACTCATTTAAACTGAGTTCGTCCGCCCAAAAAGACACTTTTTCAGAGGAATTTGCTGAAATTTACGATGTTGAATACGATAATAGTTAGTCGTCGCAATGCAATGTTGGACTATGCCAAATCGGCATAACTGAAGGAACTGGCATTATCCTATGGATGAAATTAACCCGGAGAAATTAGCTCAACGGCTTTACAACGTTGGGTTGTTGGAACTGAAGGAAATTGACGAAATCTTTTCCATTCTGGGATCCAGAGATGTCAATTTAAGTGATTTCGTCGCGGCAGCCACTGGTTCTGGAAAAGTCACCAATTGGCAGTTGGAACGGGTCAAGGGTGGCCACAAAGTTGGATTCTTCTATGGCCCTTACAAGGTCCTCTATCTGGTTGGTGCAGGGACGTTTGCCCGCGTCTACCGTGCTGAAAACATTGAAAATGGTGAAGTGAAGGCAGTCAAGGTACTTCGCAGTCGATATACCAATGATGTAGCAACCACCGAGCAGTTTCTGCGCGAAGCCAAAATGGTCATTACGCTTCGGCATCCCAACATCGTTCCCATTTTCGAAATTGAAAAAGAACGCAATCGTCTCTACATGGTGATGGATTTCGTTGAAGGGCAAAATCTAAGAGACTACGTCCGTGTCCACAAAAAGCTGAATTTGGATGTCGTGATGGATATTGCTCGTGACATTGCGAGCGGTCTGGACTACGCATTTAAACGGGGTGTGACTCACCGTGACCTTAAGCTCTCCAATGTTCTGCTCTCAAGTTCAAGGCACGCTACTTTGGTTGACTTTGGATTGGCGACAATAGAGGGAGAGGATAACGACCATGATGGGTTGAATCCCCGGTCCATTGATTACGCCGGGCTGGAGCGTGCCACCGGGGTCCGTCGAGACGATAAACGAAGTGATATCTTTTTTCTGGGTTGCATGGTTTATCACATGGTTTCGGGGCATTCGCCACTGTTTGAAACCAAAGAGAGAATGCATCGATTAAGTACCGCGCGTTATAAAGATATTGTTCCCATCACCAATCACGATTCTGATATGCCTCATCGAATTGTCACCTTGGTGCATCGAGCGATGAGTATTAAACCTGCCGAACGGTTTCAAACACCGGGAGAGTTTCTGGCCGCCATCAACGTTACCAGAGAAGCCATCATTAGTGGGGATCTAGCCAGATACGATGCCGCAAAAGCCGATTTTGAATTAAAGACTTCCAAAAAGAGACATGGCACAGAGGGGGCTGGTTTCTGCGTCATGTTGATTGAAACCAATCAAAAGCTTCAAAATAGTATCAGGGCGAAATTGAAGGCCATCGGTTACCGGGTTCTGGTATTTACCGATCCGCGAAGAGCTATCGAAAGAATTACCAACCATGACGAGGAATTTGAAGGTGGGCCGCTAACTCACTGTGTGATTTTTGGTTGTGGAGAGGTTGGCGTTGATGGATTGGAAGCCTTTAATTTTTTCGGGGCCGAGGCGGAAACCGCAGGGATTCCGGCTATCCTGTTAACCAATTCCGAGCAGCGGCACTTTCTGAAGATGGGTAAATTTGCCAAGCATCGGGTCCAGTTGGAGATGCCGATCAAATTACGCGATTTGAGAAGGTCATTGGTGAATACCATTAAAACCAAGTATTTGTCTGAGACGAACACTTGAATGGAACACCAACCCTTTTTAGATAGAAATCGTTATCTCAATCAGCCCTCAATGAAGTTGACCGGACCGGATTTCTTTTAAGTCTTGAAGCAAGGCTTTGTAACTTCTGAAAATGCCATCAACTGATCAAGCACGTGATAGAAATTCGCCGCTCCGCGTATCGACCTTGATTGTTTCACCTTGTTTTAGATATTCCGGAACCTGAACTTCCAGTCCCGTTTCAAGTATCGCCGGTTTTGTACGGCTTGTCGCTGAATTGCCCTTAACGCCGGGATCGCATTGAAGGATTGTCAGCATGACCGAAACCGGGAGGGAAATCCCGACACATTGATCGTTGTAGATCATCGCACCTATCCCATCGAGTTCTTCGGTTACATATTTGATTTCATCTCGTATTTCCTCCAACGGCAAGGTGTACTGGTTGTAGTCTTGCTGATCGAGGAAATGGGCAGCTTCATTATCGGTGTACATCAGCTTGATGTCGCGTGTTTGGAAATCAGCTTCCTCGAGCGATTCGGTCCCTTTAAGCGTCAGGTCAACCTTTTGCTTGGTGACAACATTTTTGGCCCGAAATTTATAGAGTGTTGCTGCTCCCCTGGCGGACGGTGTCTGAACCGAAACATGATTAATGACGATGGGAGATCCGTTGTGAACAACAATGGATCCCGTCTTAATTTCTTTTGCAAGCATTTTGGTGTTTTTGTTTTTAAAGATGCAGTCGAGTTAACCGGAACCGTCGGACACCCAGAGGTTGCCGATTACAGAATGGTGAGTGATTCCCGATCAATGCCAACACCATCACAAATCGCAGCTATTCCTTCAACAACGGCTAACAAGGAACCCGGATCCAAAACATCATCTGCATTGCCAGTGATTTCTTCAAAGTGCAATACATCGAATCGGGCACGGCATTTGGAGATTTTTCCGATTTTCTTTAACTCGTCACCCGTCAGGGTCGTCGTTTTGAATTGTTCATTCAGTTCTGCAACCTGTTCCATCACCTCCTCGCCCTCCAGAAACGTAAAATCAATTCCGGCAAAATCGCTTGGCGAGACAACCGTCATGGATTCAAATTGGTCATTTTGGTCACGATGGATCTCCTTGATTTCGAATCGATCACCCAATTCCGAAATGGCCTTTGTCAGGTCGTCCTCCGAGGGACGATTTTCATTTTCAAATAAAATGAAATAGGTTTCCCGGTACTGATACTTTGGATTTCCGAACAAGGACATGCTAATTTCCAATAAAGGGTCTTTTGGGTTGATCGCAACGACTTTTACTAACCTAGCCAAAAAATATCTAATTCGACAGCCACCTACTCGCTATCAAACCACCTTAGAAAGGGATTCGAATTCCAATTTGACCCGATCTTGAAGAATGAAAAATGCCGCAGTTCGATTGGTTGGTATTTCAATACGCCCATGAAGATGCGATCGGGACAGGTTTTGGGGCTTGTGATGGCTTTCTGATGCCCTGAAATTGGCTGAACGGGGGGCTTGGGGAAAGTGTTTCAGGTTGAGAGACGATGCACCGTATCGATTGGTGGCAACTGACTTGCCTCTGAGCTAAATCGTTTTTCCGCCGAGTTTTGTCAAGAAGATCTGAAAGCCAGCTTTTTTTTCGTGTTCAAATATGGAAAGCTGACGGTATCCACAATGGTGGCCGATTCTTTGGGCTGCTGATTTTTTCATCGAATTCCCTACCTCGCCAACAGCTGACGACACATCATGAATAAAGTGATGATCAAACCCGATTTGATTTTTGTTGAGTCTCTAATTTCTAAATCGCTGCCAAGATTTTACAGGTTGGTGATGTTGGCGACCGTTCTGGTTTGCTTCGTTCAACACGGTTCGGCCAACGATTGGCCTCAGTTTCGTGGACCAGGTGGTAATGCGTCCGCGGAAATGACCAGGACTCCAATTCGCTGGGACGATCAGCATAATCTCGCCTGGAAGGCAAAATTGCCAGGACGCGGAGCTTCAAGTCCCATCATCGTCGGAGATCGAGCCTATATCACTGCCTATTCGGGATATGGAATTGATCCAGATGATTTTGGGAACAAAGATGATCTTCGTTTACATGTCATCGCTTTGGATAAGAAATCAGGGACTAGAATTTGGGAAAAAACGTTGGTCGCCAGTGTCCAAACACAGAACTGCACTCGGCGGGTAATCGACCACGGTTACGCAACTTCGACGCCGGTATCCGATGGTGATGCTGTGTTCGCTTACTTTGGTGTTTCCGGGCTGTACGCATTCTCCAAGGAGGGGAAGCCGATTTGGCATGCGAATACTGGTGAGAAAACGGCTGGATTTGGCTCCGCGTCATCACCCGTCATTCACAAGAATCTGGTTATTGTGAATGCTTCCATTGAATCTCAAAATGTTGTGGCGTTCGATAAAACCAGCGGAAAAAAGGTGTGGGAGATTCCGGATGTGAAGCGGAGTTGGTGCACACCCTGCTTGGCGAGAAGCCGCGCTGGGAAAACGGAGTTGATCATTAATCAAATTGATACAGTGCGAGGTTTTGATCCGTTGTCAGGTCGAGTCCTTTGGACCTGTCAGGGAATTCCGGATTACACTGTTCCAGTTCCCATTTCCCAAGACGGCGTCGTTTATTGTCTTGGTGGACGCAGTAACAGGGCTCTGGCGATTCAGCTTGGTGGTTCTGGTGACGTAACGCGGTCGCACAAACTCTGGGATTTACCAAAAGGTGCCAATGTGACCTCGCCGGTCTACGTGGATGGGAGGCTGTATTGGGCAAGTGACAAGGGGATCATGAATTGCATCGATGCAGAAACCGGAAAGGAGATCTACAAGTCGAGATTACCTACTAAAAAGAGAATCTACGGTTCGATTGTTCGTGGCGGGGATCATCTCTACGTAACGACTCGAGATCAGGGAGTGGTCGTTTTATCGATCTCCCACGAGTACAAAGTGGTATCCCAGAATAGATTTTCCGCAGATGACTCCAAGCTGAATGCCGGTCCAGCAGTCTCCGAGGGTTCTCTCTACATCCGTTCGGACGGATTTCTTTATCGCATTACCGAAAGCAACCGTTAATCTCTTCATTGAGCCAACCATCCTGCCGGGCTCACTTGGAGTCGGTTCAACGTACCTTCTGCTGGAACGCCTTTTTGAAGTGCTCGATTTTGGGGCTGATAACGAATCGGCAATAGGCTTTTCCAGGGTTGTTAGCGAGGTAATCTTGGTGGGTGGATTCGGCCTTGAAAAATCTGTGAAAAGGCGTGATCTCCGTTTTCACTGTAGCTCCAAAAGCGTTTTGGCGGTTCAATTCGTTTTTAAAGAAATTGGCGATCTCTTGCTGCGCAGGACTATGGTAAAAAATGACCGATCGGTACTGCGAGCCGACGTCATTTCCTTGACGATTTAAGGTGGTTGGATCGTGTGATTGCCAAAATGCCCGTAAGAGGTCCCGATAGGAAATGATCGTCGGGTCGAATTGGATTTGCACCACTTCGGCATGTCCTGTCTGCCCACCACAGATTTCTTGATAGCTCGGATTCATCGTTTCGCCGCCGCTGTAGCCCGAAACCGCGTTTTGAACACCGGGTAAGTTTGCAAAAATAGCCTCTGTACACCAGAAACAACCGGTGCCAAACGTGGCCATTGTTAGAGGATTGGATCGGCTATCGTTTACGATGCGGTCTGATTCTTTGCTGATTTGCGCCAACACAACTGGATCAACAGAGTGGGTCTGTGGAAGGAGAAAAACGGTGATTCCCAGAATTGGAAATAGGACAGCAGCGATAAGAATAGATCGGAAACGCATTGTTTTGGTATTCAACCGCGGGTGATGGGTCAATGATTTGCCGAATGAAGAATAATGCACTCGGAAATGACAAGCTGTCTCGCAGCGGCGGGATCTTGATTCAGTCCAAGAAAACTCTTGGTAAATAAAGATCGACCTGCTGCTCTCCAAAGATGCGATATTTCACACCATGCTTCCAAAGATGGAAATAGGGAGCATAGGGATCTTTCGTTTCGGCGTCCAATTCGTAAAAGGGCCATAACAAATAGTCCCGCAAAAAAGCATCGCAGGAAAGGAAATAGAAGGCCGCTCGAAGTAAGCTTGCGAACTGGCAACGTCTGGCATTCGCATCGGTGACTCTCGGGCCCTGTGTCTGGATGGCCTTCAATAGCTTGGATTTTTCATTATCAGCCTTGGGGTGTTTGGGAGCCAGGCCTTCGACGACACGAATGGCCGGAATCGGCTCAAGTTGGCAGGCGACGTCTTTTAAATCGTTCTCGAGGGCCAGATTCCGAAGGCCGAGGAAAAAGTTTTCTGCCGATTCAACGATTTCACTGACCTTGGCTTTTTTCGGGTGTCTCACCAGGAAAAATGCATCGCGCATACCGTCAGAGCGAGCTGGGTTTCCAGCCACTTCGAAGACTTGCATCAGTCGTGATGCAATGGCCGCCCCTTGCGGAATTCCCTCGAATATCGATTTGACTTCTCGACCTTCTGGACGGAATTTTTGGAGAATCCCGACAAGCGAATCCGGGTTTTCCGGATCAGTCGGGTGTCCGGCTATTTCGCACAGTCTTTGGCAAAATTCTACGGTGTCGATCTCGGAATTCATTGGGTCTCGTTGGATAGGGAGGATTTGAGATTGTCATTCTACCGATTGCCATCAATGAGTTCTGCCCGGTGGATGCGGATAAGAGGAGTGCGATTGGAATGTCAGGTGCCCGCCGAGAAGGTTGGGATTGATCAGCCGCCGGCCTCTGAAAACCGTTGTTTTCGGTAGTAGTTAACGAGGCTATCGCAACCGCACGACTGGATTATTGTGCATTCTGGGCCATTAATTGAAACCTTGCATCGTTGGTGGACGAATCGAAGGTTGTCAATGAGAGATTAGTGACTTTCGAACGGCGGCCAAGACTCTGCATCCCTACCCGCTCAAATTTAACGGTTAGAACGAAGGAATTGAGGGGGGGAACCTGTGTCCGAGGGTAGACCGCCGGACGATAGTAGATTTCTTATTGAGGGCCTTTCCATTACAATATTCGACGGGTCAATTGTGACTTAACGGGCCTGCTTCATCTGAACGGTGCGGCAGTAAGTCGCGAATGATCGGTGCGGGCAGGCGAACCAGTGCGGAAATTAATTTACAGCGAATTCGTAGAATCCGAAATGAACTTAAATGCTGACTTAGATGACCGTCTGTTAGACGGTGATGACCAGGAAAAGGGATCTTATCACTCGATCGATTTTGAATCGATTGAAAAGGCTGTCAAAGTAATTTTGACTGCGGTGGGTGAGGATCCTGAACGAGATGGTTTACAGGAAACACCGCGTCGGGTTGCGAGAATGTATGCCGAAATGTTTCAGGGACTCCATCAGGATCCCAGTCGGCATTTGAAAAAAACGTTCGAGGTTGAATGTGGTGAAATCGTTTTGATACGCGATATCGAGTTTACCAGTATGTGTGAACACCACTTACTGCCGTTTTCCGGTCATGCCCATGTTGCCTACATTCCGACCCGCCGGGTTGGGGGCCTCAGTAAATTTGGAAGAGTGGTGGAGGAGATTGCACGTCGTCCCCAAGTGCAGGAACGTATGACCAATCAAATTGCTGACATGGTCAATAATGAGATTGAAAGCAAAGGGGTTGCTGTGGTTGTTCAGGCGGAGCACTCTTGCATGGCGATTCGAGGGATTCGTAAAAGAGGAAGTACCACGATCACTAGCGCTCTCAGGGGCGTCTTTAAAACCGATCAAGCCAGTCGAGCAGAGGTCATGTCACTGATCAATAGCGGGAGATAACCGTCGAATTGAAAACGACATTGTGTTAGACGCAATGTCGTTCATTCACGACAGGTACTTAATTAGTCCCAATCCGAGAAGACCCATCGCGACCCAATCTCTTCGGCCGATCACAGAAGTCCGGCCCTTCCACCTAACGTTCTCAAGTATTGCACCGGTGGGACAACCAAACCGGCAATAGGCCATTGGGACGTACATTGATGCGATAAGTCCGCCCACGGCAATCGAGATCGTTGACCAACCAGCTATTCTCAATGCAAAGGCGTCGAAAGGTTCGATCGCTGCCAGGTTCAACGACCAATCCATCATGATTGCCGAGAATATCACGATGATCAAAATGGCGGGTAGAGAGGAAATCGCTCGGCGGACGCGTGGGGAAATTCGCACCGGGCGGCGTATGAACCTTCTTATGATCTGTTGTCCGGCGCCGAAGGGGCAGATGTGGTGGCAGTAGACATTACGTCCGGTAAACACGGGAATAATAAATGCGGCAGCGGTCAGAATCATGAGGCCGAACGCGTTTTGCCAAGGGATACCATTTTGTGTCCAGCCGACAAGCAATGTTTGTGAAATAAGATCACCATTAAGGAAGCCAAAGTAGACGACCAGAATCCACAGGAACCAGATCCGGATTTTCTTTTTGGCTTGGTGGGGGTAAAAGGCCAGCAGTAATGCCCAGAGGAGTACTCCAACTGTACCGAAATTGCGAAGGGTCAATAGTCGCAGCATGAATCCTGATGTTGGAGGTGCAGCAATCGGTTCGAGGGATTTTTCTGCCGTAAGTCGAATTGCCCGAAAGATCCCCTGGCTTGTCATGGTTGCTCCTGATATCCCTTCGAATTGCTCGTCTTCGATTTTAGATATCTCCTCAGGTGACATGCCTGCAAAAAGCTCTTTGGTAAAAAATTCGTCTTGCTGTACATATTCCACAAACGGTTCAGGTTGACTGTTGTCAAAACTGCTGCGAATCATTAAACCGATGAATCTCCGTTTCGGCCCCAGTAGCACCAGAATGTCCGATGGACCCTGGTAGCCGTTGATCAGGTCGGCGACTGGAGAAGTTCGAAGAAAAAAACCGATTCGACTTTGTGCCGAAATCTCCGTCGCATCGTGAACTTCAAAAAATGAGGGAGTTTCGACGCTACTGGAAATCCGTTTCGCTTCTGGGAAGTAATCCCTCAGTTCGCTAGGTAATACCGGGTTAGGAAATTTTAGTGAGGGCTTGGATCCACCGAACCGCCTTCGAATCGACTCAGTGATGGCAAGGCTTGTCAGGGTTGCCCCGCTGACTGCCAGAACACCTTCGTAATCTCTCACTTCGTTCCACTGCAGTCCATTCCACGATTGCATGAATCTATTATCATCTCGGATCGCCTTAACGTGTTCATGGGTATCTTCGCTACTGAGGATTTTTATACCAACAACCTTCTGTTCTGAGTCGAAAACGACCATCATTACTGTGGAGCCCACGTATCCAATGACACTCCTGGACTGTTGGCCGGTGTGGACGACAGATCCTATTGATTCACCATTGGTGTCAACAATGTTGGCCGTGCCGATCTCGGTCCATGGAGAAAGTCGGTTGACCGCGGGGACGATTGTCCCGATTTCTTCAGGTGTTATCGACGGCGCCGAATTTCGTTGTTGCAATTCATTGGTATGTTTCTCGTGTTCCAACCGAACCAACAGGAGGATGATGCAGAAAACCACGATCCGGAAAACATGGACCACACCATTGCTCAATGAGATTCTTGGCTTTTGGCTTTGCTCTATTACCGGTAATGTTGGCCGCTTGTTATTTTCCGGCTTTGGCATTTGGTTTTCATTAGATCGCGGGTTTTGGCACCCCATTGGAAAAATCGGATTGGGACACCGTCAGGTCATCAGCTGTGAAATGTTTTCAAACTGGCCTTTTGATCAATGGTGAAGGAATGTTCTAGGCCTTACGGATACCATGTAGAGGGCCGTCTAGATCGGTGAGTGAGTCACTTCTTCAGTTCAACAAGTTGAATGGCATCCGCGTGAACGATGCCTCCGGCTTTGGTTGTACCGATGGTGATTTGGCAAACGGATTCCGCTTTGATGCTGAAAATTCCAAGCGAATGGAAACCATGTGGTTGAGTAGGTCCTTGTTTCATGTCAATCTGGAACGCCCGATTTTGGCCATTGATACTCACCTGAACGGGTACTTCCGAACCACGGTTTTCGTGGGGTTGATAGGAAATTCGAACATCATAATTCGCTGTTTTTTTGACCTTGGCATCAAAGACGATTTTGGCACCACTGTCCGGAGAAGCATATCGATACCCAAAACCAACGTACCCTTTTAAACCGGTCCCGTTGGTCCAGGGACCGAACCGATCGGCCGACTGATCGTCCACGACAAGTCCAGGAAGCGTCTTGGCAACCAGACCTGTTGGAGGGCCAAAGGGGCTAGTCAGGGCCAGTTTGGCAGGCATGACCAGTTTCGCGGTCAGGTTATCACGGCGAGCTTTGCCCGGAAGTTCCAGCAGCATCTTTAGCTGGTCAAGGTGCTTTAGATGGACGTCCCTGGGGGTGCAGTCCTTCAAAGCACATATTGAAGCAGCTTTGCCAACGACTTCTCCCATCATGCCACATGTTTTCATGACGCGAGTGGTTCCCAGAGCTTCGTGTGTGACGCTAATGCAACGCCCTGCCATAAAGAGATTGTCGATATTTCGCGAGTAAAAACAGCGATACGGCACCGGATAGCCAAAGGTGCGGTCAATCCGAGAATCGTGTTTGGCAATTGAGATGAATGGGTTGTCCGGGTATTTGATCGCATATTGTTTTTTGGGGTAGTGTAAATCGATAGTCCATGTGCTGGGGACACACCCATCATCAAAATCTCGTTTGGTGACAACATCGTCCTGCGTTAGGACGATATCGCCCATTAGCCGACGAGATTCGCGTGGACCACCTATATACGCCATCCAGGTCAGCGAGGCATTGCGGTGTTTTTCCCGTCCGTCCCGATTCTTCATCGCATTAAATGCGCCGTAGACTGCTCGGAAATTCCAGTCCCGAATTCCCTCTGCATCATGAATCGGATCCTTATCGAAACCACCTTCCCAAAACCATTGGCCATGGTGATCACGAGGGTAAGGAAAGTCCTTCATTGTCAGATCTAGTGCCCAGGGTGTCTTGGGGAATTCAACTGCAGACTCTTCTTCCTTCCACCTCCACATGTTGCTCATTCCCATTCGTCCCTGGGGAGTGATCTCCCAGTTGGCCCCCGCCAAAAACCCAATCGTGCCATGGCCTGTGCAGTCAACAAAATTGCGGCCACGAAACTCCTTGTGTTCACTGGTTCTGGTATCGAAAGCATAGATGGAAGTGATTTTTTCACCCTGTGTGTCCACCTGATAGGCGTGATGATTGAGAAACAAATCGATGTTATTTTCAGCGCGAACAATTTTTTCCTTTTTTGAGTCTCCGAATTCCTCGAACGTACCCGGTGACTTTTTGGCGTGGTCCTGGAATTCGTCAACGATTTCACCAATTCTTGGAAACTTGCCACGACGAATATGACCTTGGGCCCAAACGCGGACTTCACTTGAACCGTTGCCGCCCAAAACGGGTCGATTTTGGATCAATGCCACTTTGCATCCCATACGGGCTGCGGAGATTGCCGAACCCATTCCGGAATAGCCACCGCCGACCACGACAAGGTCGTACCCTTGCTTGAGAGTGGGTTTCTTCGCAAGTCCCAATTGGGTTCGACGCCAATCGGATAGAATCGTTGTTTCTGCAGGTGGTCTGGATTGGAGTTTTTTCGAAAAATAGATGGCATCACACCTGCCGTCAAAACCAGTCAAGTCGTGCAGAGAAATTGTACAATCCCGTTGCGTGATTTCCACGGTTCCTCCGTTTTGCCAATGCCATTGGCTGCCTTGGGTCCCAAAACGGGTTTCCACTTTCCTGCCGTTGATCGATATCTGGAATTGGCCAGGAGATTCTTCTCGATTCCATCTTGCTGTCCAGTCTTTGGTGCGGACGAAGATATGAAATATGCCAACAGCGGGAAACTTAACACTTGTTTTTGCATTCTTCACCGGATTTCCCAGGCCGTGGGCAAGAAGGTAGGGGGAGCCCATGGTTTCAATGAATTGGGTATCCAGTTTCCAGCCACCATAAGATGAAAAGCTCTCCGCCTCTACTAATAATCCTTCGTTAGCTAAACTTTCGTTAGCATGGGTCAAACGACCTGTATTGATTAAACAGTAGGCCGCCAAAAAGAGGATTAATTGATGCCGCATCGGTCACAGTGTCCTGTCAGAGGTCTTCGTATGTTAGATTTTCAATCTAGCATACTGAATCCCTGATTGCATCCAAGTCACCGGTTCAGCTGTTGCTGGTCAGACCAGGTTTTCAACCCGGTTCGATATCGGAATAAACACCAAGGAATCAAGGACATGTTGCCGCAGTTAGTTCCCTACGATCAATTCAATCAGGATTTGGAATCCAATACCCACCCGCTTGATTGGAAGAACCCGGAACCCAAGGGGCGGTACAACATGGTGGTCATCGGTGGGGGAACGGCTGGACTGGTCACCGCTGCGATTTCCGCCGGGTTAGGTGCGAAAACCGCTTTAATTGAAAAAGACTTGCTGGGAGGTGACTGTTTAAACGTAGGGTGCGTGCCTTCCAAGGCCCTGTTGCGGGTGGCTCGTTGTCTGGGCGAAATAGGGCTGGGTGAGTCTCTGGGCATTTCTTACGGCGGTGATGTTGGAGTAGATTTCACAAAAGTCATGCAACGGATGCGTTCTCTGAGGGCGTCTATTAGTCGGCACGACTCTGCCCGCCGATTTACCGAAATGGGAGTTGATGTTTTTTTTGGGCAAGGTCAGTTCATTGGAAACCGCTCGATTGAGGTCGCCGGATCATGCGGAGATCGCAAAATGACGTTTGCCAAAGCGTGCATTGCGACCGGCGGGAAAGCGGGGATACCGGCGATACCGGGCTTGGAATCAGCTGGCTATCTAACCAATGAAACGGTTTTTTCGTTGACCGAGATTCCTCAACGATTGATGGTCATCGGTGGTGGACCCATTGGAGTAGAATTAGCTCAGGCCTTTGCCAGGTTTGGTAGTCAGGTATGCCTGCTGGAGCGTGGCCACCATCTTCTTTCACGCGACGATTCTGATGCGGCAAGAATCATCAAGCAAGCCTTGCTTGATGATGGTGTTGAGATCATTGAAAATGCGACCCTTGAACGGGTGTCACAGAGGGATTCAACCAAGACGCTAACGATCCGGCAGAAAGGATTGCAAATAGAGCGGGAAACCGATGAAATCCTACTTGCCGTTGGGCGAGTTCCCAACGTTAATGGATTAAATCTTGGGTCGGCCGGGATCCAGTTTTCGGAAACTGATGGCATCCAGGTCAATCGCAGGCTGCAAACATCGAATCGACATGTTTTTGCTGCAGGCGATGTCGCCTCAAAATACCAATTTACCCATGCGGCCGATTTTATGGCTCGAGCAGTCATTCAAAATGCACTCTTTCCGGGGCCCAAGAAAAACGTCGATCAAATGATCATCCCATGGGCGACTTATACCACACCAGAGTTGGCACATGTCGGATTGAATCCGACTAGTGCGGAGTCTGATGGGGTGGAATTGCAGTCTTTTACGCAGGAGTTTCGAGAGCTCGATCGGGCGGTGCTTGATGGAACAACCTCGGGCTTTGTTCGAATTCATGTTCGTAAAGGGAGCGATCAAATCGTGGGTGCGACGGTCGTGGGCCCTCATGCGGGCGATCTGATTTGTGAGATAGCCTTGGCGATGAGCCAGCGGGTTGGCTTGAAGCGGATTGCCGGTGTGATTCATCCCTATCCTACCTATGCTGAATCAATCCGAAAAATCGGGGATGCTTACCAAAAGTCCCGGTTTACCGGGATAAAGAAGCGGCTTTTGGAACATTGGTTTCGATGGATCCGTTGAGCAAGATTGAAGATTGTTTCAACGACAGGGTGAGGATGAATGGGTTTTGTTGCTTTCTACTTGGATGCTGTTGAAGTACATTGATAGAAAAGATGGGACCTCCAAAAGAAAGAAATCAATGACTCGTGTGCACGTAGCAATTTTGTTTGTTTTTGTTTTTTCGTCGGGGATTTTTGCTCAGCAAACCATTTCTCCTACAGAAAATTCATCCGAATGGATACAGCTTTTTGATGGAAAGTCCCTGGACGGTTGGTCACCCAAAATTCGGGGTCACCAATACGGGGAAAACTTTTCAAATACTTTCCGAGTAAAGGACGGCGCGATCCAGGTCGGGTTCGAAGGTTATGGCCAGTTCAAGGAGAGATTTGGACATTTGTTTTACAAGGAAAAATTCTCTAATTACATCATTCGATGTGAGTACCGTTTTATAGGCGAACAGTGTCCGGGCGGACCTGGCTGGGCTCGGCGGAACAGTGGAATCATGTTGCATTGCCAAGACCCAGACTCGATGTCCAAGGACCAGGATTTTCCGGTTTCCATTGAAATGCAACTCTTGGGTGGATTTGGCAGTGGAAATCGTACGACTGCCAATCTTTGTACACCCGGAACAAATGTGGTGATGGATGACAAGTTGGTTCGCCGGCATTGTACGAGCAGCAAATCAAAAACCTATCATGGAGAGCAATGGGTTACGGTGGAAATCGAGGTCCGGGGTGGGGAAACGATTAAACATAAGATTGACGGGAAGGTCGTGCTGGAATACGACAAGCCTCAACTCGATCCCAGCGATGCCAATGCGAAGAAATTGATAAAGGGTGGACGACTGATTCTCAATGAAGGCTATATCTCACTGCAAAGTGAGAGCCATCCATGTGAATTTCGAAAAGTAGAATTGAAAAAATTGGATAAAAGCTGAACTCCGCTTGTTAGGGAATTTGCGGAATTGGATAGGCCGCTAGGTCATGATTGATGCTCCAGTATTCAACAATTCATCGGTTCGCCGGTAAAACATTTGCCGTTTAAACAATTGACACGGTCTGAAAAAATGACGATGGAAAATCACCCCTTCCGCTGTGAAGGCGATCAGCAGTTACAAGCAAAACTGATATTGGATGCTTCGGTTGCAGCCGCTCGGGCAAAGATAGATGCGTTGCCTGAGAAAAGCGTCCGCCGACAATTATTGGCGACATCATTGCGTTTGACAAAAGCAATGTCTCCGAAATTGCATGGGATGCTGGAGCAGTGTGCTGAGAAACTGCGACTGGATATTCCTCTTGAAGCCTTTGTCTACAATTCACCGCAACTTAATGCTGCCTGTATTCGACCTGAATCAGGAAAATTATTATTAATGTTTTCAAGCGCTATTTTGGAGAAGTTTGACGAAGACGAGCTGGTCTTTGTTATGGGACATGAGCTGGGCCATCATCTATTCGCACACCACGACATCCCGATAGGTTATTTGGTCGGGGGGAAAAACAGGGTGAATGCAAAGCTTGCCCTTCAGCTATTTTCTTGGTCACGTTATGCCGAGATTTCGGCTGACCGGGCAGGGGCGATTTGCGTTGGGAATCCCGATGCCTGTGCCCGTGCCCTGTTTAAATTAGCATCCGGATTGACGACTGGATTGATTGAAATTCATATTGATGACTTCGCCGATCAAGCCGACGAAATGGAATTGGAAAAGCCACACGGTAAGCAGTCCGGGGTTAGTGAAGATTGGTTTATGACCCATCCCTTTACACCCTTAAGAGTCAAGGCCTTGCAGGCGTTTTTCAAATCGAATTTGGCGGCTGATTCTGGGGTGTCGCGGGCCGAGTTGGAAACGGAATGTCATGATTTGATGGGAATGATGTCGCCGAATTATCTGGACGAAAAATCAGAAGTTGCCGAAGCAATGCGGCGGGTTTTGTTTGCGGCTGGCTTGGGTTTGATTCGTTGTTCAGGTGGGGTCAAGGAGTCTGAAATCGAGGCTTTCGATTCACTCTTTGGTCCTCAGGCGTATTCCAAAGACCTCGATTTTGACAGTTTGGAGGATCTATTAAAGAAACGGGTCCAACATGCCAATCAGTTGGTTCCCCAGGGCCGCAAAACGCAGATTATTAGAGATCTATGCTTGTTGGCGGTTTGCGACGGACGTGTTACCCAACGCGAGCGAGAGTATGTTCACGAGTTGGGGCGATCTCTGGATGTATCGGGAAATGTGATTGAAAATTGTTTCATTCGTGATGTCGATCTTGACTGAAATCACGGGATCCAGCGGTTTCGATGATGTTGGCTCTTTTCAATTTTGCTTTCGCCTCTGCCTGGCCAATGGCTTTAAATGTTCCAATAGCTGGCGATGGAAAAAGTTAACCAGGCAAGAATGTAGGCCAGAACAGTCATGTAAACCAATTGAAAGATGGCCCACTTCCAACCGCCGGTTTCACGACGAACCACAGCAGTGGTTGGCAGGCACTGCATCGCGAAAATGAAAAAAACAAGGACGCTCAAGCAGGTTGGTACGGTAAAGACCTTTTGTCCGTCTGTCGTCCTCGCATTCTTAAGAGAGTCGATGAGCTTTTCTTCATCATCATCCTCTGAACCGTAAAGGACTGCGAGAGTCGAAACAACCACCTCTCTGGCCGCGAAGGAATTGAGAATGCCGACCGTTAACCGCCAGTCATAACCCAGCGGTGAAAAAACTGGTTGAATTGTTTTTCCAATTTGACCGGCGAACGAATTCTCGGCTTTGATTCCGCGGAGAAAAATTGTTGCGTTATCTGTTTCATTGGCCAGATCATCAGTTCTTAATTGAGTCAGTCTTTGAGTTTGGGCTATGGACAGATCTTTTTCGGATGTTTTAGGGTAGGTCGCAAGTATCCACAGGCCTATCGAAAATAGCAGGATCATGGTGCCTGCCTTTTTTACAAACATGGTCGCCCGGTCGACACTGGTAAGAAATGCGTTTCTTAACGAAGGAAAACGATAGGGTGGCAATTCGATGACCAGGGACTGCGTCGGGCCGGGCAGGATGCTGATTTTCAGGCAAAAAGCGATCACCAATGCAACCAGAATTCCAAGGCTATAAGCGGCGGCAAAAATCAACGCTGCGAATACTGGCTGGTCCGGGAACAGAATCGCAACGACCATCGCATAAACCGGCAATCGTGCCGAGCAGGTCATCAACGGCAGGATAAGGATCGTCTTGAGGCGATCTTTCTTGTTTTCAATTACACGGCTCGCCATAATGGCTGGAATCGCACAGGCGTGGGCTGACAGCATGGGAATAAATGCTTTTCCCGGCAAACCGACACGGTGCATCAACCGGTCCATCACGAAGGCCGCTCGGGCGAGATAACCTGAATCTTCCAGGAGGGAAATCATGAAAAAAAGCAGCATGATTTGCGGCAGGAAAATCAACATCCCCCCTACGCCACCGATGACTCCGTCGGTAATCAGACTGCGAAGGTCACCCTCGGGAAGCCATTGCCCTACGGTTGATCCTGCCAAGCCAAAGAGTCCGTCCATGAAGTCCATTGGAAAAGAGGCAAACCAAAAGATCACCATGAACGTAAAAATGCCAACGATTGAAAAACAGATTAGGCCCGTGATTGGGTTGGTGACCATTTTGTCGACGGCGATTTGTGTTTTTGAAGGGCTACTTTGGGTTTGAGATCGATCGACTGTCCGATTGGAGATTCCCTCGGCCCAGTCAAACCTTGCCGCATATTGGCATCCCTGGCACGAACCACAGACATTTTGGCTGACGGCTTCCTGGCATCCATGTTTAATTTGATTGCCGATGACTGTTTTAAATTGGTCGATGTTCAAGCCCGTTTTGGCCGAAATCGCTACCACAGGAACTTGAAGCTCTTCTTTTAATTGGGGAACATCGATTTTTATGCCCTGTTTTTCGGCCTCATCCATCATGTTGAGGGCGACGACAATTGGCGTTTTGTACTCGATTAACTGGCTGACCAGAAACAGGTTACGGTGAAGATTGGTTGCATCTACGACGACCACGACAAGGTCGGCCGTACCGTCTTGAAAGTAATTACGGGTGACTTCCTCTTCAGGACTGGTTGCCTCCAGACTGTAAGCACCGGGCAGGTCAATCAGTTTGGTATTTTGCTCACCGAACTCGACGTTGGCAAAACGATAATCAACTGTCGTTCCGGGAAAATTCGCCGTCTTGGCACGCAGGCCTGTCAGCAAATTGAAAAGAGAGGTTTTCCCGGCGTTGGGATTTCCCAGCAGAGCAATTTTGGGGATCGGGCCAGGACTCGATGCGAGGACCGGCAGCCCAGAATTTATATTGTTAGCTGTCATTACTTGGACTGTCGTCAGCGGTGACACAAGATTCGACTCTACATCCAAGACCGTTCCCAATCCTCTCGGGGACGGTTTGGATCACCATGATGATCGAATTAATTACAGGTGGGGTAATGCGTTCATCAGGGACTCATTTACTACCGACCAAATGGGTCAACCTAACGAGGTTTCACGACCACACCGTTTGCAAGACGTCTGGATATTCCGATTTGTGATCCGCAAACTTCGACCACCATCGGTGAGCCGACCTGAATCAGACTTACTTTTCTTCCTTCGCAGATTCCCAGCACTTTCAACCGTTGGGCATCATCATCTGGTAAATCGATCTCCGAAACCGTAATCGGCTGTGGCGATGAAAGATCCGACAGGGTCATTTTTTCAAGAATAGAAGCCATGAAATAACTCACTTTATTTTTGAGATTGAATCTCAGTATCTTTATATTTTATTCGTCAGTCAACCCAAGGGAATTAAGTTTTTGCAATAATTTCGCCGCGCAGCCCCCGTTTTTCTCAGTAAATCGTCGGTAGTCTATGGTTTTTCGCACAATAGACGAGGAGCTAACTGCGGGGCATCGATGACATCAACCCGCTGGATTGAGGGTGGGGATGGCTATTTTCCGTGAGATATCAGGGCCAGGCCAGACTTCGCCTGGAGAAAGATCTGGCTTCGTTTAGAGGAAACATCGTTACGAACGGCAAAATTTAGCGTCTACCAATCGAATCGAATCGATCAACCACGGATTCTCAACAAGCCATCCATTTAATCCGTTGGTTGTTTTTCGGGATGAAGAAAAATGAAGAGCTTCAAGTTCCTGTGGTAGCGATTTCGGCCAAAACGGGCTTGAACATCGACCAATTTAAAACAGTCATCGGCAATCAAATTAAACATGGATGCCAGGAAGCCG
>Ga0214480_100093_pt1 | contig 36618 bp, 27 predicted proteins | sample M1_20Mar14CPVII9_3_FD_165042 | JGI IMG/M metagenome (GOLD analysis project Ga0214480, IMG submission 165042) | Marine eukaryotic communities from Monterey Bay, California, United States - M1_20Mar14CPVII9sort6BwellE17 | ecosystem: Environmental > Aquatic > Marine > Unclassified | place: USA... | reverse complement strand
AGATAATAAGCGAGATTCCAATAACAACTAGCCGTGCAGGATGTGAAACAGTATTCAGCCGAGTCCAAGTTGAAGCGTTTTTAAAAGAGAGAATACCATATTGGTTGATACGATATCTGCCACATGTACATTCTCTAGCACACGGGGAAGCAAATCTATATCAACCATTGAGAACTATTGGACCAAATTCAATCGTCGGCGAAGACTACTGGGATAATGTGAAGGATTATACACGTATCGAACAACCTTCTATTGCAGCACGTGATGTTCAAACTAGTTCAAGGAGATTATGTATGAGATGTAAAGAACCAGGAGAGTTAGTATTCTGTACAGTTTGCAATAAGTGGTATCACGACAATGAGCAGTGTCACAATAGGAACAACTGCAATCCAAATAATCCGTATAATTAAGTATTTATGATGTACGTTGTCTCTTTGATTGTCTCTTTGACTGAGCTTCCTCTCTTCGATGCATATCTTTCAATATATTTAGTTCAATGCGAATTGGTTCTTTGTATATTAGTTCGGGCTTGGTAGGGTAAAGTCTTTCTAGCTCCTTCTCGCTATTGATCTTATGTGTCTGTACAATACCTATGATATGTAAGAATCCAATCAAATGAGAGCAAAAGTACTGCCCCTTCTTGCAGCTACAACTCGACAGCTTGATCATATACTCGCCATCCTTCTTATCTTCAAATACTGCATACACCTGATGAATCACTTTCGTCCTCGAACTTAAGCAATCAAATCGAAATAGAATACACTTACTACCGTTTGTATCCTCATCTATTGATTCAACATTCCGACAGGAGATTGATTTGATACTATAGCTACCACTTTCAACAAGTCTCTTTACTCGCTCGTGTAGCGATGGACGGTCTGCACGGTTACCAGAATCAAGATAATGCTTTAATACTTTATCATTCATTGTTTTGATGTTGTGCATTTGTTCTACAAAGTTGTTATTCCAAGTATCACGATCATTGCGCGCTATGCGGTTCTTAATAAGTCGATAACCGTCGTGTGCACCAGTAATGGGTGTAAGTGGATCGTCTGATAAAGGCTTGTTAACTCTGATACAATTTCTGGTACATTGTTCAATGTATTCGCGGCTCGATCGTGTTGGATGGACATCAACTCCTCGTGCTCGGCACCAATTTACAAGGCATAATGTTGGTTGAATAGGTATAGGATCCTTATTAAAGTCAAGTACTTGAAACCATTCTGCATTAGTACCATCTTCGTTGTGTGGTCCGTCGTAACAATCGAATGGCTTCCGTGTTAGTGGCAGTATATTGCAATTGTATATGTCGTTGAGCAAATTATCATCACTCATGACCAACTCCAATCCACACGATGATCCTAAATAAGCAATCCAATCTGTGCCATCTCCAGCAGGTAGATCATTTAATGGCCCGATATATAGTTCATTAGTATCCCTATTCTTACGGATGACGGGAGCATGCAGCATATACTTTCGCGCTTCCCAATATTGAGTACGTTGTTGTTCTGTTAGTGCTCTTTTTCCATTATTGCCTAATGTGTTGATGAAGGTAACCTTGTCGTCGGCATTAGCTAATCTATCAATCAATCCATCCTCTTGTCGTCGACCTCTGGTATTACCCCTCCGTCGAGATTCTTCAGCCGCTTCATTGTTTGCATATTTTCCCAAAACCATAACGGGGCCATTATTACGTATCCTCGACATATAATCGTTTCCCAATAACAGAGCTACATCAACCATCAACTCTGGATACGTGCATAGTTTCGAGTTATATGTGTTACAATCCTTCATGAAGTCATCTCTTTTGAAGACTTTACAAGTGAGGTAGCCTCCCTTCCTTGATAACTTGCAATATACTACTTTGCCTCCGTTCGCTATTGTATCACCATCCTCAGACATGATTCCATCCACTATACCATCTTGTTCTAATGCAACCATTTGTTGATCTGCTTCAAGTAGAGAACCATAACATTCTAATCCCTGCTTTTTCATCCACTGTAATATGTTTGTTTGGTCATTGGGAGTAGGCTTCCCAGATTTCATACGAGATTCTGTAGCTTCTTTTAATTGTTCTGCACTAAATTGAATTGGCTCTACCGCATTAATGTTGTCAATTGCTTGCTGCCGTAGCTCAATGTATTTATCTCCTGCCTTTTCTAATAATGCACGCCGCCTTTCCTTCTCCTTCTTTTTCTCTTCAGGAGACATCCCATCATAAACATACACAGGTAATATACCGGTCTTTGTTAATACCTCATGTTCGACGATTATATTTTGTAGTAGATCTTTGCATTTGTAAGTAGGATTGCATGTGGCTGATAGTCTATCAATATCAGTTCTTAGACTCTTGTTTATAATGATGGATAAGTCGATAGCAATTCGTTGTCCTGCATAGTTGGATAACTTTTCATGCTTACATACACTCATCCAATCACCCAATGCATCAGTCCAAAAATCATTTATACCCATGTTGGATATGCAATATAGACGTTGTAGGGTATTCAGATATGTTATTAAATGATAAAATCGAATTATTTAATAGGGAGAGGGTGGATATACTTTATATAATGGAGTATATGATATGATTAATGCAGAATTGCAGTGTTTTGCAATATTTGGTATCCTTAGTGTAGGTGGTGTAGGATATACAGATATGGACTAAATAAGTATGCAGATGTCGGTAGTGGTATATAGAGACAATGTATGTACAGTATCAGCTGATTATATTGGCTAGTTATGACGCTAGAGCATCGATAGTAGGGCCTCTTTTGTTGCGGTTATTGTTATTTTTTTGTGAGAGAGGGGGTTTGTGGCATTTCGTTTGGTATCCTGGACAAATTTCTATGGTAAAGTCTCAGCGCTCATGGAGGCATAGATATGAAGTTCAACCTCATCAACAGTCGACGACATCTCCCCCAGGACCATTAACATGACTCATGTCACACCATCTACGAGTTCCTATGTACAAAATTGGAGAGAGAAGTAATTTGAGCAATAATGGAGGCTACTCCTCTTTGTTAACACTGAATCACGGATAGAGCTGAATGAGGCTATGTATTGATTGCAAACAACTAAAGAGGAGAATATACGAATAGAAGTAGAAGAGACTTCCTGTATTATCGCCTCATAACAAAAGAAACGACTACTAAGCATAAGATATCCATACCAAAAAAGTCAAAAGTATCTTCAGTATCGAAATAAAAGAACAGATCAAATCATCACATCATAATCATAATAGATCATGACAAAAGAGAAGGACGACAATAAGAAGTATGCCCACATCGGTGTTATACTTTTTACAGTACTTGGTCTATCGTTCTTATGGATATAATTCAATTTGACTCAATCATTGCATCAATGGATTGGTGAGTAGAATAGAATTAGAGAGATATGGATACTTTGACTTTGAGTATCTTGCAAATAGACATGTGACATGTGAGAATGTACTGATATCTATATCTACTCATCACACGTTCCTCTGTGCTCTTTCTTTTTTATCTTTAGGTTTCAACACATGTACTTCCTGAGACAACAAATGTAAAATGGGGCATTTGCATCACCGAAGAAAGTAGTCAAAAGTGATGACGATATTACCCATCCAGAATTGAGGAGAAGCTTATCACAAGGGCAACTTTGGATTGGTCTTTGAAGGAGTACCTCTTTTAGTATTGTATCATATGTAGTCTGTGTTGTGAAGTAGAATACATGAATGATATTATGCGCACATACAAGACAGGCACATGAAATTCCCGTCTCCTCGTTGCGCCAGCCTTATATGATTTGGATATAGATATCTATGTAAAACAATAGAAGAGGTACCATAAAATCATACTAAAGAGATATCCCTTATTCTTGAAAAGGCATAGGTTGAACTCCCGATCAGAAGACCCTCTTTTAGTATATATAATGCGGTATAATGCGGTGGTTGGTACTGGTGGCTAAAAAGTAATGTACTAAGGGAGATCTTGTGTTTAATGTGGCATGGATTGGAGCTAAGTTAATCATCTTCTAACCAATGATCTACAAGCTTTCTTGCTAAGACTCCTTTCGATGGTACAAGTAACTTGCCATCCCATCCTTTTTCTTTATTGGCTTCAACAACTTTGGGATCTAATACTGCACCAATTTCATCTGAATGTTTAGCCGCTTGATAGACTGTCTCCTTCTCAAACCATTGTGCATCTACTATTTCTTTTGGATCAATGGAAATAGGAGCCATATCAACGTCAAGCGAAGACCTTGCATGCATACCAATCATCGTGCTCCTAGGAAACGGCCATGGTTGACTTGCAATGTAACTGATTGAATCTTTATCAACATTCACTCCAACCTCCTCGTATACTTCTCGCATCACTGGAAGATGCGAGTTTCATAGTTTATGATGATGAAAGAGAGGATATTTCAACATATGTTAGTACATGCGACTTGCAAAGACAATCACATAAAGGCAAACTAAGTTCAAATGAAGTATTCGAAAGGCTGAGTCTTCATATTGAACCATAACACACAACAAAACAACACAAACTCGGACTTTCCTGCGCTTTCAAAAGTCTCTCCTGCCTCGACAAATCCGGCAAGACAAGTGTACAAGTATGGTTTGTGTCTAGGACTTCTAGCCAATAGTGCGTGTGTCTTCGTAGGATTGGTAACAAGGCAAATAATGCTTGGATCTTGCCTCGGCCAGTGGAAATGAGTCTTACTGCCCATGCACTTTGCACAAGTACGTCCGTGTATATACTCTAAAGGAGCTCCACATGTGCAACAAAACTGATGAGTATTCTGCCAATTTACATATGCAGTGGAGGTCAAAGCCAGCTCATTGTGTAATGAGTTGAGCAAAGGAGCACGAGATCGAGTATTTCCAAAGTAACAACCTTGATAGCTTCCATCATAAGTTGCATCATTTGGGAGAAAAGTTGCAAACACTGCCTGTTCTCCAATTCTCCCGATAAAAGTTCTCTTTTTGAGAATATCATCTTGAGTTGTGGCATCACCACCGCCTGTATTGAATAGAGATATCAGTGACTCAACCTCAATGATATCTTTTAATGTTGGTAGTGCCAAGTCCGTTGTTGTAGCGAACATAACTTCATTTGTTCCTCTCAATAAGACATGCAGGCTATCCAAGCGGTTATACAAATCCTTCATAATTGCTTCATCATCTCGAATATGTGATGATCGATCAAGGAATTGATTCGTTTCACCAGTATCTGTATGAATTTGTTGCTGTTGCTGTTGTTGTATTGGTTTCTTTGTTTCGGATGATTGATCTGTAATGGACATAGCCTCAAGGAAGAGTTCGGCCGATGCATCGGCGAACAATCGCATGTTTAATTGCCTATCCGCATTTGTAGATAGACAAAGTCGTTGAGCAAGTATATCTACAACTCCATCTTGCTTTCGCCCCGCAATAGTTAGCACTGCAAATCCCTTGGTCATTCCTTCAGGTCGAAAAGTAGGACCGGTAGCACCACCTTCTGCAATCGCCTGGTGAATATAGAGTACATTAGAACAGCAAGCAACACACAATATACACATACATACATCAAACACTTACAAAGTCAGTTCCCATTTCTCTGCAATATGATAATGCGGACTCCGATGTTGATATAACTTTTGATCGAATGTAATGTTTAGCTTCTTCACTTATGTCTCGGGGTATATTTATACCTCTTTCTTCTATATCATTGTCACAAATAGTTCTAGCAGTAGAAGAGGCATCCAATAACCTATTGTGTAGTTGATCGTCACCGGGAACAAGCAATTTGCCACTCTTTTTAGTATTGTATGCAACTGTTCCTCCCCTGTGAAAATCATTTGATGGTAAGATGTAAGTATGATGGTATGAATGTAGGAAAGAGATGATGTGTATAATGATTGACATGATATAAGTACTTACCAGTAAACCTTAGATGAACCAGGCAAAGCCTTAACGAAGATGATATGAGTCCTCCACACGATGATTCGATTACCGTGCATGTTTTATTTGTCTTCTTTAGTTTGTTAACCAATTCAATGAAAGGTGGTGTCGAAAGTGAGGAGAATCGACCAGTACTCGAAGATAAAAATAATCTCCGTGGTTGTCGTACTTTCAATGGATTCAAACTATACATGACATCAAGTCAATGATGAAATAGGTATTGACAATTGTACACACGTATGATGGGTTTTAACTAAAAAAACGTACCAAAACTCATCATTTTTTTTATGAGGTATCCTTGCTGATCAGATCCTCTACTCCCCAGTATCCAAGGATACCAGAGTGCAATAGCCAGTGACACGAGTGACGGATCGTTGCATACATTGAGAGCAACAAAGCGTCAGTAGAGATTAGTAGCAGAGCATGAGCTCACTAATTGCTAATCACCTTAGTATGATTACCAACGAGTTTTCCTATGCTCAGCAGTGATTAGCATTATTGTCCGGAGAGCTCCGGGGGCTGGTGGCTTCGTTATCAAACAATAGCCCCCACGACGCCGTACGCGGCGGCACATCAGACGTCGATGAAGAGTGACGACTTCCTCGATGATGATAACAACTAAAAACCAACAGCCAACGACCATTATGGCTCATCAGCCTATGCCCAATAACAAAGGGTGGTCGATAATCCAACCAACCAACATCAAGAGCGCGTCGACCGCAGCTCAACAGCCGTATGCCATATATTGCAATAACGAACACATCATGTGCATCAAGCGATATCGAAGCGGGCAACGGCAAAACAACAACAGCATCATTATTGCCCCTATGCTCAGCAATCCTAGCCTTTGACTTTAGGTATCTTCCTTTATTGGAGAGTTGGTTTATTGATGGATTGCCTAGGTAGTACCCAACAGAGTAATAAACACTGTATCACCTTCGTTGAATTGCTGGTTGCATTTTTACACCATGTGTCTAGTCTAGATGAACTTAGCAGAGGTATTATTTGTATCTTTTCATTCAGGTATCTTGCTGAACATCTTTGATAGTACCGAACCAAGAAATAGATCGAGGTGACCACTGTTAATTGAATTCTTGCTTGTCTTCTTCCGATTTTGTCTAAGCTTGCGTTTTATGTACGGACTCTTCAGCGGTGTAGTTATAACAGGACTGTTCTTCTTTCTCAGTGCATTTTGTAGTGTTTTCTTCATTTGTTGTTCCGATACTGCATTGCCACTCCAAAGTGATTGAGTTGATACTATCTTGTCTTTGGGAGAGTGGTCACTCTTTTGCTTATCCGCATCTCTTGAATTCAATAGCTCAGACTTGAGACGTATAACAGACTTGACACTCAAGATATTCTGTGGAGATAATTCCGAGTGTATTCTTCGCATGATAAGCTTTATATCATCATCTGATGTTCGCTGCCTCTTGGCATGATGATCTATACCTTGGATGACTATTGAACATATGGAGTCAGTAATGCTTGAAATATGACATGATTTGATAATGGTTGAAGACGGTATATTATACTTCAGTGGATCGGTTGACTTTATCCCTGATCGAGAGTGCTTTGTGAGTGCCTTTTCCACGTCTTCCCAGTGACTGAGTGGCCATCGTTTTGTATTCTTTCTACTAGGGTGGATATTCAGAGTTGTTTTCATGTATAATATTTCCCAGCTTGAACAATCTTCAGGACGTTCTTCATTTATATCTTCGCTACTCTGCTGCTTCTCTGATAGCGAGTCTATGTCATCAGCTCTCTTTATATGTACCAACCCTAATGCTAATGGTGGACTTCTGTTCTTATTAATGCCAATGAACTCGTCAAACATCATCTTGATATTCTCCTGAGACTGGCGAGATGTCTCTCCTTTCTCCACCTTATCAAATGATCGTCGTTTTGATAGTGGTGATACAGCATGTAGAGGTAGATGATTGTCATCTATTTTGTTAAAGTATATGTGCATTATTGCAAACAGTCGAGAAAGGGATGATTGGATGAACCTAATCGGCAGGCATGTTTGATGGGAATTTCTGCCAAGATGAACAGTGAGTTTCCGAACATTTACAACACAATCGAAGAAGTTGCATTGCAGTAAGCTATCTATAGAGGCTAGAAACAACTCCAATGCCCTCAGTTCTTTGTCAGTATTGAGCATGACACTTTTTGTACACGATTCTACTTCTTTGGCCTTGATTGGTATCATGGCCAAGTGACATTGTCCCGATAATGTCTTCCACTTATTACTACCAACTTTTATTGAAAGATTACTACCTAATGGACAGCATAGCTCGGCATGAATTTGAATTAGAGCACATCTAGCATCGACGAAGCAACTTAGGGCATCTAATTTGTTGCGCAATTCAACTGCTGCTTGTTTAATTGGGCTTGTATTTTTGTTGGGGGAAGATGAAGGCGAAGTAGCTGTCGAAGATTTACCGATAACTGGATCGACTAAATACTCGCCCACGATGTGTAGATCTTCTTTTATTTGCCGGTAAGATGAAATTAAACGACGAGAGCCACGCTTATTTGCATCAGTCGGAGAGGCGGATGAAACAGTACTTAAACTTTCTTTTCCATCAAACTTAACCCCTTTGGTCTTCTTTCCCTTCTCTGTTTCACTTGACGACGTTGGTACATGATCTAGCCGAGAATAGAAACATTCAGCACCTGCTAAACTAATGAACGCGTCAATGAATCGTTCCCATTCCACCTTCATTAAAGAGGGAGAAAGTTCCTTCCTTCTTTGTTTATTCCTCGACGAACGATGATTCCTCTTACTTGGTGATAATGATCGTCTATTACTTTGACTAATACGAGGTGACAATGGAGATTTAGAACTAATCCATGTTCTCAAATCTGATGGACTTGTTGACTTTGGAGATGTTTTGTCTACTAGATATGATGGTGAGGATGGTTCAGAAGTAGAACCCTTATTCATTATTGGACTAGCTTGAGGTGTCGATGATTTGCTACTGCTATTGCTCATATCTTTATTATTCGAAAATCTAGTTGATAGTGTCTTTGAACCTCTTTCTAATACATCGACTGCCTTTGATGCACTATTCGTGCAATTCACCGTGTTGGTTGATATGTCCGCTAAGTGTTGACAGTATTCAGGAAGTAAAGAATTCAAGTGCAGTAGAAATCCGGTTAATAATGAGCTACCGCATGATGATTTTGTTGTTGAATCATTGATAGAATCAACACTACTGGGTGCAATTAATATTGATATATCTCCATTAGCCGATGTATCTCTACTATTTGTTGTTGATGTATATATTGGAAGCTGAAGTTGTTGTTTTTGTTGATTTGGATTCTCTATCTCGTCAGTAGATGGTACTTGATCAAAACTAGCACGACGAGACCGTTGTTGCTGATGTTGGTATCTCATACTATTGTCATCATTTCCATCATCACTGTAATGTACACGCCTTGGTTGCATACTTCTCTCGTTATCATGTCAAAGTAAGAGTTCATTAGAGTTCATTAATGGTAATATTGATCACATGAGTGTGATAGCCTGTGCATATCATGTGTACAATTACACAACTAGTATCGCTACCCCCACTTTAATCACACCGAGTAAACACAAAGAGAGCGTATATTGGCAATATTGTTTGCTTTGTATTGCAAATGTCAGCAACAATCAATACAATTATTACACTTCACTCATCACTCATCCCCTCATCTAGAAACTTCTAGAGATAAAAGTTCCATTAATAAACTTCAAATTATCGCAACAGGTAGGTAAGATTGAAGAGACATTGCAATAGGTTAAGGAGGTTGCTGATTATAATATATTTCAGTATTCATATCTTTATTTAGTTTGTCTCGGTTTTTTCTGTTCGGTGAATAATTTCATATAATTTCAACATAACATTAGAAGAAATACTCCCAAAACAAAATTATGTCTCCTTCTAACAAGCCTTACAGTAAAGTATCAACTGGCGGTCGTGATAATGATGATACCAACTATATAGATAATGTCAACAATGATAATAATAACAGTGGTGCTATTGCAACACAATCACTCGATTCACTTGACTCACAATCAATGGACATACAATTACAATTAGAGAATGAAGCTCAAACAAATAATGAAAAGTCTATACGATGTAAATTACTATTGTCTGTATTTCTATTGGCAGCTTTGGCATTTGGTGGACATGAATATTACATTAAAAGTTATGGTGATGATGATGGTAGCGGTGGTAGTATAGGCCATTCCAATCATAAGCCGTTGTTTGGTGGTAATGATAAAAAAGGCAAGGCTGGTCAACAACAGCAGAGTAGTAATATACGTGGTAGTTCAAATGATTATGATTGGGGTAACTCACCAAAAGATTTGGATATTACCGATGAGGCATTTGAGGAACTTAATATTGAAGACGAAGATTATGATGATGAAGATGGTGTATTACATATGGTAGAGAGTGAAGAAAATCCAGGTGAAGGAGTCGAGGAGTATGAAGGTGATTTAGATGATGAGATTGCCAACGGAGAGGCTGTTGGTAAGTTTGATACTGATATGCATTATGATGATGCAGTTTCAGTTGAGGAGGGGTATAATGATATGGAAGAAGATGTTGTAGATTTTTCTTCTTCGGATACTGCTACTGCTGTTATTGAAGAAGAAGATGCTTCTGATATTGAACAATCCATTGAGGAAGGTGATGATATGGATGGAGAAGGAGAAGATGCTGTTAGTGAAGCTCCATTGACATTTGAAGAAGATGTTGAGGATGGTACTGGATCGGAAGTCAAACAGAATTCAAGACCGGAGGAAATAGAGGATAACGGAGAAGGCAAGTATGATGATTATAATTGGGATGATTTACCAACCGAAGTTAAGAATGCAGCGGAAGTGTTAGGATGGTCAAATTCAATGTGGGATGATGACGAAGAAGATCCGGAAAGTTATGAAGTATATTGGAACCAGCTCGCGCCCGATCAACAACAGGCAGCTGTTGTTTTGGGTTATACGGAACCTAGCTGGAATGAAGAAGAAGATGAAAATGATGATGATGATTTTACTGAAACAGAAGAAGAGGTCGATGTGATTGAGAAGGAAGAACTGGATGCACTTCAATCAAAAGCTGACGAAGACTTGCCAGACTACTTTGTCCCTCTTACCCCCGGTCAGCGAGAAGCAATGAAGAAGAAGCTTCGTTCTACACTAGCTCAGACCAAGGAAGCGCTCATATATAGTGGTCACATTCCAAAAGACGTTAGTAATCCAAAACAACCTCAGCGGACTCTCGTTCTAGATTCTGGCACTCCTAAGCAATTTATGCACATGCATCACATGAAGACTGGCGGTACAAGTATGGATGGTCTGATTTCCTGTGCCCTTAGAAGACAAAGAGAGATACACGGAGGTACATCCATCGCATATAGCAAGATGTCGGAGTGTGGGTCAAGAGTTAAGACGTGCATGAATGATTTGGCCAAGCATTTGAATAGTTCTGTAGTTGACAGTGTCTTTTATAGAAATGATGCCGATGGACAAGCTCGAGTGGAGGATCAATTCAGCTTTGACCCTGCAGATGAATCACAAGACATACCAATTGATGATCTAAATGTCTGCACCACATCGGAATCGAATGTAATGAGTTATTGTGCATCTCTACACGCTGTCAGAACCTTTGGATGGAAGGACGTTGATAAGATTACCGTCATTCGAAATCCTATTGACAGAGCATGGAGTATGTACAAGTACTCATTGAACAGATGTTACAAATGCAAGGAATTGAAAGATGTATTACGCAGTGTCGCTGATGGCACATTTGGAGATGGTAAACAAAACTTTGTATACAGCCCAAATGACTCCTGTGCAGTGCAAATGATTGGGCATCAGGCTACCAACTTGCTCAGCTCGATAGATTTGTACAATGTAGCAAATGATGTAACATTTCCCAGAGAGCAAGAAATCGTTGATGAAGCAGTGAACAATCTGCGCAGCTTTACTTGGATTGGAATTACTGATAGAATACAAGAGTCCGTCGATGCGATGCGAACAGTCTTTCCCTTTCTGGCCGAGAATTTATCTACAACAGCAGCAGAATTACATGCCTCATACGAAAAGAGCTATCCTGGAGATGACATGTTTAGCTTATTACCAGAGGGCTATATTGATTCAAAGGGGTGCAAGTTTGAACATAGAAACGGCTCAAGGGAGCCAACATGCGGTACAACTGAGCTAGACGAGGAGACAATATCACTGATTAAAAAGCTTAACAACAGAGATGTGGCTGTGTACAAAGCGGCTGTTGAGAGATTCGAATTACAGCAAGAGGTGTTAGCAGAGTTTAATAGTGGATTGCTGTAGTGCCAAGTAGGTAGATGGCTTGTAAATAAACTAATGGTATAGAATGTATTGCAACTCATTGTTTAGTATGTGTGTTGCTTTCTAGTAGGCGCCAACTGTTTCTTTCAAAGGCAAGCTAGTCAAGAAAAAAACTTCTATCTCTATTAGTGTTTGACCCCCTGGCTCACGCCTCAGAGCGCTCCACTAGATAGTGCGGCACACTTGATTGATCTCTACTTTATCATCAGTTTGCTCTTTATTTTAAAGCTTATTCTCAGACATATATAATACTCCTCTATTTTAAAGAATCAAGCGCCGTTACTTCCCTCTCCATTCATTCGAGCAACGTCATAGAAGAATGGATGTTTCAATGCATCATTTGCCGTTATGCGCCTGGAAGATGCGTGATATCACAGTTTATGAAGATGAAGGAGAGGAGATAGTAATAATTGTTAGTGCATATATGGCCTGCAAAGACAATCAAAGGCAAACTAAGATCAAACGAAGTGACCGAATCACCAAGACTTCACATTGAACACATGGATTCATATGATAAAACAATACAAACGCGGACTTTCCTGGCTGGGTCGTATTGCAACATTTTTGATAACAAATCAACTGCAGTGGAATCTAATGAGGGTACCAATTCTGCAATACCATTTGGAGGTGGAGGATATCTTGGTAAATTGGAATGATATTCTGGCAAATCAACTATACCAGGATAATCTGCTAAACTGGGAGTACCTAATAATCTAAAGATCTTTTCCAACTGATCTCCCTCGGATGTACCTGCAATCAAAGGTCTGCCATTGGCCATTTCTGCAAAGATACACCCTACACTCCAAATATCCACAGGTGTGCTATATCTTCGAGATCCCATTAATACATCCGGGGCACGATACCATAATGTAACAACCTCATGTGTATATGATCGTACCGGTATACCAAATGCTCGAGCTAATCCAAAATCGGCCAGTTTAAGTTGTCCTTCTCGATTGATTAATAAGTTTGGAGGTTTCAAATCTCGATGCAATACCCGATGATGATGACAATATGCCACACCCATTAATAGTTGATATAAGAAACTTTTCATAATTGGTAAATCTAATCCAGTATCACATACATCTAAATACTTTTTAAGATCTTGATCTAAGAATTCAAATACCAATGTAAGTTTCTTCTCTGTGTGTACTACATCATATAGTTTTACAATGTTGGGATGTTTCAGTTCTTTCAAACTGATGGTTTTGTTGTATTTTTATGTATGATATGTTTGTGCATTTGTATAGAGAATGGCAAAAGAACAAATGTCAAGTCAGATAATATGTGAGGTAGATGGTATCCACACAACATCACAATACTCACAGACTAATCTCCCGAATAGCCGTACTAGGGATACCCTCATCCTCAGCCTCTAATCGTATCTTCTTCAATGCAAGGATTTCACCGGATACTTGATCCTTTGCTTTGTAAACTACACCATATGTACCCTCTCCGATCTTTTCCATCTTTTGATATCGCTCCATTTTGCAAGTATGTTTATTATAGGTATGTTGTTAGAGGTATCCTTATGTGTCACCGCCGCGCCCCCTGGAAATGAAGAGATTATATATCTATATATTTACAAGTTGTATTTCTTAATGAAAGGGGCCTATTGCTTTGCTGCAATACTTATAGATACAGCAATACAAACAAAACAACATCAAACCCAATATTTGAGACCTCTGTGAATCAATCGCCAAATTCGTGCACTTTCGCATTTTTTTTTCAACGATTACATACCTTCCTCGACCACCAGCTGCAATTGACGGAGTTGAGTTGGTTAGTAAGCATGCTATCATAATATAAACAGTTGAACATATTATATCAGTATCTGTATAGAGGAGAAGTAGAGAGGGACATTCAGACGAAGACTGGTGTTCACAAGATATGCACAAAAACAACTCTTCTTCAATGACTAATCATCTCCCCCCAAAATATGTGTTTGGATTCGTAGTCCTTTCACTATTGACAATATCATCAACTTTATCATTCACATTGCCACAACAATCAATAATACATAACTCATTGCAAAGTACAAACTCTATAATACATAATACAAGAAATCCATTATTTGTTCAATCAAAAGAGAGTATAGAAATAGATAGAAAAGATATTATTTCTGAAAAAGAAACAAACTCAATAGAAGAAGGGGGCCAATCCAATCTACCAAAGTTGCCAGTATATACAACATCTGAGGAAGCATCAATATTCTTTGCCGATCCAGAAGATCTGAATGTAGGCATTGAGTCTAAATCTACAAGTACAACTAATTCCATTTTCTGGCGTGGAGTGGTCGTTATTTTATGTGCTCTGTGGGCAAGTAATTTCGCTTGTGCCAAGGTAGTTCTAGATGTTCCAGGAGTGGATGCATCATTATATGCCGTGGCACGATTCTCATTAGCAGCTGTATCATTACTTCCCGGTACCATTATTGCAGTTCGGAAAGGTGACATCTCATGGGAAACTACCAAAGGAGCATTAGTTTGTGGAAGTTGGGTAGCATTTGGATATTTAGGTCAATTGATTGGATTAATAACAACAACACCTAGTAGAGCATGTGTCATATGTTCATTGAATTGTATCTTTGTTGCCGTACTTGCAGAGTTGGTAAGAGTGAATGAAACAAAGGAACGGGGATATAGTACAGACTTTGATTTACGCAAGTTAATACCTGCATTAATTGCCGTGACGGGTGTTGCTATTATTGAGCTAAAGGGGGCTGCTGGGGGACCAGTGATTGGAGATTTGATTGCTTTCACTCAGCCGATTGGTTTTGGTATGGCATATCTGCAACTAGAAGAATTGGTCAAGAAACAACCAAGTGCAGGATTACCAATATCATTCATCAAATTGGCAATTGTGGCAGTGGCGGCATGTCTATTCTTTGAATCAACGCCACATGCAGCAAAGGTATCAGCAGATTTAACATCCAGTGTTGATGCACTCGATGCGGGTTTAGTTGTTGAGGGAGCAAAGCAATCTCTTAGCGGCATTACAGGTTTACGATTTCAAATACCAGATTTCACACCAATACTCTCCTCCCCGTTGGCTCTTGGTGCTATCTTCTACACGGGGATCGTCACGACATCATTGGCATTGTGGGTTGAGTCAATAGCATTCCAATATGTCCCGGCTACTGATGCATCTATCATACTAACGACAGAACCTCTGTTTGCAGCGGCCGCAAGTGCCGTCCTTGTGGGAGAAACGTTTGGATTCTCAGATGTTATTGGAGCAGTCTTCATAGTAGGGGCATGCATAACTGCTGTGAGGATGGGAGAGTCCGTCGAAGTTTGTGATGAGAATACAAAGAAATGCTATGTGGAAGATTGAGAGCGGTAAATGATTTATTACATGTTGTCCAATAGAACTAATGTGCTATAGCTATTAATCAATTAGGAAAGAAAGTATTATTAGACTGATCATTCATTTCAGTTTACTCAAGACTTTCCTTGCCATACTAAAGCCGGCAAATGCAGCACATACTCCACCTACATTGTTCACAGCCATGTAAGAGAATGCCCGTGCAACTTCACCTTTGTTCAACATCGCCACAATATCTACCGAGAAAGTGGAGAACGTCGTAAATGAACCGCAAAACCCAACACCACACATGAGCCTAGTTCGAGCTGTAATACCTCTACTATCATTTGCTGCTGCAGTAATGGTTGGGATACCAGCCAAGGTTCCTAAAACAAATGAACCTAGTATGTTTATCCCTGATCACATCATATTCACATGCCATATATAAAAGTGAGCATATCTTCATGTGAATATATTGGAGCATACCTTTGTCAGCAATCAGGCAAAGTACTACTCACCTGCAGTATGCCATCCGCTATAATATGCGAACCGATGATGAGCTTCAGATATTTTGCGGTTAACTATATTTCCAATCTGATATCTTGCACATGCTCCTGTTACAGCTCCGATCCCAATATAAGCAAAATCAACTAACATTTCATGTGATGGTAATAATTTGATGTTGAATGCTGCATTAAGTAGTGTTGATGTTTGCAAGGATGTAGGTTTGATGATACCGACTCTACCTTTATTTGAATGACGATGAGGGGACAAAGGCAATAGTAGGTAGTGTCGACAATAATGGAAGAAAGGATTTTTTGCTAAGGATACCGACCTGATTTGATGTTTCATGCCCTCTTTTACTCTACTTATCTTGGCCTAACCACTCAATCCTATATTATAAAGGGCATCGCCACACAACAAAAGGAATGAATCAAATAATACTTCGAGTATATATCATATTTGCAATCCTGTGCTCATATCATGTGGTGATAATATCGGCGTTGTCTCTGGGCAACAATGTGAAAACTCGAAGACAATGGATGAATGAGTCATTGATGTATAAGTATAATGTGATGGTTGGTGGACTTACTGTACTGGATCCCTCAGTCGCTAATGCTGCTGCAGATGAAAAATATGATAATCCAAACATGCCCGCAGGTCCGGAAGAGAGATGTAAGCAGTACAATGTGAGATGCATTCCACATATCTTATGTATCTAATATGATTGTTGTGCTCGTTTCTATATTCAGCTGGGTTAATTGTTCTTCGTGTTGCTGAGGTAGCATCATTTCAAGAGAAAATACTTCGAGCTATCCTGAATGGAGAGCTGAAGGATGTCGTGGTAACTCCTCAGCAAATGTGAGTATAATTGGAAGTCATTAAGTATATTACTTGGAATCAAAACGACTAACATACAAAACACATTTCAATGAACAGAGTATTCGGAACACAGATACTTCTAAGAAACTCGGGCATAGCGGAGAATATGAAACTCATGATAGATGATGAAATGCCCAATAAGAATAAGAAAGAGGCTAGAATTTACGCAGCTAACGTCATGAATACAATACAAAAGATATCAAGTACTGCTGCCAAGATTGAAAAGGAATTGAGTCCAGCAGACTACGATGAATTGGCAAACTTGTATAGACTAGTTCGAGTTGAATTGATTTCATTGTACGATCTCTTACCAACGAAAGAAAAAACAAAGTATGATAACTATTTTGTCCAGGTAACAGAGTATGAAAAGAAGATAGCCGAGGGAGTATACAATCCTGATATAGACGGCGTCCTGAAGTTTGACTATGACAAATAGATGGAATGGAACTGAATAGTCTCAGAATAAAGTTTTGACAGGCATCTCTATTCAGAATCATCATAAACATTATATAGTCACCTGTTATCTGCGTGCTACAAGAGATGGGGAGCGCAAAGTTAGGTCAATGCATATAAATGTAAAAGAATACGAGCTATAGCATATGATACACTATGATTATCTGTGGCTAGAGTCGGTCTAATATGAGCCCGAATAGATTAGCTTTAACTTCACTTAAGAAGAAAAAGGGCTTGTTACCTTGAGAACTCCGTCTGATTCTTGAGATGGTGAGACACCACGAAGTACGAACCATGCCCTCACCTCACACCTATGAAATTGTAGTTTATCACACAGATCAATACCCCTTATCGTCACCACGTTCCACGCAGAAGAGATCCATTTGCTATGCTTCACAAAGAAGCACGTTAGTATCGAATGGATATTGATTCATGAACTGAAGGAGAGGAACTATCCGTCACATCGGAGAGACAGAAACAATAACATGAGTAATGGAAAGATTCTTTCTTTTATAAGCATTTGTATCGGGACGATTGTGGGCATAATTAGTGCTCGATATGTTCCTTCGTCATTTATTATTGAAGTATCGTTAGCAGTTGGTGTTGCTTTGCTTGTCATGCATCTCGTCCGACGGGAGAAGTCGTCCAGAAAGTCGTTACCCACTGAGATGATATTTAAACACAATGTTGACGACGACGATAGTAATGAGTGGACTACGCCATCGGTTGTCCCTTCAGAGTGTACAGCTAAAGCAGAAGAGTCTCTAGATACATTATCTATCTCCGCTAGCTCTGATATATCAACACCGCCTATAGATACAGAAAACATAATACCAAACCAAATGGAGGAGAGAAACAGAAGCTGCAAAACATCGAGCTCGTACTTGCATTTTGTGGACACCAAAGGGAGAAAGATCAAATATACCCTCAGGACAAGGTCAAACAAAACTATATTAGAGCTTCTAGTTGAAGGGAAAAGGGCAAGAAAGGTAAAGCAGATTATATATGACGACTCTCTTCACATTATCCGTGACGGGAGGAATATAATCTCGATCCAAAAAGATGATACAGTAACCGTGATGAAGTGTTTACAGGTGTTATGTAAGGTAGGAGGTGTTCAGTTAGACGTGATCAATGCTTCTTCCCAGCTAAGAAAAGTTCTATCAAACTTGGACTTTGGTAGAAGAAGGATTCGTCAAGAATACAAGATGTATAGATGTGTGATGAATGGATGTAAAGAACAATCTAGATTATCAATAAGTTCTATGTACCATGTTGATTAAGAAGATTGCATTAAATATGTGTAGTTATCAGATACACTTTTGCTGATGATCTCTTGTCATCTCTTGATAAAGAACTGTGCCATCTTTTGCTTCGTTTCTTCATATGTGGCAAACTGTATTGCCCCTGATAAGCACGCCTTGGCTATCCGTGGTGTAGATCCTGCAAATAACTCCTCAACTCCTTCTTCTTTTGCAATCTTGACTATCCGATCAAAATAGGATAGATCCTTTGATGAGGATACCTCATCATCATCTTTTGATACCTCTGCCATTATTCTATTACGAAGTACATCTAGAGGAGTGGTAACCAGTTGAGCAATAGCAGTGGCCGCTGCTCCGCATACTGCTCCATCTATTGGTGATATATCCTTCTTCCCTTTTCCTCCAGTAAAGTTGTCATATGCCACAAATTTAATGACATCCGCTGGAAGTCCATACAGTATGTTTTCAGAGTATCCTTGGTACAGTTCACTCACTCCTCCCGTAGTAGAGTTATCATCGTCATTAGATAGAGCAAGTTTAAATGCATCCAAGGTTGACATGCCTTCATAATATCCATCAGCACCTACTTGCAATCGAGTTTTAACAACCTCACTCTATGATAAGATTGATGTTTAGGTGAGCAAAAGTATGACTAGCAAAATTTGCACGTATCATATGCACAAGAATCATATATCGCTTTTTAAAGTTAATTATCTAGTCAAGAACATGTCACTCACCGGATTCCTCAATGCCCAATATGGAGGCAGTGCAGCAGAAACCGCTAGAGATGTGAGTACCCACTTCGGAAGACCCAATCCTTTGAGAGATGTCTTTGTCGCGTCTTTTACTGCAAAGAAAATTGCACCAGCTGGTATGTTTGATAAGAGTGGAGCTGTGATACCATCAAAACTACCCGAGAATAACTTTGGTAGATTACTAATGGCATATTCTGTCTTTGGCATTTGAAGTCTCACAGTTGCAGTATCTAATGGATATTTGACTAGAGTTTTCACAGATGAAACAGCGGCACCTGATACGAAGCCTGATATACTTTCTTGAAATGCAGTAATGGAGTTACTATTGCTATTGTCATTGCTGCTAATTTCATCATTTGTTGATAGTAATGTTTGTGCTTGTATAATTGAATTGCTTTCATCTTCTATTGATTGGACATTTACATCACTATTAGATGATGAAGATTGAGCATTTGCTGGTGATGACGAAGATACAGAGCTACAAACCACTGTCGTCGCTATAATACAGCATGCATTAAGGAATCCTCTTCTTCTACTACTACTAATACTAGAATCATATGTTGGTTGATGTTGTTCATCTCTTCTCTTTGCATACAGACTACTCGATGATATAGGATGATATCTTTTGTATCTTCTTATTGCAAGTAGTTGTTGGGAAAATGCTTCGACTGAGTTGAATCCAACAACTGAGATCAAAAGAAAAGATACGATTGTAAATCTGAAGCTATTGCACATATTGACGCAATTGATAAGCAAAAGGGGGTATGTTTATTAGCGGCAAGATATCTATCGTAGCATGCAAATTGCAAATTATCAATGCGAGTGAATATTGAAAAAGAAAGAACCTCCCGGCCCTGCGAACAAATCAGGTCGACTGTACTCAAACTTTGTAAGTACATACGCACGAAGTGGTCAAACCATATTTGATCCTTCATGCACATTCTTTGAAAACAACTCATTAGATTTTACATGTCTATGGTACTCTCTTTTATCTCCTGACTGCCATAAGTAGCTCTCATTATCACAGTAATAAAGAAGACCTCAATAGTTGGTAGTAATCTAGGTAGTTGCAGTATCATATATAGAAGAAAAGAGAAATATACATAATGATGTTCCATACTAAAACAATATCAATATTCATTGCAACAATAGCGGCGACATGTAACAATTATCACGCGAGTGGATTTACGCCAACTACAATATCAACACGGCAACAAACTACAACAAGTCTTAATATTGCCACAAGTCTACCAAATGTTGCTGATATTCTAAACCTTGGAGGTGGAAGCAACAATAACAATAATAACAATAACAATATCGAGAAAGAGCCAGAAAGTAAAGCATTAATTGATTTAGATGGTATTGCATTGTCTGGATTAAAGGGTAAGGCATTAACATTAACAACAGAAGACTTTCCTGATTCGGGTACAGTACGCAAGGTAATCCCAGCTGATTGCTTCGAACCAGAGACTGCTAAAAGTTTGGGATATTTATCTGTTTCTGTAGTTGGTACTGCATTATGTACTGCATTTGGTTTTGCAGCGCTGCCAATACTTGATCCAGCAAATATCTTAACATTACCCTTCTGGACGGCATATTCGGTAGTAACTGGAACAGTAGCAATGGGATTGTGGGTATTAGCACATGAATGTGGTCACGGCGCATTCAGTAAGGATAAGAAGCTTCAAGATGCTGTGGGATATGTCCTACATAGTCTATTCCTCGTGCCATACTACTCGTGGCAACGTTCACATGCCGTACATCATCGGTATACCAATCATATGGAGTTGGGTGAGACACATGTTCCTGATGACGAGAATGCTGATGACAACTTATATGATTCAATAGAGTTACGTAAAACCTTCCTTGATAAGTTTGGTGATGAGAAGGGTATTGAGCTATGGGGTAGTTTCCAAGCATTTCTGCATTTGATTATTGGTTGGCCTGCATACTTACTAATTGGTGCTACCGGCGGACCTGATCGTGGTATGACGAATCATTACTTCCCAAACCCACTAACTCAACCTAAGCAGCCTAAGAAGGAACTCTTCCCTGGTAATTGGAAGGAGAAGGTATATCAAAGTGATATCGGAGTTGCTTTTGTTGCCGCTGGTGCTTTGACTTGGGCAGCATGTAATGGAATCCCCGAGATGATGGCAATGTACGGAGGTCCCTTGATTGTTGTTAATGCTTGGTTGGTTTTGTATACATGGTAAGTCATATGTTATTTCGTCGAATTTGTATAAATGAATGGAATTCATATCTAACTATTTGTTTGCATTCTATACATGCAACATATAACTTTAGGCTTCAACACACAGATGTAGATGTTCCACATTTTACTGATAGTGACCACAACTTTGTCAAGGGTGCCTTCCACACAATTGATCGTCCATACGACAAACTTGATCCTTGGGGAGCCATTGACTTTCTTCACCACAAAATCGGCACAACACACGTTGCACATCACTTTGATTCGTCTATTCCTCACTACAAGGCTGAGGTTGCGACTGAGGCAATCAAGGAAAACTTTCCTGAACTATACCTGTATGAACCAACACCAATTCCCGAAGCATTGTGGAGAGTTTGCAAGGGATGTGCTGCAGTTGAGAAGAGAGGAGACTACTATATCTGGGATAACAAAGATGTCAAGGAAGAGCTTTTAGCAGTTGAGTAAGATGTCATACGAGGAGTATTATAACTCAGGTGTCCTTTCCAAATTGTACGATAGAAATACATAAAGAAACGAGTGAGGATTGAAATAGAAGTAAGCGACTAACTCTAGAGACTAATATGTTATGATTTGCTATTCCTCCCTACATGTAATAGAACTGTGTCCATGTGTCACTCTGTGAACTTTCAACTTTCTGCCCGTGCTCTGCTCTGTCACTTCTATTTGTGTTGGTCACTGAACTTCAGTACACACCGTACAGTTCAGATTTTGCTTCAAGTTGGACGATACACTATTTTAGTACAGATACTTATGTCACGCACTGCTATCATTGCTACATAATTGAGACGAAGAATAGACGATGAAGACCTCTGCAATAGCCGTAATAGTAGCCGCCGCTGCGGTCAATCCCAGTACTGCATTTGCTCCCTCTAATAACGGAGCAGGATGCCGTGTATCAACATCAGTATCCGCTACATCTGATCGTAGAGAAGCAATTAGCAATGTTGCAAAGCTTATGGGGGGTGTAGTCGCTATCACAGCAGGGGCAAACCCAGCTTCTGCTGCCAGTAATCCGGCTCTAGGTGGATGGAGAAGTAAGGGAAAGGGTGGTGGTGACGGTACATTTGTCCCAGGAAAAGGTATGCGCGAAAAACAGGCATATGATGAATTAATTGCTGCTAGTAATCCTGCTTTAGGGGGGTGGAGGTCAAAAGGAAAAGGAGGAGGAGATGGTACATTCGTACCAGGCAAGGGAATGAGATCTCATACAACTAACGATGAATTAATGGCTGCTAGTAACCCAGCTCTTGGAGGCTGGAGGTCAAAGGGAAAAGGTGGGGGAGATGGTACATTTGTTCCTGGTAAAGGAATGCGTGAGCATCAATCATACGACGAGCTTGTGGCTGCTAGTAATCCAGCTCTAGGCGGATGGAGATCAAAGGGTAAAGGAGGAGGAGACGGAACATTCGTACCTGGTAAAGGAATGCGTGAGCATCAATCTTATGATGAGCTAATGGCTGCTAGTAATCCTGCTTTAGGTGGATGGAGATCTAAAGGAAAGGGTGGCGGAGACGGAACATTCGTCCCTGGTAAAGGCATGAGAGCAAAGGAAAGCGGATTACTTGGATAATTGCAAAAGAAGAGAATTAGAAAGAGTCGTTAATATGGCTTATATATTACAATATCTCATTCGTAAGCAAATCCAACGAGAGAAAAGAGATCAAAAAAAGGTCATATGTTGTATTGTAGGAATGGACTTGTATGGCGACTGTGCTGTCTTGGAATAAAGTAGGATTATCCTGTAACATAGTTTCTTGCTAGTCATAGCTTTAAATATGGATAACAGCTCTGATTATACAAAAGTGAGTTCAACAAAGGTTAATATGATATCACTAAAAGGATACCAGAGCGTATCCTTGTTGGGGGTCGATAGGAATAGGAGGCTGAGGAGGTGAGTAGGTCTTCCCAGCCGACGAAGTTGATAGAGTACATACTCTACCTATCGAGAAAAATCTCCCGAGGTACGAACACACAGCCATATAAGACCATACAGTACAGTGATGTTCTAAAACAATAATTGTACATTAGTCTTTATTCAATACATGTCTTGATTTTTTTTATCAGGCAGGATCATGCCTTACTTGGCAATCTTGTGGGCACCGACGGGGTATGAAACATCAAACAATACCCCACAAGCACCGCAGACCTTAGGAGGCTTCACGTCTAACTTATTCCCATTCTCATCTAGAGCACACGCTATACCGACTAGAGGTTCATTGTCAATTTGACAATTATTGTCATCATCATCAGTTCGTAGGATTCGAATGTAGCCATTCTCACCAAACGAAGGGCCCCAGCTATTTCTAATCTTGTAATACTTTTGTCCAGTAACCTCATCAACACCATAGCCAACGAGAAGAACAGCATGGTTGATCGTGGCATCGCCACCCGAACTCTCGGGATGACTACTATCACCTCCTGGGTTGCCACCAGTTGGATCAAAGACACCTTTCTCGTATAATCCCCAATTACTGGCTGCCACGGCAATGGCGACTGGGCCTTCCTTGGCAACAGCGTTCATCGTTGCCTTATAATCATTGGACTTCAATTGAGTCCACCCCTTAATTCCAACGGTAGGGGATTTATCCTTGGTGAGAGAGTCACACTTGGTCCATGCTTCTGTATCCGTTGAGTATGCCAAGTCTTCAATTGTGTACATACCGCCTTCACTCTTGGCAGTTTTCTCGGCGATATAATTAAGGCCTAATTCAACAGTAGCACCTTTACATCCTCCAGTACCTGTAGAAAGAGATAGAGATATGAATATAATTAATAAAACATGCATCGGGATAATGATCATCAACCCCAAGATGTGCTAATGGATCAGTCATTATTTGCAACATAAAAAACTCACCACCACAATCCTCCTTGTTGGGGGTACACTCAAGCATATTCTGTTCACTAAGCGGAGGCAATGCATCAATATCTTCTCCTGTTGCAATTACGGTATGACTTTCCACCGCAGCCGTCGCTGCAAATGTCCAACAACTCCCGCAGCTGCCTTGATTTGGTGCTAGTCTAACCTTTTTAATATCGTCCCAGTCAACTGTTGCGGGAAGGTCAGAGACTTCATCTTGTTGAAAATCGGGTGGTTTCTAAATACAGTCAAGTGTGAACAACGAGGCGTATTAGAAGGAAGTTACCCAACAAAAAATACTACATCTCCATAATATCTAAATAATTGCAATACACACAACTTACCGAATATGATTGTGTATCAATACCACCAAGTAATCGTTCAGTCTTGGACACACTGCCAACAAATTGTGAACTCCACGCAGGATGTTGTAACTTATTATATCCCATTGGTAATTCATTTCTGTGATCAAAATCCGTAAATTGATTGACACCCATTACATATCCATTGTCTAGTATATCCCCTTGATCATTCATACGACCTTTATTATGATTTAATATTCTTTGCATATTCGTATTAAATAATTCTTTACGACGTGCATATTCATCAAGATCATTATAGGATTTATTAAAGTGTGATAGATATTGTTCGAAGGTATAAAATTCATCAAGTTGATGAGCCCGAGGTGCTTCGAGTCCTATGTAATTGTTATCGGCTGATGTTACCACCGCCGCGGCCGATAGTAATATTATATTAAGCAGTTTCATCTTTGTTATTATTGTTTGTTATTTATGTGGAATAGCCGCCCTTCCTATCAAGAACAACACCATCTTGAGAATTTTTGCAAAGCACGAACTCTCTTGATACTTTGAGTCTTTATGTCGGTATCCTCGATGGCTCATCACAGACAGTTTGCAGAAAAGAAACATAGATAGTAGACAGAGGCATGATAATGAATATGAATGATGATGATAGATTGTTTGTTTGCAGTGGTATGTTTGCAGCATTATCTTCTACCTTTTGTTGATGGTTGGGTTATGCCATCTCCTTCATTGCAACATGAAACTAAAGTTATGCTCTCAGATATCAAAAATAATAATGATGACCCGTCAAGAGCAGATGTGATCGAGCTTCAGACATATACCAAACGTAAATCTCCGAGTGATACTCTTGCAGATCTATCAACAGCATGTAAAGAATTGGGAGTTGATACATTTGACATCTATGGAGACTTTGAGCTAGACAAACAATCTTCCTACCTTCGACAATTTGAAGCAGAGGTTGCAGAATACTTTGGAAAAGAGGAAGCAGTTTTCTGTCTAAGTGGTGGAATGGCCCAGTCTATAATGTTGGCTATCAATGCTAGAAATCATACATCAAAAAGCGGTGGTGGTGGTAGTAGTTTCTTTGCATGTCATCCAACATCACATTTGCTTTTACATGAGAATGATGCATATTGGGACTTACTAAACCTTGAAGCGATCATCATTGGTGACCAGGCAAATATCTACAATCCAGAGGTATTAAAAGATAGTGGATGTTACGGTATGGAACCTATAAGACTATCGGATGTTAAAGACTTGTTAGCATCGATATCTACTTCATATCCAAATCATTTACCAATAAACTGTACAGAAGAGTTATCAACGCTCATGATTGAATTACCACATCGAGAAATTGGCGGTAAACTTACTCCATGGGATGAAGTTGAAGAGATTGCAACTATATGCAAGGAGAATGGTATAAACTATCATTGTGATGGTGCTAGGCTCGTTGAAGCTGCGGCTGGGTATGGACATGAATCTGTGAAAGAAACAGCCAAGCCATTCACGTCGGTGTATATTTCATTCTATAAAGGACTAGGAAGTATCTCAGGAGCAATGCTATTAGGAGACTCTGATTTCATTGCCGAGGCGAGAATATGGCTTCGGAAGTTTGGCGGTAATCTTTATACTGTTCTGCCTTATGCAATATCTTCTTGGGCAGGTTTTTGTAACTTTCAAAGAGAAGAGAATGTCTTTGAGTATAGAAGAGATAAGCTTGCTCGAGTCCTAAAGTTACTGAGTACTGATACACGAATATCCAGAATTGTTGAGTTTGATCCAAAGACTCCCGAGGTAAATATGGCACATGGCTATCTCCGAATGTCATATGATGAATGTATGAAAGCTTTAGACAAAGTTGAACAGACTACTGGCATTAGAGTTTTGAGCCGAGTCCGTAGTTGCAAGGAGGATGATGATACTGACGGTGCTGATAGCATTCAGTTTGGATGTCGGTTTGAATGGACAATGGGAGAAGCGAATGCCTTAATTGATGACGAATTGTTTTTGCTTGGATGGAAGACTTTGGCACAAGAAGTTGAGAATTGAGAAGATTGACAAGTAGGACCTATCTAAAGTTGTCTATGCAAGTTTCAACGCGGTGTACAGTTGAGTATTTATATGTCTTCTACAGAACAACTAATCAATTAGTATACAATACAATACTCTGTGTATGAGAGACGAGATATTACACCTAGGTATGCTATGCTACCGACCAGGATACCTACGGGCAATAAAATCACACTTCGCACACAAAACAAATAGATGGTGGTGACGGCAATAACAAGAGCGGCCTCTCGGTCCTTAGCACCATCCATACGCCGCTCTACGGCTAATGCACTAGCAAAACAACAATATTCATCATCGGCCGTAACGCTCGGCGGAGCCACCCCACCACTAGGTATGTTTCTTCATTCTTCAAAATTTAGTAGTAATTTGATGTTTTGTGTACAATGTAATATATTTAGCTCACCACATCTATATATTTCCTCCACTGCCTAGCTCCATTTGCAAGAATTCCTCCAGAGTCTGAAAAGTTGGTAGAGCAATATGATGCCATTTGGGATGATGGTGTTGCACCAGAGGTTACATTGGATTTCGATTGTCAACATATTTCATCCGGTGAGGGTTTGGCCATGTGGGTGGTAAGTTATTAATTTGTTTTTGATGGTGGTATGTTGTTTGAATGGTATTAATATATTGATGTGATGTGATTGGTTGGGCATTAATAGTACTGTGGATATTGGTTCGTCGGGTTTAGTTAAATTGGATTGTGTGAATGTCTGGGTTGTGGGCAGTTTGGTATTAAAATACAGTGTATTATTTATTTATTTGATTTGGGTGTTAATGTGGTATGTTCAGTATTATTTGAGATTGTTTGGCGCAGTTTTTCTTTGTTAAGAATTGTGTGTTGCCTCCTGTTATACGACTTATGAATATATATTATACTCTCATTCTTCTTTGTCAGGGTGGCCTAGGATTTTTTGCAACTATGTATCAAATAGTTAAGACAACAGATCCTCATTTAAAGAATCCAGCAGTCAATAGAGAGATGAACCAAGTGGGCGAGAATCCGGTAGAATTAGGAGGTTGGAAAAAACTTGTTTAGAAATGATAACAATGATAATTGACTTGAAATTTAGGGGGTTTGGGGTATGGAATAGACTAAAATACTTCCCATGCTGTGTAGAGGCATTTCTCTATTGAGCATCGAATTATTATATAAATATAATGTATTATTATTTTACTAAGAAGGTATTGGTAGCAAAGCTTTGTGTGTATATTTCTGAAGAATTTCTACATACAAAAGATATAGTGGAGTAGGGACTTAACATCATGGTAATTTAACTTATTTATTGGTGGATGTCCGGTCACAAAGTTGACAGTAGTAACAACACACCCTAGACAATGATACATATATGGCTGACAAATAACAAAACAGACAAGCGAGCCAAGAGTTGACTCTTAAATCCTCCAACTTCTTCTCTTACAGGTAAGAAGACCAACAGATTACACATCTATTGACTGCCTCCTGTTGGGATTCATTCAATGCACTGCCTGAAGAAACCCGATTGATAAGATTATTCTTGCAAAACACCTTCCAATGCCTCTTTAAGTCTTCTGAATCACAACTTTGGAACCCTTTATTGGCATATTCTCCATACACCAATGAAGTCTGACTCTCGCCGGGAATCATAGCCTTGTAATAAAGATCAAACTCTTTAGCTAGAAAAGGAACCTTCTGCAAGTGATTGTATACTTTCTTGGCAAGATCGGGGTCCTGGGGATGAGTGGAGAGGCAAAAGCCAAGAATAGCAGCAGCAGTGCGAGCACACTCGGTAATGATCGTACTACGATTGACAACCTTGCCTTCCATACATGCTTGAATTAATGATTGGTTCAAAAATGCATCATCAGAAGGGACAGTTAGAGCTTCCTCGTTGACTATCTTGTTTGGAGTAACGATGGTCTGTTTCTTCTTCTCTTTGACATGTCCGCTATTCTCATCTTCATCAATGACAAAACCGTCATCACAGTCATAGGTGAACAAATCACATTTGCCTGCTCCAAAGTAGTGATCATGCGGTTTGTCTAACCCAAATGTTGGTGAAACTTGATAAGTACCCCGGCTACCTCCAGGTTTGGAGTGACTGGCAGCAATATCATTCAAGTGACGTGACACATCAGCCACCACAAGCAGATGCTCCTCGACAACATTATTCCGAGTAGATGACGTATAAGGAGACGAGTATTCTTCACTATCAGACGACCAAGTGTGCTTTGCCTTTCTTAATTTCTTCTTGATAATGTGTTTGTTCAGTTTATCAGCAACATATTTCTCGGCGTTTGATGAGCTTATCTCCACAATATCATCCTCACTCTCAGCTGAACGTTCTAATGATTCTTCAGAGACAACTTTTGATAAACGAGGATGATTCTCAGGTGATGATGCAGGTGAAGGTGATCGACTAACTTTGTTAGGTGATGGACGTTCTTCAATGTAACCATATGATATAGGTGCAGAAGGAGGTGAAGGAGCTCGGTTCTTCCTTCCATCTGTACCTGTGCTTCTTCGTTTTAGCAAATGCATGTTTTCGGGCTTGTCTCTGTGAAACATGGGGTGATAATACACCCAGAATGTCCGTTCACGGTTAATCTTACGAAAGTTGTAGAAGTTCAGTTGCCTCACCAGACTAATAATATAATTGAGAAACATAAGAATAGAATTGATATTGCCGTGAATATATGTATTGCAATTGAATATAAATACTCCGCCGGCGCCTCACCTTTGAAATCGGTTGTGTCGAAAGTATTGAGGAAGAGTTTCAGCCTCAAGACGAGCCATATCATTTATTCTAAATGCTTCTCCGGATGGTACCCACTATTAAATAGTAGATGATATAATTGTGTGAAGAAGGTGCACCATAGATTATCGAAAATGTAACCATATTGTGTAAACCAGTAAGAAGAAGAGGTGTTAGAAGACGATCAATAAACTATCTGTATAAAAATAATCATACCAATAGACATATTCGTCTTAATAAAGAAGAGGCGCCGACGTAATCATTTTAGCAATGACATAACCTTCTCAAAAAAAAATGACAAATATTGTGCATATCATATGTCATCGTCCAAATCTATACCGACTAATAACAGGATGCCTCACCGTCTCATATCCATACACACCATAATAATTGTGTTTTTTTTTTAGTCCACGGGTTGTCCAACACATATTGAACTCCAACATTGAACATCTTGTGCTACCAAAGAACAATTCGATAGTAACAATTTTATTTTCTTACACTAACAATATCCGATGCGCCATCGACCATATCCTTCAACTTGGTTACAAACCCAACAATCGGAGGCTTCTTCCCATTGGTAGGAGAGGGTGTTCTTTTGCTAGATGTTGTCATATCTACTAAAGGCTGTTGTCGAGAGGAAGGAAGAGGTGCACCGAAGGAAGAGGATATATTGTGCGGTCAAGAAAAAAGGGGGAAGATACCATCAAAAAGATTATGGTATGGTATCCTAGATATGACATACAACCGACTTTTAGTCTGTCCAAGAATTTAGAGATGCGAGTACGTGTTCAGTGTTCATAGAGGAGAAGGGCATGTCCAACAACAATATACCATAAATAGAACAATATCGTATCATCGGTGATAATAAACTAATCATGAAGATCTATCCGCCGCTATCTCTAGCATTCCTCATCCCTACTGCATCGGCATGGACAACTCCTTCACAACATGCATCTCCTATCCGATCTATTGCATTGCAACAAAAACTACCAACCCTTCTCAGATCTACACCTGTTAAGGATGCTATTGAAGAAGAAGTTGTAATTAATGGAGATGCTCCCAAGCCTAGTGAGAAAGAGTTTGGTGTTGTTAGTAGTGACAAATTAAATGAATTATATGATTTAGTTGTTATCGGTGGAGTGAGTAGTTTTTTGGTGTATTGGGTATTGCAATTGTATACATACACCTTCTCATGCATTGTTAACATACATATGTATCATATTAATCTATGTATCTACAGGGTCCAGCCGGTGTTGCTGGAGCTGTCAAGGCCGCACAGATGGGACGTCGTGCAATCTTAATTGACAAACCCAAATTCGATGCCGGAGTACTACCCAATGGATTAGATCTCTTCTTTGGAGGCCCTACAGGTTTATTCTCCAAGGCACTTCGTGATTCGGCAAAGAATACTAACGTTGCTGCCATGCGTGCACAATCTATGGATAGTGATGTTATTTGGAAGCAGATTACTAATCAGATTGTTAGTTTAGCAATGCGTAATGCAGAGGGTCAATGCCGAACATTAGAGAGATATGGTATTGATTATTTGCAGGGTGGTGCTCAACTATTGGGAGAAGATGATGATGCAAATGTCGCTGCATTAAAGAAGTTTGAGAATGATTTAGACAGTCCAGATGATGGTCTACGATCAGTATCGGTATCGAAAGATGGATCTGATGTAGTAGTATCTGGAACAAAGGTACTTGTTTGTACTGGATCAAAGTCTACAAGACTTCCCGGAATCCCATTCGATCAAAGTCATCGTGTATTTGATTCTGATACTATCAATCTACTTGGATACCTACCCCGCTCTGTTACTATCTCCGGTCTTGGTATTATCGGTATTGAATTTGCTAATATCTTCAATGCCTTAGGAGTTGAGGATGTGAACATTCTTGTGCGTGGAGATGTTGAAACATCTACCAAGAAGTTGGGTATGGATTTAGATGTCGCCAATGAGCTAATGAGGTTACTCACTGAATCGGGTGTGAAGGTGCTTGAGGGTACTACAGTTGATGAGTTTTCCTATGTCCCTCCTCCAGGAGCTGATGATGAGTATATCAAGATGAAATTGAACGACGGCAGTACCATGGAGACTGATCTCTTCTTTGCCGCCACTGGTCGCTTCCCTGTTGGCAAGAACGAAGAAACAGGTCTTGCATCAGCAGGTGTAGATATTGCCGACCGTGGTATGATTAATATTGACAAGAAGACTCTCATCACTTCAACCAAGAACGTGTATGCTGCCGGTGATGTTATCGGAGCACCAGCTCTTGCCTCCACTAGTATGGAACAGGCTCAGCGCGCTGTTACCTCCATGTTTTGTGAAGGCGAGTCGGATAGTGCTTTAGATTCTAGCCACGATGACCCATTGTCAATTGGAGTGTGGACCATCCCTGAGATGGGCTACTATGGTCTTACAAAGGAACAAGCCGAGAAGGAAGGCTTCACTGTTGTTGAAGGTTCAGTCAAATTTGACGCATGTTTGAGAGGACGTGTTTTCGCTCCCGACGGTTTGCTCAAGCTCGTTGTTGATGCAAACGAAGGGACCGTCCTTGGAGTTCACATTATTGGAAAGGAAGCAGCTGAGATGGTCCACTATGGAATGGCTCTTGTTAAAGGAGAAACAAAGATCTTCGAAATCCTTTCTACTGTCTACACAGCTGTGACATTCCACGAGCTTTTCAAGGAAGCTGCTTTTGATGCAAACAGTAAGCTTGACTTTGGAGTAGAATGGCAGGAGATTTTCAATGTCTTGCAGAGCGAGTGTGGTATTGACTTCAGTGAGGAGTTTTTGCGAGAGAAGTTTGAAAGTATTGACGAGGACGGGTCGGGAGAACTAGATGAGCAAGAGATGCGTGCATTATTTTCATCGATGGGTCGCCCCGTCAGCAAGCGTGTAATTTCCAACATCATGAGGTTGTCAGATGAAGACGGAAACGGCACCATTGATTTCGGAGAGTTCTCGGCCATCTTCGACAAGATCTCCTGCCCTCCCATTGAATAGATTAGAGAAGCTGTGGAGCCGTGCTTAGACATGTATTTGTAACATCACAAATTTTAGGAATAGAAGTAGTGTTGGCTGATAACAAGCTTAATGACAGGCACTGCTATTTGTATATTGTGCTCCTAGAATCTAGTTTTTTATCATTCTTCGGAAAGTAGAATTAGTCTGCTGATAACATCTTACTGACAGACTATATTATGCTAATGTATCATTCATATCTTCATCTCCCTTCAAAACCTTCCTCGATAATATTCTTCAATCTCATCTTTTCCCTCAGCTGCTTAATAAACCCCATCCAAGACAATAAGAAGAGATGTATTTGAATTCAGCCTGCAACTTTTATTCCAAAAGCATGTTGTAGCTTCCACAAATATCTCTTTGAGTACAATAGCTTATACCACAAAATTATGACAAAATTTATCTTTTCTACACCTTTTGTGGCATATATGCATCACCAACGTATTGTTGTGGAATTATCATATATAAGTCGTAATCTAACATGCTAATACTACCTAGTACTTCGGAGATGATGAGGGCGGTACTTTGTAGTGAAACTCTTCTCCTTTCTAAGTAATACTCCCATCACCACCTTCTTTATTATCATTAGATTCTGTGATGCTGTCTATATTTCGTTCATGGTAACTATCCATTGCCGCACCTAGCTTGCCACCCTTATTCTTATCTTGTATTCCACCCTGTATCAACATGTAATTACTCAATGCTCGTACAGCATTTGCTTTCAGAGCTTCAATCTTCTCTTGATCTGATGGATTGTTGGGTGATAAATCTCGAGATTTGTCGAACTCTGTTCTTATCATAGATCTCAAGGCAATTGATTTCGGTGATAATCCAGGTGCAACATGAGCAACTAGACGAAGAAGATCACGATATAATTCGATAGCTGTTCTATGGGACATGGTGAGAGATAGATAGTTCTACTCTATGATAAGGAGAATACAGAATAATGATTTATTGGACTGGTATCCTAGGATACCCCTGCTAAATGAATGTACGTATGTATTGATACAGGCTACAGATAGAGGAAGTTGAGCGAGCTCATCTTTGACAACAATTCATTAGCTGGACATAGCATGTGTATGAGAAGCTCTATCTGAGTTGGTTTATTGTTGGTTAGTGCACAAAGTTGGTATCCTCCTAAGGATCGATATAAGATTAGAAATAGCTTCTAATAATTATACTCATCATCTCACCAGATGAACTATGACGTCCAGAACTCGTCACCTGGTAACATTTCGGGCGACAAATCAAAATCATCTTCTAACAGATCCCATTCTCCATCGTCATTAAACTCTACAATCTCATCCTTATCCATATCCATATATCCACCCTTATTGAATGGTCTCCAAACATCTTCTTCTTCCTCATTGTCGTCATCATTACTATTATCAAGCAACATGGCACGGGATGTCTGTGGTTGTTTTGCTTGCTCTTTCTCTTCATACAATGCATCCCTCTCCAACAACTCCTCCGGGATGTACGGATTCGTCATACCAGGCGCAAAGTCAAAATCATATTCATCAATCATTACCAAATCACCATCCATACCACCGCGAGCAGTCAACTCGTCAGATATTCCCAGAGCTTGTAGCTGTCTGCCAAAGCGTTCCACTGCCTCGGGGTATTCCCAGTGAGTCATTTTGGCTACTTGTTCTATGTATGGTCCTTTGATACGCCATTGACCAGGATATGCAGGATCCGAGATTATCTCATAGTCATCACTATCATTATCCAATGCAGCCTTTGACAAATCAACTTCAGCCAACAGTATATCCTCCTCATCAAGCTCACCGTCTTCTACTTTCTTCTTTTCTGCTTCTACAAACTTCTTTAATCTTCCCATCAACTCTTGTACATTTTGTGTTGTTGCAGCTGATATTGTCATGACCCTTGAGTGTCCAGCTGCCTTGTGTAGTTTTGATACTAGTTCATCTTGCTTTTCACGCACCTCGCTTACATCACACTTATTGAGCACCACTACCTGTGGCTTCTTACCAAGTAGATCATCATACATTGCCAACTCTTTATTGAGTATGTTGAAATCACCAATTGGATCCTCAGATGTGCCATCCACCACATGCAAAAGCACTTTACATCTTTGAACATGTCGTAAGAATGAGAAACCTAGTCCAGTTCCTTGAGCAGCGCCCTCAATCAGACCGGGTATGTCACACAATACCAATCCTCTCCCCTCATCGCCTAAATCACAAACACCCAAGTTTGGCACAATAGTAGTGAATGGATAATTTGCAATCTTCGGCTTGGCAGCACTAGCACTAGAAAGGAGTGTAGACTTGCCAGCATTTGGCATGCCTAGGAATCCAACATCTGCAACTAATCGTAACTCCACACTTAACCACCGTTCTGCACCAGGCTCACCCCTTTCACTCAACTTGGGTGCAGTCCTACGTTGTGTCATGAAAGCGGCATTCCCTCTCCCGCCGCGTCCACCCCTGGCTACCATTAATTCCTCCCCATGCGTGCGTAACTCGCCCGCTACTTTTTGTGTATGCAATTCTCGAACAATAGTCCCACAGGGTACACGAACATATATCTCTTTCCCGGCACTTCCATCCTTATTCTTACCAATACCATTCTTACCAACACCTGCCTTGACATGGATCTTACTTCGTAATCCTGCCAGTGTGTTGAGTGACTCGTCGGCAATGAAGTAGACACTACCACCAGGTCCACCTCGACCACCATTTGGACCGCCCATCGCCTCCCCCTTCTCACGACGGAAGGCTACACAACCATTACCACCCGATCCAGCAGTGACATGTAATCTAGCTGTATCAAAGAATTTCCATTCTTCATCATTTTTAGTACTTCTATTTGATGATGTTGATGATGTTTGTTGTAGAGTTGATGATGATTCTGTTGTTGTTGTAAATTGTGATTGAGATTGTTGCTTATTTGCCAATGCTTTCCTTCGTGCCTCATTAGCTTTCGCGGTATTTATATCTACACTATCTTCAGTTGTAGAATGTAACTTTATGATATTGATTGTATCTAATCTTCTTCTACTTCTAGTATATTGTTGGTTGTTGTTGTTGATGGGTGATGGTATTTGTGTGGCTATCACATTTTTATGTGTAGAGAGTGGTTGAGATGGTGAGAATGCACTCGATCTAATAATGCCATTCTCTTGGCATATTAATATGCAATATATGAGAGCTAATGATATCATACTGCAACTGATAATAGGGTTCAGTGATGCATGGCTAATGGCTTGCTTGACTACCATTTAGAGGTGGGCCACAATTCACAGAATACAATAAAAAAAAATTTAAAAAGGATACGTATCTTTTCTCCCCGCCCCTTGTCTCCTCCCACAACTTTAAAGATCCAAAGCATTGATTATGATATATCATCCAATGGTCTCGGCGTCAAGAAGTTCCTTATTGCAATAACAACAATATTATGTTATCATCAAAGTATCGACAAATGAGAGCGGCGAGAGGTCACCGACATAATAATAATAATGTTACAACATCATTATGTTCTGATGCTCTCAACAATCCAGATTCAGAATTGTCGCGGTTTCTATTTATGCAAAATGGCAATGCTATCCATGGCAACACTGTCAATGGTAACGTCAGTGATGAGACCGGTAACAACAGACTTAGTAATACATTACCAAGTATAAGAAGTAATCGAGGTTGGTGTTTTTGCTTATCATTAGAATCATTGCAAGTCCGATCAGAAAGAGTTGTCATGATGTTCGAAGCAAATGCCTTATTCTCGGCTCTCTTTCTTAGTGGAACCTGGGTATTATACGAATGGGGTTCGGTATACGGTTATGGTGGTATTGAAAGTCCTGAGATAGTCAGTCAACTCTTTGAAGTAATCATGATTATCGCCATGTCAGCAAACATCATGTTGGCTTTCTTTGCAAGCATGATGTGGATAATGAGTCTCAACTTTAGTGCTAC
>Ga0214480_100092_pt1 | contig 36819 bp, 34 predicted proteins | sample M1_20Mar14CPVII9_3_FD_165042 | JGI IMG/M metagenome (GOLD analysis project Ga0214480, IMG submission 165042) | Marine eukaryotic communities from Monterey Bay, California, United States - M1_20Mar14CPVII9sort6BwellE17 | ecosystem: Environmental > Aquatic > Marine > Unclassified | place: USA... | reverse complement strand
GGGTTGCAACTCGGTAGTAAAATTAACCTCCATAATTTTTGTACAATACTTATCTTTTGGAATTGGATGATTAACAGGGTCATTCAAATCCATCATACGATTGGATAATTTGGTATATTCTATATATAAATTAGAAAAGTATTCTTGTACTGAATCATCATTCCATATGTTTAATGGTGTGGCTGGTCTGTTGTTATTAGTTGCTTTTGTCATTGTTTCTGGATTATAATTGGATATTACTTTGTTTTTACTTCCCTTTGGTCTACCGCCTTGTTTGGCGGGTTGTCCAAAACGATTTAGTGGTACTTTAATGTTGTTATCATCATCCTTTTTTAGCCCAGCTTTGCCACTCATAATAATAGATGAATAATTTAAAGATGATAGTAACTCGGTGCATGCACCGCAAAAAAGGTAGAACCAAATAACTGCACCAAAAGTAACACCGAATAGACGTATAGACTTCGAAACTGTTGATAGGGCGAATGGGCTATGTCGGAGGCCTATTAGGCGTACAGTTTATTTGCTATTTAGTATATCAGCTTCATTGTTTTGCAGGCTTCAGTCTTCAAATATTATTTCATACTATCTAAAAAATCGTGCATAATCAAAATAAGGAATACTAAGCTCCGCGTACGATATAGCTTATCACAAAACCATCAAAATGGTTGTCAATGCGGCAATCGGCGGCACCTAATACTATTGACTATACGGTGAACCCTATTCAGTATATAGATCTGCTCTATTACAAGTATGTCTCTCCGTACGGCTATCGCTCTCAGTCTTAAAGACGCAGAGTCACAAAAACAAAAGGATACCACCTCCTCTGATAATAATTCGAAAGTTGCAATGCCATCATCATTAGATATTTCCTCTACGACGCCCAATAATAAAGAGAAGACTCAACAACATATATCTGCAAAGTTAGACTCTGTGTCAGCTCCTGGCAGCTCATCTAAAGCAGCACGCACTTGTATAGAAATACCACATCAAAAATTAACAAAATGTATACGAAACAAAATCCCCTCACAGATCGATACACATGGCTTTGTCGAACTATCCAACATATTACCCTCCCAACTATTAACTAACATTAAGCAACACGCCATAGATAAGATTAACAATGATTCAGATATTGAAGTTATTAGTAACGCACTGCAAATAGATTTGAGTAAAGAGTTGTTTGATGAAATGAAAGTTAATTTGTGTGAGAATGAAATTGTTGATGAGACTATGAAGTTTGTTTATGGTCAGCCTCCTCCTCCGCCTCCTTCTGCTGCTAGTACAACAGAAACCACTCCTTCATTGAATAATGGTGATATACTTAAGTCATCAAATATTGCTTGTACTAGTGAGAGTGAAACTAAACAACATAATAAGGAACAGCAGTCTCAAACATCATCACTAGAAACATCAACACTAGATATTGATAAACTTGCTTCAATAGTGGCTACTGGTGGTGTATTAGAGCCGAATATACCAGAAGAAAAGGTACCTAACTCAACTCTAATGGATGCTGATACCAAAGAGTCCACCATAATGTCGACAACAAAAACGATGGATATTGAAATGAAAGATTCTCTATTAGAAAAGTCAACAACAGAACCTCTTACCAAAGAGAAACAAGCACCTGTTTCGGACGGTGTCACTTCTCCTGTTGATAAAAATATAGATGACACCCCAGAAGATATGCAGACAAAGATGTCATCAATTAACTACAAAGGATACATTGTAGAAACCCCAAAAATATTAGTAGCACTACCCGGCAGTGCGCCACAATTACCACATGCTGATGATCATTGTACATCGTGTATTATATGTTTATTACATTTAAGTGATGGACAGGAACCAACACGTGTTGCTGTTTATGATAATGGTGGTAAAGTGAAGGATTATCCTACTGGTATTACTGTCACTTGTGATAGTGAGTATATTTGTTTTTGTTTATTTATTTGTGCCATGGGCTTGCCTTGCGGTGGGGTTTGATGGTCTGTGGCCGTGTAATCTTGCGGCTTGGGTATTGGGTATCGTATTGTTTAGTGAGGAGTCTTTTGTAGGAGTAGGTGCAATATTAGATATTGGTTGTCATCCTCGGGGCGGTATCCTTATCATTTGTCTATGAATCTGTTTATTTATTTGCACTTATCTCCTCCTCCTTCCCCAATCCCTCGTCAACCATAACAGAGTGCAACCGTAATGAAATGCTTCCCGATCATGACTACCGTCGGGGAGTTCATCTAACTGACGAATCATGGACATGTAACTGCAATGAACCGTGGCAACCTTACGACTTTGAAGGCAAACTCGTCACAGCCTTCTCCGAGTTATTGGAAAGAGGTGCCCCTGACCTATGTGACAGTTACTGTGGCAAGGAAGACACCAAAATGGGAGATGGGTATTTGGCATTACCAACTTTGATCCACCGCGGTCCGGGAAATGCTTCGTCAAGTGCCGAGCCTCGTTCCATGTTATTCTTCACATTACGTCCTCAGTATGCAAATACCACAAGCTTGGCTGCTCATTATCACAAGTACAATGTCGATTTACAAATACATGCTGGTAAGTCTATTTGAGTGTGTGGGATGAAGTATGTGTGAATATCTTGTGTTCATATCATGTGTTCATATCATGTGCACATCTTGTGTTCGTAAAAACGACCTAACAAACATATTCCCCTCCTCTCTCCTCAAATCGTTCGTCATTCTTAGCAACCGTCCTCTTCAACAAGTTCAATAAGGTAAAGAAAGTCTACGCTGGTAGTGGATGTGATGTAGCAGGACGATTCGGTACCATCGTGTCAAGGGATTGTTCCAAGATTCTCGGAGAGAACGAGGGATTGAGGGAGGAGAATGCCAGCATGAGAGCTATCCTTGAGGATATGAATGTAGCCGTCCCTACTCCTAAGAAGGTAGTATCAAGTCCTGCTGCTGCTGGTACTCCCTCTTCAACAAATAAGAAGAAGCGAAAGGATGAGAGCAAAGAGTTGGAAGAGGCAAAGAGTGTTGAGGAGATGATGGATCCTGAGGAGGCGAGAAACGAGCCTCCTGCCAAGAAGCAGAAACTTAACAAGCTGAAAACTAATGCCAGTATCTTCCTCGGAGGGTTGCATGTCAATACTGATGAAGAAACACTTCGCCGGCACTTTGGACAGTATGGAGAGATCACAGCAGTTGAGATTATGCGTAATGCCGCAGGTACACCCCGAGGCTTTGGCTTTATCGAATTCTTAAGTGATGATGTGGTGGAAGCAGCATTGCAAAATGAGCCTCATGTTATCAATGGCAATACCGTTAGTATTGAGAACTCATCTGATATTGTTGGTTTTTTCTCATCCAAAGGCAAGAAGAAGAATGGAGAAGATGAAGAGGATGATTCCTCATCAGATGCCTTTGATTCTTCTCTTGGTCAACCAAAACGTCTCGCTTATAAAGATGACTCCGGTGGTAAGTAAAACGTTAAAGTGCACGTAATTTGTTTATCATATTGTTGGTTTCAAACGAGCTGACATTACCCACCTTCTGATCCTTTATTAATCCACAGAGGTGAACAAACTTCATCAGTACGTGAGGAAGGAACTTCTTGAGATCTTTGCGGTGGGTGATAAAGGTGAGATGGATGATGAATCAAGTGGAGATGATGAAGACCAAGATAGTGATGATAAAAAAGGAGTTCAACTTCACAACAGAGACAAGATGCCTGATGCAGAGAAGAAGAAGAAACATTATCCAGGCAGGGTCGGTCTACGCTGTGTCCATTGTGCCAGGGCTAAGTCCACATCCAAGGCTGCTCGTAAATCTTCATTCTACCCATTACGACTAAGTAATATATATCGTGAGGTTTGTGCTTGGCAGCGACTCCATTTTAAGAAATGTTCACATATTCCCGAAGGAGTTAGGAAACGGTATGAACATTTCAAGAGTATTGATACAAGTAGAGGAAAAACTAGATATTGGGAAACTAGTGCTGTAAAGATTGGTTTAAGGGACAATCCCAAGAGGTATGTGTATATCGTTTTATAGAGGGGTTTTACAAGTCTCTTATTTTGTATTGCCGTGCATATCATAACTCATCTTCTCACACTTCTTTTGCAACTTTGACCTTTCAATTGTGTACAGGGATGATGGAGTGATCTTTGCCAAAACTTTATGTAAGCCAAAATTACTCATGAATGGGGTATGGAAAAGGGCAGTGTCGAAGAGTGTCTAGCTGCCATTATACAACAAATGTGTTATCAATCATAATACATGAAAAGGATATCCTACTCTAGATCCTTCTAGAACGGGCTTAAAAGTAAAGCAAGTGGAGTAATCTACTCATCTACAACTATGATGATACTTATTCCATATGCTTATGCTGTATTGTAAGTTGTCAAGAGGGAACAATGGTTCTCACAGGAATCCAAAACCGTCAAAAGTTCGCTAAGTAAATATTTAGGCCCGACTTCTTAATACTACGATTCTCCAATTCTAGGTAGATGACCTAAATATGAGTATGGTCACTTTCTAGGTAGATAGCCGAAACATAAGTAATGGTTACTTTTATTGCTACTGCAAAATCAAGTGAATGGCGGGCCTCTGGCTTATCATCCGTATATAGGGTATACAAATAGTATTATAACGAAGAACTCTAATCTTTGGCATGAATTGAATGAAAGCATCAGCATTGCAATACAACAATACCGACTCTATCACTACATCTTCATCTATAATAGCATATAATGGCTGTCAAGTAAGTTGAACTGAATAAGGATATGGATGTATAAGGATAATGCTAGGTATACCTACTTCTATTTCTTGGTTAGGTTTACACATCGTCAAAGGCTTAGAATATTAATCAAATTGCCATCATCTGCTTACGAAGAGCTAGCACCACTGGATGCCAAAGCATAATAGCCACGCGAGTTTCAAGAAACATGGCATGCCTTTTCTCCATTCAGATTCATAACACGTGAGCAATATAAATTATAATAACGATATCAAATAGCAGTAGAGAAACTATGACACCAAAGCAACCAATTAGAATGCTCGATAGGAGGTTGTCATCTGATTCTGCTTGCAATCTAGCAATGATGAATAGATACTACCCGTGCTTCAAATCAAAGTCCAAGGAGAAGCAAGAAGATGATGATGACGATGAGCAACAACAACGATCTACTTCTCCTTCCAGAGACGAAGAAGATCGTATGTTAGACTTCAGAGGACGAGTAGTCAGTCCGTCCGTATTAAATGTACTCTCTTCCTCATTCGATGGTAATACATCTGATGATACTCATGTTAGTGTGGCAATAGATGTTAACAAATCATCACCACCAAAGATTAATCATATCATGTTGAGAAAGAAGTGGGGTATCTCACCAGCAAAGGCAAGGGCAGAGAGGGCAACAAGGAGTGGTATCATTCGTACTGTTATGGTACTATTCTTTGTTACTGTATGGATATTTGCAATGCTCAATGTCATCTCCTTGGCAACTATTGGAGAGCGCGGTTTTGTGGTAGGAAATTTCATCCTTGACCTGTTATGGTGAAGTATGTAAGTATATCATACGAGGCTGAATGAATTGGCTGTAGATGAGAAGTAGATAGAGTGATGGATGAAGATATGGAAAGGGCAGTGTCCTAGTGCCACAATTACAAAGACATAAGTAGATGCTAAGAAGGACTATAAACAATTTTGATCATTGATGATATGTTTTCATCTATTTTATCATTTTCGAGTATTATGTATGGCCTGGTGGATTGTTATGTGCCTCGATCAATAGGGTACGTACCGCACCCGATTATGTATGGCATAGAAAGATAAAACAACTTACCTTTATTGTGATGCGATGTGTATGTGTGAATTGACATCTATGTTCCTCCCGAGAGTAAGAACTGTGTCCTTGGCTACTGCCTTTTCATAAGGAAGGGTATCCTATATTTAAATGATACCCTCCCGTATCAACCAACTATAGAAATGGGTACCATTCTATACTTTTGGGGCATTCGCTTGATATAGACAATAGTAAATATCCTAGAGGTCGAAGGAAATCACAGTGCCATTCACCTGGAATCCTAGGATACCCGATGAAATTCCGGTCAATCAACTGGATCAGAGCAAGGGATGATAGGTGGGTGATTCCTTGTTACTACAGATTCATTGGTTTATATTAAATGTTCAAATTGTAGGGTAGTGAGGGGGTATCTGACTTGATTGTTATATGATGCCATGCCTTGCTTGATGAGATATGAGGTCTCTTGCCAGGAAGGGTTGTAGTTGTAGTTGAGACTTCATTGCCCTCCTTGGCAGTGTTCCGCATGGAGTAGAGAGGTCAGGATGCTACTGTTGATATAACTCTGTGTATTATGTTTCTTGTCGTAAGTCTCTGCCGCTCTCGGTGTGAGCCTTCGAGGTAGGCGGGCGGCAGCAGGGTGACGACTTGAACTTGATCTATTCTGCCTCATTAATTGTCATAGGCTGTTGATGTGCCAGTGGGTTGACGACGACGCACCTTGAGGTATACTTGATTGATTAATCACTTGGTCGTATGATGATATGTCAGCTTTTGCCTTAATGATATTGAGTTTGAGTAAGTCACTGCCGAAGCCTGAGAGGCCTCGAGGCGGTACTAGAGACATGACATGGTGCTAGTTGATTGATTTGGCTACTGTGGATGTGTTGATTCTTGTCGAATGTTATGTACTTGGTGTAAATGTTCTTGAGTTTCTTGTACTGAGACTGAGCTGGTCAATGCAAGGGTAACATACTAGAATGATAAAATAATAACAAAAGTAATATAATATTTCAATAATAATAGGTAATCATCTCCACTGACAAGGCCCCAGATACCAATACGGTGAATTATCCGCCGAATTACTATTGATCAATTTTACTAAGTTTGTTTATCCCCCCGCTACTTGCTGATATCAAATTAGAACTATTTCTCCTCGGTCTACTTGTTGATATCATACTACATATATTCCCCAAATTCTTATCATCAAACATCATAGTACACTAAAGTATTTCCCCGCTACTTCTGATACTATTATTCCCCTCATATACTTACTGTTGATGATACTTATCCCATCTTATTCATTCATTCCCATCTTATTCATTCATTACCTATCCCAATACTAGTGATACTATCAAATCACTACCAACACTAACATCATTTAAGTTTTCAATTATCCCAACATCCAGCCAACTAACGTTGTGGTCCCTCGAACCGAGACACCATTGCCTCCTTCTTCACTTCCCAATTCGGATCTTTTTGAGCAGGATCCTGGTGGTTGTACGGGCAACCCGTCTTGCGGCATTCCGGGCCATAACGGCAGGGCATATCCGAACGACGGTCATACCCGCCAGCTGATAGGTGGGGCTTGGGTTCAGTAGGCACAGGAGGACAACGGTCTTCTGCTGACGCAGGTTGAGGCTTCTCCCCATATTCCTTCACCTCAATATCCTTGTCATCAATGACAAAGTGACGTTTATTCAACACCGAGTTTGCCACTTCAGTCGTCTTGAACACAATGAAGCCGAACCCACGAGAGTTTCCTGAGTGTTGATGACGCATAAGCTTGACTTCGAGGATTTCACCATACTCTGAGAAAACATGTCGGAGCTTCTCCTCGGTAGTGGCAAAGTGCAATCCTCCAACGAAGACCGTAGCAGCATCGCCATCCGACTTGGGGGCATCTTCGTGAGAGTATGCACAGTCCACAACACGACAGTTACTTCCAAACTTGCACGGGATGAACCGACGCCTATCATAGCAATGATAATCAAGCAACTCAACGGCTTCTGGGGGTAATCTGTGCTCGGGAGGAAGACTCAAGTCGAGACTAGGAGATGGAGGAGCCCATCGACGTTCACGTTCTGCGGGGTCATAAGAGGGCTCATACTCATAATGCTCCTCTTGATACGGAGGCTGCTCCTCAGCGTAATGTTGTTCATCCTCGTGGTATGCAGGAGCAGGTGGCCTCTCGTCGTAATGCTGCTGCTCGTCATGATAGACTGGTCTCTCTTCGGCATATTCTGGCTTGGCAAGGCTGGCGTTGTTAGCCGGACCATCGGTCATAGATCGTTTCAGCGTTACCTCATGATGATGAAGGACGTGCGGCTGATTATCTCGCAACAACAAATCGACTACCGCTTCCGACCTCATGACGACAAAGCCAAAGCCTCGAGGATCGCCAGTGATTTTGTCGCGCTTGATCTGGACTGAGACAACATCACCATACTTCTCAAAGTGAGAACGGAATTCTTGTTCGGAAGTCTCCCAATGAAGTCCACCAACGAAGATCTCACATCCAGGATTTGTAGCGGGTGCTGCCGGCTTCCTCGCATAGTCCTTAATAATGAATTATACAAGAGAATAGTTGATTAGTGAATTGACAATCCAAGCAGAAATGGAAAAACAACAAATCATATAGTTTAAACTCACCTCTCGCTCCTTGTACACTTCCCTTTCCCTAGGAATCTCCCTCTCCCTGTATACCTCCCTCTCCCTGGGAATCTCCCTTTCTCTAGGGACAGGTACACCCTTGGCCGCGGCTCGCTTAACATCAACAATCTTCTTATCAATCTCATGTGGCTTATTTTGCAATACAATGTCTACGGTATCATCATTCTTAAATTCGACAAATGCGAATCCTCTAGCAACACCAGTACTAGGATGACGCATGATTCTGACCGAGGCAACATCACCAAATCGGTCAAAGTAGCGACCGATGATTTCCTCGGTCGACTCCCAAGATAGCCCACCAACAAAAAGCTTGGCAGATTCGATACTAGATTCCTTACGCTGGTACGAGTCACGAGGTGCTACATCACCTGTGGAATAATCATCATAATGTTGCTCTTCTTGGCGATGGTATGCAGGTTTCTCCTCGGCATATGCCGGCGGCTTTTGTTGATTGGTAGGCACACCATTAGTTACGGCCTTTCTGACGGTGATATTGTGGTTGTGAAGCTTATGCTCCCGATTATCCCGCATTAACAAATCCACCATCTCTACAGTCCTCATCACTACGAAACCAAAGCCTCGAGGATTGCCTGTGTTACGATCACGCTTGATCTGAACAGATACAACTTCACCATAACGTTCAAAGTATGATCGGAACTCGTCTTCGGTCGTCTCCCAGTGAAGTCCGCCAACAAAGATCTCACACTCAGGATTAGGACCAGCCTTAGCTGGTGGTTCGGGAGGCCTCCTCTCGTCACCATATGGAGCATGTTCCTATTATTAGTGTGAAAAAGAAAATGTTAGAAAAGAAGATGATGTAACATGAACAAAGAAAGAAGTAATAAAGTATACTAACCTCTCTCTCCCTATAACTCTCCGGTGGTGCTCCAGCCTGATAACGCCGCACGTCGACGTACTTGTAGTCGATCTCGTGTGGCTTCGCCCTCAACGCTTCCTCTACGGACTCATCACTTCTGAATTCAACAATTGCACAGCCCCTTGAATTGCCAGTCTTGCTATCCATCATGATCTCAACTGACATGATATCACCGAAACGTTCAAAGTATTGCCCAATCTTGTCTTTGGTAGTCTGCCAGAACAACCCACCAATAAATAACTTGCAAGCATCAGCACTTGGATCATTATTGAACGAGTTGCTACGATAAGAACGAGCAGGTTCAGGATGCCTCATGTCTTCATCACCACGTCTATCGTCATAACCACGGCGTTCTGGTTCTGCATATTCTCTTGCCGGTGGACGATCATAATGTTCGTCACTAGCCGGAGGTTGTACACCCTTGGGCATCTTCCTCTTCACGTCCAAGTTATGTCCATGGACCTTATGAGGCTTCTCCCTTATTACAAGGTCTACTGTATCATGACTACGGAAGTTAACAAATCCAAAGCCTCGAGGATCACCCGTGGCGGGGTCACGTTTAATATCTACTGATGTGATCTCCCCATACTTCTCAAAGTGTTCACGTAGATTTGATTCAGTGGTGTTGAAGTGTAAACCCCCTAGGAAGATTGCTGGGGGGTAATTGCCGGGCGGAGGAGGAGCGGCACTGAATGATTCACGCCCCCTGTCATCATACACATCGATATCACGAGTCGGATAACCAGCACCTTCAGAAAGACGGGGCCGTTTAGCTTCACGATGGTCAAGTGGTGGAGGGCTTCGACGACCACGGTCTGCCGGAGGAGGACCACTGTTAGATCCCTTGCCTTGTTTCCTCTTCACATCAATGGCACGTCCATGGATGACATGAGGCTTGTTTTGTAGTGCTGCCTCCACACTATCATCGCTTAGGAATTCGACAAAGCCGAAGCCTCGAGGTGTACCTGCGGCATTACGCATAATCTCAACTGCTGTAATCTCTCCATACTTGCCAAAATGCCAACGAAGTGTTTCTTCATCAGTGTTGAAGTGCAGTCCACCAAGGAAGATACTAGAACTACTGAACATTGAAGGATTTTTGTGACCATCTCGATTATGATCACCTCCACCTCCAGCTAGCAGTAACGGAGCCATACTTTCAGGACTGTAAGGTACGTCAAACCTCTCGTAGTTGAAGTCAGGATAAATCGAGCTCGGGAGAGAGTCGCTCCTCTTCTTCTTGGGAATACGGGTGGAGTCACAAGCTAGTGAATACGAATCCTCTTGCTTGATTGGAGATTCAACAGGGGGTTGTTGCTCTTCCTCCTCATCATGATCTTGACCTTTCGCCGCCTTCTTGGCAGCCAACAACTCTTTCAACTTGTCAAGTTTCTGCCTCCTGGCTTGCTTGCCACGAAGAGGCTTGTGCTTTGCCTTCTCGGCGTCCATCTCCTCAACACTCCTCTTTGCCTCCTCCAACGCTTGAGGTGTGACCTCCAACTCGGGTGGATTCTCAGCTACACAGTAAGCACAATTCCAATTCCCCTCGGGCACTTCCGTCAGCTGTGGCCTGGTACAACCGAGATGGAAGACGAGGTTGCATGTAGAGCAGCAAATGAGATCTCCGCCGGTACCACACACTTCACAGCTGTCATTATGAGTAATCTCCGCGGGCTCATAAGCAAGCACTTCGCTCTCGACCTTATCCTTCCTCTTCTTCTTTGACGAAGAGGGAGTACCAGTAGCAGGACTTGATACCTTCTTCGGAACAGAGACGGCGACATTCATATCCTCAAGGATTGCTCTCATACTTGCATTCTCCTCGCTCAATACCTCATTCTCACCAAGTATCTTGGAACAATCCCTTGAGACGATGGTGCCGAATCGTCCGGCAACATCACATCCACTACCTTCGTAGACTTTCTTCACCTTATTGAACTGGTTGAAGAGGACAGTTGCTACGGGAGGCGAGTGCAGGAGGGGGTGAAGGGAAGTTAGATATTTAGATTATGAATACGAGATATGAACATAAGATGTGCACACATAATACCCTCTAACAAACTCAAATAGACTTACCAGCATGAATCTGCAAATCGGGATTATACTTGTGATAATGAGCAGCTGAGCTTGTAGCATTGGCATACTGAGGACGTAACGTGAAGAATAACATGTAACGAGGCTCGGAACTTGACGAGGCATTTCCTGGACCGCGGTGGATCAAAGTTGGTAATGCCAAATATCCATCTCCCATTTTGGTGTCTTCCTTGCCACAGTAACTGTCACATAGGTCGGGTGCACCTCTTTCCAATAACTCGGAGAAGGCGGTGACGAGTTTACCTTCAAAGTCGTACGGCTTCCATGGTTCCTTGCAGTTACATGACCATGACTCGTCGGTCAAATGCACTCCACGACGGTAGTCTTCATCAGGAAGCATTTCATTACGGTTGCACTCTGTTATGGTTGATGGGGGAATTAGGGAAAAGAGGAGGGGATATGTTAATAAACAGATTCGTGATAAATGATAAGGATACCACAATGAAAAGAAATTTAATATTGTATTGCACCCAGTCACCCTCCCTGCAAAAGTACGCCAGAGGGCATATAACCACAATCAATCCCATCATACCATCCGTATCATCCAACCCTCAATATGAAGATCAGAGGCATGTGCCTTAAATCCCCAGCCGATTAATACGAACGGCACCCTGCCGTGAGCCTCAAAGACCTAAGGAGGACATGCCTTAAGGCCTCCCAACAACACAACATAATTGCAAATTAAATCTATAAACTGCCTCCTTAATAATAGCAATACGGCCTTAAACACTCAACATAACCAACCCCAAAATAAAAACTAACAAAAACAAAATAACTCAAGAATAAAACAAAACAAATTATACTCACTATCACAGGTAACAGTAATACCAGTAGGATAATCCTTCGTCTTATCATAAACAGCAACACGTGTTGGTTCCTGTCCATCACCTAAATGTAATAAACATATAATACACGAACTACAATGATCATCAGCATGTGGTAATTGTGGCGCCGAGCCGGGTAGTGCTACTAATATTTTTGGGGTTTCTATGATATACCCTTTGTAGTTACTTGATGACTTCTCTTCTGGGGTATTATCCGTACCGTAAGTAGAAGGAGTGGAAGTGATATCAACCGAGACAGGAGGAGGCTGACCATAAACAAACTTCATAGTCTCCTCAACAATTTCATTCTCACACAAATTAACTTTCATTTCATGAAACAATTCCTTACTTAAATCAATCTGTAATGCGTTACTAATAACTTCAATATTATCCGAATCGTTATTCATTTTGGATATAGCGTGTTGTTTAATGTTAGTTAACAGCTGGGAGGGTAATATGTTGGATAATTCGACAAAACCATGTGTATCAATTTGTGATGGGAGAGTGTTTCGTATACATTTGGTTAGTTTTTGATGTGGTATTTCAATGTTGATACGACTACTGCGTGAAGCTGCTTTAGAATTGCTACTGGAGGGCGTCGTGGATTGCTTGTTCTTTTTATGTGTAGACTTAGATGTATTAGATTGCATCATTGCAACTTTTACATTATTGGGGGTGGTATCCTTCTTTTGTTTTTGTGACTCTGCGTCTTTAAGACTGAGCGCGAGAGCTGCACGGAGGGACATTGGTAATAGAGAGATTATTTTGGGGGTTAATAGGGTATGGCGGTGATATATTCGATATGTATTAGGGCGCCGATTCTAATAGCCATTCAATATATTAGAGTTGGGTTTATTTGCAGGATTACAATTATTGTATCACGAGAGCTTCGTACTCGTATTGATACGCTTTGTAGAAAATGACGGCTAAAAACTAAAAACACCTCAAGTTATTATATACGGCTCTCTTATTAGTGTTAGATTCGTTGCTCGGCCTAATAATACCTCGACCTATTCTCTGCGTTCCTTGTGTATCGTCGGTGTACGTCGGTGTAAGCAAACACCTCCGGTGCATACGACCCAAAACTTTGAAAATAAGACAAACAAAATCATTGTTGGTGCATCCTCACTCGTTATACTCATAGTACAATACTTCTTATTACTCATACATTACAATTGCAATAGTTACACCATATTATTATAAGATCCGATAACGTATATCAATACCTTGCAATACATATACTTGGTATATAGGTACTATCAATATATAGCATTTAGTGCACCGTATATGTAGCTACTCGAGAAACTTTCATTGGGTAATTAGGTTTCTAATCATGTCATCATTTCCGATCGGTTGCAATGTCATCCTGCAAAATCTAGTGAAGGGATCTCAATACAATGGCAAACGTGGTATTGTCAAATCAAATTACGATACCAATAATGGTGGACGTCAAAATGTATTACTTTATGATGAACATAAAGTGGCTGGTAAGATAGTTGCAGTTAAACCGGACAATATGAAACTAGCACGTGATATGGTTGATAGTAATTCCAAGCCAAATAAGAGTGGTGGCAAATCATTATCCAATAAGAAGAAGAGAGGGCAGCAACGTAAGGCTACAAAAAGTCAAAGTCAACCAACAGCTTCGATGGATGATTTTGTTACAGCTTCTTTACAAGCTGGACCACTCGGTTTGACATCAGAAATGAATGATCGGCTTGCTGCAAAGTTTGTTAAAGATATTCAAGATGGTTGGCATACTGCCACACATTCATTAGCAACAATAATGGGCACCCAGGGCGAAAATGGTTCGCTTCCATTCAATATGTCATTTGAAAGTAGTGGTATACTTACATCTGTCCTTGGCTTTCTACGAAGATGCGAAGACGAAACTTTAAGTGAGGTGATGTTTGGATTAGAAAGTTCGGGTGACCCAGTAAAGTCTCCTTCATTGTGGATACAGATTCTATTGAAGGCTGATACAATTGAACCAAGTTGTCGTATGGAGATTGCTAAGAATATTGGACCGTTAATTAGGTGCATGTGCAATGATACAAAACGTCAACTATTCAAAAGTAACAAACATTGGAAGAAGGGAATTATGGATTTTGTTTATTTGGTACAGCATATGCTATGGAAAAGTTTTGAGGAAGAGAAACTGAATGTTATTGAAGAGATTTTACAGCATGATTATTTGCTTAGAAGTCTTGTCCAATGGGAGTATTGGAGAAAAGAGAGGCCTGATTTAATCAAGGAGTTGACAGTTGGAACCTGTACGCAAATTGCTTTAGTGGCAGAGCGAGCCTCAAGGTTGGTAATTGCTAAACACCCAAGTGAAGTGCTTGGATTGTCTGGAAGTAGAATATTGGGAGTCTTAGGTACAACGCCCATTGTATCAAAAGAGTATGATCCCAATTGTATGGTGTCATTTATGGTTGATAATTTACGCCAAAGCAAACATAACCGCCAAATGAAAGAACTGTTTGGTATGATTCCAATTCTTGCCTCGGGTGGAGACTGTGTTGATAAAGATGTTATCAAAGAGGTGATTGACTGGGGGCTCAATTGCAAGCCTGATCTTGAACGGTCCATAATTATTTGTTTGATTTCAGCTATTATGATACATGTAAACACTGACATTGATGATAATCGTCCAAATGATACCCGCACTGCCTTCGCTATCCGTTTGGGGTTTATTGATATGTACCTGAATTTTATTGATAAATTCAGGGAGCACTTTCATGTAGAAGTTACAGATGATGATGCTTTCTCTTTTTATGAGAATATCGGCGGTGTATTTCAAGCGATCCATAGAATATCATTACATCACAAATCAGCAAAGGCAATAAGAAGTAAGAGAGATGGTATTGAGGAGAAGTTGGTCCGGCTAGAACAGAACCAAAATATTACAAACAATCAAGCATGCAAGGAGTTGTTAGATATGGTCAGGTCGATTCTCAATATGAATGGTTCTTATTGCTGCCGTTGTAACGAATCACTGAGTAGGACGAATGTAAAGCTATGCAATGGATGTGGTCGTATGGCGTATTGTTCAAGAGCTTGCCAGAAAGAGGATTGGTTCAACGGTGGCCATAGTGTTACCTGTTGCAATTCATTTACCAATGAAACGGCTGGACAGTTTCAAGGCAGGATCATACCAACAACACCAGATGATCAACGAGCGGCTACAAAGTTGAGGGAGCTCGAGATAAACTTGGCAATGGTTCAGTTGAAATTGTTTCTTGACAATTCAGATACGATCCTTAGTCAAGCTGAGGGTTTGGGAGTTCCCTTGTGTGATTGTGTTGCTTGTTTTGACCTACGTGCCTGTCCTATAACGGTAGAAATAGCAAAGTATACCGTCTTCCATCAGAATTCTTTTTGGAGGAAGGGATTTGAAGATAGCAGATCAGAGGAGAATATCATGTGTGTTTACTACTCAGAATCAGAAGAGTCACCTCTTCAAATGCAGAGGATGTTTCCTCATGCATGGTTATTGAAACAAAAAGTAACAAAGACAAAGTGATTCATGTTGTGTATAATAACACTATTGATGATACAAGAATCATACCGAAGCAGCATCATATAATGAATAAATGTATGTTACTTGTTACAAGTGTTAATCTGCCTAGTTGGTATGGATGGTCAACGTTGACTTTTTTGTGCATAAGATGTGCACTTTTTACCATTCATTATCATTAGTGGTGGGATGAGAGTCTAGCAGATAGGACGTGAACATATAGTGAGTAAAGTGTATCGCTATATGTGTTACAAGTATAGTACCGATTTGGAATATGATTATTTGCTTTGTTTCTTCAGCCACTCAAGAGGGAACAGTCTTTGCATCATAATGCTTGGGCTTATGTGTTCTTTACCCAAATCTCCATTGAAGCTGAAGACGAATGATGCATAGATGCATGTGATGTTCTCTTTTGATCGGCTCTCTTCAAACCCTTTCACTGATCCGGCCATATAATGGAAGTTGGAGAGACTTGGCTTGGCTAAGGATCGTATCTGAATGATCAAGGAATAGCTTCAGCTGAATCATATTGAGATTGGCTTCCAGCTCCTTCAACTTAGCAACAGCTCTATCATTTTTAGGTACTGGTACTGGGATGCTTTGAGTTTGAGTTGTGATTAATGGCTCAAACCTGCCTTGAAACTGACCAGCTTTCTCATCGGTAAATAACTTACAACAGGTCAGCTTGTGACCGCCGTTCAACCAATCTTCTCTCTGACAGGCTGATGAACAGTACGACATGCGGCGGCAGCCACTGCATTGCTTAACCTCTGTTCTGCTCATTGATTTTTTGCATCGGCAGCAGTATGATCCATTGAGGCTGAGAATTGACCTGACCATATCTAATAGTTCTTTGCATTTCGTGCTTCTTGTGATGTATCTAATTTGTTCCAGACTAACTAACTTCTCCTGGATTATGGTCTTCTTACTCCTGATAGCCTTGGCAGTCTTCTCATGTAATGAAATTTCATATATGTTTTGGAAAATGTGATGAATGTTTTTGAATAGTAGTGGATCACCCATCCCAACAATTCCAAAGCGATCAACAAGAGACAGACACATCTCAACCAAACCAGCACGGATTGCAAAGGCAACACGACTATCACTTGGATTGTTGGGGTATGGACATAGCATGGCAAATGATACCTCTGTAAGAAGCTCAGCGCTGCTATACTCGAGTGTAACATTTAATCCGAGATCAACAACTTCTGTGATGACTCCCTTATCAACACAGTCTGCTTCATCAACCAGAGGTAGAATGACCCTCAAAAAATTCTTAAATTCATCTCTATCCCACCCAGCAAGCCTAAAATGGTCCTGTATTGCACGCACCAATCCAGCCATACAAGATACCATACAACTATCATCAAATGATTTGCTGACAATCGGAGTTGATCCAAAGGCCTGTAAAAGACTTGTACCTTTTTTGGTTAGTAATCCCTCTCCATCTCTCATTTGGAATGCAGCACCCCCTATCAAAGTTGAAATTAAATACCCCCCAATAGACACAATTCGTGAACAAATCTCAGTACCAACCTCCTTTACGATATCCGGCCGGTATTCCTTCCAAAACCCCCACTGCATGATAGATGAAAGCAATCCCTCGTGGTTTAGAAGAGTGTCTACTACCTTCCTATCTGTACTGCCAATTGATTTGCTGACCATATCCGATACCAATCCAACAAATTCACCAATCCCCTCCCTCCAATGTTTGTTACTTTTATAAAAGAGACGATTCGTATCATTGCACATGCATTTAACCAATATACCAATATTCTTTGCAACAGTTAATGTATTACTATCCGATCCTTGAAACACTACTCTTCGGAGAATACTAATCCATGTAACCGGTGATTTCAAATCACCTCCTTCTTCCCAAGTGCAAGTTTCAGTGGCCAACATAACTTTTTCGAATGTGTAGTTCCTTGAACACTTTAAAAACCTTAATACAGTGGGTATACTCTCGATGATTATTCGGTCTATATCCGCACCAGAGGTAACGAGTACTGTTGTAGTAGCATCCTCACGAGCCTTACGAATACCACGAGATAGTCTTGCAAAATCGGCTCGATTTATACCTGATTCATTATTTACCTTTGCAGCCTTACGCTGCTTTCCTTTCTTCTTCTTTGCTGTTACCATACTTATCTATGTGTAATGTTTAATAGAGTTTTAGTTAGTAGTTGTTGATAGAGCGTAGCGTAGTATGAACATAACTACCTACACTGTTGTATTGGGGTTAAATTTGGTGAAATGGTGCAAGAAGTTGCCGCCGCCATATGATGCAGTGCTATTGCTATTGCAAATTTATTAATACGGTATAGCTTTAGTATAATAATTCCGTTGTGTTGTTCATGCAACAGCAACCAAAGGTAGGTTGCACAACTTGTTCTGTTGTGTTGTTCTTAGTTCTTGCAAAGATGGCAAAAAAATTCGTTGAATCTAATGTATCTACTAAAACTTAGCCGCCAACCGACACCGCCGTGCAGCACGCCTATAACAAACAACTATCTTCTAAACTATCTCTATCTTCTTTTAGTGAGAGCAGACGTATGGTATGGTCCCTCCAACAAACTCCAACAATCAACAAACAGTCAACAAATAAAATGGATAGGTTGGGCGTGCCCGCCTGCCCCCTAAAACAACGAGCCATGTCTGCAATAGCTCTCAGCTCTCTCTAAACAGCATACCTCAGCATACATTGGAACAAGAAGAAGATAGAGATAGTTTTAATAATGATCAACAGGTGTATTGTACGACAGCGTCGATAGGCGGCTCACTAATTCTGAGAAACTGAAGTCTGATCAACTAACCTACTTGATACACAATAATTGCATGCAACAATAGAATTATGTTATTGTACTGATACCTATGCGCTTCGGCAGTACTAGATACGGGTATGACAATACAGTAAAACGGAATTATATGCTAAAAGTTCTACTATATCATAATATATACAAAGTATAGGCTTATGGCGGGTGTGTGGCAAACTGTATTAACAAATACTCTGTTGTGGTGCACCATTTCATTAGGAACATTAGCAACAGCCCCTCTAATATGGTTGGTATCAGTTTATATACATAATCAGTAACTGTCAAACAATTTGCTATCTTTACTGTATCATCACCCATCGTCTTGTTAGTTTATATACAACATAAGAAAAGTTTAGAAAAATAAAGCTCAAAACATGGTAGTATCATCTAAGAAGAAGAAGGGAAAGCAACGTAAGGCTGCTGCAGCAGCCGCAGCAGCTAATAGTGGTTGTGGTGGTGGCAGCAGTGCTAACAATAAAATTGTTGCTAAAGTTAGAAGTGGTGACAATAAAGTTACAAAGAAATTATTGACTCAACCAACTGAAGCCATTATTCCATTAGTTATTAGCGGTGGTATATTATCAGTTGTGTTAGAGTCCTTAAATAGATGTGAGGACGAGAGACATTTGATCAGGTAATAGCCAATGGAGATTTGAAGACACCTTCGATATGGATAAAGTTTCTTTGCAGGGCTATTGAGTCAGAACCAACTTGCAAGTTACAAATAGCTGAGAGTATTGGTCCATTAGCAAGGTGCATGATTAATGACACGAAGCGTCTCCTCTTCAAAAGTAATAAACATTGGAGACAAGGTATCGCGGGATTTGTCAATCTGATATCAAATATTATGGAGAATGAAGCTGACAATTGTTTAGAAGAACAAAAGATAATTGAGGCACTTCTAGTACAACGACATCACGAAGGTTTACTCAGATCTATCGTTCAAATGGGATTCTGGTTGGAATATCGCCCTGATATTGTGAAGGAATTAAGGTCGGAAGGCTTGCAAATTGCTGGTATTGTTACTGCTAGTACGGTACTTATGGATATGTTAGTAAATGAAATGGAAGGAGAAAGTAGAATCCGGCTATTAAAGACTATCGGTACCACACCCGTTGTAATAGCAAAGAGTATGATTCTACTTGTATGACCTCATGCGTTGCTGGAGTAGTTCGCCGATTAAAGGCTGTAAATCAAAGGGAAGTCGTCTTTGGTGTTCTTCACCGCCTTGTTAATGGAGCAGACTGTGTGGACAAAGGTGTTATCACCGAGATAATAGATCTTGGGACAAACTATATAGCTGATTATGACGATGCTTTAGGAGTGGGTACGCTATCGTTGGAGATGGTACATCAAGATTCTGTTATTGTCAATCAACCAAATGATACACGTGCCTCCTGTGCAATCCGTACTGGTTTGATTGAGATGTGTTTGGGTTTTATTGAACAATTTAGTGAGCATGAGTCCTTTCATGATAATGATGAATTATCAATGAACAATTCTTCGGAAATTGATGTGCCCATGTACACTGTTATTGAATGTATTTTCCAAAGTATTAATAATGTATCATTGCATCAAAAGACTGCAAAGGCCATTAGAAGCAAGAAGAGCAGTGCTGAGAAGAAGTTGGTGCGGTTGGAAGGGGACAAACGTATATCAAACAAGCCGGAAAGCAAGAAGCTATTGGATATGGTTAGATCGATTCTCAATCTCAGCGGGTCGTACTGCTGCCGATGCAACAAGTCACTCACTAGAACAGAAGTGAAACAATGCAATGGATGTATCCACATGACATATTGCTCAAGAGCCTGCCAGAGAGAAGATTGGTTGAATGGTCATAGTGTAACCTGCTGTGAGTCATATTCCGATGAAACTGCAGGTCAGTTTCAGGGCAGGCTTCAACCAATGTCAGTGCCACAAAGTGGTAGGGCTGCTACAAAGTTGGAGGAGCTTGAGAAGAATCAAACAATGCTACATCTGAAACTGTTTCTTAACAACTCGGAGACTATTCTTAGCCGAGCCAAGGAGCTGAATCTTCCTTTGCATGATTGTGCTGTTGCGTTCAACCTAAGTAAATGCCCTCCTGAGGTGAGGATAGGGAAATACTCTGATAAGATCAAGGAGGAAACAAGGATAGGCTTTGAGAAATCTAGAACAAAAGAGAACATCACATGTCTCTTCTATTCACCTTTATACTACGGAGACTTGCGATTGGGAGAACATAAACTGTTTCAGCAACGGCTGTTCCCTCACGAGTGGCTAACGAAAAAGAGCTAATCATTGACCAAAATAGTGTTTCATAACGTTTATAAACTAGTATTGTACTCATTATCTGCTCAAGTACCATCTATCTATCTTATTACTAGACCGCTAGAGTATCAAAAAGTGCATATCTTATGCACAAATTTGTTTACTCAACTTTGATCAACCATAGCATCGACCAACGTACCATACGGCCTGTACAGTACATCATGACTCTATTGATAATATAACTATCTCTGTGGTATATATGTTGGTCTCCAACTCTGCCCTCTCTACAACCTCAACCACTTATTTTGAAGTCGCTTATTTTGCCAAAGTGGCAAAATAAGCGAGTATTTTGAAGTCTACGCCACGCCTCATCTCACCACACTCCCGCGCTGCATACATTATTGAATCCATACAACCACAGTACTCATAGGCATATACATTGTTTGTCAGTGTTCATCTCATAAGAGAAGTAACTTCTACTATCGTTCATTGTCATTAATCTCAAGCAGGCGGCGGAGATGAAGTATGAAAAAATAAGGCCCCAAATTGGTCCTTTTTCCCACCAAAGTAGTGACGCGCCTTGAATACTTTAGTACTAGTGTAGATTTAGATGAGATAAAGAATGATTGTAGTAGGGCTTGCTATTTCTTATAGGGTGTAGTTACCTTAATAAATGTTACTCCCACAACCATCTCATGTTCCAAGTCTTATATCTTCACCTTCCCGAATCAGCATCGCTGCTAAGTGCCTACAAGAAAGTGCAGCAGCGATGGAAGTGCCTTCTATCACCTAGCCAACAGATATACTTCTTTTATCAAGTCTATGGGCAGTAGCCCCAAACATAAAAAAATGACCGTTGGTAACCGACAATTTAAACTTGATAAACTAATCACTAAACTAATCACTAATAATTTAAACTGCCAACTGCCTATTAAGTCGAATGTTATGTCGGTTTCTCTTATATTCCGTACTGTTTATGTCATTTGAACTAATATGACCGTTGGTTCTGATCAAGAGTCTAAACTACCATCTATAAGTACTAACTAGCCAATCATCTCACTTTATTGATTTATATCATCAAAGTACCCTCTTCAATTGCTACCTATACTATTATCCCCAAGCTTACTAGCTTTCCCCAAATCATATCATGAACATCAAAACCCTTTCCCTTATCATCCTCGCCGGATTATCTTCCATTGGAGCAGCTCCATCGACTCGTCAGTGCAAGGATATCTGCCAAGAACTTCGTGAACCCATGCTGATGGACCACAAATCGACATGTATGCCAGACCCTCTTGATCCCAAACACTACCGTATTTGTATGGAAGGAAGAAGTTCAGCTTTTCGTAAATTATGTTTGCCCATGTGCACCGATGAAGACATTACGTTGACATCAACTTATGAGGCTTGTTTCGATAAACGCCGCTATCCCAAGGATATTGATTCTTGCCGTAAAGGATATGACAGTATCCTCAATTCACTTGGTGATGCATTCCCAGTGGATGAGATTCAAGTTCAAAGTGTTGAGTCTGTTAATGCACACGACATCTCAGTCGAGGTTGAACACGATACCTTGCTTACTGAACAAGACTGCTTGGATAATATTGCAACTGTTGCCATTGACGAGTGTGAAAACCCAATCTATCACGAGCAGACTAATGTGGATGAGTCGGTTCATAAAGCCGACACTTCATTCGAAATTGAACATGAGGCCTTGGACATTGACACTATTGCCGAGACCTTGGATACTACTAAGACCTTGGATAACGTAACTGTTGTCGTCGAGAGTGGAGAATCAATTTATCACGAACCTAATCATACAAAGGATCTTTCCTCTTCAATATTGGAGGAGGTTGCAGCTCAAGAGACTGTCCACCTGGTCTCCAACTTTCTCATGGCAAACAGTTCTGGAGTACTGAATACCAATTCTACTCTCGACCTTGTCGAGTATGTTAACAGTGGTTATTTGCCTCGTCTCGAACCTGATTACATCTTTGCTACCCAACCTACAATACCTTGCCTTAATGACGAGATACACCTGTCGTTCGTTGGTGACAATGGTACCAGTGGCTTGTTGGACGATGAACTGACTGGTCAAGAGATCGACTCGGCCTATGACCACAATATTGTCGATGTCTCTTCCATCGAGATTTCCTTCATAATCATCATCTCATTTGCAATGTTGGTTGGCTGTTGGTTGATCTTCCAGATTGGTAGTTCTGCCATAATGAGAGCTGGGATCTACCTTGGACGTACCTCTACTTTCCTTTCCAATACTACTCGATTCATTGGTAATGGAGGTGTCGTCTTGATGAACAAGCTCGTCTCACTCTTCGGGCATGGATTGAATACTGCTACCCGTCTAATTCGGCTTCTACTTTGGCCAATCGAATCTTCATTGAATGCAATTATAGCCCTGAAACGTTGGCTTTGCTATATGTACGGCCCACAGTCTCGTGGAAGAAGTCTGTCGGATATCATGTTCAAATCAAATCCCAAGCAAGGCTGTATCGTGGCATCAACTTTCAATGCCATTGTTCAATGTCTCATTGACACAGGTCAAGCTTCCCTTCTCAAGCTGATACGTTTGCCATTCAACTTGGCACGTCTTGGTCTCGCCTTGGTTGCCAAATCATGTACCCTTGTCTTCTCGGTTGTTCACTGCCTCGTCACTACGGCTGAAGTATCCCTTCTCAAGCTGACGAGTTTGCTGTTAGAGGTGCTTCGTTCAGTTGGAGCTACTGCCGCCACATCATGTAACCTTGTCCTATTGGTTGCAGCATCTATCTCAAAAGCCATTGGAGTATATCTTCAATCCATCCGAGCTGCTATCTTCTTCGGCTTGGCTCATCTGGTTCTGAGACTCAAATCATATGCCCGTGTCATCTCGATTATATTATCCATCGTCTCTGAGACTGCCCGAGTATATCTTCACTACTTCCAAGGCTTGATATTCGTCTTGACTTGTCTGGTATCAGATACTACTATCAAATCATACACCCTTGTCCTCTCGGTTGAACAATACTTCCTAAAGACTATTGGCCAAGTATGCCCATCTATTTGCAATACAACAAGATCCCTTGTCCGATTGGTGACTAAACTTCTCACGATCGGAGTATCCAGCACTTCAAGCCTTATCAAACTTGCCATTGAACCGTTTCGCTTTGTATTGACGGTACTACTTCTCGTGCCTCAATGGTATTGGGAGTTTGGCCCATACTCTCAAGGGCAGAGCATGTTTGACATACTATTCAAATCAAATCCAGAACGGAGATTCATGCGTGCAACTTCGAGATTGAACAATATTAAGGCATCATCATCATCTGATCAGTATCGACTCTGGTATATGCACAAACCGTTCGACCCGGGCATCTCATCAACTGTTCACCGTGGCCATTCATCTATCCCAGTGGTCAACAAGCTCTTCTGGATATGCTTGATGTACATACGAGTACCCTTTGCTGCACCAGATATCGTTGACCGGGTGTTCACCATCAAGCACAGCAGTGTCACTCGTCTCTCAGCATCATGTCATAACTTAGCTATTCGACGGTCCTTTGTTGGAAGGTCAATGAACAAGTTCCATATCATTATCATCTTGGCAATCAAATGTCTCATCTTTATCGGCATGTCATCTGCTCTCACATTGGACAATGGAGTTTCAGCGGCACATTATCCTTTTCAATAGGCTTTGGAGCACGTACAACTCCTGCCACCCTTTGCTTGCTTTTGATTGTTTTGCTCGTCCCTACCCAGACTGCTGATCACAGTTTGGATAAGGTTTACTCACTACTCATCAAATAATAATAATCAATATCATCATCAATCGGTAGTTAATAATCAACATCATCATTAATTAAGTCATCATCAATTGGTAGTTATTGGTAGTAGTTATAGTAGTACTTGTCGGACTTTCTTTTCTTTGTTTTGGTTGTTGGATTATGTTGTGGCTTCTGTGTTGCTGGTTTGTTGTGGCTTCTGCTTTTTGGCTTCTTTTTTGTTGGCTTGTGTTGTTGGCTTCTGTTTTCATACCTCCACCCTTAGTTCTTGGGAACGAACTGAACTTCATCCACCTTTGTTCTGGAACGAACTGAACTTCATCCACTATTCTTAGTTCTTGGGAACGAACTGAACTTCATCCGGTTGTGGAACAAAACTTTAAGGTTAACCAGTTGGGTAAAAACGGTCTAGAGCACAGTCCTCCTAGCGTTGGTTTGGATTCCGCGCTAAACAATAAGACCAGTCCTTTTCGTCAACTTAAGCTGATAATGCTATTCCCCCCAGCAGTCTCCTTTAGGGCTTCTGCATGGTATCAGCGGATAATTGATAACATGTATCAAAAACTGAATAATAGCAAACCTTTGTCTCATCTTTTGTTGTCGGAGTTGATGTTTTGGTGGGCATCAACTCCGACTGATAAGTTTTGGAACATATGTTTATATTTTGTTGCCGATAAGTATGATATAGATTGAGGAGTAGTATATTTTTTGTTTTGATGGATGACTTGGACCATATTTATTATGTTCATATCATGATGGAGAAGGAACATATGTTAGCTGATATGAATATGGGCCACGTTGACTCTTTTGTTGTTTGTTTATCTTCGATACGAAGGGGCCTTTTAAGGAGTGAGGCAACACACTAACTATTCTATACTAGGGGATCGGCCTCCTAGCACTCGAGGGCCACTTTGTCCTCAAGACATCTTCAAAGTCTCCCCTCGATCCACCGCACGACCTTGTTATTGCACTTGAGGCACCTACAGCCTCCTCAACCGAAGCACGGTGTAAGTTTGCCACCATACAATCCGTTATAATGATACAATGGGAAGCTCAACCCGTGTTGCTCGAACTCGAGTTGTTGTGTCGTCTTTGGTTGATGTTCCCTCCGTGTTACTTGCCGTGATGATGTATATCACTACTTTCTCCTTCCTCTTGAACCTGTCTCTCTCTCTCTCTCTCTAACAGTTGTTATCACTACTCCAAAGACAGTACAATTGTTGTCAATCGTTCCTGGCATCATCACTATCCCTTCGATCAAATACATACTCAGTCTACCACCCACACTGCTGTAACCAATCTGGTTAAAATGTGCATGTATTTGAATATCATAAAACTTTAATCTGATCCATGTGTCTAATCCCAACCGACCTTCGTGATGATAACTTGGACACGTCACTGATGCCACACACAACATTCGGATATAATGTACTGCGTCACCTTCCAATTCTAATAATAACGACAATCCTCTCGTGCAGCAGCAGCTTCGTCCCTCTGTTTACTCTTAATTTCTCCCAAGTATGCTTGATAGGATTGTAGAGCTTTGGTATAATCGTCTTTTGTTGCGTGACCATTTGTGTACATCTCTTTGATTCGCTCTACTGAAATATTAAATCCACACCTTACTGCAATCATAAAATGTTTCAATGCTCTATCTATGTTGCCTGCATTCATCTCCTTAATGCCTAGATTGTACCTTGCGAATTCATCTCCACCCATAGCAGCTAGTTCATAGTAATATAATGCCTTCTTCTTGTCAACATCTACTCCTTGTCCACATTGATATGCTAATCCAATGTTGCAATATGCTTCGGCAGAACCAAGTTCTCCAGCTCGATTCCATAGTTCTAATGCCTTTTTATAATCTTGTGGATATCCATCATCCCCATTTCGATAACAACATCCAAGATCGTAGGTTGCATATGCATCCCCTGCCTCCACCCGTTTCTTATATCGTTTGAGAATCTGATCAGAACCTGAAATTGGTGTTGGAGTTCTACAAAATGCACAAACTTTCTCCACAACTACATTGCCTTGGTCATCGTAGACAGGTGCATAACTACATCCGCTGCATATAACTTTCCCGCAACATGTCTTGTATCTCCTCCCCGAATCCATAGAAGGAAGAAGTAAAAAGCAGATAGGACAATCTTCTTCTGGTGGTGGTAGTTTAAATAGCTTTTCATCGTGCAACTCAGTAGCACGTTCAGCTGCAAGTCTAATATATTCCTCACAATCTTTCTTGTGTTTGTGTCGGTGTTTCTTTTTACATGCAGCATTGCAATATTTCGCCTGCTTACATTTGTTGCATGTATTATTAACATCACTACCTTCTTTACCGCAATTAGCACATATCGATAGATCTATATCGTTATCCGCCATATTCATGTTTTGTAACATATCATTCATCTCACATAAACCATCACTTGATAATTTTGTGCACCGTCTTTGCAACTACCGGGTGTGCTCATATTATATCTAGTAGATAATATACTCGCCGCTTAAGCTGATAAAAATTTACGCCGTTATTCTATACCACAAGAAGAGGCGCTGCAAAAGGCCACTCTATCTATCGTCAAGGTTGTATACCTAATACTATATCAAAAATAAAGTGAAGATGTGTACTATTTTGTAAAATTGTTGCTACTCAGTCAATATCAATGACAGAGCCTCAAAGGTAATACTATACGAAAGATCGTTAAAAACTGATCTATCTGTTGTACTGTTGGTATACTGAACCTCTTATTGCAATAGCTATCGATATGCCATGGTCAGAGAGAGATTCAAAACAAAGTATCCAAAAGACTCCCAATTACAATAAATGAAATGGCCAACTAGCATTTTTTTTCGCCTCCGTAAGAAAAAAACTCGGAAAAGTGGCCTGAGTGTTGGTTAGATATTGTATGGCCGCCACTTCTTTTATTTTTTTGACCGGTATCCTTTATGAGAGTAGAAATGATAGCTTTTGATTTAACAGACATAAAACATAACTGAGAGGCTTGGCTTTCTCCTTTGCAAACAGCAATCAGCCGATACATATTAGATGAGAATGACGTATTTTATATATCATACTTTTGAGGGTGCGGCGGCGGCGGTGTGTCAATTTTTATATTTATGGTGCACCTTGTTGTTTCGATATTCTTCTTCATCTACTGGTTTAGATTTCTATCTACTTTATCCCCTTCCAATTCTAATAATAACGATAATCCTCATTGGCAGCGGCAGCTTCGTCCCTCTGTTTACTCTTAATCTCACCCAAGTATGATTGATAGGATTGTAATGCTTTCGTGTAGTCTTCTTTTGTTGCATCTCCATACCCATACAAAATTTTAATGTTCTCCAGAGATTTGGAACCCCCATCCCTTACTGCAATCATCCAGTGCTTTAGTGCCCTATCTTTATTACCCGACTCAACCTCAAATAGTCCTAGATTGTGCCTTGCTATTACATCTCCTCTCATTGCTGCTAGCTCATAGTAATGCGTCGCTATATTAATATCAACTTCCACTCCTCTACCATAATCATATGCATTTCCAATACTATAAAGAGCATCAGCGTAACCAAGCTTAAAGCTGCCCGATGCCATAGCTCCAATGCTTTAGTATGATCTTGTGGTAACCCATCTGTCCCATCTTGATAGCAACATCCTAGATTGAATATTGCAATGACATCATTAGCCTCCACTCGTATCTTTTCCCTTTTAATAATCTCCTCATCCGTTTTAGGAGCCACAACTCTGCAAAATGCACACTCGTTTTGCTTGTCAATGTCTACTTTATTCCCTTGATTATCATACACTGGTGCATAACTACACCCACTGCAAATAACTTTTCCACAACATGTTTTATACCTACTCCCCGTATCAAGTGTAGGCAACCGTATGAAACAAATTGGACAATCTTCATGCAGTTGTGGAGGCGGTTGTTTGAATAGCTTTTCATCGTGTAATTTGGCAGCCTGTTCAGCAGCAAGTCTGAGGTGTTCATCACATTGTTTCTTATGTTTTGATCGATGTTTCTTTTTACATGCAGCGTTGCAATATTTCACCTGCTTACATTTGTTGCACGTATTGTTAATATCACTACCTTCTTTACCACAATTTGCACATACTGATACATCTTTATCCGCCGTGCTCATGTTTTGTAACATACATATCATTCATCTCACATACACCATTATCATAATTTGACTTTGATTTTGATGCACTGTCTTTGCAACTATCGGACGTACTCATATTATCTATAACACTGGATATATACTCGCCGCTTGATTCGATGTTATATACCGTTATTCTATACCACGAGAAGAGGCTACACAAGAAGCCACTCTATCGTCAAAGGAGTATTATGTTAAATAAATATAAGTTGCACAAGATGTGTACTTTTTTGTAAAATCGTTACTATGCACTATGCGGTCAATATCAATTACATAGACTCGAAAGTATTACTATTCGAAAGAGTATTAAAAACTGATCTGTTTGATGAACTATTGGTATACCAAACCTCTTATGCAATAGCTATATGGTATTACATACAGTCTGTGGTTTAGAGAGGTGTGTGTGTGGTGTTTAAGTAGAAGAGACCATTATGCACTAGGCATATGCGTCCTTAAGCTATCTAAAGTAGCGGCATTATCATGCACACATTCACTGTCTCCAACAGTGGGTAAAGCATTCATATCAGTATCATTATCTATTTCCATATCATTCTCGTTTATGTACGGTAACGGATTTCCAATGGTGCTCATACCTCTGATAATATGTTGTCCATTATGCAAACACGTGAGGTATCCAAAGATCTGATTTGCATAAATTGTAGGTGTCTGCGACTTGTATGATCTTCCAAAGAAGTCGCCTGGATGTTTATGTTGCCATAGTTTGTCTGCCCGTTCTAGTACACCACTCGGGACTTTGTTGCTACTTGCTAATTTGGCTGCAGACTTTGCATGTCGCTTATTTATGACGGAAGATAAATCTATCGTGTTCGTTCCATACCAAAAGCGAGATGATAAGTCACCAAACTTACCATAGGGACTAATAGACCATGGTATTAAGGCTTGATGAGAGTTTGTGAGTTCACCAATGATCTCGTCACCTGACAAAGTGACATTGGTCTTCTTGTCAGTACCTCCTCTATCACGATTGAACTTATCCACTTCACAGTCTAACAATTGCAGGGCTATTCCATTTGTTTGAGCGCTTGTTAAGTCGGATTGGGAAAGTTCTTCGTTTGAAAGGTCTTGAGCTGCTTGAGTCATTGTAACATCAAATCCAATTCGTTGTAAAGGGGATTTGTAGTAGGCCTCTCCAATATGCTTGTCAACTTTGAAGGAGAGGTCGAAGGGTTTGATATTGGTATTTTGTAGGCTTGGTATTAATTTTTCTTCTTCATTTTCTGTATAGTTTTCATTTTTGATAAGTTTGACTAATGGTAATATCTCTTTGCATACTATCTTTTCACATCCGTCACGCCATCCGTCATGCATTTGTGATTTGTTACATGGCTTGCATCGGAAGAGATGATCTCCGAATCTATCAAAGTTTTGTTTGCACTTTGGACATTTCAGTTTACCTTTACCAGGGTATAAGGGCAGTCGAAGTTTACGCTTGAGCATGATAGAGAAGACATCATTCTCAAGATGGTACTTTTCATTCAGGCGTGGCATATCTAGCATTCCTTGAGCCAAGTTTGGATGTAATATGTCGCTAAAGTTGGCAAGACTACTGTTTTGTTTGAAATGTTGCCATGCAAATTTAATGTAGCCTCTTGTCCTATGGCCCACTTCTTCTTTGATACGCTCTCGGCATGTATTAACTGACGACTTATTGAGGTGAAAGGCTAGCTTTTTCGTAGCGGTATCCTGGTATCCTATTACTCTAGAAACATTCTCGTGCTTCATGTAGCTACATAATGTTACGTACAGTACGGACCGTACAGTACGAACAGAGCTCATCTCAAAAATTCAAAGTCTTTTCATTTTAACCATGACAAAGCAATGTACTACATTTAGGCAGCCGCTACTCCATAACTACATTAGTTTATAATAAACTACCGCAGACACGTTATAACTATACAGTCAGCTATGATATACAAAGAGATTTATACTACCAACTACCCTAGTTGCTACGATATCTACGCTTACATCAGCCCATCAGAAAAGAGAGAGACGATGATGCACTGATCAGTCGGCTCTATTTGTGAAGGCATATGAGCCATCTGATACATACCTAAGCGATACCCCTTAATTAGTATGTATCACTGAAGCGCCGGATGGTGTTTATATACCTCCCATGCTCGAGATGAGTCTATAACGATGACATGCGCTACCTCACTCATTATTCGCAAATTTGTTGTGGCAGAGAAACATCTCTACACGGGGCAATACGGAGAGAGAAGCCAACATATGATATGGAACAATCAACTATGGGTACATTGATCGAATGATATCACATATCTAGTATGATTCGGCCGTATAGGGATAGTTTGGACACGATGTTGGGTTGATACAAAATGTACACATGATATGCACAAGATGTTATATTGTATCATCCTACCAAACAAATGGTGTGGGAGCATTTGGAGGGGCATTATTGAGGTACTAGAAGTAGACGGGATATCACATTATTCCAACACAGTGGGTATTGGATTGTAATATGCTAGGATGATACACACAACAGCATATGCAAAATGCATGAAATCATCACATAACATACTTCAAAACAATGCATATCGCAATAAAATAGTTTCTGCATATTATTAGATACTAAAACTATGAATTTATACCATAGATAAGCATAGCATACGTATGTAGAAGCGATACAAAGTGAAAGTGGTAGAATATGCACTCTATCTAGACTTGCATAGAATAGAGGTATCCTTGTTCTATTACGGCAAAAGAGTATAGATATCTTCTCTTTATATATAATATTTGACGATACGATGATATATTAGCTCTCGGCAGCCTCCGGCGGCCTCGTAAGAGCAGTTAAAGTCAACACGAAATGAGTGGGCTAAAGCTTTGAGAACCGTGAAGAAACGGTTGAAAATGTTACCAAGAATAACTTTTCTTAGTAGATTGTTAGCGTCACGAGGCTGATCTGGTAACATTTCTTAACAGAGTTGTAGGCAGAGAATGTTACCGGGCTCATCTAAAACTCAGCCAGAAAGGGTACAATTAGGGGATATACGGGTACAAAACTGGATATCTTAGAGGGGAGTTGATGGTCGCTACGGATTCCTATGTAGCCCACGGTACTTGCTCTCTGTAAAAAAGTGTTACGGGTAACATTTCCAGAGAAATAGAGCAGAGTTCACCGATAGTTCACCGTCTGATGGTCAAGAGTTCGATGAATCTAGCGTGGCTATTGACTATTCCTTTGCAAACAGCAGTCAGATAATATACATCAAGTGAGAATGACCTATTTTATATCATACTTTTTGGGTGTGTGCGGCGTTAGGTCCGTCTGCATTTGAAATTTTTATCAAGAGACAAGAAGTGCCATTATTAAGCATTATTAATCACTACTCCCTTAGATCAGAGTACGGGCCGCTCACGTAACCAATCTGGTAATAATTTGAATGTGTTTGAGTGATATCAAACTTTAATCTGATCCATGTCTAATTCCCAACCGACCTTCGTGATGATAACTTGGACACGTCACTATGCCACACACAACATTCGGATAATGTACTGCGTCCCCTTCCAATTCTAATAATAACGATAATCCTCTCGTGCAGCAGCAGCTTCATCTCGCTGAGCACTCTTAATCTCTCCCAAGTATGATTGATAGGATTGTAACGCATTTGTGTATTCTCCTTTTGTTGCATGCCCATTTGTGTACATCTCTTTGATTCGCTCTACTGAAATATTAAATCCACACCTTACTGCAATCATAAAATGTTTCAATGCTCTATCTATGTTGCCTGCATTCATCTCCTTAATGCCTAGATTATACCTTGCTTCTACACACCCCATCATAGCTGCTAGTTCATAATAATGTTTAGCTATCTTCTTGTCGACTTCTACTCCTCTACCTTTATCATAAGCAACGCCAATGTTGTTATATGCCTTGGCATATCCAAGTTCTCCTGCCCGATGCCATAGCTCTAATGCCTTGGTATGATCTTGTGGAAATCCACCTAAACCATCCCGATAATAACCTCCGTGATTGAAGATTGCAATGGGATCATCTTTCTCCATACGCTTCTTTTCCCTGTCAATGATCTCCCCATATGATGCAGGCCATGGAGTTCTGCAAAAAGCACACTTTTGATTATCAACTTTATTCCCTTGATCATCTTAGAGGTGCATAATCACATCCACTACAAATGACTTTTCCGCAGCATGATTGATACCTCCAACCAGTAGCTAGTAATGGCAGCCGTAGAAAACAAAGAGGACAATCTTCTGCTGGTGGTGGCTGTTTGAATAACTTTTCATCGTATAATTTAGCAGCCTGTTCAGCAGCAAGTCTAATATGTTCCTCACAATCTTTCTTATGTTTGTGTCGATGTTTCTTTTTACATGCAGCATTACAATATTTCACTTGTTTACATTTGTTGCATGTATTCGTAACGGCACTACCTTCTTTACCACAATTAGCACATATCGATATACTATATTTATCTACCGTACTCATATTGTGTAACATATCATTCATCTCACATACATCATCACAATTTGATTTTGATGCACCGTCTTTGCAAACTTTATCGGAAGTGCTCATACTAGATATACTCGCCGCTTGAGTTTATGGCCAAATGCGGTTGTTCTATACGTCCTTATTCTCTATACGACAAGAAGAGGCTGCCCGAGGCCACTCTCTACCGTCAACTAACTAAGCTTAACTATTAATTTTGTGCTCAAGATGTGTACTTCTTTGTAAAATCCTTGCTACTCAGTCAATATCAATGACAGAGCCTCGAAAGTACTACTATTCGAAAGAGCGTTAGAAACTGATTTGTTTGTTGTACTATTGGTATACCAAACCTCTTATTGCAATAGCTACCGATGTATTAAGTCTATCTCCAGTCTTCTCCAGTCTCCATATCAAGTTGAAAATTTAAGTACGGGTTTTAGTGGTATGGTATCCGGTATCTTTTTATGAGAGTTGTCAAATTATGAGAGTGATTTTGATAAAGAGGCTAATGGCAGGTACAAGTACAAGGCGGGCAGGAACATCTTCTTTGCAAACACAGTCAGCCGATACATGAGCGTCTCAAGAACAAGGGACACAAGATGTGTCAATTTTTTGTTTTGGTGCACCATAGCTTTGGTTTCTTTGTATCACAGTAGTACCATATGGCAGTTTTATTGCAATTTATATATCATATTATGCATATGATCTATATCCAAACTATACCTTAGTTCTCTATCCTTGTCTTATCATGATGACAACCTTAGGGCAACTTGTATCTCTCTCTCTCTCTCTCTCTATCAGTTGTCAATCGTTCCTGGCATCATCACTACTCTCTTCGATTATATACTCAGTCTACCGCCGCACACGATGTAACCAATCTGACAATAATGTGAATGCATTTGAGTAATATCAAACTTTAATCTGATCCATGTCTAATCCCAACCGACCTCCGTGATGATAACTTGGACATGCCGCACACAACATTCGGAAAATACCAGCATCTGTATACTTTGTCCCCTTTCAATTCTAATAGTAACGGTAATCCTCTTGTGCAGCAGCTGCTTCGTCTCTCTGAGCACTCTTAATCTCACCAAGGTATGCTTGATAGGATTGCAATGCTTTTGTGTAATCTTCTTTTGATGCATGTCCATCTGCGTATAGTTTTTTTATACTTCTCAAAGAATCAGAATATCCACTCCTAACTGCAATCACATGATGCTTCAATGCTCTCTCCATGTCACCTGTTTCCTCCTCTACAAGGCCTAGAGAGTGCCTTGCTGTTTCATCCCCTCTCATAGCTGCTAGTTCATGATAACGTTTAGCCTTCTGTTTATCAACTTCCACACCTCTGCCATAATAGTAAGCATTTCCAATATTACAATATGCTGAGGCATAACCGAGATCTCCTGCACGGTGAAATAATTCAAATGCCTTGACATAATCTTGTGGTGATCCACGCTCCCCATCTCGATAGTAACATCCTAGATTAATATTGCAATGGCATCATTAGCCTCTATTCGTTTCTTTTCCCTTTTAATTATCTCCTCATTCGTTTTAGGAGCCACTTTTCTGCAAAATGCGCACTCGTTTTGTTTGACAATGTCAAGTTTATTCCCTTGGTTGTCATAGACAGGTGCATAAATGCATCCGCTACATATAACTTTTCCGCAGCATGTCTTGTACATCGTCCCCGTATTAAGTGTTGGCAATCGTATAAAACAAATTGGACAATCTTCCGATGGTGGAGGTTGTTTAAATAGCTTTTCATCGTGTAACTTAGTAGCGTGTTCAGCTGCAAGTCTGAGGTGTTCATCACAATCTTTCTTATGTTTGTGTCGATGTTTCTTTTTACATGCAGCATTGCAATACTTCACTTGTTTGCATTTGTTGCATGTATTTGTAACGTCAGTGCCTTCTTTACCACAAGCAGCGCAAGTTGACACATTCTCTTCTACATCGTCTGCCGTACTCATATTTTGTAACATATCATTCATCTCACATACATCATCACAATTTGATTTTGATGCACCGTCTTTGCAAACTTTATCGGAAGTGCTCATACTAGATATACTCGCCGCTTGAGTTTATGGCCAAATGCGGTTGTTCTATACCGTTATTCCATACCACAAGAAGATACTACGCCGCTCTACTATCTCTATCAAATGAGTGTTATAATTATAGTGTATTGAAAAAGGTGCACATAAGAGACAAGATGTGTACCTTTGTAAAATCGTTGATGCTCAGTCAATACTAATAACGGAGCCTCGAAAGTACCACTATTCGAAAGAATGTTGAAAACTAATCTATTTGATGAACTGTTGGTATACCAAACCTCTTATTGCAATAGCTATCGATATAATACAAAGTCTGCAAAGACTCAAAGTACATATCGTAATAAGTGATGAGTTAATATGTATCACAACAATCGGTATCTCTTACTTGAAATGAGTTTACATCTCAGGTAGGTTCGTTATGAGTTACGATATGACCTCAAAAAAAATGCAAATGAAAATGATTTTTCAAGGTAAATAGTATCCTCCACACACAAAAATAGCATCAACCATGATAATAGGCCATCCTAGGTCGGCCGATGCTCATTCAATATTAATAATTAGAAAGGTTTGACATGTGATATCTCTTACTAACTAGTAGTAGATATGCTAATCCACCGGCAAACCTTTCTAATAATTTATATTTAACTAGTTATAGCCCATTAGGTAGACCAGCCACCTATCGTCACCATACTATACTCCGATTGCAACACATATGGACCATCATAATAGACGTCCGGCCGCGTCGAGTCCTTTATTATGACCATATAAAGAATGTAGGGTGGTCATATCATGATGCCGGACGATATCGTTCGACGCCGCGACCCTCAACCACATCAATTAACGATGATGCACCATGTTAGTGTTCTTTCGAGGGCTATAAACGGTCTCTAACCATGCTACCGGCGTATCGATATACGCCTATGGGTGCCTACTAAACATCCATACGGCAGGCACTCGCATCGGTGTACTCCGGCGGCTGCTATTCCGTCGACGGCACCACATCATGGTAATTGCTTATTGCAATAACTTAATAGGGAGTCCAGAGTAAAATAGTCATCGCTGAAAATAGCATTTTGTACTGTAAAATGTAGGGTATTAGTCGCTATTTAGCGATGATAATGTATGCTCATTCGGTGAATTGTTGTGGTATGAGTGTTTGGTAGAAGTGGTATCCGGTATCCTTTTATGAGAGTTTCGTCTTACTCTAGTTTGATATCGGATGATGATTAGATGATGATGCGGTAGCTATTCTCATTTATTAGAGCAGTTCATATACTGATAATACAGTAAATAGTTCTATTTAACGCTGATTCGATTAGTGGTACTTTTAGGACGGAGTGTTTACATTGAGGATACCAAACATCAACTTCCCTCAACAACTTGGTATTCTTTAGTATTGCAATTGGAAGAGAATGTATGAGTATAAGAGATTCTAGTATACATCATCGTCTCTTTCTACAGAGTTATTGATAGCAAAGGGTGTTATATCACATGATGAAGAGAAGTCATAGCAATACAAATCAACAGCAACAG